>Ga0209917_1000373_pt1 | contig 18904 bp, 15 predicted proteins | sample SalPon2_C_H2O_MG_FD_185710 | JGI IMG/M metagenome (GOLD analysis project Ga0209917, IMG submission 185710) | Salt pond water microbial communities from South San Francisco under conditions of wetland restoration - Salt Pond MetaG R2_C_H2O_MG... | ecosystem: Environmental > Aquatic > Non-marine... | reverse complement strand
CCACAAGTGAGCCGTCGTCACGGGCCGCGATCAACTGGTCGCCGACGAGGTGGTCGCCGTCGTCGTCGAACTGCGGGAGCGACAGCGACATCACGATCACGTCGACGTCCTGTCGGCGGAGGTAGTCGACTGCAGCGGCGACGTCTGTCGCCGTCGAGACGGTCGCGAGATAGAGATTTGCATCAGGAGCCGTCGCGACGACCGTCTGTGCGGCTTTGACCCCGTGTGTGGGCGACTGCGGCTCGGTGAACCGGCGGACCGTCACGACGTTGTCGCTGATCGTCGGATCGTCGGGCGTAAAATCGGTGTCGATGATCCCGACCGAGACGTTCGCTCCGGTGGTCCCGTTCGCGTGGATGCGGCTGACGCCGAGGTCGGACTGATTGCCACTTCCAGCGATCTGTGTCGGCTGGACCGTACCGGCGGGTTCGACGCGCTCGACCCACGAGAGGTTCGCGACCGCGCTACGGTTTGACGGGGGCATCGTCACCTCGATCCGATCCCCGAATCTGGTGCCGACTGTCCCGTGATTCGACAGCGCTGCTGCGTCGATGGCCGAGGCGTCGGTCGCGAGGACGACGTACTCGCGTGGCTCGTCGACGGACTCGGTGGCGACCGTGGGGCTCGGTCGGAGTTCACTCGCGTTCAGGCCGTCTGCGTCCGACGACCGGACGGCGTCCTCGATGGACATCGCCGGACCGACAGCCACGGCGACGACGACCGCCGTGACGAGGAGTGCGAGTGCGAGTATCGAACGGGCTCGGGGAGGGGTCACTGGCCGCAGGTGGGAAGTCGAGCGACTAAGTCCTTGCTACGCGGCGGCGAGAACCGGTCCCGATTGATCCCGTCGGCATCGACACCGCCGTGAGAGGTCGGTGGTTGAAGCAGCGAGTTTGGGCGGTCCAGGCTACCGGGTGATCAGGACTGACCAAACCTGGTGACCACGTCACCGAGTTCGCTGGCCGTCAGGTTCCCGCGGCCGAACTCCGTCACGGCATCGCCGAGTTCGGTCGCCGTGATCGTGCCGTCACCGTTGGCATCGAATCGCTCGACCGGGTCAGCCGGCTGCTCGACAGTCACCTGGATCGTATCGGTCAGGTCGTACGCCCGGTGTTTGGCGTCGCCTGCTTGCACCCTGACGGTGTGTGTCCCCGGCTCCAGGTTGATGTCGGCGGTCGTCGACCCATCACCGTAGTGGTAGTACCCGTTTGGTTCGTTGTTCGGGATCACTGCACCTGGCTCAAGTGCCGGCTGGTCGACGAGAATGTGTAGGTGGCCGGCCCCGTCACGAACCCCATTCGACGCTGCTTCGACCGTGAAGTTCTCTGCGGCCATCTCGAACGAGACCGGTGTGGTCACCGTCGCGCCGTCACTGGGCGAGGTGAACGACACCGAGCCCATCTGTGGCGTGTAGTCGACGATGGGTGCGTCGACCGAGACGTCTCCCACCATCGCGTTGACGTGGACCGTACACCGGTACTCGGCCAGCGACGAGGCGAGGTCGTTCGTGATCGTGAACGCGATCGTGTCGCCGTCGTCGACCCAGTTGACGGCGCTGTCGTCGTCGAACGACCCCGTGGTGGACTGGCTCAACAGGACAGTGCCGCTCTCGTCTCGAAACTCGAGCGGGTGGTTCGGGTAGCCGCCGTTCTCGACCCGGACCCGTGTTCCCGTCTCGGTGACGGTGAGCGTGGGATTCTCGACGCCCGTGGGGACGTCGACGCCCGTACCAGTGACGTTGCTCACCTCGTACGCGCTCGCGCCGACGTTGTCGATGCCGATCGTCGCGTCGACGTGGGCGGCACCCGCAGCACCGGTCGTCGCCCCCGTGCCGGCCACGACGCCGGCGGCGGTCAGTTTCATCGCTGTGCGTCTGGTAATCCTGTGGGATTCGTGTGGTGCCACGTGCATATTATTACATGCAACGTCATAACTACTCTTCGCGGGTGTGTGCGCCACGCACATCCGTACGCGCTTGTCTCTTCGCGTGTAGCGAGGCCGTGAACCTGCGTAGTGAGGTCGTGAACCAGTCGGCGGGTGTCCAGCCGCCTGTGGTGAGCGGTCCGCAGCAGTCGGACGCAGAGCGTTCTCTGTGGCTCCGGGCACCGACGTGGCTGCCGCTCAGCGTGTGAAAAATAAAACCGCGAACTGCGAGAGCCCGACTGGGTCGGGTGGGTGCTTACGACTGACCGAACGCGGTGACCACGTCACCGAGTTCGCTCGCCGTCAGGTCACCCTGACCGAACGCGGTGACTGCGTCACCGAGTTCGCTTGCAGTGACCTTCCCATCGCCGTCAGCGTCGTATTCACCAGCCGTGCCACCGAGTGGCGAGCCGGTGTCGGCCTGCTCATCGATGGTCAGCGTGGTGCTGTCTGCACGGAGATTGGTCCGTGCATCAATTGTGGACGTTCCATTCTGTTCGGCCGTCACCGTGACACTTGCAACACCAGAGTCGTTCGTGGCTGCGCTGTCAGCGTCGGCACCACCAGCGAACGTGGTGTTGCCGTTGGTGTTGTCGTCGTAATCGATCGTCACGCCCGGCACCTCGATCGTCGTGCCGTCGCTTTCGCTGATCGTTGCCTCGGCAGAAACGGTGTCACCGACAGTAACTGTCGACTGGTTTAGCGCAAGGTCAATCTGACCCACCTGATCGTAGAACGTAACTGTCCCAGAGTCACTGTTGCCCTGGTAACTGACGGTCACAGTTACATCCTCGACCTGATCGCTGTTAATCTCGATGACCGACGACCCATCGGTATTGGTGTCGTCGATGGTGAATGACCCATCAGTGAGATCGTCATCCTCACCAGTCAGATCGTTGCGAGACCCATCAGAATCCTTATCTTCGTATGCACTGATCTCGCTTGCACCAACGTTGTCCGCAGTCACGTCAACCGTTGGAGTAGCGGTAACTGGGTTGCCGTTTGCGTCGGTTGCGTTTACATACAAGGCTGCTTGGTCAAGATCACCGCTGCCGCCAACGATTGCGTTCTCAATCGGCGTGACGTTCACGTCAGCAACTGCACCAGGCTGTGCGGTGTACGTGATGTTCAGTCCACCACTCACGCCGTCGATACTCGCGTTGACAACGTAGTCACCAGTCGTATCGCCAGCCGTGAAGTTGTAGAACGCTTCTCCGTCTTGGTTCGTTGTGAGTTGCGTCGTGTTCAGCGAGGAGCCACTGGAGCCCTCGGGCGTCTCAACGATCTCAAGGGTGACGTCAGCCCCGCCGAAGTTGCCACCGTTCTGCACGCGGACTGCTCCAGCGACGGTTTCGTCAACCTGCGGGTTCTGGACGCCGGTAACCTGGCCGTTGTTGAACTCGTCGAAGTCATTCGATCCGTCCGCGTCGATAGCCAGATTCGACGGAGTGTCCTGACTCGTCGCAATGATCTGGGCGAGTTCAGTTGTCACCTCAGCGTCAGAGGTGTTTGTCGTCACCGAGATGGTCGTGTTGGTTGCCCCTGCGGTCGCGTTGAGCGGGAGCTCGTCAATGACGATTACGTCGTCCTGCGCAAGCGAGTCCGAGGGACCCGCATTAGCGCCACTACCGTCGTCGTCAAGTGCGATTTCAATGGTGTTTTCATTGACGGTTACGGCACTGAACGTCCCGTCACCGTCATTATTATCTAGCAGTTCTTCGTGGCCGTTTGTTAGGTCACCGTCGCTATCACCGTAGATGCTGAAGTCACCGTCATCGTCGTTGGCGCTGCCCCCGGTAACTGCGTCAGAACCTGACTCAACATCAGCCGACTTGTCGAAAGTCACACCGGTATCGGACTCTAAGGTGATCGTGACATTCGTCGCGTCGCTGATCTGGCCGTTAATGTCATCTGACTGGATAGTCAGCCCCTGACCAGCAGCTGGGTCAACTTCGAACTGCCCGCCGTCATTATCAACAGCAACGGGCGCGTTAGCACCGTTATTCAGCGAGACATCCGGACGTTCAAGATCCAGGACGTTCGTCGAATCAACGAACTGAACCGGGTTGTTCGTCGCATTGAACTGGACCTTCGTGTTATCTACCGGGGCACTGCTAACATTCAGGCTGAACTTATTTTCGCTGTTGAACCCGATTGTGATCTCGTCACCACCATCGCCACCAAAGTCGCCATCGGCCTCCGAGGTTTCTGTCCCCAGACCGATCGCGATGACATCTGACTCAACAGTCACATTATTAATGTTTCCAGACCCAATGTCATTGCCGTAACTCAGGTCACTAGCACTTACGTCAGTGCTTGTGTCGAAGGTAACGTCAGTGTTGTTCGTTGTAATGTTCAGGAACGTGTTCTCCTGCACCGGTGTGGAGAGATCGATCGTCAGATCATTTGCCGGATCCTGGTTGTTTGCACCGACAACGACTTTCGCGTCGCTGGTGAAATCCAGGCTAGGCGCATCAATACCGTTAATCCGGTCGTTGAACGTCGGCGAGTCAACAGCACCGAGCTGATAGGAGCCAGTACTGGGTGCGGTCGATTCAACCGTCACGTTCAGATCGGCTGCACCGGTGGCAGCTCCGCTCGTGTTGAAGCGGACACCCTCACCGGCATCAGCGTCGCTCGTCCGGAAAGCAACCGTGTACGGGAAGCCATTGTTGTCGGTAATCGTGTTGTTGACTGGGACGGTAAGCGTCGTGTCCGTGATCGACGCGTTCGCGACGTCTAACTCGTCCGTACCGTCGCCATCAACGTCAAGATCATCCTCAGTTCCGTCACTGGCACCGATAACCGTCGTCAGGTCAACGCTCTGATCGAAGGTGGTTCCGGTCCCATCAACGGTAAGCACGAGGTTAGTGTCCGCACCGACCTCGTTCTGGTCGATCCCAGAGACCTGTAGTCTATCATCGAGGTTCTGGCTGTCAGTATTGATGTTCAGCGCTTCTCCTGTGGCGCCGGGATTGCCGGTTGTCGGCGAGGTTGCCGTCACCAACCCATTGGAGCCGGTATCAGTATCCGTATTCAGCGTGCCACTGAAGTGCTCAACTGACACGTCAAGGCTGGATGTGCCACTGGTGGCACTTCCTGTGTCGAAGGTACTCCCGTCAGTGCTAACATGAAGGGCACCAGGTTTGATGCGGATCCGCTCGCCAGCCGACGAGGTGCCACTCAGGTCAAACTCAATGTCGTTGCCGCTGTTCACGACACTCACGCTGTCGATGGTAACCGTCCCATCGAGCGTGGTAACCGTGTTCAGGTTGAGGTTAGATGCGGACTCATTGATCGAGACGCCGTCAGGCATCGAGATCGTCAGGAGCCCGGAGAACTCACCGCCGGACTGGTCCTGAATACGGATCTGGTTGAGTTCCTGGTCGGCACTCCCTGCGACAATGTTCTGCGTCGCAGAGGTACCGATATCGTAGCTCACCATGCCGTTGCCGCCGCCGGCCAGTGCGGTCGGTTGCACTGTGACTTCGGTCTGAGGCGCCTGATTATCACTGATGTCCTGAACATTGGTTGTAGCAAAAACCGTATCTGTCCCGACATCTTGGCTTGTGATGATGGTGTTTGTAGTTGCAGTGAGCGTACTCTCTCCGGGCGTGTGAGTAATTCCCGTAATTGAGCCGGCGCCGTTACCGTTGTTATCGACATATGTGATGTCGGTCTTGTCGAGAGCACTATCTGTCTCGTCTGTAACGCCCTCGCTGAATTCGATTGTCAACTGGCTAGATCCACTTTCCGTCACCGAAGAGATTGTGGGATTGCCTGAAGCGCTAGATTGGAATACAGTGAAATTGTTAGCATCATTGTTTAATCCTGCAGTGAAACCGTTTTGACCGCCACCGTCTTTGGTATCGTCAGACTCAAAATCAACGGAATAATCATTATTTGTGCCATCTGGCACAGTGATCCCATCAACATTAACAGTTACATCTGGGTTTCCAGAAGTCGTAACTGTGGTAGCGGACTTAAGGGTAATTGTCAATATCCCTGTGTTACCATTAGCGTCTGTTTTTTCTATACCCTCTACCGTAACTGGGGAGCCATCAACAGACACACTCACATCAGAGTTACTGACGCCGTCTAATGATCCGCCGTCATCAAAGAAGTTGTTACCATTCTCATATTCCAGCTGAATTTGGGCAACGTCACCATTAGCCCCACCATAATCCGCTGTTATCGTGTGTGTTCCTCCGCTAGCCAGATCACTAGCGGTAACTGAGTCAAGACTCCCTGGACTTGCAGCAGCCGCCGTCCCCGCAAACGCGGCACCACCAATAGCCACCATCGAGGTGACCATCACGAACGCGAAGAAGATCGCGCCGAAGCGCTCGCGTGTGCTACGTTCTTTACCTGTCATGCGATTCCCCCATCCTCATACCCGGTCGGTCCGGATGTGTTGTGTACCATTATGTTGTGGTTACGTATCGTCATCGTCATCAAGCTCGACGTAGTCCCGAAGGATTTCTTCGAGCTTTTCGGAAACGTTTTTACCTTCACTCACAGCCTCGCCACGAACCTGCCGCCACACTTGGCGGTCGACTTCAATTGTTGTTCGCGACTTGGGGCTGTCGCTATTCTCATTTGTCATTGCATTACTCATACCGGCATCATCTGATTGGCATGTCGTTGACCTAGGTTGTAGCATTCATCGTCGCTACACACCAACAGTATATGCTAAGCTAAGTTAATGCTACCGGATATAACCAATTGTGACCGATATAAAGTTTTAGAGCCGCTCACGGCTTGTCGACCCAATTATCCCGATATATCGCCAATGTGTGACTACTCGCCGAGTGGCGCTCGTTCATGACACCACACGACGATCATTCACCCGTGGACGGTGACACGACAGGCCTGTCAAGAAGATGTACGACGAACAGGCGAAAAGTGTCTGTGCCGTTGATGTTCTCGGCTCGGGGCGTCCTTAGGTGTTCGAAGGTTCAAAGATGCGCGACGACTCATCAAGCGGTTTGACCTCTTCTGCATCGGCGAGTCGATTACACCCCGCATCGGTCAGTCGCCATCGGTTGGTCTTCGCGCTCGCGTCTCGTTCGAGTTCTCCCTTGTCTGAGAACCGTCGGAGTCGACGTCGAAGCGTCGACTTGGCGTAGGGAAGCGCGTCGTACAATGGACTCGTAGGTACCCACTCATCGTCGTAAATCGCAATCTCGTAGAGAATCGCGTTCGGATTGATGCTCGTCGACCGACCCGCAAAGTACTCGTCAAGATCGACCGTCTCGATCGGCAGAAGGTCGGCGTCTGCAGCCACTGCCTTTCCCTCGTCAGTTAAGCTCCACTCGTACGTGTTCGTGAGATCACCTGTATGACTCACGCACGTACCGTCGAAGCGCTTCAGCCGCATGTAGACGCCCTTGTTCGACGTCGGAAGCACTTCCGCGAGTTCGCGAGTCGTCGCCGGCTCAAGCCACTCAAGGACCCAACAAAACTCTGATTCGGTCACCAGTGAATACGACATACATAATTATACGGTGGTGAGCGGTAAAATGGTACCGAGCCCTACACATCGAGACGAGCGGTATATCCAACATCTCACAGACGACTATTCGAGATACAGACTACGGCACCCGTCGAGCCGCGAGCAGCCCCGCTAACAGACAGGCGACCCCCGCAAGAACGGCCCCAAAACCACGTACCGACTCGACAGTGTGAGACGACGCTGATTCGTCTGGCGTCTGACCCGTCCCCGCGGCGTCGCCCGCTGCACGTGTCTGTGTGTCGCCAGCAGTCGACCCATTCGAGCGAGTCGTGTTTGGTGTCGTATCGGACCCCTCTATCCCGGTCGTCGGCGATAGCTCCGTCGCGTTCGCTTCGGCCGCTGCCGAATCGGCTGGATCAAGATCGGTAGAAGCGTTCGCGCCTGATGCCGTGGATGAGGGCTGTTCTTGTGTCGAAGGAGCGGCGACACCGATCCTGATAGAGACCTGGTCGGTCACCTGAAGATCCGTGACTGACACGGTGTACGTTCCCGGATCGAGCCCAGTCGTGTCGAGACGCACGGTGTACGAGCCACTCGTATCCCACGATCGTACGAGTTGCTGTTCGACCGCGTCGTACTCGTCGTTCAGCAGCTCAACGGTCAGCGCCGCATCGTCGGGGTTGCGGTTGGTCGTCCCCTCGACGAGTAGCGGCTCACCAGGGTCGACAGAAGTCGCACTGGTCGCTTCGCCACTCAGCGAGCTAACACGGTCGACGGAGACGCGAGCGTCGGTGAGGCGGAACCGTGTGGAGACGAGCTGATCATCGCTCGCGTTTGGTCCAGTCGTCGCTGCGACGAGCCGTTCGCGAACCTGCTCACGCGTGTCGTTATCTCCCTCTGTGAGATACGCCTCTAACTCGGCTGTGTCCGTCACACGCTTGCCATCACCGAATTGCTCGTCGCGGCCAGAAGAAACCACGTACGCCGCTACTGTCCCCCGACTGAGCGACGAAATCGGCACGTCTTGTTCCTCAAACGTGTTGGCTAGATTGATTGGGTCTCTATCCGCCGCAACGGTTCGAACGACCGTATTCCCGCGGTCGTCGACGAACACGACGACCACCGTGTCCGTGGGTGCGATGCCGGTTACCGACACAGAGCCATCAGCCGCCGCGACCGCTTCGTCGTACGTCTCGAACTCTGCCGACAGCTCCCCGACCTCCGCGACGAGCGGTTGCTGGTCGCTTACTGCAGAAAGGAACGTCGGTTGGTCGATCGCTCCAGTGGTGTCACTCCCTGCCGTCACTGTCGGCGTCACGTCTGCGTCGTCAATGACGCCGAGTCGGTATTGCCCGGCGAATGACACCACGTTGTTTCCCGGTGCTTCCTCTGCGGCGAGGTCAACGTCGTCGACACTGAACGTACCGTTTCCGTCGACCGTGAGCCGCGTTCGGCCGTCGACTTCGACCGGTAACCAGACGCCTTGATCGTACGCGTACAATCGGACTGTGTCGACTCCAGCTGCGTCTCCAGCGACGTCGACCGGCTGGCCGATGGTGTAGCGGGTGGATGGCTCGGTCAACTGCACCGTCGCCTCGCGAACCGTCAGTTCTGTATCATCAAGCACGACGGCATTCTCCGGGTAATAAAACGTACCCTCACCGCCAGACCCGTACACCTCGACGGTGACGTCGGTATCGCGCAACAATGCTGTGTCGATCTGCCCAGAGGCATCAGTTTCGTCGATTTGGAGTAAAGCATATGCGTACGCCGCGTTGCTGGCGTTGATTACGTCCAAGCCCACGTTTGCACTCGTCGTGCCGTCAGCGCTGACGTAGCCTACGGTTTCGGTATCTTCGACGTTTCGAAATAGCTGTGTCTCCGTGTCGGGAGCGTCCCGAAACGCCTTGGCGTCGACAGTCACAAGATGATACTCGCTCGCCAGCCCTCCAGTGATACTAATGTTCGCGTAATTGCCCTGCGTCACTTTTTCTTTGTCGGTATCGACAGCCACGTTGTCAGCCGCGAGGAGGGTAAACGAGTACGACTCGCTGCCAAGGCCGTCGACGCCCTCAAAGTCGATCGAGTACGTTCCCGGGTCTTCACCGGACATGTCGAGTGAGGTACTATCTTCTCCGTTTGTGCTGTTGAGCACCGCCGAAGTGATGACTTCATCTGTAACGTCGTTTCCGCTCGGACCGGTAACGCTCACTTCGAGTGACTCGGCCTCGGGGAAGTTCCACGCCGCAGTAATCATGAGGTCGTCAAGAGAATCGGTACGTCTCGAGATGGATCCGACGCCTTCGCCGGTCGATTCAACTTGGACTTCGCCGGTTGTGATCCGTGGCTCTTGTAACACGACCGAGAAGCCACTCCCATGTGGCTTCGTTGCGTACCGCCCGGTGTTCGGATCATTGCCCTCATCGATCTGTAATGGGGCTCCTTCGTTGTCGCCTGCCGTCTTTCGTAACGAACTCACCGCAACCGTACTGCCATCGGCAGCGACGAATCGCACGTCGTCTTCCCCAGCGTACACGACAGTCTGGTTGAACGCGAGGTCGGACGTTGGCGATCGGGAGACAGTAGTAGGGTCGTAGACGGCGTCGAACGACACCGATGTCGTTGCGTCACTGCTAGCGGATGTGAGCGTAATCGATCGCGGGCCAACATCAGCTGGTGAGAGCATAGTCGTATTGTGTTCGTACTGTACCATGACGGTTACCGCTGTGTTCTGTGAAGAAGAGCCACGGCTAACTACGTTGAACGTATGGATGCCCTGCTGGGTAATCGAGCTGTTCGTCGCATCCAGGGAGCCGGGTCCACTCACAGAGAGCGTCACGACACGTGAGGGTACACCAGCAGTCCCAATATCTGTCAGGTCAACCTGAAATCCGCGCGTACTGTTCTCATCAAGTGTCGCGGTGAATGAGACTTCCTGTGTAACTGCCGGCTCATTGACGAGCACGTCGTCCGCCCCGATGGGATTGATCTCGTCAGTTTGCGCTGCCGTCGAACTTGCCATCAATCCGGTTCCTACTATAAGGAATCCTATGGCGACGAAAGCGAAGAGAAGCAAGCCCCAGGAGAGGCGGCTTGTTCCCATGTTCACGGAAAAAAAACCAACTGTAGTTTCAGGGCGGATATCGTAGCCATCTCGATACAGATCACTGCCACACACGCGAATATAAATTCGTTGGCTCACGTCATAAGTCAGTGTCATACGTTGACTCGACTGCGGGATTTCAGCGAATAGAGCAATTCGATCTGATTGAGTCCACTGTGAGATGTTATTTGAATTTGTGTTGGTAAAATTACTTTAGTAAGACCTCTCAGAAGGAAATCCGCGGGATACAATCGAATGGACCCACCAGAGAGACACACAGATATCGTCGATACGAGCCACAAAGTGTTTATAATCTTGTGTCAATTGCAGTGGCATGAAGCGGCGTGAGCTCCTAATGCTTGTTGCGAGCAGCGGAACTGTCTTTGCACCTCCCTTACTCAACAGCGACGAGCAGACGCTTGACTACATCGTCGACTCCGACACAGCTGACCCCAATGAGGCAGGCCCTAAGATGGAAGAAGACGCGGGGACTATTGAGCTGACCGTCGAACTGTACTGACCTCTGAGTAGGCTGTGGAACGTGCCCACGGGCGACGAAGCGAATCGGCTGGGGAGGATGTGGCCGAATGGCGCCCGGCTGTCGCAGCGTCGCTTCCGCTACGCGACTACTCTCACACGCGCATAGAATCGGCCCGGGAGGGTGTGGCCGAATGGCGCCCGGCCGTCACGAATCGGCTCGTTCACATGGCCCACGCCATACGCGCATTGAGTGAGCGACGGGCCGAAGAAACCGCCAGAGCGCTCAGCCGCCGAGGAACTCCCGCCGGACCTCGTCGTCGTTCAACAACGCGATCCCGTCGTCTTCGTAGCGGTTCTGTCCGTTCGCGAGCACGTACCCGCGGTCACAGCGTCTGAGCGCCTCCTTTGCGTTCTGTTCGACCATGAGGACTGCCGTCCCGCTCTCGTTGATCTCGTCGATCTTGTCGAACATCTCGTCGACGAGGTCCGGTGCGAGCCCGGCCGACGGCTCGTCGAGCAACAACAGGTCTGGGTCGAGCATCAGCGCACGCCCCATCGCGAGCATCTGTCGCTGGCCGCCACTCATCGTCCCCGCCTTCTGGTCGCGCCGTTGTTCGAGGATAGGGAACCGGTCGTACACCGCACGGAGCGCGTCCTCTGGCATCGAATCGAGGATGTACGCGCCCATCTCGAGGTTCTCTTCGACGTCGAGTTCCGCGAAGACGTTCTCGGTCTGGGGGACGTACCCGAGCCCCTTGTGGATGATCGACTCGGGTTTGGCACCGCTTATGTCCTCGCCGTCGAAGCGCACCGTCCCGCCCATGTACGTGGTCAGCCCGAAGACGGACTTCATCACGGTCGACTTGCCGGCCCCGTTCGGCCCGACGATCGTGACGTACTCCTCGTCGTCGACGTCGAGGTCGACGTCGGTGAGGATCTGGAGGTCGCCGTAGCCCGCGTCGAGTCCGCGGACCGCGAGGAGACTCACACCTCACCCCCGAGGTAGGCCTCGATGACGTCCTCGCTTTCTCGAATCGTCGCCGGCGTCCCGTCCTGTAACACGCGCCCCTGGTGTAACACGATGACGCGCTCGCAGTTGTTCATGATGAGGTCCATGTCGTGTTCGACGATGAGGAAGGTGTACCCTTCCTCGCGCAGCTCGTGGATGTGTTCGAGGAGCCGCTTTTCGAGGGAGGGGTTTACCCCCGCGAACGGCTCGTCGAGAAGCAGCATGTCGGGGTCGGTCAACAGCGCGCGCGCCATCTCGAGCAGCTTCCGCTGGCCGCCGGAGAGGTTGCCGGCGTACTCCTCGGCTAAGTGGTCGATCTCGAAGAAGTCGAGGACCTCCCACACCCGCTCGAGCTGTGCGGCCTCCTCGCGCTCGACTGCCTCGCGCGTGAACGGCAACACCGACCGCCACAGCGTCTCGCCGGACTGCCCTTTCGGCGCGAGCATCATGTTCTCGAGCACCGTCATCTCCTCGAGCTCTCTCGCGATCTGGAAGGTGCGTGCGAGCCCGCGGTTCGCGATCTCGTGTGGCTGTGCGCCCGTGATGTCCTCGCCGTTGAACCGGACCGTCCCCGCGTCGGGCTCGAGCATCCCGGTGATGAGGTTGAACGTCGTCGACTTGCCGGCCCCGTTCGGCCCGATGAGGCCGGTCAGCGTGCCGGCTTCGACGTCGAAGCTGACCTCGTCGACCGCGACGATGCCGCCGAAGGTCTTGCGTAGTCCCTCGACCTCGAGTGGCGTCTCACCGTCGACGTCGACGTCGGTAGCCACGGCGTCGACCGCGTCGTCCGTGGCGACGCCGACATCCGCGTCCGCAACCGACTCGCTCTCGCCCGCAACCGACTCGCTCTCGCCCGCAACCGATTCGCCCTCGTCTGCGACCGACTCGCTCTCGCTCGCAGCCGTCGGCGACACTACCTCCTCGTCGGTGTCGCTCATCGCGTCTCACCTCCGTCTGTGGCGGCCGGCGCGTCGGTCGTCCCGTCTCCGCTCGGCCGGGAGAGATCCACGCTCGAGGCGATCTCCTTGCGGTGGCCGAGCAGTCCTTCCGGCCGGTTGTGCATGAGCCACACCAACACCACGCCCATGATCACGAGCCGGAGCTGACTGACGCTGTCGAGCGTGTAGAGGACGAACGGCATCGGGTCGAGCGAGGCGAACCCCGCCATCGCCTCCCCGAAGTTCCGCGGTGCGTCGCCGAGCTCGAAGGCGGCCTCGACGAGATTCTTCACGTACCGCGGCCCCTCGTACAGGAGCCCGGCGAAGATCGCGCCCCCGAGGAAGCTGCCGGTGTTCGAGCCCGCACCGCCGATGATGAGCGCGATCCAGATGAAGAAGGTGATGTTCGGCCGGAACGACGGCGGGGTGATGCTCCCGCGGCTCGAGTACCACAGGATCCCGCCGAATCCCATGAGCGCCGCCCCGAGCACGAACGCGGTGAGCTTGAACCGATCCGTGTCCTTCCCGAGGGCGTTCGCGACGTCTTCGTCCTCGCGGATGGCCTTCAACACCCGCCCGAACGGCGAGCGCCCGAGCCGCGTGAGCAACACGTAGAACGCGAACACGCCGACGAGCAGCATGACGCCGTACAAGAGCCCATCGACGACCGGCTTCGGGTTGTTCGGGATGAGCGTCTGCTGGACGAGGTCGAGGAACGCGAGATACGGATCCCACAAGAAGACGGTGCGAAGCAGCGCCTCGAGCGGGTCGGTGTAGTTCAAGATGAGGCCGCCCCCGCCGCCGAGCCCGACCGTGTCGGCACGCAGCCCGAGCGCTGTCGGCACCTCGACCGACTGGAACGTCCGCGACATCATCGTGAACCGGATGATCTCGGAGAACGCGACCGTGACGATAGCGAGGTAGTCGGCGCGGAGTCGCAGCGCGGGAAGCGCGACGAGCAGCCCGAACAGCCCCGCGACGAGCACGCCAGCGAGGATGCCGACGCCGAGCGGGAGGCCGAAGCCACCGACCTGTGCGGCACCGCCCTCGGCGACCGGCGGCTTCGAGACGAGCGCGGTCACGTAGATGCCGATGCCCATGAACCCGACGATGCCGATGTTGAACAGCCCGGTGTACCCCCAGTGGAGGTTCAACGCCAGCGCGAGCATCCCGAACACGCCGACGTAGAAGGTGAGGTTCGCGATGGAGTTCAACTGGCCGCGGAGCCCGTAGCCGAACGCCACCCCCGCGAGCACGTACGCGACGTAGATCACGGCGAGCACCACGAGCACGAGCGACAGGTCCCGGTCGAACAACGCGTCGAACCAGCCGCCGGCGTCGGTGCCGCTCATGCTGTCGTCCTCCCGCTGAAGATCCCTTCAGGCTTGAACAACAAGATGACGATCATGACGACGAACGCCGCGGCACGACCGAACTCGGACGGTATCCAGATTACGGAGACCGAGGCGGTGAGGCCGATGATGATACCGCCGCCGATCGCGCCGTAGATGGAACCGATACCGCCGAGGATCACGGCGGCGAACACGAGCAACAACAACAGCCAGCCGTCGTTGAACCCGAGCGTTCCCTTCCAGAGGACGAACATGTACCCGGCGACCCCGGTCAGTCCGCCCCCGACGATCCACGTGGTGCGGATGACCTGTTCGGTCGGGATGCCGGTGATCTGTGCGAGGTCTTCGTTGTCGGACATCGCCCGCATCGCCTTGCCGAGTTTGGTCCGCTGTAACAACAGGTGGACCCCGAGCATGAGCCCGATCGCGACGACCACGAGGGCGATGTCGTGGGCCGTGATTCGCACGGTGCCGTCGAGCATCGGAACGTTCACCCGCGGAACCGACCCCGCGGCGGTCGTCCCGCGAACCCCGGCGCCGAAGACGAACTGGATCAGGTACCGGAGCGCGAACGCGACCCCGATGCTGGTGATGAGCAGCGCGATGCCGCTCTCGTCGCGGATCGGCCGGTAGGCGATACGGTCGATCGCGAGTGCGAGCAGGACCGCGAATGCTCCAGCGACGACTGCGCCTAAAACCACGGCGAGCGGGGCGGTGGTGACGCCGATCCCAAGTGCACCGCCGAACACCGAGCCGCCGGCACCGACGAGCAACAGCGGTCCGACGCTGTTCTCGCTGATCCCGGCGACGAGGTAGCTCGTCGCCATGCCGGCGAACGCGCCGCTCGTGAGGTAGTCGCCGTGTGCGAAGTTCGCGAAGTTGAGAATACTGTACGTCATCGACAGTCCGATACCCGCCAGCCCGATGATGAGTCCTCGAAGCAGCCCGTCCCAGACGAGAGACGCGAGGCTGCTCACTTGGATCCCCCCGCTCAGTAGTCCACTCACGAGAGAGAGAACCATCCAGAGGACGACCAGCGCGACCCCGATGGCGAGCGGATCTCCGGCCAGGGTTTGACGGTATCGGCCGTACGTGTCAGCGATACTCACGTGATAACACTCCTCAGAACATCGTGTGAAATCAACGTATAAGACGTTTTCTACCTCCAGGGCGTCGAACCGTGGCGTTTCTGTGGAAACGCTGACTGGTTCCCGGATCGCACTCCCGATCGAGTCGACGCACCGTCCAGCCCCGACGATCCGCAGGCTCACGCAGACGTAGGTATTTGTTCGCCGGGCCGCTCAGATCCTCGTATGGACACCTCGCGCGCACCCGTCTCGGACTCGGGCATCCCGGCCGACGAGATCCCCGCGTCGATGTCGGCCAGTTCACGACTGGTCGAGACGAACGGCGTCCAACTGCACGTCGTCGAGGCGGGTCCAGAAGACGGGCCCTTGTTGGTGCTGCTCCACGGGTTCCCGGAGTTCTGGTACGGCTGGCACGAGACGATCGCGCCGCTCACGGACGCGGGGTATCGAGTCGTCGTCCCCGACCAGCGCGGCTACAACCTGTCGGCGAAGCCGCCCGACGTCGCCGACTACCACCTCGACGAACTCGCCCGCGACGTGGTCGGACTGGTCGACGCCTACGACCGCGAGACGGCCGCCGTCGCCGGCCACGACTGGGGGGCAGCCGTAGGGTGGTGGCTCGCGATCCACCACCCGGACCGCCTGTCGGCGTTCGTCGCCGTCAACGTCCCGCATCCGACGGTCTTCGAGCGCGCGCTTCGCGGCTCGTGGGACCAGCGGCTCAAGAGCTGGTACGTCCTCGCCTTCCAGCTCCCGCGGCTCCCCGAGGCCGTCGCCCGAGCCGGTAACTGGCGGCTCGCGACGCGGAGTCTTCAAGAAACGAGTGCACCGGGGACGTTCTCCGACGACGACCTTCGCCGGTACCGTCGGGCGTGGGATCGGCCGGGCGCGTTCGAGGCCATGGTGAACTGGTACCGGGCGATCGTTCGCGACCGCCCGCGTCCAGCCACCACTCGCGTCGAGGTGCCGACGCTCGTGATCTGGGGTGCACGCGACCAGTTCCTCGAAAAACGACTCGCCGGTGAGAGCGTCGACCACTGCGTGGACGGCCGCTTGCACACGATCGACGAGGCGACCCACTGGGTGGTCCACGAGTATCCACACCGCGTCGCCGACGCGATCGCCGACCACGTCGACCCGATACCGTCGTGAGCCCGGTCGAGGCGGTCGGCCGCGGCCGACGCGTTTTAGCACTCACGCCACGAGCGTCTCGACATGACGCTCGACCGATACGCAGACGCCATCGACGACTGCGACCCGGGGCGTGGTGAGGTCGCCACAGCAGAGGTTGCCGTCTCAGACGACGTCCTCGTGAAGGCCTTCGTCCTCGGGCCTGGCGGCGAAATCGACCCGCACGAGCACGCCGACGCGACGAACGTGTTCCACGTGCTCGAAGGCGAGCCGACGGTCGTCCGCGACGGCGACGAAGAACGGCTCGCCGCCCCCGCCGTCGTGTACAACGCTCGCGGCGTGGTCCACGGTGCCCGCAACGAGACCGACGAGCGCGCGGTGCTCACCGCGAGCCTCTGTCCCCTCCCCTGATGGACGGCGAGATATCTCCGACGGAGCTGGCCACGCTGCTCGAGTCCGGCTCCGACGACGCGGAACTCCGAATCGTCGACATCCGCAGCGAGCGCGCGTTCGACCGCGGCCACCTCCCCGAGAGCGAGTCGATCCCCTTCCCGCAGCTGACGACCCGGGTCGACGAGCTGACCGGTGCCGACCGCATCGTGACCGTGTGCCCACACGGGATCTCCAGCCGCCAGGCTGCCCAACTCGTCGCCAGCTACCAGGGGACGACGGACGCCCGCGTCGAGAGCCTCCACGGCGGCATCGAGGCCTGGGAACAACAGGGACACGAACTCGTCGCGTCGCCTGCTCCGGACGCGCCAGCGGAGGGACCGGACGCGCCGTTTTGAGACGCCCGCCTGCGTCTCGGTGACCGCTCACACAGCCCGTACACGCACCGTCCAGAAGTCGTGGAAGGCGTCCGTCAGCGCCTCCTCCGGCGGTCCCGTCGCGTCGGTCACGTCGGTGTGGTCGGCGAGCTCGCGCACCTCCCCCAGGACGCTCCGCTCGCCGACGACGATGGTCCGGTCCACGTCGGTCGTCTCTCTAAGGACGGACCGCACGTCCTCGAGGTGGTCGGCGATCTGGCCGTCCCGCCGGCGTTCGAATCGGCCCTGTGAGAACCCACCCTTCGAGTGGGCGGCTTTGACGTCGGTCGTGAACCCCTCGACGTCGACGCGCTCGCCGGCCTCGTACACGCCACGGGCGAAGGTGTCAGCGCGCACCACCGCGAACGCGAATCGCCCGGTCGGTCGGAACCAGCGCGCGGGCAGCCGTGGACGCGCGGCCCAGCGGTCGAACGGCTCCGGCGGGAGCGGAACGGAGAGCGCGGCGCTCACCGCGCCGGTGTCGTCGGCCACCACGACCGCCGGTGCGGCCCGGCGAACCAGCCGACTGCGGTCGCCGAAGTGGTCCCGAACCGACGCCGGGACGGCGTCGTCGCCCGGTACGAAGGCGGTGAGGACGCCCTCCGGGTCGTCGCTCTCGACGGCTCGCAGCCGACCGAGCACGTCGGCGACGTCCGGCCCGGACGCCGCCGTCGTGTGGCGGAACGCGAACGAGGGATCGTCGCGTTCGGCGCGTTCGACCCGGTCTTCGAGCGACGTGATCCGGTCTTCGAGGCGGTTGACGCGGGCCTCTGCGCGCTGGCGGTCCGCGACGGCGTCGGATCGACGCTCGGACTCGGCTTCGACGCGTCGCTCGAGGTGATGGTTCTCGGTTTCGAGCTCGTCGATGCGGTCTTTGAGTTCGGCGCGGCCGAGAAGTCGGTCGATCATGCGCATCGATCGGCCTCCGGGCGCAAAGCGTCGTCGCCATCGAACGAGGCGACGCGACGACTCCTCACACGTCGACGGCCGGCTCCCAGCCCTCCCAGCGGAGGAGCCGTTCCGCCCGGTCGGCGTCGGCGAGGAGGACGCCCCGTTTCGACGGGAAGTCGTCGTCTGGAGCGAGCTGTCGTGGAATCGCGAGCGTCCCGCTCGGCACGCCGTCGTCGGCACCGACTGGGAGGTGGCCGGTACCCAGCTTCATCACGAGCGGTGCGTCGAGCCGAGCGATCCCCTCGTCGTCTGCGTAGAGCTGTTCGTTCACGCGCTCGTGGTCGGTCCGCTGGATGACGGCGTGGTCGCCGTCGTGTGGTTCCACGTACAGTTCGCCCAGGTAGTACCCGCTCGAGAACCGTTCGAACATGCTGTGCGTGAGACACTCTACCACGATAGTACATAAGCGTTTCTCGCCCGCCAGTGGACTGTCGCATCCCGTTCGTGCGGTGGCGCGCGCCTCGCGGGCCGCCGATGGCGTGCCCGCGAACGCGTGCGAGGGATGAGCGAGTCGCCACGGGCGACTCGCGAATCGGCCAGAGAGGGTGTGGCTACTTGGTGCCCGGCCGTCGCAGAATCGTCTTAGCTATACACCTACGACTGCATACGTATTGGGCCGGCCGAGGAAGACGCGGCTGGAACTCGTGACTGGACGTCGACGAGTCACA
>Ga0209917_1000370_pt1 | contig 18960 bp, 13 predicted proteins | sample SalPon2_C_H2O_MG_FD_185710 | JGI IMG/M metagenome (GOLD analysis project Ga0209917, IMG submission 185710) | Salt pond water microbial communities from South San Francisco under conditions of wetland restoration - Salt Pond MetaG R2_C_H2O_MG... | ecosystem: Environmental > Aquatic > Non-marine... | reverse complement strand
TGTCGAATTCCCGGTCCATCAGCACGTTATCGACGTGGACGAGCTCTTCAGCCGAATCGAGCAAGTCCTCAACGATCTCCTTGCGTGACTCCCCTTTTCGTACCGGGCGGGCATCAAGGACGAGCGGAACTGCATTGCCGACCAACTGCACCGTCGCCCACTGGTAGGCGTACTCGTCGGTCTTCTCTTTCGTCCCGATGATCTCGTCCTCATGGCCCGTTCTATCTCCCGTGAAGGGATCTGCTTCGGTGATGTCGATCGCGATGATCCCGGCTCGGAAGAACTCCTCCGTCTCCGCGACTTCTTCCAGCAGTTGAGTCACCGCCTGTCGGTACATCTGGCGAATCTGTGCGATCGACAGGTCACGAAGATGCTCTCGGTGGGCATGTCCTAGCGGTGTCCGGTCACGCGTCGACTCGTAGACGAAGCTGCGAGCCCCCTCGTTGGCAGCCAGCCCCTCGCGAAGTCCGAGATACGTTTGTAAGTCCCAGTACGCGTTCTCGTGGATCTCACAGCCCTCGCCACGGTCCAGCGAGAATGCTGGAAAGACAACGCGACTGACGTGATCGCTGATCTTCGCTGCTTCTTCCAAAACAGTCTGGTCGTTCCGATCGGTCTCAACAGACTCGTCGTCATGGTACTGGAGCTTCTGTTCCGGGTCACGGGGAACCGCGACACCTGCGTTCTGGGCTTTGATGAGGATCGTTCGAGCCGCCGTCTCGACTGTCTCACAGAGGTCGGCACTGAAGCGCTTGTTCCAACTCCGCCAGAGTGTGGACTGATCGGGGATGGTATCGAACCCGAGCGAGCGACGGGTTTCTGAGTGCTGCCGGAGATGGTCGACGACCGCTGTTTCGTGGTCCCAGCCGTACACTTCTTTCAGCAGGAATGCCCTGAAGAGCTGTGGCATCTCATATCGAGTTGGACCGGAATATTGGTCGTGAGGATTGAACTCCACGTAGGAAAGTGGATACTGACAGACGAACGCCTCGACCGAGTCGTGAGCGCTGTGTTCGAACCAGATTCCCGAGACGGTCCGGAAATCCTCACTGAGCGCCGTCAGTGAGCTCTGGTCGTACAGTGGAGTCGACTCGTACGCTGGCCAGTCAACGTGCTGACGGCGGGCGATTCGTCGGAAGACACTGCGTTGAGACTCGTAAGTCGCAACCACTGCCGAAAGGTAGCCCAGACACATTCAAGAGTTCGTCTACAAAAACTCGCGACTCTGCGCTCACCATTCGGGAAGGTCCCAGTACCGTCGTTGAGATGGCCGACCCTTGCGGCGCCCGTGCCAACGCCCGGTTCGATGAGATCGAGGGGACGTTTCATCGTACTGGATTCGACGGTTCCGAGCGCGATTCTGGATCGGTCGAGAGCGTTGAGGGGCCGGAGACGAACACCAGCGCGACCGAGATTAGTCCGAGCCCGACAATCAAGACAGCCAGTGACTGATTGCCGGTTTCAAGCAATCCCGACCACCCGAGTGCGCCGTTAAATGCACCATGAGCGAGGACTACGACCGGGACGCTACCGCCAGCACTGTTGAATAGCCACGCGAATATGATTGCGAGCGTTAGGCCCATCACGGCAAACGGAACGAACGAGAACTCCGACTGGGACGTTCCCGGAAGTACGAACAGCGGGAGATGCCACACCACCCACATGACCGCGACGATACCGCTTGCGACAAGCGCGTTATGCCGTTTCTGAAGACGCGCCTGGGCGAACCCGCGCCACCCGGGTTCTTCGAGTCCACCGAGCACGAGGCCGATCAAGATGGCACCAGGAAGGGTGGTGAGTGGGTGGAGTCCAGTGAGTCGAAACTGACCGTCGGAGAGTACCGAGTCAATGGCGACGAGGGTGACGAGACCGACGAGTGGGCCCCCAATCGAGACAACATACCAGACAGGTGAGACACGCCAGCGGAACAAACGGTCTCGGAACCCGTCAAACGAACCGACGAGCAGGGCGACGATCACTCCTGCAACTAGCGGCCCCAATCCGCCGATCAGGAACAGAAGGGTACCGACGGGTCCCATCGGGTCGGGTTGGAGGTACTGCAACCCCCACGCCACCCAAGAAAACGTGTACGCGGTGGCAGCGTACGCGGGGATCGGGTACCGGCGCGCGAACGTCGAAATCCGGGACATGAGTTGTTCACCCAGCGACCGGTGGTCGGAAGTCGCTCGTTCGATGGTCGTGTGCCCACCGGTAGTATCCCCAGACCCCGATTGCGACAGGGCCAGCCACGGCGAGGAGCAAAAGGAACTGGATATCTGCCGATCCCTCGGAAGCATACCGAACGTTAGCCACGATCGGCGCGAAGTTGTACGCACCGTGCAGCAGTCCGACAAATATCACGTTCCGGGTCGTCTCGTAGAGGACTCCAAAGACGAGCCCTGCCACGAGCAACAGAAGGAGATTCACGGGGAGCTGGGAGACATCGAGTCCGGCGACTAAGAGTCGCTGCGGGACGTGCCAGAGGGCAAACAACACTGCGGCGACGACGATCGCGAGGGCTTTCCTGAAGCGGCTCTGTCCACCGCCGAGGAGCGCAATCAGTTTGGTTTGCAGGTAGGCTCGGGCGACCAGTTCCTCGGCGATTCCAACGAAGACCCAGTTGATGAGGGCATATACGATGATCAAGATGGGTGTTAGATCTGAGTAGCTCCACGAGAGCTGGCCCCCGGTTACGACTGCGACCAAGAGGAGAAGCACGTTCAGCACGATGATGATGCCGGCGAACCAGACCGTCCCCGACCGAGCGTGCGGCCACGAGAAGCCGACGCCCCGAGCACGGATGCCTTCCAAGCGGAGGACGCCGTACCCGACACCCAGCATGATCGCCCCGGGAAACACGTTGAGGACGACCCGCCACGGATCGGTCGATGACAACCCGAACACTTGCTGGAGTGTCGGTGTGACGTAGGCGGTCCAGCCAGCGAGGAAGATCGCCATGAACGCGATAAACGCCCCCAGAAGCGTGAGCCCGCCTCGGAACGCGAGAGGTTCGACGTTGTGTGAATCCAGACCAGTGTTTTTCATCAGAAACACCCCCACTAACGTGCTTATTGCTCTCTCGGAGTGCCCGATTCACGGCTCGTCGACTGTGCGTTCGAGTAGAGGTACGCGCCCACGTAGCCGCCGACCGCGCTCAATCCGATGATCCAGGCGAACAGCAGCGGGAACATGACCAACAGGATAATGGCGAGTTCCACGCCTCCGGGAACCCCCAGCGCCGATGGCTGCAAAAGGAAGAGCCCGAAGCCCAGAACGAGCACGAGGAGTATCGGGACAACCGCAATCCCGCCGGAGATGGCACCGGTCTTCGCACCGCGCTTCGGAGGTACCTTCTGTAGATAGCCCGCAATCCCCCCACCGAGCAGTGCGGAGAAGCCCGTGAACGAGAGGACGATCGTTACCACTGCGCCGATGGCTGCATTCTTGAGTTCGCTTCGTTCGACCATGCTAGATGATCGAACTGGCAACAAAATAGAGTGCACTCCCTGTTCCAGTGGGCTGAGAACCACCTTCTGAACTAATATAATTTGGATTTACATATCCATACGTGATGGCCTCGAATCCCGCCTCCAGCCAGTCATCGGGAGCCGCTGAGTCTACGCTCTCTACGACCATTCGGCGAAGCCTCGGTGCTCCTCTCCAGGTACAGACGTACAAGAACCTCCTGTATCTCGCCCTCGCGTTCCCGCTCGGACTCGTGTACTTCGTCAGTCTCGTCTTCGGCGTGGCGCTCGGCGTGGGGTTGCTTATCACGTGGATCGGGCTGCCGATTCTCCTCGTGACGCTCTTTGCTGCGACGGCTGTCGCTGGCTTCGAAGCCGCGCTGGCCAGATATCTCGGTGACGTGAACGCCTCGGTACCGACGTTCCTCGCAGAGTTCGATGTCTCTGACGGACTCGTCTTCCCGGGGAACGGGTTCGTCGACGCTGTCAAACGACTCGTAACGGCCCGGACAACCTGGACGAGTGTCGTCCTCGTCCTCGCGAAGTTCGGGTTCGGACTGCTCTCGTTCGTCGCACTCACCGTCAGTGGTGCGGTTACGGGTGCGTTCCTGGCAGCCCCGTTCATCTACGACGATCCGGACGTGGTCCTCGGGATCAGTGGGATGGTCGTCGACGGCGACTACACCGTTGGGCCGTGGGTCGTCGACACGTTCCCGGAGGCACTCGTGGCTTCCGTCGTCGGTGTCGTGTTCCTGTTTGTCGCGCTCAACCTCCTGAACAGCCTCGCCCGATTCCACGCCCGGTACACCGCCAACCTCCTCCAGGTAGACGACGAGGGGTTGTGAACTATCATGCGTAGTCTACATTCGGTTCGCAAGCGGATTGAGGAGCATCGGGTCCTCGCGTTCTTCGTCGGTGCCTACGCGATCACCTGGGGGATCTGGTTTCCGGTACTGACTGCGATCGATCGAGGGTGGATGGCGTATAACACGACCGCTATCCTCGTGCTCGTCGCCGGGAGTTTCGGACCGCCCATCTCGGCCGCCATCGTGACGTACCTGACTGGCGGGAGCCTGAAGAGCTGGTTCTCACAGGCACTTCGGTGGCGCGTCGCACCGCGCTGGTGGCTCGCCGCACTCGGCCTCCCGCTGGTTCTGTACGCCCTCATGGCAGGGGTCCACCTCCTGCTCGGTGGAGAATTGAACTGGGGCGAGGTCAATCCGCTCGCGTCCATCCCGCTGGCGTATCTGAACATCTTCATCTGGGGCGGGGGCAACGAGGAACTCGGCTGGCGGGGGTTCGCGCTTCCCTACCTGCAAGAGCGATACAGCGCCCTCGTCTCGAGTCTCATCATCGGCGTCGTCTGGGCTGTCTGGCACGCACCTGCTGGTATCATCGAACGCGGCGTCACCGGCTGGGCGGTCGACCTGCCCATCTACGCGGTCATCGTGATCGGCATCTCGATCGTCGCGACCCTGCTGTACAATAGCACCAGGGGCAGCGTCCTGCTCACGATGGTGTTCCACGCCGGCGTGAACGCAGGACAGGGACTCTACCCCGTCGAGGGGATATTCACGCCGACCGGCGAACTCGCCCGCTTCGTGGCGTGGGCGGTCCTCGTCGGCGTGCTCTTGCTGGCGTTCGGCTGGCGGAGCCTCGCTCGTGGTGACGTCGCCGGCGCCGCACAGGCGGGGGCACGTCATGTCCCGGATGGCGACGAAGCGAGACGCCCACACCTGACGGACTAACACCATGACACTATATTCCACCTCCCGATCCGCCGACGGGGAATCGTCGATCGAGTTCGAGCGACGGTTGGGACCACCGGCGCTGTTGCTCGGTGTGACGGGGCTGATCATCGTGGTCGTCCCACTCGCGATTTACCCACACCTCGAGAGCCGGTTCGGCTTCTTCGTCGTCCTGTCGGCGACGTTCGCCGTCATCGCTGGGGTAGGCTGGATCGCTCTCCGGCTCGACGGGGTCACCGCTCGGGCCGTGGGGCTCGGTCGGGAGCACATCCTCCCGGGCGTACTCGCCGTCCTCGGGCTCTACGTGCTGCTCAACGCCGTCGGTGCCGGAACGGTGTTGGTCTCCGGTGAGGCCATCAGCATCGAACTCTCGGACGAATACGCGTCGGCCGGGATGTGGGCTGTCGCCGGGATCGCGTATCTCGCGTTCAACGGGATGGCCGAGGAATTCGCGTTCCGGGGCTACCTCCAGAACAAGGTCATCGCGCTATTCGGTGGCAGTAACAATCGAATCAGAAAGGCCGGCGCGATCTTCGCCGGTGTGTTGCTGTTTGCCCTCATCCACATCCCCCAGCGGGTCTTGATCGGCGGCGTCACGTCGCCGGTTGCCATCGCCCAGTCGTTACTGGGGATCGTCCTTCTGGGGCTCGTCCTCGGGGTGCTCTACGAGTACACACGCAACGTCGTGTTCGTCGGCGTCCTGCACGGGACGTTCAACTGGCAGCCGATCGTCGTGGCAGGGGCCCCAGTTTCCGAACTCGCGTTGGTCGTGGGCATTCCGGTTCTCGTCCTCACGGCATGGTACTACCGGCGGTGGGCGAGCGGGAAGAACGCCCCCGAGTTCTCCCCGCAACGGCAACTAGGGGTGAGTCGATGACCACCTGGCAGGACGGAGCGCTGAGGATTGGGGCATGGAGGGAACCGTCGTCCACTCGTTCGGCAGCGCATCGCGTATCGCACGGCAAGATGCTTCGCAGTTTCACCATCACCTCATGAATTCAACCCACACTCACGACACACCGACGTCCGAAGAAGTGCATACTGCTCGCCGGGGGCTCCTCCTCTATTTCGGTGTGGTCCTCCTGGTATCGGTCCCGCTCCTGTATCTGATCATCAGTGCTGGGACCCCCATCGAACAGCAACTCGAGTACATCCTCCCACTCATGTGGACGCCAGCAATCGCCTCGGTCGTCGCACGCGTCGGAAACGGCGAGGGGTTCGATGACCTGTCGTTTCGACTGAGGCGTCGCCAGGTGGTCGTTCGGGTACTCCAGGCGATACTGTTCCCGTTTGTCGTCGGCGCCATCGCGTACGGTGCAGCCTGGGGAGTCGGTCTCGTCGAGTTTGCTGCTCCGGTAGGAACGTCGGACCCGCTGTCGGCATTCGCTGGCGATCTGCTCTTTGCCGCGACGATCGGAGCTGTCGTCGGTGTTATCTCAGCAGCAGGCGAGGAGATCGGATGGCGGGGATACATGACCTCTCGGCTGGTCACCGCCGGGGTACCAGCCCCGATTCTGACGGGGGGCGTTCTATGGGGCTGCTGGCACGTCCCCGCGATTCTGACTGGACAGTACGCTGCGGGACGCTCCCGGATGCTCTCGGCGGTCTTGTTCGTCGTCGTGGCCGTGTCACTGACAGTGCTCTGGTCGGCGTGGACGCTGGAAACCGGGAGTATCTGGCCGGCGATACTGGGTCACTCCGCGTGGAATGCCGTCATTCAGGGGCCGTTCGACACGTTTTCGAGCGGCGCGCTGGCGACGACGTGGGTCGGCGAGTCCGGACTACTTGTCGTCGCTGCGACGATCATCGTCGTCATCGTATTCCTCTCCGATCGAGTTGCCAATCGACTTGGGTTCTCGTGGAGTCTCTCTCACTGAGCCCATCGCTTCCGTCTAACAGCACGTGGAGACTATGATTCCGAATCCCGGAAGCGTACTCACGAGCAGCGAATCCGGGACGCAGTCAGACACGTCCGTTTCGATCCGTCGCCGAACGAGTGAGGAGAGGATTCCGGGCTTAGTCGCTTGCGGTACCCGTCGTCTGTGGCCGGAAGTCCGTCGGCCGGGCGTCCTTGGCCCACCGCCGGTAGAGCAGAAGGGCGACGATGATCAGTGGATAGACCAGCACCCAGAGATCGGTCATCGGCTCCCCGGCCTCGCCGACCACGAAGATCGGGTTGAGGTCGAACGTGCCGTGGAGGAGCCCGACGAACACGAGATTTCGGCTGAGTTCGTAGAGCGTTCCGAGGACGACCGTATAAACCGTTATAGCCAGAAGTGACAGGAGTATCTCCGGACCCACAATCCCTCTGACGACAACCATCTGCGGGATGTGCCAGAGCGCGAAGAGCACGGAGGCACCCAGGATGCCGACCGCCATGTGGACGCGGTCGGTTCCGCCACCGAGCATGGCAACGACCTTGTTCTGGAGGTAGCCCCGGAAGGCGAACTCCTCGGCGATGCCGACGAAGATCCACAGCGTGACTGCCATCCCGACGACTTGGCTGGCTGGAGCACCCACGGGGAGTCCGTTCGTCGGACTCGCGGGCAACCCCAGCGCCACCGCATCGCCGCGGAACGCTAGGAGCGCGTACGAAACAACATTGATGACGAGCCAGATGGCGACAACCAGGACGACGCCCGAGACGACGCGTTCACGATCAAGTCCGATGTCCGCTGCAGAGACCCCCTCCCAGCGGAGCACTCCCCATGCAAACACCGCGACACTCGTGATCGCCGTTGCGGTAAAGAGCCTGCTCCAGAACGGCGTCCGTGGCAACCGCGGATCGGCCAGGAGGAACAGCACAGGCACGGCAAGCGTGGAAACGAGAAAGAACACGAGAACAGGCCGGAGTGAGGGCGAAAACGACAGTTGTGTAGCTGTCGATGGCTCGTTCCAGGTGCTGCTGGGGGAGTCTGTCAGTGAGTTATCCAGGGAGGTCATATCCAGAGATAGTGTAGCTTCGCTACTAAATCGCGGCTACAGGTCCCGACTTCTGAGAACACGATACGGAGAGGTACCATTCGGCAGGCCGCGTCTACATGAACATCGGGTCCGCACTCTCGGATGGTTCCTTTCGAGATCGGCAAGCAGTGGTATCGAGAAGTCGTTGTATGTCCGCAATTTCAGAGATACGGTGCGATACCACTGTATACGCCGACCAAGATGATCGCGTCGTAGAGTCCGTGAATGAGGATCGGGATCAGCAGATTCTCTGTGTACTCGTAGACAGCCCCGATGATGGCTCCGATGACCACGATGAGCCCGAGATTGAACAGAACACCGGGCGCGAGGAGACTCACGTTTCCGAGGAGGTAGTTGGGTATGTGCACTGCGGCAAACAGGAGTGACGCGAGGGCGATTGCCCCGGTGGGCCCGAAAGCGCGACGCAATCGGCCCTGAATCGCACCACGATAGAAGAGTTCTTCGCCCGGACCGACGAAGACGATCGCGACGACTGCCATCGCAAGGAGCACCCACGGCTCTGCAGCCCCGGCTTGAGCGAGCGCGTCAGGTGGGTTCTCGAGTCCTGTCGCTGAATAGACGAGGGTCTGTAGTCCATATACGACGAACATCATGACGAGCCCTCCAACCAGCCACTGGACGCCGTTCTTCGAGGGCTTACGGAACGGAATCCCGTCGAGCCGGCGAGTCAGATACACTGCCCCGATACCGATCAGTGCGAGTTGATTGAAGACCACGATTACGACGATCGCCGTCGGGTCAGCGAGCGTGAGTCCGACCGCGGACAGAGTTGCTGCGCCGATAACACCAGTAAGCAGCGATTGGCCCACGATGGCAACGAACAGGAGTCCGAGCGCGACGAGCACAGCGAGAAGTCGAGGGTCAAACCGTTGGAATCGACCTTCTCTGTGTGGTTCGGTGGTGCTTTCAGTGGACATATATGAACATATGTTATAATATCCGTAAAGTATCAGGATCAATCTCGGCGGCTGGGAACGGAGTACCTACGCGGCCCTCTCGGATGGACACTGACACGACTAGAGAACAGATCGCGGTCCCACTTGTTCAGTAGGACTACTGGTGGCCTCCGGACCGTGCTCATTACGGGGATCCCACACGACGAAGACGACTCCTGCTTGAGGCGGCGGTTCAAACAGCCATCCGTCTGATGGCAGATGATGGGATGGCTACCACTAGACCTGACCACAAGGAAGTCGAAGACCGTATGCATTGAGACGGCCAGTCTCAACTACCATGAGCCGGCGGTCCCGGCTGAGTCCACCATACTGAGGATGAATCCGGCCCTTCTGAGACTGCTGTTAAGATATTGTAGAATAGTATTCTGTTTTAGAATAGTATTCTATTCAGTCGATTCTGAAGAAGCAGACTCGCGGGCTTGTTCGAACTGTTCGGCCACTTCATCCACGAGGTCTTCCTCCACGACGGTTCGTAGGAGGGCATCAGTCATCTCTCGAACGACGATGTTCTGGTAGCCCTGCTGGTTGAGTTCCCGCTCTAATTCGTACTTCAGCCAGGAATCGAAGTCCTCGATCGTAGCCTCACGAGCGTAGAAGGGGCGCTGTTTGGCTGCCTCGTAGCTGAACGCAGTATCGGTCATCGGGTCCCGCGGCTCGACCGAGTCCCGAGCAGAGGTCTCCCCGGTTGTCTCCGGTTCGGTCGCCTCATCCGTATCCTGTGGTTCGTCATCCGGTTCATCCTCGAGTGTCTCCCCGAGGTCGGCGAACGGGTCGTCCTCAGCCATGGCGGACCACCTCCCCAGCCTCAACGATGTGCGCCAACTCGTCGAAACACTGCAACTGGTCACAGTCAGGGTCGTAGTCCAGCAGGGGTTTGCGCTTGCCATAGGCCTTTGTGATGCTGGTTCGGTCCCGGATGCCCGGTGAGGGGCTGAGGTCGCCGGCGTCGACGGCCTCCCAGTCCGTGATTCGCGCGAAGTTCGGGATGCGGTCCTGGAGATTATCGTGCGAATTGAGGCGCTCAAGCAGCTGTCGATCCTGGGTCTGCTGGTCGATACGGCTGCTCAGCATATTCGGAACCAGCGCCAAGACGTCGACGTCCATATGCTGCCGAAGCGGGGAGATTTGTCGCTCGATGGTTCGCTCCAAGCCGGCCATCGCCTCGTTCCCCGGGGCGAGCGGAAGCACGAGGTTCGCTGTTGCGACGAGCGCGTTGTCCGTGAGTCGAGAGCGGTACGCCGGCGAATCTGTGACGATATAATCGTACGTGTCCCCGAGGAGTGGGTCGACAACTTCCCGCTTGAGCAGCGCAGAGGGTTGGAATACGTCGCCGACGACGATCTCCCGCTCAACCTGTTCTAAGTCTTCGCTGGACGGGAGGATATCGAACTCATAGCTGGTATCGTAGACAACTGAAGTCGGGTCAGCATCGTTGAAGAAGACGTCGCCGATGGTTTCCTCGGTGTTGTGGTACTGGTCGTCAAACCCCAGCCCCACGGACGCGTGGCCGTTCGGGTCAAGATCGATGAGGAGGACATCGTGTTCGTGTGCGGCCAGTTGTCGGGCGAGGTTGACCGCAATCGTCGATTTGCCGACGCCTCCCTTCAGCATACACACCGAAACAGCCCGAGAGTTCCCATCGGTCTGTACCGAATCATATGGGCTATTTGGGCTATTCGTTCTATCTATGCTATTCTTGCTATCTGAGCCACTCATACTATTCAACAGTATCAACCCCTCTCAACTTAACTCTGTGGTGAATAGTCCAAATAGTATTCTATTCCAAAGCTACATCCTATTCCAGAATAGTTTACTACTCTAGAATAGTTTGGATAGAATCAGTAAATGTGGCTCAGGAGACGAGCTCCAACATAGAGCGAAGTTCAGATTCGATATCAGTCAGTTCACTCCGTTGCCACTCAAACCGTTCTTCCACCCCAACATCGGTAAACCAGAGTGAAGCACGAACCTGCCGGGCGGGATCGTGCTGGAAGAGCGCGAGAGCGTAGGCAAGCATTTGCGGCCGATAGTGGTCAGCGAGGGTATCAGTCGTCGTCGACGACAGATCGTTCGTCTTGTAGTCGATGATATGATACGCATCAGGAGTGACCAGAAGACGGTCAATATCACCCACTATGCGGGAGTCATCAAGACGAGCGACAACTGAGTACTCGTCATAGGTCGCTTCGAGTGGGAGGTCCGCCTCAGTTTCATCGACGAACCGGATCGCATCCTGGGCATGGCTCACGGCCGCTTGGAGATCGTCATCCGTCGGTCCCTCGCTCCCCATACGACTCAATTGACGAATAAACGAAGGCCACTCTTCTCGTGGGGGACGGAGCTCATTGAGCCGATGGACAACAGTTCCAAAGGTGGTGGGACTCAATCCGACTGTCCCATCCCCCGACGTGTAGCTGTGTCCGTCTTCGGAGGCATCCGCAACAGCACTGACGAGGGTTGTCGCGGCAACGCGAACGGCAGCCTGACGTTCCGGCGGAGAGGGGACAGTAATCGCAGGGTCTATCTCTTCCGTCGGAGCCTCAGACTGCCATTCAACCGGCCGAGGTGGCGCCCGAATGGTGTATGAAGCGTCACCGATTCGAGCGTCCGTAGCTCCCTCGTGGACCGCCTCAGCGACTAACTCTTGGTCGTCAAGCAGAATTGGCTGGAGCCAATCCCGCCATCGGCTGGCGTCGTCGAAATCATCTGGCTCACCGAGTTCGATGTGGCCAGACTCTTCGATATCGATGTCGTGTGTTCCACACAGCAGCAGGTGGTCCCGAGTTCGGGTACAGGCCACGTAGAGTAGTCGTTTGGATTCCGCACGCTCTTGCGGGAGCGAGCGGCGATCGGCATATTCGTGGACTGCGGTCTTCTCGATTGAGAACGCATCGTTGGGGTGGGGACCACCCACTGTAGGAATTGGTGGGGCATCAGTTGTACCCTCGACGAGGCGGACATAGCCGTGGTCATCGACGGACCGCCCGAAATTGAGGTCACTTCCGAGATCGGGGACGGTGACGATCGGGAACTCGAGTCCCTTCGCGGAATGGATCGTCATAATCCGGACGCCCTCGGCGTCACCCGGAATATCTGCCTCCCCCTCACGAGGGTCGATCTCGGCTTGGCGGTCGATCCGGTGAAGCACCCCGGCAGCTGTGTGAACACCGTTCTCGCTCCAAGTACGGACCTGGTCGCGGAACTTCTCGACGTTCGCGACGGCCTGGTGACCGCGTTCGTCAGCACTCACGCTCGCAAGATACCCCGTGTCGTCGATCACTCGGGACAACAGACGGTTCCACGGGAGGACGCCATCTTCAGACGGCGTCGCGCAGCCACTAAGGGTCCGCCATGTCGTGAGGAGGTCGAAAGCATCCGCGAGCTGTGGATCGTCCGTCTCGACGAGTGCATCCCACACTGAATCAGCCTCGGCAACTGCCGGTGCGAGGCGGTCATCGGTGAAGCCAAACAGCGGGGACCGAAGCACCCCATAGAGAGAGACGTCGTCCTGCGGATCACCAAGTACCCGAAGTAGGTTCGTCAGCGCCTGGACCTCGGGCGTATCGTAGAATCCGACGCCACCGACGACAGTATAGGGAATGTCGTACTCCTCAAGGGCCCGCTGATACCGATCCAGATGGGTTCGCCGGCGGAGGAGGATTGCCGTGTCGTCCGGCGTAGCGTCGCGATGAACACCCGTGTCGGGGTCTTGGACTGTCGGTGGATCGTCGAACAGGTTGGTCAGTCGAGCAGCGAGCGCTTGCGCCTCGGCCTCGATAGTGTGGTCGAGCGCACCTTCAGCAACCGGATGGTCACCGCCGAAGAGTTCCGCCGCCGTGTCGGCATCGTCGGGCACAGCGAGATACTCGACGCTGCCGGTGAGTCCCTCGATATCCTCGACCCGGTCGCGCTGTGTTGACAGCGCCTGTGGTGGCGCTTCGTAGGGCTCGTGGGTGTCCCCCTCGGGTCGGAACAGGTACTCGAAGAGCTCGTTCAGGAACGACAGCGGCTCGTCCAACGTCCGGAAATTCCCGGAGAGTTCGAGCGCGGTCGGACTCTCGGCATCGCTCTCGGGAACGTCGTCAACCCCACGGGCTTCGTTGACTGCCTGGAGTTCCGCTCTCGCCGCCCCAAACGTCGTCACGTCGGCCCCACGGAAGCCGTAGATACTCTGTTTCTCGTCGCCAACCAAGAAGACGTTCGACGCAGTCTGCTCGTCGACGCCCGAGAGGAGCTTGACCAACTCCCACTGGCGCGGGTCCGTGTCTTGGAACTCGTCGACCATCACGGCCGCAAACTGCTCTCGTAGCCGATCCGTGACCGCATCGTTGGCTCGCAGGAACGCGAGGGTCGTCTCGATCACGTCGGGAAAGTCGAGGGTATCGCGGCGGTCCTTCTCGGCAGTGTAGGCTGTGAGGACGTCGTCGAAGACCCGCATCAAGGCGAGTGCGTAGTGAGCGCTGTTCGATTCGAGTTCACCGGGCGTCGTCTCGACTGCATCCGCGTGCGGTTCGACGGCGGCGATGACCGCGTCGATGGCGTCCTTCAGGTCGTCGTAGATGTCACCGTACTCACCCCAATCGTCCCGGTCACCGACGACGTACCCGGAACTGCTGTACAGGCCGCCGTTCTTCTTCTCACAGGCCTCGTACAGACCGAGGATCGCCCGCTGACAGTCACGAGGATCGCTTTCCTCGGGGTCGTCAGGGACTGTCGTCGCGACCTCGGTGAAGGTCCGGTAGGCCCGAAGACCGTCCTCGTCGGCGATAACGCCCTCGCGGTCGACGCGGCCCGCAACCGTGCGTAACTGCTCAAGGAGCCCATCCGCATACAGCGTCTGTCGGGCGTCGGCGACGTCGAGATCACAAACGACCTCCCAGCAGATATCGACGTAGTCGGCGGCCTCGGCGTCACGCCACTCCTCGAGGACGGCCTCGCTCTGTGGGCGCTCATCGAGTAGTCCAGCGAGTACATCGACCAGCTGGTCACGGCCCCAGAGCTGCGCGAGGAGCGCCACATCGTCATCGTCCTGATTTCGTTCGAGGAACTCCGTCACGACTTCGCGTTGGAGTGTCGCGGCGCCGTCTTCGTCGAGCACGTCGAAGCCGAGCGGGACCGGAGCCTCGACGGCTCGTTCTCGCAAAAGCCGGGTACAGAAGGCGTGAATCGTATGGACGTAGCCGTCCTCCAGGTCATCGAGGACGTTTCGCCAGCGGTGGTAGGCCTCTGGTGAGTCAACAGCCTCGAGCCGGTCGTACACCTCCTCCCGAACGCGCTCGGTCAGTTCGGCAGCGGCCTTTCGCGTGAAGGTGATCGTGACAATATTCTCTGGGGTGAGCGACGGATTGTCGGCCAGTATCGTCACGTACCGTTCGGTAAGCGTCGTCGTCTTCCCCGTCCCAGCACCGGCAGTGATCGCGACGTTCCGGCCCTGGACGAGCGCGTCCTCCTGTTCCTCCGTGAGTTGAATCTCTTCGGAGGCCTCAGTCATCGCTCATCACCGCCTCAATGTCCTCCTCGTCGCGTACACGGAGCGGAACGTACGCGGCGTCGTCCTCGTGAACCTCGTCAACAAACTCCCGCTTGCGGTGATGGCGGACATCGCAGGCCCGACGGTAGTCACAGTATCGGCAGTTCGCACCCCGAGCAGACAGAAGCGTCGTGTGGAACCGTCCGTTGCCGATCGCCTCGTCGATCTGACCCAACCATTCCGGGATGACCTTGTTCAGGAACCGGCGGAGTTCGACCTCTGAATCGAACTTCGATTCGACGCCGCGTGGAACCTTGAGGTCGTTGGGGGGTCGCACCTGATAGTATGTCGCTGAAAGCGATCCCTGTTCGAACAGATCACCGTCAACGACGTTGGCCGCAGCGAGCAGATAGATGGGGAGCTGGAACTTCGTGCCGCCGGTCGTCTTCGTCATATAGGGTGCTCGACCCGTCTTGTAGTCGTAAAGCGTGAGCGTCGGTTGCTCGCCGTCTCGGCTCACGTCGACGCGGTCGATATATCCACGAATCGAGACGGTCGAACCATCCGGTCGCTCCACTGTGAACGGACCAGCATCCGAGTCGGGCAGCCCCTCGCCGAACGGAGCCTCGAACAGATGTGGGCGGCCGGCGCCGTCACGCGAGAGTTCGTTGTCGAGGAAGCTGGCGAACAACCCCTGTTCCGGTGCGTCGTGGGGTTTGTTCCCGGCCTCGTACGGTGCGCTCTCATCGTCACCCAGACCCGCGAACAGCTCCGCCTTCCACCGCTCGTAGAACAGGCCGTCGTACTCGAAGTCAGCATCCCGGAGTTCCTCAACGGCACCCTCGCGAAGGTGCATCGCCAGGTCGTCGCGGTCGAAGTCCGTAAGATCGACACCATCCTCGGTCTCGTCCTGCAGATCCGCGAAAAATCGTTCGAGAACGTCGTGAACGTACGACCCGGTTTCGAGGGGCGTAGGGACGACCTCAACGTCGTCGGGATCCTCGATTCCGAGCACTTTCTCGGTGTAGAACTTGAACCCACACTCGACGTATCGCTCGATCCGACTCGCGCTGTAGGGTTCTCGTTCCGACGGAGGGTAGACCTCATCGACTGTCTCGGGATCCAACACACCATCGTGTTCAGAGAGGCCAGCCGTTCCCCTGTTGTCCGCACAGTGGAGTCCCCGATCCGTGCGCTTGGTCTGCTCGGGGGAGAAATCACCTCGGTCGCCGGCGAGGCTTACTGCCGCACGCCGGTCGGCCGTTGCAGCGACGTGGCGCTGGAGGTCTTCGCGAGAGCCTACGCGGTCGTCGACGCCATCTTCGGGTTCGATGCCGGTCACGCGCTGGAGTTCGTCGAGGACCGGCGACCGGACGACGGCGGACTCGTCGTCGCCCGTCTCTGGTGTGGTGATCGTGAGTTCGTCGACGTTCGCGAGGAGCGTCGCGAAGAGATAGCGCCCCCGGAGGCGCTCGTCACCAGTGTCGAACCGCGGATGGGCGTCGGTCATCTCCTCGAAGAAGGCCGGGCGTTCCGGCGTCACGGGGAAGTGCTCGCTCGTCAGTCCCACGAGAAACACTTTCTCGAACGAGCGCATCCGGGCGTCGAGCAGCCCCATCACCTCAACGTGGCCGCCAGCAGCGCGCTGTGGAACCCGGATCGGAACACCATCGAAGGCACGGGTGAACAGTGCCAACGGAGAGAGGTCGCTATTGACTGCCGCCAGCGACTCGAACGAGGAGAGGACCTCGTCTACGAGGTCGTAGGCTCGCTGTTCGACGGCTTGCTCGGCGCCGCTGGCGTAGTCCTCCGTCGCCCCCTCCAGGTCGAATCGGTCATCCAACAGTCGTCGGAGCGTTTCGGTTGCGTCCTCGACGTCGCCTGTTCGGAGCGTCTCCAGCGTGGCCAGCAGCTCCTCGATCAGAGCCGCTGCTTCGTCGTCGACGTCATCGAGCAGGGGCGACACAGAAACCGTGTCACGCCGGCGAGCAGCTGCCGTGATGGCGTTGGCTTGGTCGGTGTCGACGACGTTGACCAGTGGATTTGCTAACAGGGACGTGAGGTCCTCCGCCCGCGGATCCGGTTCGGCAAGGTTCAGGAGATCGTGTACAACGCTCCCGGTGAACGTCCGGTTTAGCTGTGAGGCGGCGGTCGTGACGTGCGGGATGTCGAACGTATCGAACGTGTCCTCGACGTACCCCGAATAGGCCTCGGTCCCCGGGACGACGACAGCCAGGTCGTCAGGATCGCGACCACTGGCCAACTCAGTCCGGAGTTCACGAGCGACGAAGCGAATCTCGCGCTCGGGCGTCGGGAGTTCACGCCATCGCAGAGTGTCTGGAGCAGGGACAGTGTTCGGGTCCGGGCGGTAGAGCGCCTCGGTAATCGTTCCGAAGGCTCGCCCTGACTCGTCGGCGGGATCGAGTTCTTCTGTCTCAAAGTCAAGTGCTTCGTAGACCTCCAAGGCGTCCTCCGCAACGGTGTCGACTCCGCTCCGGCCATCTTGGTGGAGCGGCAGCAGTGCGATCATGGGAAGTTCGTCGGCGAGGCGTTCGATGAGGCGGCGTTCGACGGGACGGAACTCGTGATACCCGGAAAGGATGACGACATCCAGTTCTGGGGAGAGCGCCGATAGTGACTGCTCCGCCGTCGCCACGGCGTCGAACATTTCTCCCCGGGTACAGACCCACTCATCAACGTAGTCAGCGTGGAGATTTCGGTAGTGTCGGTACGCGTCGACAGTGGCTTTCGAGATACGGTCATCAAGTTTTGAGCCCTCGAACTCCGCCGCCAGTGCGTCAGCAGTCCCGACACTGGCGTCATCGAAGAGTGAGAAACGGCTACTGAACGAATCCGCGAGAGCAGCCGAGGCGGGCTCGCCGGCGAGTGCGCCATCTGTTTCGGCTGTCGTTCTGTCAAGCGCGTACTCCGCCAGCCGGCGGTTCAACTGCCCGGAGAGGGGTTGAACCGGACCCTGGAGATTCTCATACCACTCCCCAACGACCGCGTCGAGCGTCTCGGCACGAAGCCGGAGGGGTTCGTGGGACGCGGCCCAACGGTCCTCGACCATACTCCGGCGAGCGTCGTTTCGCGTTATGTAGAGGATTGAACCAAGAAGGTCATCAGCCACCTGGTTCGCCCGTTCAAAAGCAGCTTGTTCCAGATGTGAATGTTGGGAACCAGTTAGAAGCGTATTATTCATCGAATACTACTCAACAAGGGTTCCATCTCACTTCACTCTTGGCGAGACAGTTTCGTAAGTAAATCGAGTACCGAGATGGCTCTATTGGCGTGTCAAACCTGAACTTCCAGAATTAAATTGGAGACGCTGTACTGCAGGGATCTACCCAGTCACGTTTGAATTGGCACTAGCTAAAGCTCCATACATACTCATAATGGGAGAGTCAAACAGTAGTTCTCAACCTCGGGCGCCAGTGAGATGATCTGTTCTCGACGTTCTAATTCACGGCGACGTGTCTCGATTCGCTCTTCGAGCTGTTCGAGACGCTCCTGTTGGCCACGGATCGCGATGTCCATATCCGAGCCGGCGTCGGCCTTGCGCTCGTATTCCTCGATGAAGGACTCGATCCGTTCTCGTTCCGCCTGCGCGTATTCCTCGAGGTTCTCCAGCTCCCGAGCGGTTTCCTCGTGACGCTTCCCCTGAAGATGGTTCTTGATCTCGTTGACCCGCACGCTCACGTATCGATCGGCAGCCGTCCGTAAGTCGGATTGAGCGTCGAGAACCGTCCGAAGGTCGTCGGCGTCGGGCTTTGCTGCTACCGAGTCGCCCCCGACGACACGCTCACCAAGCGCCTGCTGAGCATCCTCTTGTGCAGCATCCACGAAGACGGGGATGGTCTCCTCGCGAATCACGTCGCCGGTGCCGTCCTCGAACGCTACGCGATAGTTGTAGGTGATCCCCGGCGTGTCGACGAACGGAAGCAGTTTGAGTCCGACCTCTCCACGCTCGTCCTCCAACACGCGTGCCATGAGTCGTTGCAAAACGTCCGTATCGGGAGCAAGGTAGGTGATGTCCTCGTGATCCATCGCGAAGTCGCGATCAAACGTGAACGGGCCGAACGTCGCGTCTTGGCCGGGCGAATTGATCCCATCAGGCAACTCAGCTTGATAGAGGTTGGTGCCGCGCTTCTCGAACTCACCGCCGAACGCCTCGATTGCCTGCTCGAAGAACTCCCGGATGTCGCCCTCGCTTCCGTAGACGTCCTCTGACTCGTCGACCACCTCCTGAATCTGCCGGCGACTCTCCGCGTCAAACGTGCTCGTATCGACGAGGCTCCGCTCGTACCACTCCTCGAGCGTTCGCTGGCGCTCCTCGA
>Ga0209917_1000368_pt1 | contig 19022 bp, 20 predicted proteins | sample SalPon2_C_H2O_MG_FD_185710 | JGI IMG/M metagenome (GOLD analysis project Ga0209917, IMG submission 185710) | Salt pond water microbial communities from South San Francisco under conditions of wetland restoration - Salt Pond MetaG R2_C_H2O_MG... | ecosystem: Environmental > Aquatic > Non-marine... | reverse complement strand
GTTACTGTCTACCATGATGGACGACATCCAACGACGAAAGTATCTAAAACATCTGATCGCTGGCGGCGGCGCCGCGGCGCTCGGCGGCTGTGTCGGCGGTGGTGGCGGTGGCGACGGTGGCGGCGGCGGTGGCAGTTCCGTCCGGGCATCCTGGGAACAACAGGAGATGGCGATGGCCACGGCCCCTCCCCACCCCGAACTCCTCGAGGCGAGCGAGGAACTGAAGGGACTCTCCGGACAGGCCGCGACCGTCTCCCACCTGACGTGGGCGGGCTACGACGGCAGTAACGTCCAACAGCCGTTCAGGGAGAAGTTCGACGCGACGACCGAACTCGACCTGTTCAGCGAGGACCCCAAGGCGATCAACCGCCTCTCGGCGGGCGAGTGGAAGAACTTCGATATCTTCACGCCCAACAACGCGTTCGTCGTCGACGCCGTCGAGCAGGACCTCATCCGGCCCATCGACGAGGAAGCGTGGCGCCCCTACTCGTTCGACAACTACCTCGAGATGTTCCAGCCCGAAAACGGGTACAAGTTCGGACACGTCAACGAGGACGGGGAGTTCGACGCCGACGGCCAGTTGTACGCGCTCCCCCAGCGGTGGGGGTGGGTGTCGATGTGTGTCAACACCGATGTCGTCGACGAGAAGGACTGGCAGTCCTACGACATCGCGTGGTCGGACAAGTACAACGTCGGCCTCTCGGACTGGTTCTTCTGGATGATCCAGATCATCATGCTCAAGGCCGACGTGGACCCGTACAAGGAACACACCGACGAGGAGTTCGAACGGGTGAAACAGGCCACGTTCGACCTGTTCGACAACGCGCAGGCGCTCTACCCGAACGTCGCGGCGCAGAATCAGGCGCTGAAAAACGGCGAAATCGACATCCTGATCATGTCGAGTAACTTCGGGCAGGGGACGCTCCGCCGGGAGGGGAACATGAACTTCAAGAACGTCATCCCGTCCGACGAGGGCGGCATCCTCTGGTGCGAGCAGGACACGTTCGTGAAGGGGACGACGTCCCCGCTCGCGGACAACTACGTCGCCTACCTCCAGAGCCCCGAGGCCGCGTACAACCTCTCGTGGCCGCAAGGCGCGAGCAGCGTGAACGTCGTTCCGCACAAGTCGGTCTTCGACGAGTACAGCGAGGAACAGAAGCAGGTGCTCCGTGTCAACGACCTCAACGACATCATCGAGAACTCCGTCTGGTTCGACAACGTCCCGGACCTTTCGGACTTCCAGCCGATCTGGCGGCAGGCCAAAGCACGGATGTAACCTCCCCCGGCGGCGTTTCGGTGACGCGAACTGTTAAATAAGTGGCCGCGAATCCTTCTCCCGTATGTCCGTTTTCGGTAAGGCAACGATAGTTACGGGCGGCGCGAACGGCATCGGCAAGGGCATCGCCAGCACATTCGTCGAGAAAGGATCGGACGTCGCGATCGTCGACATCGACGTCGAGGCAGCCGAAGCGGCCGCCACGGAACTCGAAACCGAGGGAACGAGGGTGACGGCCGTCGAGGGCGACGTGACCGACCCCGACTCGATGGACGCCGCCGTGGACGCGGTGGTCGACGAACTCGGCGGCGTCGACATCCTCGTCGCGAACACCGGTATCTATCCGTCCGCAACGCTCGAGGAGATGGACGTCGACGACTGGGACACGGTTCAGGACGTGAACCTGAAAGGCATGTTCCTCAGCGTGAAAGCCTGCCTCCCACATCTGAAGGCGTCCGAGAGCGGGCGCGTGTTGCTCACGTCCTCGATCACCGGCCCGATGACGGGCTACCCGGGCTGGAGCCACTACGGCGCCAGCAAGGCCGGGATGCTCGGCTTCATGCGGACGGCGGCGATGGAACTGGCCGCCGACGACATCACCGTCAACGCCGTTCTCCCGGGCAACGTCCACACCGGCTCGCTCGACGACCTCGGCGAGGAGTATCTCGAGCAGATGCGGTCGAACATCCCGCTCGGCGAACTCGGGGAGACCGCGGACATCGGCAACGCCATGGCGTTTCTCGGCTCCGACGAGGCGGGATACATCACCGGACAGACGCTGGTCGTCGACGGCGGCCAGACGCTCCCCGAATCCTCACAGGCGCTCGACTCCATCGGCGAGTAGCGTCGTCTCGGCAGTCAGTATCGATCGCACGGCGATCGGGATTTTTTGTAGAAACGAGAGACCGCGGCGTCTACCCGCGGTACTCGATCCAGAACGCGAAGACGACGGCGAGCGAGGAGATGAAAAACAGTAGCCCCGCGACGCCGGGAACGAGCGCGGAGAACCCCTGTGTCAAGCGGCTGTGGATCCACGTCGTCACGATAATGTTCGACCCCGACATGTACGAGGCGATGTGGTAGTTGTTCCACGCGAGGACGAACGCGAAGATCGCGCCGGAGATGATGCCGTCGGCCAGAAGCGGCAGCGTGATGTCCCGGTACATTTTCGGCGTGCTCGCGCCGAGATCACGCGCCGCCTCCTCGATGTTCGGGTCGATCCCGAGTGCGGTGATCGAGACGACGAACATCACGATCGGCGAGATCCAGACCATCTCGGCGATGATCGTCTGTGGAATCCCGTTGCCGAGGCCGATCACGTTGCTCCACATCGACATTCCGAGACCGACGATCAACAGCGGGAAGAAGATCGGCAGCAAGACGAAGATCTTGAACCACTCCTGTCCTTTGAAGTCGTAGCGGGTGTAGCCGATCGCGGCGCTCGTGCCGACGATCGTACTCAGGATCGTCACCGGGACGGCGATTTTCAGCGTGTTGGTGATCGCGGTGCGGACGCTCCCGTTGGTGATCGCCTGTTGGTACCAGTCGAGCGTGAAGTTGTAGGGCAGGCCGAACACGCGGGCGTCGTGGGTCGACGCGACGACGATGGCGATCATCGGCAACATCAGGAACAGGGACACGAGGCCGATGTAGCCGTACCACACGGCGTCCTCAGTCCGGGAGTTCTGTGCGGACGCGTGACCCGCGCCGCCGCCGCTCCGGGCGGCAATCTCCTCCAGATCGAGACGCCGGAGGATGTAGACGCCGCTGAATCCGGCGATCAGGAGCAGTGACACCGCCTGGACGGAGCCGAGCGGGAAGTTCTGTGCCACGCCGAACGAGTAGCCGATGTTGGTGGCCATCGTGTAGGCCGAGCCACCGCCGAGGAGTTCCGCTTCCACGGAGGCGCCGAGCGAGAGGCTGAACACGAACAGCGAGCCGATGACGACGCCGGGCTTGCTCATCGGCCAGACGACGTCTTTGAACAGCTTCAGTCGGCTCGCGCCCAGGTCCTCCGACGCGGTGTACAGCGATTCGGAGATCGAGAGCATCGAGAGGTAGATCGGGAACAACATGAACGGCAAGTAGGTGTAGGTGGTCCCCAGCAGGATCGTCGAGCTCTTGTACAGCATCGTGGGTGGCGTGTACCCGAAGAACCCCAGCAGCGAGAAGAGCACGCCGTCTTTCATCAGGAACATGGTCCACCCGAGCATGCGCATGGTCACGCTCGTCAGCAGGGGGAGGATGATCAGCACGATCAGGACGACTTTGAATCGGTGAATCTTCCTCGCGAGCGCGTACGCTGCGGGATAGCCGATGAGCAGCGAGAACACGACGGTGAGGGCGCTGATGTACACCGTCGTCGATAGGACGACGCCGTAGACGCCGCTGCCGCTGATCATCCCGTTTACGAACTCCGTGTAACTCGCGAACGTCCACGCCGCCGGGTTCAGCGAGAGCGCGTTGCCGGACTGCAGCGAAAACAGGATGAGAATCAGCATCGGCCCCACGAACATGACCAGCAACAGCAGCAGGATGGGGACGAGCAACAGGCGTGGCGACCGGAGCACCTGGTAGAGCGAGAGGCTTCCGGACCCGGTTCCGGTTCCGAGACTTCGTTTGAGTTGGTCTATCGTTGACATGGGTTCACTCCGGGACGAGGATCGTATCCGCCTTGTTCCACTGGAAGTAGACCGAATCCCCGTTGTTCAGCGCCGCGCCGTGTTCGTAATCCATGTCGGCGATGTACTCGTCCTCGGACGTCGGAATGTCCGCTTCGACCAGGATCCGGTTCCCCTTCACCAGGGTGTTGTGGACGGTCGCCTCGACGCCGATGTTCCGATCGAGGTCCGGGGCGACGAACGCGTCGTCGTGCCGGACGACCAGGTAGTCGGGGTCGATGTCACGCTCGCTCTCGAACTGCATCGGTTCGTCGAACGCCGGACCGGACACCTCCAGAGTGCCGTTCGTCGCGTCAACCGAGTCGAGCGCGAAGATGTTCGCGTCGCCCATGAACTCCGCGATGAAGCGGTTTTTCGGCTCCTTGTATATCTCGATCGGCTCGCCGGACTGGATCAGATCCCCTTCGCGCAACACGAAGATCCGGTCGCTCATCAGCAACGCCGACTCGAGCGAGTGCGTGACGTAAATGAACGTCATGTCCAACTCCTCGTTCAGGTCGCTGAGTTCGCGTCGAAGCTGTTTCTGGAGGACGTAGTCGAGCGACCCGAGCGGTTCGTCGAGCAGGAGGATCTCCGGGTCGTACGCGATGGCCCGCGCCAGCGCGACCCGTTGCTGTTCGCCCCCGCTGAGTTCGTCCGCCTGCTTGTCCGCGTACTCGATGGGATCGAGTTCGACCTGCTCGAGGAGTTCGTCCACTCGGCCGTCCTCGCCGATGCCCTGCGCTTCCATCGGGAAGCGAATGTTCTCGCGGACGGTCATGTGCGGGAACAGCGCCCACGACTGGAACACCATGCTCGTGGGTCGCTCCTGGGGCCGCATGTCCGTGATGTCCGTCCCGTCGAGGACGATCGATCCGGCCGTCGGATCGAGGTGCCCCGCGATCATGTTCAGGACCGTCGACTTCCCGGACCCACTCGGCCCGACGAGCGTGACGAGTTCCCCGGATTCGATTTCGAATGTCAAGTCGTCTACTGCAACCAGGTCGCCGAACTCCTTGCGTATATTCCGTAATTCAATCATGGCTCTAGTGGGGAATGCTACCACGATGCTGTCGTTTCTTAGTGTACTTATAACTATTTGTGATGCGATCAACAGCACCGCCGACGCGCGGTTTCGGGTCGTTGATCCACGGATCGGGCGACGATCCCCCAACCGGGAGCGACCCCGTCCGGTTCGACCTGCCGCGCCGGCGCCGTCGATCGTCCACACCGTGTCAGTCCCTACCCTACCGCCAGAATTACTATTAAGTCACTGCACGAGGCAGTTGCGGGTATGTACAAAGTGCTCGTACCACTTGATAGCAGTAGAGAGCGTGAGCGAACGCAGATATCCGCGCTGGTCGACCTCCCGGTCAACAGGGACGAGGTGGAAGTCGTGCTCACACACGTCTTGACGGGCGAGGAGGAACGAGCGCCGAAGGAGATGCAACGCCCTGAACGGGTCGCCCTCGTCAAGGAGGCACGGGAGCGGTTGGACGACGAGGGGTTCTCGGTCACCGTCCGGAGTGCGCACTCCCCGCCCGAGGAAGGCATCGTGGATCTGGCGGAGCGAGCCAACGTCGACCACATCGTTCTCGGTGGACGCAAGCGCTCCCCCGCGGGCAAGGCGCTGTTCGGAAGCGTCACGCAGGGCGTCATCCTCAACACGGATCTGCCGGTGACGGTGACCGGCGGAGCCTCGGAGAGCCGGTAACCGAACACCGTCTGGAGCAAGGACATGCACGAACTGGACGAAACCGACGTCATCATCCTTCAACTGCTGTCGGAAGATGCACGTCGCACGTACAACGAAATCTCGTCGGCGGTCGATCTCTCGCCCCCCGCCGTCTCGGATCGCATCAATCGGCTCAAAGAGCGGGGGGTCATCCGCCGGTTCACCATCGACATCGACCACGAACTGGTCGGCGGGGGGACGAACGTACTGATGATTCTCGACGCCGTTCCGAACCGAGTCGCCGAACTCCAGGCGGCGTTGGAGACGAGCGAGAACGTCGATCAGTATTTCGTCTCCGCCGACTCCTCGCTGTACGTGTTCGGCGAACTCCCACGGGACACCCCACACCAGTGGATCGCCGAGACCCTCGGTAGCGAGCGGCTACGCGACATCCGAATAAAGATCGTCACTAACACCGGCCGAACCCCGAGCGTCCACGACCGATGGATGGACGAGGACGCGGGTCGACGGAGCTCTTCGGGATTTCGGTAGCCGGCGTGCCAGCCCCGGCCGATCCCCGCGCGGCGCCGCCGTGGCTCAGAACGGGAAGAGGTCGCCGTCGATCCCGTCGCGCTCTATGAGTTCGATCTCGTGTTCGTCGCCGTCCTTGGTGAACGCGTACATGTCGTCACACGAGGCCGGATCGCGATAGTCCGGCGCGTCGCGTTTCAGCAGCGTCTCCCAGTCGTCGTGGAGGTCGTCGACCCGGGCACAGAGATGCCCCCACGCGTCGCCGTGTTCGTACGTGCGCCCGTCGTAGTTGTAGGTGAGTTCGACCGCCATCGCCTCCTCGGGCGCGCCGGCGGGCTTCATAAAGTAGTTGGCGAAGGTGTCGGCCTCCCAGCGCCCGGTTTGTTCGTACTCGAACTTCCGACCCCAGAAGCCGATCGCCTCGTCGGCGTCCTCGACGCGGAGCATCGTGTGATCGAGGCTCCACCGTGCGCCGTGATCGCGCTCGACCAACTCCACCTCGTGTCCGTCGGGGTCTTTCACGAACGCGTACCCCCCGCCACAGGAGTCGGGGTCGCGGTAGTCCTCGACGCCCTGGTTCATCAGTTCCTCGTAGGCCTCGTAGACATCCTCGACGCGCACCGCGATGTGTCCCCACGCGTCGCCGAACTCGGGCGTCTCGCCCTCGTTGTGCGTGAGTTCGAGCATCGCCCCGTCCTCGTGCATATCCTCCGGCCCGAGGTAGACGATGGTGAACCCGTCCCCCTCGAAGCGGTCTTTCTCCTCGTACGCCAAGTGTGTCCGGTACCAGTCGAGCGACGCGTCCAGGTCGCCCACGCGCATCATCGTGTGGTCGAGAATGTAACTCATGTGCGACACTGTGGACGTGCTAGCTCAAAAAAGACTCCCATTCGACACGGCCACTGGAGGGGTCGTCGCGTGTGCGGGCGGAGTATCGGTCACCCCGTCGAGCGGCCGGTGGCCGGCCGACGCCGCGTGACGACGGCCCCGTGACCGGGCTCTCGTAATAATATTGCGACTGTCTATTTAGAACTTATATACATAATCTAATATGTTCTTAGTCCGTCAAGTGCCGGTGTCCGCGATGTTTACCAGCAGTGGGTCACCACCGCAGGATGATTCGGTCGATTTCGGCCGATATACGTCGTTTAGAGTGAATATTCGCCACTGGAACGGATGGTATCGGCCGCCCGACGAGACGACACCCTCAATCCCACTCGGATTCCGGCCGCCAAACGCTTCTCTGGGCTCTCAGTGCGAAAATAACCGACCGTGGCACGGGTCGATTCGGCGCCTCCCGTGGAACGTCGTTGAATCCGCCATTGCTCGATGCCTGTGCAATAATTACCATCTGTCTAGAATATCTTCAAAATTTATATTTACTCGGTTCTCATCACGCGCTCGCCGTCGCCCGTGCCGCCGCCAGCCACTCGGGGTCCTCGACTGCCGTCGATCCGACCTTCGTCAGCGAGTACTCCCACTCGCCGCTCACCGTCTGGCCCTCCGCGGTCCGGCCGGTGAACGACCACGACTCGTATCGCGAGAGGCCGTCCGCGTCGACGAGGACGACGTAGTGGAAGTCGGTGATTTCGGCGGTGCCGGGCGCGCCGCTCGTCGCCGCCGAGCCGGCCTGAATCAACTGCGAACTCGCCTCGGCGAGTTCGTAGCGGGTGACGGTCACGCCGTCGAACCGCTCGGTGCCGCGGTTCGTCATGTCCTCGTTCGCGCCGTAGGCGCGGGCCTGCGAGAGCGCGATGGCGGTGCCGACAACGTCGGCGGTGCCGGGGTAGGCGGCGTACGAGGGCGCGTCCGCCGGGCCCGTGCGGAGGTAAGTCGTGCCGTCGGCGACGAACTGCTCCGTCGTGCCGTCGGGCTGGTCGTCGCGGACCGACGACGTGCTCGTCAGCGAGCGCTCGCCACGCAGGTCGGCGTAGTACTCCTGGCGCACCTCGCTCCGGACCCCGCTGGCGTCGACGCCGGCGTACTGCCACGTGACGGTGAAGCTCCCGGCGTCACGCAGCGCCGCCTCCGGATCGGTCAGTTCCGGGCCGTCGACGGCCCCGGCGGACGAGCCGTCGGCCGTTCGCTCCCCTTCCCGGTCGTCCCCCGACGCACCGCCGTCGGCGGGGGTGCCCCCACCGAGACAGCCGGCCGTCAGCATCAGTACGACGACACCCAGCGTGACCAAACGATTCCACTGCATGACATTCATACGCTGGCTGACACCATAACCTTAGCCGGCCGGAACGCGTCGCTCGGTGTCGGCAACGGCGAAAACACTTAACACCCATCCGAGTGTCAACTCCTTTGAGGTATCACATGCCCAACCCAAACTTCCCCGGCGAATTAGGGAGTATCCCGTACGAGACGATCATCGGCGGGCCACTGAACGCGGCCGTCGAGGCGAACGCGGACGCGTCGATGACGGCCGCGAAGTTCATCCAGGACGTCGGGTTTCAGGAAGCGGACGACGACTGGGAGTCGTCGCGGAGGCCGGTGTACGTGACGTTCTCGTACAAAAAGACGGTAATCGACGACGAATCGGGCGCCGAGTCGACACAGGAGTTCGAGATGCGGGTGCCGCTCCTGTTGCTGGTCAACATCCCGTACTTCGAGGTCAGCCGGGTTACCGTCGATTTCAACGTCAAACTGAACTCCGTCCAGACGTACGCGACGTCGAGCAAGTTCGATATCGACAGCGAGGTCAAGGGCAAACAGGGCTGGTTCACGGGCAACGTCAAGTGGAAGGTGAGCGCGAGTTACCAGAAACAGAAGAGCCAGTCCCAGAAGATCGAGCGTACCTACGACCAGAGCGTCCACGTCGAGGCGGAGAGCGTCGAACCGCCGACGGGCGTCACCAGAGTGTTCGACGTCCTGGAAGAGACGATCACCGAGACGGAGACGACCGAATCGCCGCCGAGCCCGTAGGTGAATCGTGACGGGACTCGACGATCTGGAGAACCTGCCGCTCTCGGTCCTTTTCTCGGGGCCGCTAGTGGCGGCCATCGACGCGAGCATTCAGTCTCAGTCCGAGAAAGTCGAGATGCTGCTCGAAACCGGGTTCGATTCGGACGGCGATCTGGTCACGGTGACGTTCGGCTACACGACGACCGAAGTCGACCCGGAGACCGGACGGGAACGACGCGTCAGCAAAGAGATCGATGTTCCCCTCCTATTGTTCCTCTCGCTGCCGAACCTGCAGGTCAGCAAGATCGAGGAGGAGTTCTCCGCGCGGATCACGGAGACCGAGGAGACCGATCGATCGACGAAACTGGGTCGCGTCTCGGCGCCCCGCCGTCTGAACGTCAAACCGGCCGGCCAGTCGACGACGCTCGACCGGACGACGAAATCACAGTTCGACATGAACATCCGAATGGTCGCCGAACTCGAGAACGGATCGACCGGTATGGAGATGTTGGAACGAGCGGCGAACAACGCCGTCTTCGAACGGGTCGACGAGAAGCGAACCGAACGTCTCGAGAAGCGCCGTCGGGCGTCGTCGATCACGCCGGAGCGGGTGCACGAATCCGAGTCTGATAACCGCGATGACTGAACTCACCGAGTTCCTCGCGTCGCTGTACGACTCGTTTTCCGAAGCGGAGATACAGGCACTCCAGCACGGACACCAGCGACTGGCGGAGCTTCTGGACTCGGGAACCGTCCCCGACGACGTCGCCGTCCCAGTCTACCACGCGAGCGAGGTGGAAGTCACCCTCGACGTGGGGTTGGTCGCCGAGGAGACGAAACGCGGAACCGAGGTGTTCGTGACCGACGCCGACGAGGCGGACGCCTCGCAACTCACCTTCACCGTCGATCTGTTCGAACTCCTCGAGCGGGATGACCTCGACGACCTAGACGGACTCGTCCCGACGGACGATAGGCCGCCGAAAGCACGCGAGCGCGCGAACGAGGACGCCTCGACGGTCGCGAACGAATCGATCGACGCCGTCGAGGACATCGACCCGGAGCATCGGGCGGCGCTCGAAGCCGTGGGCATCGAACGGCTGACGGATCTCGTCGACCGATCGCCGACGGAGCTCTCCGCGGCCGTCGAGCGCGAAGGCGTCGAAGTGTCGCCGGAGACGACGGCGGCCTGGCTCGACGAGGCCCGTGGACTGATCGCGCTCCTGTCGGAGGGCGACGAGGCGCTTCCGGTCGAACTCGTCGATGGGATCGGCCCCGTGTTCGGGACCCGGCTTCGGGACGCGGGGATCACGGCGCTCTCGACGCTGGTCGAGCGCTCACCCGAGGAGATAGCCGAGGTGGCGACTTCCGAGTCGGTGAGCGTCTCGCCCGACCGTGCGGGGCGATGGATCGACGAAGCAGGCACCAAGCTCCGGGCCCTCGAGGACGTAGCGGCGATGCGTTCCGGGACCGAGGCCGACGAACCGAGCGGCGAAACCGACACGACGGGAGACGAGAAATGACCGACGACCCACTGACCCAGTATTTCGATCAGCTCACGAACGCGGAGCGAGAACAGCTCGAAGAACGGCTGGAGCGCTACCGGCCACAGCTCGAAGCGCAGGGGTACGAAGCGACCATCGCGGAAGGCCAGAACGGCTTCTTCGCGGGCGTCCTCGTCATCGACGAGGCGAACGGGAGGTTCGGATTCCTCGAATCCAGCGGGAGCGTCAAATGGATCACCGGTGATCTCGGCGGTATCGGCGCGCTCGGCTCGGCCGTCGCGCAGACTCCCAGCGACGAACTCGACGGGGCGTTCGACGGCTCGGAGCACGTCGACATCGAGTGATCGCTCCGCGGCCGCGCCGCCCGCCTCGCCCGTATCGGTCGCGCGTCGAACGGAACGTGACCGCCGCCACTCGGCCGGCTGGGCCGGGTCGACGAGGTGGCCGACGCCTGCTGTTTCCTCGCCTCCGACCGCGCCTCCTTCGTCACCGGACAGGTGCTCCACGTCGACGGCGGCACCGATCCCACGCCGACGCTGGTGTCGCGCTAATCCAGCCGCTGCCCGTTCTCGAAGCGCTCGTCGGTCAGGTAGACGGCCCCATCGCGGGTGGTCACGTCGATCGGCGACAGCGAGCGTCCGCGACAGGGGCCGCGGGTGCAGTACCCGTCGTCGCGGTCGAAGCGCGCGCCGTGTTCGTGGCAGACGAGCTGGTCGCCGTTTACGAGCGCGCCCAATCCCCGGTCGAGCTTGACTTCGGGCTTGTGCGGACAGGAGTTCTCCCACGCGACGACGCTCCCGTCGTCCAGCCGCTGGAGAATGCCGTCGATTCGGCGCCGGCCCGTGATCGCCTCGAAGCGGAGTGTCCCGCCGCTCGGTACGTCCTCGACCGGAGCGACGTAGCGTGGATCGACATCCGCCTCCGCTCCCTCGGCGCCGTCTACGACCGCGCCGCCGTCGGTCTCCCGCTCGGTCCCTTCCCCGCCCACGTCGAACCGAAAGATCGCGCCGCCGGCCGTAACTTCGCCCGCCGAGCCGTCGATCCGCACCACGTCGCTCTCCTCGTTGTCCTCGACGGTCACGCGAACCGAGTCGTCCATACGCGACGATTTAGGCCAACCTAAAATAAACCCGTCGCCTCGGATCGCTACTCCCGTTCGATCTCGGCTTCGACTTCGATGGTGAGGCCTTCGGCCTCCAGTTCGGCTTCGACCGTGCGTTTGTCCTCTGCCTCGAACTCGAGTTCGTCGCTGTCGACTTCCACGTCGACCTCGATTTCGACGGTCAGGTCGTCGTCTGACATATCCTCCCTTGGAGTCGTGGGATCAAAGGACTGTCCCCGAGACTGAAACGCGAATCTAAGCCTTTGATGGATTTATGGGCCCACCGGGTGTACGTGGAACTGCCGACGCCCCCCGGACGACCTCCCCGTGTGCCGGTGGCGTCGGTCCCCGCAGCGTCTCCCCGACCGACCGACGTTCCGTCCGACCCCGTCCGGCTCCCCGACCGGGCGTGGGTCGGCTGCTGCCGCTTTTCCAGGCCTACCGCTCTCGGCGAGCCTGTATCTCCGCGATATCCCGGCGCGAACCGACGACGGCGTCGCCGACGATGGTCCGTTTGAGCGCCGCGGTCGCCGCTCCGTCGCGCAACGCCTCGTGTACGCCGGCGCCGCGGTGTCGTCCCGACAGAAAGCCACCGACGAACGCGTCGTGGACGCCCGCGGGGTCCCGCGTGTCGGCCTCGTACGGCGGCACCTCGTAGATCGACTCCCCTTGCAACCCGACGACAGCGTGGGTTGGGTCCTCGCGGGTGACGACCACCGTCTCGCAGTCGTACCGCGTCCGGAGGCTGTGGCCCGTCGGCACCACGTCGCCGTCGAGGCCGTACACCGCCTCGGCGTCCGTCTCGTCGACGATCAACACGTCCACGTCGTCGAGCAGCCGGTCGTACAGTTCACGGGCCGTCGCGGCATCGAGGCCCGTCGCCTCGAACCGCGTGTCGAACGCGCACGTCGCCCCCGCGTCGCTCGCCACCGACAGGAGCCACTCCGTCGTCTCCAGAAGCGTCTCCGAGCGGGCGGGTGTCGCGCCGCTGACGAACACCGTCTCGGCGTCGCGGAGCACCCCGAGCGGTACGTCGTCTTCGGTCATCGTCGTCACTGCGGCATCGTCGCGATCCGTGACGGTCGTCGCCCCGGCGGTCCCGCCGCGCTCGACGAACGCGGTCGACAGTCGGCCGTCGTCGGCGTCGGTCCACACCACCCCCGTACGGACGCCGTGCCGGCGCAGGTCGCCGACCACCCGCCGCCCGAGCGCCGTGTCGGGGAGTTTCGACAGCCAGACGGCGTCGAGCCCCATCGTCGCCGCCGCGGCCGCGACGTTGCTCTCCGGACCGCCCACGTGGGCCGCGAACTCCCCCGCCGTCTCGATGCGTTCGCCGCGTGGCGGCGAGAACCGGAGGGTGGCTTCGCCGACGGTTACCAGATCAGTCACGGGCGCATTTCGACCGAGTGGCGCAAAAAGGTGCGCCCGCCTATTCCGCCCGCCGCCCGCCGTGCCCCGGATAGTCGCGTTCGAACCGACCGGTTCGAACCCGACCGCCATCTCAATCCACCTCGGTCACTCCGCCCGCCGCCCGCCGTGCCCCGGATAGTCGCGTTCGAACCGATCCTCGATCTCCCCGCGGTCGAACGCGACGACGACCGGCCGCCCGTGTGGGCAGGCGAAGGGGTTCTCGCAGTCGTCGAGGGCGCCGAGCAGGTCGACCACCGATCCCTCCGTCAGCGACGTGTTGCCCGTAATGGACGGATAGCACGCCAGATCCGCGAGGAGGGAATCGGCCACGGCGTCGACCGTCTCGCCCGCCGAGCCGTCCGCAAACCCCGTCAGCGCATCGCGCAGGAGCGACGGGTCGAGCGCCGAATCGAACACCGTCGGCACCGTCCGCACCTCGACGGTCCGGTCGGCGACCCGGTCGGCGTGAAAGCCCAACGCCGCCAGCGCATCACGGTAGGTCGCGAACAGCTCCGCTTCCCGCGCCGTGAGTTCGAGCTCGACCGGCTCGGCAAGCGCCTGCGTCGGCGTCTCGCCGCTCAGCTCCCCCTGGAGCCGTTCGTAGTTGATCCGCTCGTCCGCCGCGTGCTGGTCGATCAGGACCAAGCCATCCGGCGTCTCCGCGACGACGTACGTCTCGTCGAACTGGCCCAGGACGCGCATCGCGGGCAGGCGGTCGAACCCGCGATCCGGCGTCGCCGTCTCGCCGTCGAGGGTCCGCTGGTCGGTCGGCGCGACGGCGCCACCGGCGTTCCAGTTCCGGTCCGAGTCGTCGGCCGCCGGGTCCGCCGTCGTACCCCCGTCGTCTACCGTCCGAGCGCCCGTTCCCGCGTCCGCGTCGCGTTCGTCTCGACGCGACCCCGACTCCTCCGTCGGCGGCGCGGACCCCGTTCCGCTCGATGCCGCCGCCGAATCGGCCGTCTCCGACGCCCCGGTCACCTCGTCGAGCGTCGGCGTGTGCGTTCGCGCCGTCTCGCCGTCGGCGTCCGGTGTCTCCGCGCCCGTCGTCGGCGCGTCGTCACGGCCCGACGCGTCGGCCGATTCCGCGTCGTCGGCCGGCGTGGCCGCCTCGTCGGCCTCGGCTGCCTCGCCGCCCGTCACCTCCCGCGCCGGCGACTCGGGGGTGATCTCCGTCTCCGCGGGTGCGGACCGTCCCCGCGGCGCCGACGAGCGTACGAGTCCCTCGTCCATCAACGCCTCGCGCACCGCCGTCTCCACTGCGTCGGCGACGGCGTCCTCCTGCTCCCACCTGACTTCCATCTTCCGGGGGTGGACGTTGACGTCGACTTCGCCCGGCGGCACCTCGACGAAGAGGACGGCGAAGGGATAGCGATCCGGCGCGAGTTGGCCGCCGTAGGCCGACAGCACCGCCTCGCGGAGCGTCCCCGCGGTGACGTAGCGGCCGTTGACGAACGTCGAGAGATACTCCCGGCCGGCCCGCGTCGTCTCGGGGTGGCTCACCAGCCCCGACACCGTGGTGACGGGGCCGCGTCCCGGTTCGGCGTCGATGCTCACCATCGCCGACGCGACTTCCCGGCCGTAGACGGCCAGGACCGTCGATTCGAGGTCGCCGCTGCCCTCCGTCGAGAACACCTCGCGCCCGTCGTGTTCGAGCGTCGTCGCCACGTTCGGGTTGGCGAGGGCGTACTGTGTCACCACGCGGTTGACGTGGTCGAACTCCGTCGCCTCGGTCTTGAGGAACTTCCGTCGCGCGGGCGTGTTGTAGAACAGGTCCTCGACCTCGACGGCGGTTCCGGGCGGACAGCCCGACGGTTCGACGTCGCCGGCGTCGCCCCCCTCGACCGTGAGTTCGTGTCCCCGGCCGCCCGCGCGGGGTCGGGAGCGGATCGTCAGCCGCGAGACGGCGCCGATGGTGTGCAGCGCCTCGCCCCGGAAGCCGAGGGTCCCCACGGCTTCGAGGTCATCGCCGTCGCTGATCTTGCTCGTCGTGTGTTCTTCGACCGCGCGTTCGAGGTCCGTGGCGGTCATCCCGACGCCGTCGTCGCGGACGCGCACACCCTCGACGCCGCCGCCCTCGACGGCGACGGTCACCCGCGAGGCGTCGGCGTCGAGGCTGTTTTCGAGCAGTTCCTTCACGACGCTAGCGGGGCGCTCGACCACCTCGCCGGCGGCGATTCGGCGCACAGTCGCGTCGTCGAGTGCGTGGATGGTCGGCGTCTCGGTCACGGGCTGACGACGGTCGGCGGGCTATTCAACTATTCGACCGACAGGACGTCGATTTCGAACGTCAGCGTCTCGCCCGCGAGCGGGTGCTGGAAGCTCACCTCGACGGCGTCGTCGGAGACGGTGGTGACCGTCCCGCTCGCACCGCCCTGTGCCTGCACCTGCATCCCCTCGGCGGCTTCCTGACCGACCATCTCCTCGAATCGGCCCCGCTCGAACTCACGGCTCTGGTCGTCCGACGCTTCGCCGTACGCCTCCTCCGGGGGGAGGGTGAGCGTCTCCGAATCGCCCGCTTCGAGCCCCAGCAGACCCTCTTCCATCCCTTCGATGAGGTTGCCTTCGCCCACCTCGACGGTGAGCGGTTCGAACTCCCGGTTCGGCTGTTCGTCGAGCAGGCCGGCCTCCTCGGCGACGGACTCGTCCGTCGTGTCGAACACGGAACCGTCGTCGAGACGGCCGGTGTACTCGATGGTAACCGTATCGCCAGTAGTGATAGCCATACCCGTTCGTCGGCTGTCGGAGGGATAAGGACTGGGATCGGTTACTCTTCGGGTTCGTACGGCTCGTAGAGACGATCCATCCGCGCCGCCATCACGAAGTCCGTCTTGTGGAGACCGTCGATCTTGTGGGTCCACATCTCCACCTCGACTTCCCCCCACGCGAGCGCGATATCCGGGTGGTGCCACTCCTCCTCCGCGAGTTCGCCGATTTCGTACGTGAATTCTAGGGCGTCACGGAAATCGTCGAACTCGTAGTGGGCCGCCAAGTGGTGGTCGTCGACGACTTCCCACACGTCCGACCGGACGCCGTCGGCGTACTCCGCGTACTCCTCGGGCGTGAGGGGTTCGTCGTCGCTCGTACAGGCTTCACACGGTTCGTCCGCGAGTGAGGACATGCGAGTGGGTAGGGTCGCCGACGGCTTGTACGTTGGGCCGCTCTTTCCCAGTCTCGGCCGTGGCGACCGAGACGTTCCACACAACCTACACCTCGTCGACCATCCCGCCGAACGTCTCGGCCGTGGCGACCGAGACGTTCCACACAACCTACACCTCGTCGACCATCCCGCCGAACGTCTCGGTCGCATCCCCCGGCACGTCGAAGTCGTGGTAATGTTCGCCCTTCTCCTTGCTCAGGATGTTGAGCGCCGCGGCGGCGCCGTCGCCCGCAGCGATGACCGCCTGCCACTCCTCGGCGCGCACCATCGCGCCCGTGGCGTAGGCGTCGGCGACGCTCGTCTCCATCTCGACGCCCACGTCGACGATGCCGTCGTCGGTCGTCTCACAGCCCAGATCCTCGGCGAGGCTCCGGTCCGCTCCCGTCGCCAGAACCACGTAGTCGGCGTCGACCTCTTCGTCACCGGTCGTGACGACGAAGCCGTCCCCCTCCGCCGAGACGCCCGTCACTTCCGACCCCTGCCGGCGGTCGACGCCGAAGTCGTCGACCTGCTGGCGGGTCACGCTCAGGAACGCGTCGCCGCCGATGGAGCCGATGCCGGGGTAGTTGAACAGGTGGGCCTTGTGCATCCACGTCCCGTCAGTGTCGAAGACGGTCGTATCGAGGCCATTTTTTGCCGTGAACAGCGCCGCGCTCAGTCCCGCGGGACCACCACCGACGACAGCAACGTGTGTCATACTCACACCTGTCGAGATGGGGACTCATAGACCTGTTGTCGAGCGAACCGGTCGCCGGTATCGACGGCCGATCCCTCTCGGGGTCGTGGCGCCAATCCGACGCTTTGGGCCGTTAGAGGCGTTGAAGACGAACAATCGTGACAAATCGGGACGTATATCATTATATAACATGCCCCAGTGACGGTCATATGGACGTCACCGAAGCCATCGCGGATATCCTAGTTGAGGAAGGAGTGGAGTACGTCTTCGGGTTCCCGTCGAACCCGATTTTCGACACGGGCATCCTCGCGGAGAACGGCATCGAGAAGATCATCGTCCGACAGGAGCGCACGGGCGCCCACATGGCCGACGCGTTGAGTCGGGTCACGTCGGGCAACACCGTCGGCGTCTTCGCCTGCCAGCACGGTCCGGGCACCGAGAACTCCTTCGGGGGGATCGCCCAGGCTTACGGCGAATCCGTCCCGCTCGTCGCCTTCCCCGCGGGCTACGATCAGTCGAACAACGACACCGACCCCAAGTTCAGTTCGCTCGTCAACTACCAGGGGATTTCGAAGTCCTGCGAGCAGTTGACGGACGCGAACGCCGTCGCCGAGACGGTCCGTCGGGCGTTCAGCGCCGCGCGAAACGGGCGCCCGCGCCCGGCCGTCGTCGAAATCCCGAAAGACGTGTTCTACCACGAGGTCGAGCCCTTCGACTACACGCCGGGCACCACCTCCCGACCCGGCGCCGACCCCGCGGCCGTCTCGGACGCGGTCGACCACCTGCTCGACGCCGAGCGGCCGGTCATCTACGCGGGGCAGGGCGTCCACTACGCCGAGGGCTGGGACGCGCTGCGGGAACTCGCCGAACTCGTCGAGGCACCCGTCGCCACCAGCCTCAACGGAAAGAGCGCCTTCCCCGAGGATCACCGGCTCTCGCTCGGCGCGGGCTCGAAGAGCGAACCCGGACAGCTCGCTCACTTCCTCGACGAGTGTGACCTCCTCTTCGGCGTCGGCACCAGCTTCACCGACACCGCCTACGGCATCACCGTCCCGACGGACAACACGATCATCCATTCGACGCTCGACGCGACGGACGTGAACAAGGACGTCGAGGCGGATCACGCCGTCCTCGGCGACGCCCGGCTGGTTCTAGAGGCGATGGTCGACGAGGCCGACGCGCGCCTCGACGGCCCGCGCGGCCGTGCGGACGACGTGGCCGACGAAATCGCGGCGGTCAAGCAGGCGTGGCTCGACGAGTGGCGCCCCAAGCTCGAATCCGACGAAGCCCCGATCAACCCCTACCGCGTCGTCGACGAACTGACGAACGCCGTCGACGCCTCCGAGGCCATCATCACCCACGACGCGGGCAACGCCCGCGATTTCCTCGCGCCGTTCTGGGAGTCGCCCGAACCCCTCGGCTACATCGGCTGGGGGAAGACCACCCAGCTCGGCTACGGCCTCGGCCTCGCGATGGGTGCGAAGCTCGCTCACCCCGAGAAGCTCTGTATCAACGTCTGGGGCGACGGCGCCATCGGTATGACCGGCCTCGACTTCGAGACGGCCGTCCGGTACGACCTCCCCATCCTCTCGATTCTACTGAACAACTACGAGATGGCGGGGTACGACACCCCCTTCGGCGGCGACTTCGCCACCGTCGCGGAGGGCCTCGGCGGCTACGGCGAGCGGATAGAGGACCCGAACGAGGTGGCCGACGCCATCGAGCGCGGCATCGAGAAAACCGAGGCCGGGACGCCCGTGCTCCTCGAGTTCATCACGTGCCACGAGACGGAGCTATCACGGCCGGACCTGGATTAATCCTCTAGCCGCCGCTGCCACGACTGCACCTTCGACAGCAGTTCGACCGGCGGCGTCTCCTCGACGTTCACCGATTCGAGTTCGTCGAGCACCGCCTCGGTTTCGGGTGACAGCGCCGGCTCCGGGTCCGGCTCCGTCCCCCCGTCCGCCCCGGTTCGCATCGTCCCGGCGCTCAGGTCGAACACGGCCTGAGTCGTCTCAGCGTCGCCCCCCGTCTCGGCGCCCCGTGCTTCGATCGCCCGTTCCTCACGCAGGCGGTCGAGTACGCCCCGCGAGCGGTCTACGACCGGCGCGGGGACGCCGGCGAGG
>Ga0209917_1000360_pt1 | contig 19194 bp, 17 predicted proteins | sample SalPon2_C_H2O_MG_FD_185710 | JGI IMG/M metagenome (GOLD analysis project Ga0209917, IMG submission 185710) | Salt pond water microbial communities from South San Francisco under conditions of wetland restoration - Salt Pond MetaG R2_C_H2O_MG... | ecosystem: Environmental > Aquatic > Non-marine... | reverse complement strand
GAGTTGAAGCGAGCATGATTCCCGCGGTCCCCGCGTTCGGCGGCGTTCCCGGCGGTCCCGAGCTCGTGATCCTCCTGTTGGTCCTCGTGCTGCTCTTCGGCGTTCCCGTCGTCGTCATCGCTGGCGCGGTGCTGTTCTTCCGACTCCGCTCCGACGAGGAGCCGGACGCCGACCGGATCGCGGAGTTGGAGGCGGAGGTCGAACGCCTCCGCGAGATGGTGGACGACGGACCGGACGAGCGCGACGGCGACGAGGGCGAGTAACCGGTCAGTCCTCGGCCCAGTAGTACAGTTGCTCGCGCGGGGCGTCGCAGTTCGGACAGTTGGCCGGGAGTTCCGAGCCGATCTCGCCCATCTCGCCGCACTCCCAGCAGCGCCACATCACGTAGGCGGTGCCGAACACGTCGCGGGCGTCGGTGAGGCTCAGCGACGCCGACCCCGACGGCGACGAGACGTAGAACCCGTCGTCGTCGACGCCGCGGACCGTGCCGAGCTTTTCGCCGTCCTCGTCGTACACCGGCTGTCCGATGCTCACGTCGGCGAATTCGGGTTTTTCGGAAGCCATGTGCGAGGGTACGGGCCGATCCCACATAAGTGTGACACGTGAACGCACGGCACACGGCTTACGAAACGGCAGGTGCGACGAAGAGAGCGACGAGCGGAAAAAGCCGGGTCAGGCCACGGGGGTCCGCTCAACGACGGTGCCGTCGGCGGTCGGGTACTGCTCCACGATCTCGCCGCGGTCGAGGTCGCCGTCCTCGACCATCTCCTCCAACAGCCACCACGCGACCTCGACGTGGTTCGACTTGACGGTGTAGAACTCCTCGGGGACGCCGAGCGACTCGAAGCGTTCGGGCTCGGCGAACGCCTTCCCGTAGACGAGGGTGCCGTCGTCGGTGACCTCGTCGAACTCTCGCCGGATGTTCTTCGCCATGCGCTTCAGCCGGTTCCGGTGCTGGGCGGCGTCCTTGAACACCGAGGTGCAGAAGTACACCTTCTCGTGGCTCGCCATCTCGGAGACGATCGAGTCGTCCTTCGACCCCTCGACGGCCGACATGTGTCCGTCCTGCAGTTCGAACCCCTCCTCTTGCATCCGGCGGTAGTTCCCGTCGGACATCTCGAACTCGTTGATGTTGCAGAACTCCGCGGCGCCCTCGTCTAAGAACTCCAGGAACTCCGGCTCGGCGCGGATGCCGGGGATCTCGAAGGCGGGGGTAAGCCCCTCCTCGCGAGCGACGTGGAGGATCTCTTCCCACTCGGTCCCGTGCATGTCGCCCCACATCTCCAGCGGCGGGTGGAAGCGGATCTCGTCGAGGCCGGCCTCCGAGAGGCGGCGCATGTTCTCGCGGCCGCCCGTGATCCCGGTGTACAGGTGGGTGTGGTGGTCCTCGCCGAACTCGTCTTTCAGCAGTTCGAGGTACCGACACGTCTTCGCCATCGCCTCCTGCGGTTCGCCGCCGGTGATGGAGGTGCCGAGCGCGCTCATGCGCTTGGCCTCCTCGATCACGTCCTCGTCGGACTCGACCTTCCGCTCGTTGGCGTACACGTCGGTGACGTTCTTCCGGTTCTCTCCGAGAGGGCAGTAGAAGCAGTCACGCTGGTCGCAGTAGCCGTAGACGAACAGCACCATCTTGCCGCCCTTGGCGCACTGTTCACAGCCCTTGGAGATCATCTACCCACACTACCGGCCGCGGCCTCAAAAAGCGTCCGAACTCCGAATCGGCGGGTGAAGCGTTGTCACGCGGGCGTCGGAGTCGGCGCGGGCGGCGCGTTCGTCGCCCTCGAACGGCGCGAGACCGGGGACGGCCGGCCGCTCGGCGCCGGCGGGTCGAACACAAAGCATGTACCACCGGCGACGCGAGCGGAAGCCATGAGCGAAGCATCGGCCGCAGACGAGTCGTCCGAGTCCACCGAGAACGATGGGGTCACCCGCCGCCGCGCGCTCGTCGCCGGCGGCGCGGTCGGGCTCGCCGGCCTCGCCGGCTGCACCGCCCTCGACGTCGCGACGGGCGACCCGGCGGAGTTCACGGCGGGCACCGCGACCGTCGCGGACGCCACCCTCTCCGAGAGCGGCTACGAGCTCAACGAGGTGACCGAGGACACGCGGACCCGCGAGTTCGAGGCGGCCGGGTCGACCCAGGAAGTGCGGGTGACGAGCCGGGTCGCGGAGTACGACAAGGCGGTCGAGGTCCTGGGCGAGCGGTATCAGGCGGCGGTGTTCGCCGTGCTGACGACCCCGCGCGTCGAGGTGCTGGGCCAGGCGTTCAACCCCGTCGGCGACCTCAGCGCCGACGAGCGCGCACAGCTGATCGTGGACCGCTACGAGGGCGTGAGCGACCTCGAACGCGGGTCGGAGTACTCGACGGACGTCCTCGGTACCGACGCGGGAGTCGTGGTGTACTCGGCCGACGGGGAGATAGCGGGGACCGGCGTGAGCGTCGAACTCGAGTTCCACGTGACGGAGGCGGTCGAGGCCGGGAGCGACTACGTCGTGCCGCTGGCCGCGTACCCGGCGGCGTTCGGCGACGGCGAGAACGTCCGCCGGATGCTGAACGGTATCGAACACGACCCCGCGTCGAGCGACGAGTGAGGGGGCCGATCGGTGAAGCGGACGACTGAGCGGACCCCGCGCGACCCCCGTCCCCAAGCCGAAAACATATGACGGCCCCTCGCATAGCGTCGCACGATGCTGTTGGTCCTCTGCGTCGACCTCGACGACGACCTCGGTCGGAAGACCGGGATCCCTACCCCGGTTATCGGCGCCGACGACGTCACCGAGGCCGCCGTCGCGCTCGCGACCGCAGACCCGGAGGACTCGGACGTGAACGTCCTCTTCCAGGGCGTGAACGTCCACGACGAGCTGGCGGCCGGCGGCGAGGCGGTCGAGGTCGCCGCCGTTACCGGCGTCGACGGCTCCGACGTGAAGGCGAACCGCGCGGTCGGCAAGGAGGTCGACCGCGTCCTCGCCGAACTGTCGACCGGCGAGGAGGTCTCCGCGGTGGTCATCACTGACGGCGCACAGGACGAGTCCGTCCTCCCGGTGATCCGCTCGCGGATGCCGATCGACGGGATGCGCCGCGTCGTCGTCCGGCAGGCGCAGGACCTCGAATCGCTCTACTACACGATCAAACAGGTGCTCGCGGACCCCGAGACCCGCGGCACGATTCTGGTGCCGCTCGGCGTCCTCCTCCTCATCTACCCGCTCGTCGTCGTCGCGAACCTCTTCGACGTCGCCGGTGCGGCGGTCCTCGGCATTCTCTCCGGGCTCGTCGGTCTCTACTCGCTGTTCCGCGGTCTCGGGTTGGAAGAGAGCGTCGACGGGGCCGCCTCGACGGTGCGGAACGTGCTGTACACCGGCCGGGTCACCCTCGTCACGTACGTCGTCGCGCTCGCGCTGATCGTGGTCGGCGGCGTCCGAGGGATGGAGACGGTGGAGGCCGTCAACGCGGTCCGCGGCGGGTCGGGCGCGGCCGGCGTGACGGTGGCCGCGTTCGTCCACGGGTTCGTCCAGTGGCTCGCGGTCGCCGGCGTCACATCCAGCCTCGGGCAGATCACCGACGAGTACCTCGGCGGCCGGTTCCGGTGGCGGTACCTCAACGCCCCGTTCTACGTGTTGTCCATCGCGGTCGTGCTGTACGCCGTCTCCGGGTTCTTCCTGCCGGCGGCGCAGGGCGTCACGTCGCTGGGGCTCTCAGCCCTCGCGATGGCGCTCGCGGCCGGGACGCTCACCGCGGTGTTGAGCACGCTCGCGTTCGCCGTCGCGGAGTCACAGCTCCCATCGGCGGCGGGCGTCGGCGAGCGGAAGAGCGGGTAGGCAGAGAGAGAAGCGAGTTTAAAAGTCCGGATCGCCCAGGTGATCGTTCTGCGGACGCGTTACCGCGGCGTCCACTGATCGCAGGCGTCCATGTCGTCCATCAGCTCGTCGTGGTGGCCGCAGTACGGCTGCATCCCCTGGTCGGTCCGCACGTAGTCGAAATGCGTGCAGTTCCCGCAGTACGTGTCTCCGGGACCGTCGCGCGCGGCGGCGGCGTCCGACCGATCCCCCGACGTCGATTCCGACGGCCCGCCGGGACCGGACGGCCCGCCCGCCGGCCCCGCGTCGTTGAGGGGCGATCGGAGGTCGGTGGGGGACTCGCCGCCGTCGCTGAGGCCCGCCGAACCGGTCGCGTTCCCGCCCGGGGCGTCCCCCGACGAGTTCGCGCCGGTGGCGGGGGTCGAATCGCCGAACGTCACGTCAGACAGCGACCCGTTCCCCGCGGGCGCGTCGGTTCGGCCGGCGGCCTCCGTCTCCGGCCGGTTCGTCTGCGTCTCCACCTCGCCGTCGGGGACGCCGCCGAGCAGCCCGACCCCGCCCATCCCGTCGATCTGGTCGCGGCCGACTTCGATGATCTTCGTCTCGCCCTTGTGGGTCACTTCCATCTTGACGGTGCCGCCGGGGTCGTTGCGCGTCTTGAAGTTGGCGACGCCGATGAACACGCTCCACATCGTCGTCGCGGCGCCGACGAAGTACAGGCCCGCGGTCGGCAGCGTGAGGTCGGTGAGCTCCGGCCGCGGCCCGCTGACCCAGTGGTAGGGGTAGGCGTACGCGAACAGCGCGACGCCGAGGCACATGACGCCCGCCCCGATGATCGCGGCGACCCGCGTGTTGCGGTCCGCCGGGAGGACGGTCATTACACCGAGCAACAGCAGGGGGAGGCCGACGCCGCCGAGAATGCCGCCGAGCCGACGCGCCGCGCCGGAGCTGTAGCCGCTCGGGAGGACGGCCTCAGCGGCGACGAGGAGCCCCGCGACGAGCAGCAGCGTTCCGGCGACGAACGAGCCCACGCCGAGGTACAGCCGACGCGGGTCGACCTCGGAGCGCCCCCGACCGCCGTACGCCTCCGAGAGACTGGTCATAGTCGGCCTACGTCGTCCTCCCTGAAAACAGTATGTCAGACGTTCGCCGACGGCGCCCGACGCGACGGCGAGGGGCCGGCGGCGGCCCGCCTACACCAGCGCGTCGATGTCGGCGTGCGCGTCGAGCAGTTCGGCCATCCGGTCGACGGTGCGCGCGTCCCGGGTCCGGCCGCTGCGGACGACTTTCTCGGCGCGGTCGATGGCCGTGACGGTGTCGGTGTTCACGGCGAGGACGGGCTTCCCCGCGTCGGCCGCCTTCCCGAGCACCGCGCCGGAGGGGCGGTGTCCCCCCGTCAGCACGAGGCACGCGACGCCGGAGGCCTCGAGCGCCGCGGTCTGCACGTCCGCCCGGTCGCCGCCGGTGATGACCGCGGCGTCGCGGGCGCGCCGGAAGTAGCGGAGCGCCTCGTCGCCGCCCATCGCGCCGACGAGGAAGCGCTCGACGAAGCCGTCGGTCGGGGCGTCGGTGAGCAGTTCGGCGCCGAGCTCGTCGGCGAGTTCGCCGACGGTGACCCCGGCGAGCTCCTTCTCGTGGGGGAGCGCGCCGAAGACCGTGATCCCCTTCGATTCGAGGAACGGGATGCCGTCCTGGTCGAGCGAGTCGAACGCGTCGTCCGAGACCTTGTTGAACACGACGCCGGCGAGCCGGTCGCCGAAGGCGTCGGCCGCCGCGAGCACGTCGTCGAGGTCGTTCGGCGAACCGTAGCCGGCGACGAGGACGACCCGCGCGTCGAGCAGTTCGGCCACGTCGACGTCTGTCAGGTCGACGACCCCGCCGGTGGCCCAGTCGCCGCCGCCCTCGACGAACATGTGGTCGCGGTCGGCGGCCAGCGCCTCGTACTCCTCGCGGACTCGGTCGCGGAGGGCGTCCGTGTCCTCGGTGCCGCGGATCGCGCCCTCGACGAACGTCGGCGAGTAGACGACCGGTTCCATCTGGTGCATCTCGGCGTCCAGCCCGAGCACCTCGCGCGCGAGCATGGGGTCCTGATCGAGCGTCTTGCCGACGTTCGACTGCAGGCGCGTCCCCTTCGGCTTCATGTAGCCGACGCTGCGGTCGCGGTCGGCGGCGAGCCGCGCGAGCGCGATGGTGATCGCTGTCTTTCCGGCGCCTTCTCCGGTCGCGGTGACGAGTGTCGTGGGTGTGTCTGTCATGAGTCGAGTTCCTCCGGGTCAACCGTAAGTCTCACGTCGACGGCGGCGGCGTTCGTGCCCCCGTCGGCGTCGGGCAGTGCGACGAGCGGATTGATGTCCAGTTCGAGGATGGCCGGGAAGTCGGTGACCAGCTGGGAGAGCCGGCCGATCGTGTCGATCACGGCGTCGACGTCGACCGGATCGCGGCCGCGGGCGCCTCGCAGCAGCGGCGCCGACTGGATCTCCTCGGTCATCTCGCGGGCCTCCGGCTCCGAGACGGGCGCGACGCGGAAGGTGGTGTCTTCCATCACTTCCACGAAGATGCCGCCGAGCCCGAACATCAGCAGCGGCCCGAACTGCGGGTCGCGGTTCATGCCGACGATCGTTTCGACCCCGTTCTCCAAGTCGACCATCTCCTGCACCTGCACGCCGAGGACGGTCGCGTCCGGCTGGTAGTTGCGGGCCCGGGTGATCAGGTCCTCGTAGGTGTCGGCCACGTCGTCGTCCGAGACGCCGACGGCGACGCCGCCGATGTCGGACTTGTGGAGGATGTCCGGCGAGACGATCTTCATCACCACGTCGCCGTCGATGTCGGCGGCGACCGCGGCGGCGCGCTCGGGCGTGTCGACGATCTCGCCCGCCGGCGTCGCGATCCCGTACGCGTCGAGCAGTTCCATGGCCTCCACCCCGAGGCGGTTGTCGTCGCGGTCGCGCACCGTTTCGAGGATCTCGCGGGCGCGCTCGCGGTCCACGTCGAACGACATCGCGTCGGCGTACTCCCGCCGCTTGATGTCGCGGTACTCGGCCAGCGTCGCGAGGCTCTCGATCCCGCGGGCGGGGTCGAAGTAGCAGGGGATCCCGCGCGCCTGCAGCTGCTGTTTCGGCTCGCGGGTCCGGTCGCCGCCCATCAGGCAGGCGGCCACCGGCGCGTCCATCTCCTCGCTGACCGCCTCGATGGCGTCCGCGAGGTCGCCGAAGTCGATCGTCGCCGTCGGCGCGGCCAGCACGAGGGCGGCCCCGACGTTGTCGTCGGCGACGGTGATCTCCAGCGCCTCCCGGAACCGCTCCACGTCGGCGTCGCCGATCACGTCGACGGGGTTGTGGATGTTCGCCTCCGCCGGCATCGACTCCGCCAGCGCGTCGCTCGTCTCACCGGTGAACGACGCCATGTCGAGGTCGGCGTCGCCGACGGCGTCGGTCGCCATCACGCCGGGACCGCCGGCGTTGGTGACGATAGCGACGCTGTCGGTGTCGGGGAGCGGCTGGCTCCCCAGGATGCCGGCGGAGTCGAACAGCTCGTCGACCGACTCCGCGCGGATGACGCCCGCCTGGTCGAGGCCGGCCTCGTACGCCTTGTCGGAGCCGGCGAGGGTGCCGGTGTGCGAGGAGGCGGCCTGCGCGCCGGCGCTCGTCCGTCCCGACTTCACGGCGACGATCGGCGTGTCCTGCGTCGTCTCGCGGGCGGTCTCGATGAACTCGCGGCCGTCCTCGATCCCCTCGAGGTAGCCGATGATCACGTCGGTTTCCTCGTCGTCCCCCCAGTGGTCGACGAAGTCGGTCTCGTCGAGGACGGCCTTGTTCCCGAGCGAGACGACGTCCTTGAACCCGATCCCGTTGTCGTTGGCCCAGTCGAGGACCGCGGTGACGAACGCGCCCGACTGGCTCATGAAAGAGAGCCCGCCGGGGAGCGCGTTCTCCGGGCCGAACGTCGCGTTCATGCCCGAGGGCGTCGACATGATCCCCAGGCTGTTTGGGCCGACGAGGTTGAGGTCGTACTCGTCGGCTATCTCCGCGAGGCGTCGTTCCCTCGCGGCCCCGTCCTCCCCCGTCTCGCCGAACCCGGCGGTGATGACGACGACGTTCCGGACGTCCGCCGCGCCGCACGCCTCGATCGCGTCCAACACGATCGAGGGCGGCACGACGATCACGGCGACGTCGGCGTCGGCGTCGGCCACCTCGTCGACGCACGGCGTCCCGAGCACCTCGTCGTAGTTCGGATTGACGGGAACGGTGACGCCGTCGAAGTCGTCGAGCAGATTCGACGTGACCGCGCGACCGACGGCCCCCTCGCGAGTGGTCGCGCCGACGACGGCGACCCGATCCGGGTCGAACAGCTCGTTGAGCGTACCCATCAACGTGTGAGTACGCGAACCCGCGGTTTAAGATCGGTGGGATTGCGTTCACGAGTCGAGTCAATAACGAACGATCGATCGGGGAGCCGCGAATTCGATCAGCGTAGCGCCGACGAGCCTGACGGATCGACGAGATCCGGCGGGCCCGCGCGCCCGATCACGCCGGGTCTGGTCACGCCGGGCCCGGTTCGTCGTCGCCCGTCTCGGGGGCGCCGCCGTCCCGTCTCGCGACGGTTTCGGCCCCCTCGGCGTCGCCGCCGCCGTTCGCGCGGTTCGCGGCCGTCCGCGGTCGATCGGGCGGTTCCGTCGCCGGGTGCTCGGCGTCGCTCTCGGCCCGCCCGCCGTTCGGGACGGCGAGCGTGACCACGTTCCCGTCCGGGTGGGTGTCGAACGAGAGGTCGCCGCCGGACCGCTTCGCGACCCAGTACACGAGCCACAGCCCCATCCCGCCGGTGTGTCGCAGGTCGTCCATCTCCCACCGGTCGGTGATGACGTACCGCTCCTCCGTCGGGATCGGCGGGCAGTTGTCGCGGATCGATATCTCGACGAGGTCTCCCGTCTCGGCCACCCCGATCCGGACGCGCGGCGTCGACTCGGCGTGCTCGAGGGCGTTCTCGACGAGCTCGGCGATCGCGTAGTCGATCTCCGGGTGAGTGAACGCCTGCATGTCGCCCGAGCAGGAGACGGAGACGGTCGGGACGGACTCGTCGTCCGCGTCCCCGACCGGCAGATCGCCGACGGGGGCCTCGTCGGCGGGGTCGCCGTGCCTGACCTCGAGGGCGTTTTCCCCGCCCCAGTCGTCGGTGACCATCTCGACCGCCTCCTCGACCACGGGCGCGATCGCCACCGGCCGCGGCGAGCCGCGCTGGCGGAGCAGGTCGATGACGCCGCGCTGCTTCTCGGCCGTCGTCAGCAGGTCGGAGGCGACCCGGCGGATGGTCTCGGCGTGCTCGACCAGGTCGGCGCCGCACTCGGCGAGCTCGGTCGGACTGCACGGCGGTACGGGCGCGTCGCCGTCATCGGCCCACTCGTCGTGAGTCGCCGCCTCGCCGGTCGTCGCGTCGTCGGTGAGCCAGGCGTCGGGGTCGAACGCCGCCGCGGCCGCCACGCGGTCGGCGATCCGCTCCGCGGTGCCGTCGACGACGTTCATGTCGTTGCGGATCGTGTGGCGGAGGAGGTTGTCCATCACGGCGAGCTGCCGGTCGCGGCGGTACTCGTCGGTGACGTCGCGAGCGAAGCCCGTGACGGCGACGACCTCGCCGCTCTCCACCACCGGTTGGCCGGGGACCCGGACCCAGCGGGTGGTCTCGTCGGCTTGCCCGATCCGGTAATCGATGGCGATCGGTTCGCCGGCGGAGAGGCGTTTCATCGCTCGCTCGACGTACGGACGGTCGTCGGAGTGTATCGCGTCGAGGAACACCTCGGGGTCCCGGCGGACGCGCTCCTTCGGGACGTCGTACACCTGTTCGACCGCGTCGTTGACGAACAGCAGTTCCGACCAGTCCGAGGAGAACATCCAGAGCACGTCCGGCGACACCGAGGCGATGGTCTCCAGCCGACGGCGCGACTCCACCTCGCGGGTGACGTCGCGCGAGGTCAGCACGTACCCGTCCACTCCCGTCTCCGCCGGCGTGTGGACTCGCGTTCGCAGCCACACCCAGCCGCCGTCGGCGGTCGCGTAGCGGTACTCGATCGGGTCGTCCGACTCCCGCTCGCCGGCGACGACCAGCGCGAACCGCTCGCGGAGCCGCGCCTCGTCGTCTGGGTGGACGAGCGAGAACGCGTCCGTCCCGACGAGTTCGTCCGGCTCGAAGCCGATCACTTCGGTGGTCGCCGCGTTCAGAGACCGGTAGTTCCCGTCGCCGTCGAGAACCACGACCTTGTCTCGGGTGAGGTTCAAGAGGCTCTCAGGGTCCGGTCCGTCCCACATACAGTTCGAATCTCCGGGGGGAACCCATAAGCCTGGCCGGCCGATTATCAGAAAAGGATCCCGTCCCGGTTCAGTCGGCCGAGACGCCGGTGGTCTCCGCGACCGCGGCGATCGGGTCCGTCGCCGAGTCCTCGACGGTCAGGGTGACGCCCTCCTCTCCGAGTTCGATCGCCGCGTCGGTGGCCCCGCGCGTGTACTCGGCGGCGTGGTCTCCTTCGGGGTCGAAGCGGACGCCCTCGCGCAGGAGCGGCGTCTCGCTCAGTCGCTCGACCTTCCGGTAGGCGGTCGACAGGGCGATGTCACAGGCGTCGGCCAGTTCGCTCGTCGTCATCGGCGTGTCGGCGGCGCCGAGGATCGCCCGGCAGTCGGGGTCGGCGAGGGCGTCGAAGGTCGCGTCGAGCGCGTCGTCGCCTTCGGTCGCCGTCGTCGGTCCGGTCGCGTACGAGGCCTGTCGCTTCATGGATGTACGTTACGTCCCTACCCACCCGAATATCGGCCCTGCATATGTGGGGTGTTTTATAAGCAACCGGCGGAGTCGGCGCCGTTTCCGGATCGCGAGCGGTCACGCCGCGGTCCCCGTCCGCGGGCGGCGAGGAGCGCCGCGGCGTCAACGTTTTGCCCGGTGGCGAGAACGGACGGACGCAGATGGGATCCGGCATCAGAGCGGAGGTTTCGCTTCCGGCGGGAGCGTCGTCGCCGTTCGAGGGGGTCGTCGACGGGTCGACGCCCATATACAGCGTCGCGCGCAGCGCGCCGAACGACGGCGCGGAGGCCGCGGTGTTCGAGTTCATCGCCGACGCCGGCCTCTCGGTCCCCGAGGGGGTCGACGTCGTCTTCGACTACGGCCCCAAGACGGCCTACCGGTTCGAGGCGGTGCCCGCGGAGGACTCCCCGTTCGCGGTGCTGGACCGCCACGGCCTCCCAGTCACCGAACTGACGATTCGGGACGGGCGGCTCCTCGTGACGTTCCACGCGACCGACCTCCCGGCGCTCCGGTCGGTGCTCGACGCGTTCCGGGAGTCGATGCCGGACATGGAGGTGTTGCGCCTCCTGCGGTCGTCGTCGATACCCGAGGAGTCGGACCTCGTCACCGTCGACCGGAGCGACCTCACCGAGCGTCAGCGCGAGGTCCTCACGACCGCCTACGACGCCGGCTACTTCGATCACCCGAAGGGGGCCAACGCCGGCGAAGTCGCCGAGTCGCTCGGGATCGACCGGTCGACGTTCAGCGAACACATCGCGGCCGCACAGCGGAAGCTCCTCTCGTCGCTGCTGGACTGAGCGGCCGATCGAGGGGCGAACGCCGCCGTTGCCGGATTCCGAGATTTCAGGAAACCGAACCATTCTTCATGTGCATCTGTACCGTACTCGTATCCATGACGAGCCCTGGGACACACACCTTCGTCTGCCCGGAGTGTCGCCGGTCGATCGAGGTGGACGACGCCATGCGGGCGACGCTGCTCGACGTGGGCTGTGTCGTCTGCGGGGAGCCCATCACGGAGAGCGACATCGCGGACCCGCAGACCGCGTAACGGCTCCCCCCGTCGACGCCGCCTCCCTCGGCGTCCCCGCGATCCCCTCGGCGTCCCCACGCCGCCCTCCGTTACCGGCGTCCGTGCGAATCGCCCGCGGCGCGGGCCGTCAGAGCGGCCCCTCCGTCACCGATGTCGATCCGTCTCGTGCCCTTTATCCCGGCGTACGCCAACTCGTTGCGTATGGCGACGAACAGCGAGGTCGAGATGACCGACGCGGAGGTCGACGCGTTCCTCTCGCGACACGAGACCGGCGTGCTCTCGCTCGCACGCGACGAGACCCCGTACGCGATTCCGATCTCCTACGGCTTCGACGAGGAGTCGCGCGACGCCTTCCTCCGGCTCGTGTCGACGCCCGACAGCGAGAAGCGCGAGTTCCTCGCGTCGAACCCGCAGGCGCGGGTCGTGGTGTACGAGGAGGACGGAGACACGTACCAGAGCGTCGTCGGCGTCGGGACGCTCCGCCGAGTCGACCTCGACGAGCTCACGCCCGAGACGATATCGCAGTACGGGGACACCCGGCGCCCGCTGTTCGAGATCTGGGCGGACGGCAAGCCCGACCTCGACATCAACCTCTACCGATTCGTTCCCGACCGGCTGACCGGACGGACGGTCGTCGTCGATCGAGACGACGAGTAACCGGTCGCGCGTTTGGCGTCGGCGCTGCCGGAGAGTTAGACGGAACGGGCCGATAGGCGACAGGATTCCACCGCGCGGCGACCGCAGACGCGGCGCTACTCGTCGGCGTCGTCGTCGGAGAAGTCGGCCTCGGTGGCGCCGGTCGTACAGACCGGACAGCCCGTCTCGAGAATCGTCTCCCGCATCTCCTCGTTGACCTCGATGGTCTGCGCGCAGTCCGAACAGGTGAATTGGACGGTGGTCAACACTGGCCCTCTCTCGTCTCGTCGGGACGGTACCGGACGATATAAATGACCGGCTTCGACGCCGTCGATCGGTCGACGGGCCCGTCGCGTCGGCCGCCGCGTCGGTCGTCTGCGCGGGGCGCCGTGCGCCGAACCGCCGCGGGGCTCAGTCGGTCCGCGGCACGGCGTACGCGCCGAGCGCCAAGAAGGCGACGGCGAGGACCGAGAGGACGGCCAAGTCGCCGACCCACGGGCCCGGTTCGTAGACGACGGCCCGCGTTCCGCGCGCGAAGTACGTCAGCGGCGACGCGGCGACGGCCGGGCGGAACCACGCCGGCAGCAGGTCGGGCGACACGAACGTCTCCGAGAGGAACAGCAGCGGGAGCGCGACCGTGTTGCTCGCCGCGATCACGCCGTCCTGCGAGTCGGTGAGCGCGCCGAGCACCGCCCCGAGGCCGCAGAACAGCGCGACGCCGACGGCGACGAAGACGGGGAGGACGGCGAGCGCCGGCGAGACGACCGGCTCGGCGTCGGTCACCGCGAGCACGAGCGCGAATATCAGGAGGCTCGCCGCGCCGATGATCGCGACGTTGACCAGCGTGTGCGCGAGGAGCCACTCCACGCGCGAGAGCGGCGTCGTCGCCAGCTTCTCGAACCGCCCGCCGTCGCGGTGCCGGGCGATCTCGGAGCCGACCCGCGAGAGCGGGGTGAAGAGGACGACGACGGCGAGGTAGCCGGGGATGTAGTACCCCGCCGGCTCCGCGAACAGGCCGCCGCCGGTGGGTTGCGTTCGCACCAGCGCACCGAAGATCACCACGAGGATCACCGGGAAGAAGAAGGTGAAGAACACCGCCGTCCGGCGGCGGAGGAACGACCGGGCCGCCGCGGTCGCCTCGGTGCGGATCCGGCCGACTCGCGTCATCGGTCGCCTCCGTCTGACACCGCGGCGTCGCGGTCGCCTCCGTCTGACACCGCGGCGTCGCGGTCGCCTCCCTCGGCCGCCGCCGTCGGGATCGCGTCCTCTCGCGGCGAGTACTCCTCGCCGGTGAGCCGCAGGTACACGTCCTCCAGCGAGGGTTCGGACCACGCGAGCGACTCGAAGGCGACCCCGGCCGCGTCGAGGGCGTCGACCGCGTCGCCGATGGCTTCGGGTCGAACGCCGCGGATCCGAAGCCCGTCGCGGGACGACTCGACCGCGTCGCCGCTCGCGAGGCGGTCGCCGACGCGCGCCGCGGTGTCCCCGCTGGCGGGACCGTCGAGGGTCACGTCCAGCCGGGGCGCCCCGCCGTGCTCGGCGATCAGCTCCTCGGGCGGGCCGACGGCGACGACCGCGCCGTCCCGGAGGAGGGCGACGCGGTCGGCGAGCCGTTCGACCTCGTCCATCGCGTGACTGGTGAGGAAGACCGTCGTCCCCCCGTCGGCGAGCCGCTCGATCAGGCGGTGGATCGAGCGCCGGCCGGCCGGGTCGATCCCCGTGGTCGGCTCGTCGAGGAAGAGGAGGTCGGGGTCGTTGACGATGGCGGTCGCGACGCACGTCCGACGCTGCTGCCCGCCGGAAAGCGTCTCGTACCACGCGTCGGCGTCGCCGGCCATCCCGACGTCCCGGAGGACCGACTCCGTGTCGCGGGCCTCGTCGTACAGCCCGCCGTAGTAGTCCACCAGCTCCCGCGCGGTGAGTCGCTCGGGAGGGTCGAACGACTGCGGGAGGAGCCCGACGCGCTGCGGGTCGACCGCGCGGGGCGGGGCGCCGAAGACGCGCAGGTCGCCCTCGGCGTCGGTGGTGCCGGTCAGCGCGCGGACGAGCGTGGTCTTGCCGGCGCCGTTCGGGCCGATGAGGCCGAACACCTCGCCGGCCTCGACCCGGAGGTCGACCCCGTCGAGCGCGACGACGTCGCCGTACGACCGCCGGACGCCCTCGCCGACGAGCGCCGCGCCGCCGTCGGCGTCGTCGACCGCGGACGTCGACGCGGCCGCTGTCTCGTTCATGGGTTCGGTCGGTCCGCCGCGCGCGTAAGAGTTGCTCTTCGCGGCCGCCGAGTCCCGATCGGGAGGAGAGACGGGGCCGCCGGCGTCGAGCCGGTCCGTTACGCCTAAGCGACGGGACGCCGACCCAGCGGACATGGACTACCACGAGGCGGCGGCGTTCCTCTTCGACCTCCGCCGCTTCTCGGTCAAGCCGGGGACCGAGCGCGTCGCGGCGCTGCTCGACCGGCTCGGCAACCCCGAAGACGACGTGCCGTTCGTGCAGGTGACCGGGTCGAACGGGAAAGGGAGCACGGCGCGCATGACCGAGTCGACCCTGCGCGAGGCGGGGCTCTCCGTCGGCCTCTACACCTCGCCGCACCTCTCCGCGCTGGCCGAGCGGGTCCGCGTCGACGGGCGCCAGATGACCGAGGACGCGATCGCCGACTTCGTCGCCGACGTGAAGCCGTGGCTCGTCGAGCGCGCGGCCGACGGCGAGCCGCTGACCTTTTTCGAGGTCGTCACGGCGATGGCGATCCGCGACTTCGCGCGCCGCGACGTCGACGTCGCCGTGCTGGAGGTCGGTCTCGGCGGCGAGTACGACGCGACCAGCGCGGTCACCCCCGTCGCGGCCGCCGTGACGAACGTCTCGCTCGAACACACCGCGGTCCTCGGCGACACGGTCGCGGAGATCGCCCGCACCAAGGCCCGGATCGCCGAGCCGGGCGCCCCCCTCGTGACGGCCTGCGAGGGCGAGGCGCTCGACGTCGTCCGCGAGGTCGCCGCCGAGGCGGGCGCGCCGGTCGCGACCGTGGCCGGCGCGGACGGGGGTTCGGACACGGACGGGAACGACGGCGACGGAGGAGACCTCGCCCTCTCCGTCGCCTACGACGGGCGCGTGAGCCCGACCGACGCCGAGGTGACGTTCGCCGGCGAGGTCGCGGGCACCTACCGGATCCCGCTCGTCGGCGACCACCAGGCGGCGAACGCCGGCGTCGCCGTCGCGTTGGCCCGGCGGACGGCGGCCGTGCTGCCCGAGGCGGGCGGGACCGGCGACGCCGCCCCCGAGGACGACGGCGACGGAGACAGCGATGACGGCGACGACTCCGCCGCCCCGCTCTCGGAGACCGCGGTGCGCGACGGCCTCGCGCGGGCGACGTGGCCGGGGCGGTTCGAAGTCGTCGGCACGGACCCGCTGACGGTGCTCGACGGCGCGCACAACCCGGCCGCCTGCGAGACGCTCGCGGGGACGCTCGACGAGTACGACTACGACGACCTCCACCTCGTGTACGGGGCGATGCACGACAAGGACCACGCGGCCGCCGCGAGCGCACTCCCCGGCGCCGCCTCGGCGGTCACCTGCCGCCCGGCGCTCGACCGCGCGGAGGACCCCGAGGTGCTCGCGGCCGCGCTCCGGACGGCCGGCGTCGGCGAGGTGACCGTCGGCGACGACGTGGCCGCCGCCCTCGACGACGCGGTCGCCCGCGCTGACCCGGACGACTGCGTGCTCCTCGTCGGGTCGCTGTTCGCGGTCGCCGAGGCGCGCGCGGCCCGCCTCCGGACCGTGACGCCGCGGTCGGTCGGGGGGGAGGGGAAGCGGGCCGGGACCGACGCCCGCCGAGCGCTCGACGCGGGGGGAGTCTCGCCCGACGCGGCCGCGGCCCGCGCGGACGGGATCGACTACCGCGTCCTCGCGCTCCGACTGCGCGGCGACCGCGCCGAGCGCCTCGCGGCCGCGGTCCGCGAGGGCGGCGGCGACGCCGTCGTCGGCGGGCTCGGAGGCGGCGAGGGGCGCGTCCCCGGCGGCGAACAGGTCCCGGTCACCCTCGGCGCGACGGTCGCGGAGTACCGGGCGCTGCTCGACCGCCTGCGCGCTCGGGAGGGCTCGGGGCTCGCCGGCGTCGCCGCCGACCTCGCTCACCGACTCGGGATCGACGGCGACGACGTGACGACCGAGAGCGATGCGGCCGCCGAGGGCGACACCGCCGCCGACTACCCGTGGACCGACGGCACCGCGGTCATGGGCGTGCTCAACGTCACGCCCGACTCCTTCCACGACGGCGGGCGTCACGAGGCGCTTTCGGACGCGGTCGACGGCGTCGAGCGCATGGTCGAGGCCGGCGTCGACGTCGTCGACGTCGGCGGGGAATCGACCCGGCCGGGCGCCGAGCCGGTGCCCGCCGCGGAGGAAATCGACCGGGTCGTCCCGACGATAGAGGCGGTGCAGTCGGTGCCGGCGGTCGCCGACGGCGACGTGCTGGTCTCGGTCGACACCCGGAAAGCGCCGGTCGCGGCGGCGGCGCTGGAGGCCGGTGCGGACATCATCAACGACGTGACCGGGTTAGAGGACCCCGCGATGCGCGAGGTCGTCGCCGACGCGGACTGCCCGGTCGTCGTGATGCACAGCCTCGACGCCCCGGTCGACCCGACGAGCGACCCCGAGTACGACGACGTGGTGAGCGACGTGATCGCGTCGCTCCGCGAGCGGCTGGCGCTCGCGGACACGGCCGGGATCGACCGCGACAGGGTGATCGTCGACCCCGGGCTCGGCTTCGGGAAGTCGGCGACCGAGGCGTTCGAACTGCTCGACCGCGTCGGGGAGTTCGCCGCGCTCGACTGCCCCGTGCTCGTCGGGCACTCACACAAGTCGATGTTCGGCGCGGTCGACCGCGACCCGGACGACCGCGAGCACGCCACCGTCGCCGCGACCGCGCTCGCCGCCGACCGGGGGGCGGACGTCGTCCGGGTCCACGACGTGGCGGAGAACCGCGCCGCGGTCGACGTGGCCGCCGCGGTGAACGAGTCGGGGCGGAGAGGCGGGGCGGGCGCGGAGGACGCCCGCGACGAATGACGGCAGCGTTTTCCTTTCGCACCCCGTCGCGTCGGTATGGCCCGGCGTCTGCTGCTCGGCTGTAGCGCGGTCGGGAACACGCTCGTCGAGCGCACCCGCCAAGAGCACGGCGAGCTGGTCGCGATCACCGACGACACGGGATGGGTGTCGACGTTCCGCGACCGCAACGTCACCACCGTCGAGGCCGACCCGACCGACGTCTCGGCGTACCCCGACCGCGCGTCGGTCGTGCTCGTGGCGAGCGACGACCCCGCCCGCAACGTCGCCGCGGCGGAGGCCGCCCGCCACCGGTACCCGGACGCGATGATCGTCGCACACGTCGGAACGGAGCCGACCGCGTCGCAGCGGTCGGCGCTGGAGGCGGTCGCCGACCGCGTCGTCGACCCGGTCGAGGCGCTGGTCGACCGCGTCGAGCACGCGACGGGCGCCGACGACGAGGAGCGGCCACCGCGCCTGTTGTCGACGCTCCGCGAGCTCTCCGGCCCCCTCCTCGTGGTCGCCCACGACAACCCCGACCCGGACGCCATCGCGAGCGCGATCGGGCTGGCGCGGATCGCCGACGTCGTCGGCGTCCCCGCCGACCCCTGTTACGGGGGCGAGATCGCCCATCAGGAGAACCGCGCGATGGTGAACCTGCTCGGCCTCTCGCTGTCGACGTTCGATGACATCGACCTCGACGACTACGACGGCGTCGCCCTCGTCGACCACTCGCGGGCGGGCATCAACGACAGCCTCCCCGAGGAACACCCGGTCGACATCGTCGTCGACCACCACCCGCCTCGCGGGCCGGTCGCGGGGTCGTTCGTCGACATCAGGCCCGACGCCGGCGCGACGAGCACGCTGATCGAGGAGTACCTCTCGCGGCTCGGCGTCGAGCCCGACCGTCAGCTCGCGACCGCCCTCTTATACGGTATCCGCGTCGACACGAAGGACTTCACTCGGCTGACGTCGATCCCGGACTTCGAGGCGGCGGCGTCGCTGTCGCCGCTCGCCGACGAGTCGACGCTCGAACGCGTCGAGAGCCCGAGCGTGAGCCAGGAGACCCTCCGAGTGCTCGCCGGCGCCATCGAGAGCCGCGACGTGCGCGGGTCGACCGTCTCGTCCTGCGTCGGCGAGATCAGCGACCGCGACACGCTCGCGCAGGCGGCGGAGCGCCTCCTCGACATCGAGGGCGTCACCGTCACCTTCGTCTACGGCTACATGGACGGGGTGATCTACGCCTCGGCGCGCTCGCGCGGCGCGGACCTCGACGTGGGCGAACTGCTCCGGGACGCGCTCGACCCGGTCGGCTCCGCCGGCGGCCACGCCACGATGGCCGGCGCGCAGGTCCCGCTCGGCATCCTGGAGGAGGTCTCGGAGTCGGAGTCGCTGGCGGAGGTCGTCGAGGCGTTCGTCGCCGGCCGGTTCTTCGAGGCGCTCGACGACGCGCCGACCCAGCCCACGACCACGGTGCCGGAGTTCCCGGTCGGCTGAGCGCGGCGGCGAGCGGACGACCGGAGCGGTCCCCGCGGTTGACCGTCGGCGTCGTCCGATGGCGCAACCTACATATCTCGCGGTGGCGAAGTAAGGCGCATGACTGACAATACTGTCGACCACCGCCGGCTCATCGTCGCCGGCACGGGTATCGCGGGGCTCTCCGCGGCGATCTACGCCGCGCGTTCGAACAACGACCCCCTGCTCATCGAGGGCGACGAGCCGGGCGGCCAGCTCACCCTCACCACCGACGTCGAGAACTACCCCGGCTTCCCCGAGGGGATCTCCGGGCCGGACCTCATCAACAACATGAAAGCGCAGGCGGAGAAGTTCGGCGCCGACTCCCGCAACGGGATCATCGAGGACGTCTCGAAGGAGCCGGCGGGTCACTTCCGCGTCGAGCTCTCGAACGGCGACGTCTACAC
>Ga0209917_1000355_pt1 | contig 19272 bp, 21 predicted proteins | sample SalPon2_C_H2O_MG_FD_185710 | JGI IMG/M metagenome (GOLD analysis project Ga0209917, IMG submission 185710) | Salt pond water microbial communities from South San Francisco under conditions of wetland restoration - Salt Pond MetaG R2_C_H2O_MG... | ecosystem: Environmental > Aquatic > Non-marine... | reverse complement strand
GTGGGCCAACACGGATTTGAACCGTGGACCTCCCGGTTATCAGCCGAGCGCTCAACCTGACTGAGCTATTGGCCCAGGCGAGCGCATTCAGTAATTTCTGTGGTGGAAGTTTAAGCGTTTCCTTTCGACACTTCGCCGCCGTCTCCTGGTTTCGTACACTACCGGTGACGGTCCGACGACCGATCCTCGCCGTCTTCGACGGTGTACTCCACGTCGACGACGTCGTCGTCTGAACCCTCGTCTCCGCCACCTTCTTGTGGGGCCGACGGACCGGTCCCTGGACTGCCGACGCCCCCGCCGAGTCCACCTCCTCCGTCACCGCCAGGGAAGCCACCGATGTACACGGAGCCGCTGGCGAAGCCGTCGGTCTGGCTGTCGATGTACGGCACGACGACGTACCGCTTGACGCCGAGTCGAATCGGGACGCGGGTGATCGGCAGTGCGAGCAGGAAGCCGAGCGCGTCCGTCACGAGTCCGGGTGTGAGAAGGAACGCGCCGGAAGCGATGAGCAGGCCCCCGTCGAGCAGCTCGTCCGTCGGCGGCTCCCCGCGAGCGAGCTTCCGCTGGACTCGCGCGAGGGTCGCACGTCCCTCGGCGCGCAACAGGAGCATCCCGAGGATCGCCGTCAACACGACCAGCGCGACCGTGAGCGTCCAGCCGAGCCGGGTCGCAACGAAGACGAGAAACAGCGCGTCCGCTAAGGGCACGACGAGAAGCAGCGCGAGCAGCGTTCGCGGGCGCATACGTTCCCGTTCCGACCGGGTCCTCATAGCCCTTTTCGTCGCCCGTCACACGCACTCATCGAGCCGAGTGCGACCGTCACGGCTTTGCGTGCCGCTGCCGACCGCAGAGGCATGGACGAAACCGCCGCGCTGGGGCGCGACCCGCCGGAGCGCGATGGAGACCCCGCGGCCCTTCCCCGGTGGGTCGCACCGCTGCCGACGGCGCTCGAGGACGTCGCGTACCGCTTCGTGTGGCCGATCGTCGTGATCAATCTACTCGGGACCGCCTTCGGCTTCTGGTACTATCGGTTTCAGTTCCAGCGCGTTCCCGCAGAGATGTGGCTCTTCGTCCCCGACAGCCCAGGGGCGACGCTGCTCATCGCGCTGGCGCTTGCGGCGTGGGCGGTCGGCCGGCACAGCGACGTGCTCGCGACGCTCGCCTTCTTCGGGAACATCAAACTCGGGCTGTGGACGCCGTACGTGCTCGTGGCGTTCTTTCCGGCGTTCTACGCGAACGCGGGTCCGGCGCTGTACGCGTTCCTGTTCGTGAGTCACCTCGGGATGGTCGTCCAGGCGTTCGTGCTCTACCGGATCACGACGTTTCCGCTGCGTGCGGTCGGGGTCGCGACCGCGTGGTACACCGTCGACCTGTTGATGGACTACTTCATCCCGATTCGCGGCGGAGTGACACACACCGCACTGCCGTACCCCGATTCGGCCGCGTGGTTCACCACGACCGTGCTCCAGGTAGCGGCTGCCGGCGCGGTCGTGCTCACGGTCGCGCCGTTGTTCCTCGCGCTCGCGACGCGAGTCGAGACGATCCGGGTACGGGATTAAGACCACGCGGCGTCTTCTTGTTCGCATGTCCGTCTACGACCGGATCGCGTCGCTGCCAGTCACTATCGAGTCGGTCGACCGGCGTCGGTACGTCGCAGCCACCACGAGCGACTTCGAGCGAACGACGACCGAGTTCCGGCTCACCGGCGACGGGGTCGTCGGCCGCGGTGAAGACGTCACCTACGAGCCCGCCGACCACGATGCGCTCGCCGGGACCGACCCGATCGACATCGAAGGTGAGTGGACGATAGACGAGCTGTCGAGGGCGCTCGAGGACGTCGACCTCTTTGCGGCCGCGCCGCCGACGCGCGAGGCGTTCAGAAACTATCGACGGTGGGCCCTCGAGAGCGCCGCGTTGGACCTCGGTCTCCGGCAGGCAGAGACGAGCCTCGGCGAGTACCTCGGGATCGAACCCGAACCGGTACGCTTCGTCGTTTCGACGCGACTCGGTGACCCCCCGACCGTGGACCGGGTTGAGGAGTTGCGCGACGTGGATCCGACCCTCGAGTTCAAGCTCGACCCGACGCCCGACTGGCCGGACGACCTCTTCGTGACGCTGCGTGAAACCGAGGCGGTTCGCGTTCTCGACCTAAAGGGATACTACGAGGGAACAGACGTCGACGTCCCCGCCGACCCCGAGCTCTACTGTGACGTGCTCGCTGCGTTCGCCGACGCCGTCGTCGAAGACGGCGCGTTCACGCCCGCGACCCGTCCCTTCCTCGAGCCGCAGGCCGACCGGCTCTCGTTCGACTACCCGGTGGACAGCGTCGATGCGCTCGAGTCGTTGCCGGTCGACCCTGGGTACTGTAACATCAAACCCTCTCGGTTCGGCACGCTCGAGTCGGTGTTCGAGGCGATCGAGTACTGTCGTGAGAACGACATCACGATGTACGGTGGTGGGCAGTTCGAGTTGGCGAGTGGTCGGGACGCGATCCAGACGCTGGCCGCGCTGTGGTACCCGGAGGGACCGAACGACGTCGCGCCCCGTGTCTTCAACGACCCGGCGGCAACCCCTCCGTATCCGCGGAGTCCGCTCGAGCCGAGCGCCGACCCGCGCGGACTCGAGTTCTAGCGCACGACCACGGCACACACCAGCCCGCCATGCATACACCTACGCTTGGCGCGCGCCTCGCAGGCCGCCGAAGGCGGACGTGCGAGCGCGTGCGAGGGATGAGCGAGTCGCCACAGGCGACGAGCGAATCGGCTGGGGAGGGTGTGGCTAATAGGTGCCCGGCTGTCACACGGTCGCGTTGGTCGTACAGATACGACCACACGCGTCTTGCGTCACACGCGTCTTGGGTCACACGACCACTCCGCGCGTCCGACTCGCTTCACGAGACGAACTTCAACAGGTCGTCGCGGCCGTGTTCGTGAAACCGATCACGGAGACACGCCTCCAGGGCGTCGATGTCGCCGCGTTTCGCACAGATCGGCGCGACCGTGTCCGACCACTGCTGCCACGGCGGGTACAGTCCGAGTCGGTCACAGATCGCGTCCAGCCGCTCGTCGAGGTCGTCGATCTTGTCGGTCTTGTTCACCGCGACGATCGGATCGACGCCGACGTCGTCTAAAAAGTGCACCATCTCGACGTCGTGCGGGACGTTGCCACGCTCCGTGTGCCGGTCGATGATGTCGACCGCGCTCTTGCCGTCGATGACGACGACGCCCGCCAGGAGGTGGTCGGCGTTCGTCTCGACGTACTGCACCACGTCCGTCTTGATCGCCTCGCGTCGCTCGGCTTCGACACCAGACATGAACCCGAATCCGGGGAGGTCGGTGAACATGAACGACTCACTCGCCCAGTCGTAGTGGTTCGGCTGGCGCGTGACGCCGGGCGTGCCGCCGGTGCTAAAGTCGTGACCCGTGAGCTCACGCATCACGGTCGACTTCCCGACGTTCGACCGGCCAACGAGGACGACCTCCGCGTCGCGGTCCGGACGGGCTTCGAACATACCGGTCGTGCGCGGCCGAGCGGGTTAAACTGCGCGTCGCGCGCCGAGTGACCCGCTCGCTGTCGCGAACGCGGTCCCGAACATCCGAAACACGGCAACTTGACCGTAAAACTGGACGAACGGGACCAACAACAGCCCGACGATGGTCACCGCGAGCACCGCGGTCACGATCCACAACAGCACCGCGACCACGAGCGGGGCGAGCACTGCGATCAAGTACTCGGAGCGCAACAGCACCGGCTTCAGCACGGAGACATCGAACGCGGCGCCGGTCGACCCCCGGGTCGCGTACGCTGTCAACGCCGCCGGGACCGCATAGTACACCACGACCACGACCGGAATCAACCCGAGCGCAGCGAGGGCGCCTGCGACGCCGACGAGCGCTCCTACGTCTCCACCGATGACTCCACCGGCACCGAAAAAGACGGTCAGGACGACGAGGTACGCAAGAAGCGGCACGAGTGTGTACGCGAGGACGATCACACTCGCGACCACGCCGCGGACGAGGAGGGTGCCCCAGTCTTCGAACGCCGGCGGCTCGTCGGCCCCCTCGACGGTCGTTTCGAGCACGCGAACGAGGTACCCGAGCACGACGACCGTCGGTATCACGAACACCGAGAGGAGTCCGAGCACGCCGCCGATGAGCGTCCGCCCGAGCCAGTCGCCGCGCACGGGGTACGAAAGGCCGTCTTCGAGCATACGAAGACGTGTCGCACGGAACACATATACTGTTGGGTTCGATCGCGAGGGATGGGTTCAACCGCGCTCGTCGTCTTCGAGTCCTATGGACAAACAGGCGGTTCGCGAGGCGGTCTGGGACGACCTCGAAGCGCGCGGCGTCGCACGGTTCCCGTACCCGCCACACGGCCGCATCCCCAACGTTGCGGGCGCCGACGAGGCGTGTCGACGCCTCACCGAGACGGCGGCCTGGCACGCGGCGGACACGCTGAAAGCCAACCCCGACGCGCCACAGCTACCGGTTCGGCGAGCCGCACTCCGAGCCGGGAAGACCGTGTACGTCGCCCAGCCGCGGCTCCGCGACCCGGAGCCGTTTCTCCGGCTCGACCCGGAGACGACCGCGGACGTCGACGCTGCCACGACGGTCTCCGGCATCGGTGACCATGGAGTCCCCGTAGGCCCCGACGCCATCCCGCACGTCGACCTCGTCGTCTCCGGGTCGGTCGCGGTCGCCACCGACGGGACGCGCGTCGGGAAAGGAGAGGGCTACAGCGACCTCGAGTGGGGTATGCTCTCCGAACTGGAAGCAGTCGACGACGACACCACGGTGGCGACGACCGTCCACGAGCGACAGGTCGTCGATGAGCCGCCCTCGCCACTCGATCCGTCGGCCGGCCTCCCGGATCCCGACGACCACGACGTTCCGCTCGGTCTCGTCGTCACCCCTGACCGGACCATCGAGGTGGACCGAACGCGGGACCGACCGACGGGCGTCGATTGGGACCTGCTCTCCGACGAGCGGCTGGCCGAGATACCCGTGCTGGACGCGCGTGCGCCACCAAACGACGACCGGTAACCGCCGAGTGGCCCGAACGACAGTACGACACCGAGGCGAATCCAACCGCAGCCATCCCGCGTCCCGACGACGGTCGACAGGGCTAAGATCCCGACGCGAGACGGATCCACTTGATGACATTCGTTGGAGAACTCGGGTTCGTCTTCGTCGCCGGGCTGATCACGGCGCTCGCGACGGGGCTCGGCGCGATTCCGTTCTTCTTTTTTGACGACATCAGCGCCCGCGGAAACGTGGTTCTCTGGGGCGTCGCCTCGGGCATCATGGTAACCGCGTCGCTCCTCGGACTCGTCGACGAGGGGCTCGCCGAGGGCGCCCTCTGGGAGGTCGGCGTAGGGGCCGCCCTCGGTGTCGCGCTCGTCGTCCTCGCACACGAGGTGCTCGTCGACGCCGACGTGGACGCCCGCGACTACGAGGAGGCGGACTTCAAGAAGCTCCTGTTGATACTGGGCGTGTTGACGGTCCACAGCTTTCCGGAGGGCGTCGCCGTCGGCGTCTCGTTCGCCGACCTCGGACTCGAGGGTGGCATTCAGCTGTTTGGTGCCACGATCCCCGCGCTCGCGGTGTTCATGACCGTCGCCATCTCGATCCACAACGTCCCCGAGGGGACCGCCGTCTCGATCCCGCTGCGTGCGCTCGGCGTGCCCGAGTGGAAGATGGTGTGGTGGGCGGTGTTCTCCAGTCTTCCACAACCGATCGGTGCCGTGATCGCGTTCGCGTTCGTTCGACTCGCCCGCGACTTCCTCCCGATCGGCTTTGGCTTCGCCGCCGGCGCGATGGTGTACCTCGTCGTCTCCGAGTTCCTCCCGGAGGCGCTCGCGGTGGGGACCGCGCTGCCGTACGGCGGCAAGCGTGAGCTCGTTGCGGGCGTCACACTCGGTGTCGCCGTGATGCTCCCACTCGCCTACGTCTAGTCCGCGAGCACCCGACGCTTTGGTTGTCGTCTCCGACCCGTCGCCTGGGAGGAGCGCTCGGATACATAGGTGTACGTGCTCCTCTTAGTAACGCATTAAGTCGGTGCGGTGAGATGGCTTCGTACGACCGACCCGAGCCGCACCCCGACACCATGGCCACGACCCCTCACTTCAGCGACACCGTCGAACCGCACCACCATCGGCTCGCGATAGACGACGCAGACGACGTCTACGTCGTCGGCGACGTCCACGGCAGCCGGTCGGCGCTCGAGTCGTTGCTCGCGACGCTCGACATCGGCGACGACGGGATCGTCGTCTTCGTCGGTGACCTCGTCCGAAAGGGCCCAGACAGTCCGGGCGTCGTCGACCTCGTTCGCGACGACGACCGCCTCTTGAGCGTCCGCGGCAACAACGAACAAAAGATCCTCCGCGGCGACAAGACACCCGACTGGCTCCGCGAAGGCGACCGGGCGTACTTCGAGTCGCTCCCCGTGGCGATCTCCTTTGCCGAGTGTCTCGTCGTTCACGGTGGCGTCGACCCCGACCGGCCACTCGACGAACACACCGTAGAGGACCTCCTCACGATGCGCGCGCCGAACGGCGACGGCTACGACGGACCCTTCTGGTACGAAACGTACGACGGTCCACATCGCGTGTTCTTCGGCCACACCGTCCACGAGGCGCCGGTGGTCGCCGACCACGCCGTCGGGCTCGACACCGGGTGCGTCTACGGCGGGTCGCTCACCGCGTACGACTACCACGCGGACGACGTGGTGACCGTCGAACAATCGACGACCCACGAAGAACGGACCGACGCGAAGATCGTCACCGTCGGGTGACGCGCGACGGCCGATCGATCGTCTCAGCTGCCCGCTTCGTACTCTGCTTGGAGCCGTTTCCGGGCTCCGTCGCGGGTCATAAAGTACCGTCGCTCGCCGTCTGTGGTCCGTACCGCCCACGCGTACGTCTCGCTGTCGGGCCGGTACCATCGGTCCGCGTGCGCGTCGAACACCGACTCGTCGCCGGTCGTCGCCGGAGACGTGTCGGACTCGGTAGCCGGTGAGGCATCGTCACCGCCCTCGTCGTCAGTGTCTCGTCCGCCAGGGGGGTGCCCCGATCTCCCGTCACCCACGCTCGTGGGAGTGTCCGCGCTGGCGCTGTCGCCGTCCTCCGCGCCATCGTCGCCGTCATCGCCATCATCCCCGTCCTCGTCGCCACCATTGTGGTCCGCGTCGCCACCATTGTGGTCCGCGTCGCCGTCGCCATCACTCCCGTCATCGTCGTCTCCCTCGTCCTCGATCGACTCGACCAATAGCTCGTGGTCGGTCGTTGCGGCGTCGACCGCCATGCCGGGGCCGTACCCACGGTCGACGGCCGCCTCTGTGGCCTCCATGAACACCGACTGGCTATCACACACCGGGTCGTCCCCGGGGGTCACCTGCGTGTACTCGCCGTCGCTGTCCATCACCCACCGCCGTCGGTTGTCCACGAGCGACGTCTCGAGGATGAATCGTAGCTGTCGTCGAAGACTGACGTCGGTGACCGGCGTTACGGCCTCGACACGGTAATCGAGGTTGCGCGTCATCCAGTCCGCAGAGCCGATGTACCACTCCGGGTCGCCCGCGTTCTCGAAGTAGAATATCCGCGAGTGCTCGAGGAAGCGACCGACGATCGAGTGGACCGTGATCGTCTCGCTCAACCCCTCGATGCCCGGACGTAGCCGACAGATGTCCCGGACGACGAGGTCGATCTCGACACCCGCCATCGAGGCTCGATAGAGCGCCTCGACCATCGCTGGATCCTCGAGGCCATTCACCTTCACCACGATGCGTGCCCGTTCGCCGGCGCGGGCGTGTGCGGCCTCCCGGCGGACCATCTCGGTGAAGCGCTCGCGCATCGTGACCGGAGCGATGAGCAGCTGGCGGAACCGGTCGTCGAGCGTCGGGCCGGTGAAGAAGTTGAACACCTTCGTCAGATCCTGCCCGACGTCCCGGTCGGCGGTCAACAGCCCCAAGTCGACGTACCCTTTTGCGGTCTCCGAGTGGTAGTTCCCGGTGCCGACGTGTGAGTAGAGCCGGACGCCGTCGTCCTCCTGACGAACTACGAGTGCCGTCTTCGTGTGCGTCTTGAGCCCGACGGTACCGTACGCGACGTGGATCCCTTCCTCTTCGAGCTGACGCACCCACTCGAGGTTGTTCTCCTCGTCGAACCGCGCCTTGAGCTCGACCATCACCGCCACCTGCTTGCCGTTGTCCGCGGCGTCGATGAGACTCTGGATCACCTTCGAGTCGCTCGCAGTCCGGTAGATAGCCGCCTTCACCGCGAGCACGTCCGGGTCGGTCGCGGCCGCGTCGAGGAACTGCTGGACCGTGCCCTCGAACGAGTGGTACGGATGGTGCGTGAGCACGTCACCCGCCCGTATCTCGTCGAAGATGCTGTGGCTTGCCTCGCCAGTCTCACCGTTTACCGGCCGAAAGCGCGGGTGCGGCTTCGGCGACCAAGCCGGAAACGACAGCTCGGGCCGGTCGAGTTCGGTCAACTCGAAGAAGTCTTCGAAGTCGAGCGGGCCCTCGCGTCGGAACACCTCGCGGTCGGTCACGTCGAGCTGCGTTTTGAGCGTCTCTACCGACGCCTCCGGCATGTCCGCGTCGACCTCGAGGCGAACCACCGTCGCGAACCGACGTTGTTCTATCACCTCTTCGACCACCTCGATGAGGTCTTCTGCCACCTCCTCGTTGCGCCGCACCTCGGCGTTGCGAGTGACCTTGAACTTGGAGACGTCGAGTATCTCGAGGTCGGGTACCAGTAGGTCGAGGTTCGCCTCTATGAGGTCTTCGATCAGGACGTATTGACCGTCGGCGTCGGGGACCGGAACCAACCGGGGACGATTCGGCGGCACCTTGATCCGGGTGAACGTCTCGTCACCGCTCTCGTCTGCTGACCGGACCGCGAGCGAGAGCGAGAGGTTCGAGATGAACGGAAACGGGTGTGCCGGGTCGAACGCCAACGGCGTCAGCGTCGGGAGGATCGATTCCTCGAAGTACGTCTGTAGTGCCGCCTGCTCGGCCGAGGTGAGCGACGCCGGATCACAGACCGCGATGCCCGCGTCGGCGAGTGCTGGCGCGAGCGTCTCTTCCCAGTACCGTGATTGGTCGCGGAACAACGGACGGGCCGCATCGAGTACCTCCTGCCACTGAGCCTCCGGCGTCCGCCCGTCGGGGGTCGTCTCGGTCACACCGGCGTCGATCTGTTGTTTGAGCCCACCCACCCGCTTCATAAAGAACTCGTCCGTGTTCTTCGTGAAGAACGCGAGAAAGCGGAGTCGCTCGAGCGGCGGGTTGCGCTCGTCCATCCCCTCGGCGAGCACCCGCCCTTGAAACGCCAGCTCGGAGAGCTCGCGGTTGAGATAGTACGCGCTGTCTGTCGGGTCGACGTCCGTCATCGGCGTGGTGGCGTCAGTCGCACACTCGGCGTGGCTCGCCGCCCAGCGACAGCCGTTCTCCGGGTCACGTCGTCGTCACTCGGGCTCATCGGTGCTCGTCTGCTGTGGGTTCCATTGCGGCTACGCGCACACTACGTCCCGCGTCGACATCAATCTGGTCCGGAAGCCACGTCGCCGCCGGATCACACCACTCGGCCGTCGGGAGGCGGTCGCGGTCTGCCGGCGAGACGAGGAGCTCGAGCGCGTCGGCGGCGACGTGGTGGGTGCCGATGGCGCGCCGGGGCTCGGACACCGCGTGTGTCTCGAGGTGGCTCCTTGCGGCCTGATGTACGTCGTCTACTGCCGTCCCGTCTTCGAGTACCCTGACCGCAGCACAGACGGGACACTGCAACAACGCTGCTCGTGGCATTGTCCGATGGTCTCCCGTCCGGGTACAAGAACCCCGATTAATACCCCTATTGTGGCGTATATATCCCGTCACAGCGCGCCGAGTCGACGACGCGCGGCTCGTGGGGCGTGTGACTCACCGCACCTGCGCGTCGAAGACACGCCGAACCCGGGTACGACGGTCGTCGAGCACGTCGAACCGCTCGTCTCGCCGCCGCTCTAGCCACCCGAGGAGCATCGCGGCCCACTCGAGCTTCCGTGCCTTCATCGGGCCGACGGTCGGGTCGTCGAACGCCCAGCCCGGGAACGTCAACCGGCCAGCACCGACGTGGTCGGCGAGGAACGCCGCCCGATCGCCGTCGGTGAACCCACCGACGTTGTCGACGGCGCCGACGGGTGCCGCCTGCGTCGTCACCATCGTGTGGTCGCTGTCGAACCGAGACAGCCACTCGCGGAGTGCGGGCACGTTGTCGCCGTGGGCGTGTGCGACCACCGGAACGCCAGATTCGGTGAGTTCGGCCGCGGTTTTGGGATTCTTGTCCACGTCGGTGACCATACAGTCGACGGCGATACCGTGCTCCGAGAGGACGTCGGCAGCCGTCGACGCGGCGACGACGACGTCCGCCGCCTGTACCCGATCGAGTTCGTCGCCGAGACACGGTGCCGCGCCGACGACGGCCACCGTGGCCCCCGCCCAACCGTCGAAGCGCGACGTCGAGAACGGGGTCGCGAACTCCGCCGCGACGTCTCGGGCTCGCTCGTCGGCCTCACGGTCGAATCCGAGGTCTGTGAGGATGGCCTCGTAGACGGGCTCGAACGTCTCGAAGTTCATCGGTGGTCTCGGGTCGACGCGGGCGAGCAGCCCACGGTCAAACACTCACTCACGGTGGGAACGTACCGACCGAAGCGCTTCGTCGAGTGCGTCCGACGCCCCCGTGGCCGCCTCGGCGACGGCAGCGAGTTCGGCTGCCGTCCCGACGAGCAGTCCTCGCTGGTCGCTACGATCCGCCTGCCGGTCGGGACGGGCATCGGTCTCGTCTGTCGACACACCGTGGGCGAACGCGGCGCCACCCGTCCGAGTCGCCGTCTCGAGCGCCTCGACCGCAGCCGTGGAGAGTCCCGTCAGCTCGTAGGTGGTGACCGCGGCCGCGTCCGCGACGTCGGCGGCGACGGCACCGAGCCGGTCGAGACGTCGACGCACCTCGCGCGGCGTCTGGGCGTCGAGTTCACGGACGGTCACCGTACCGTCTCGGACGGTGGCGTCGCCAGCGAGCGTGTCGCCGATCAGCGCGGCGTCACGCGTCTCTGCTACGTCGTGGGTGCGGATCACGTTTGCGCCGCGCTCGACGGCCATCGCGGTCGCCGCGAGCGAGACGGGAAGCGCCTCTTCGGTGCTGCGACCGGCGATCGTCTTGAGGAAACTCTTGCGGTTGATCGAAACGAGGATCGGCCGGCCGTACCCCGCGAACTCCCGAAGGCGACGGAACGTCTCGCGGTCGTCGGCGTGTGTCTTCGCCGCCGACCAGCCGCCGAACGCCGGGTCTACGATCGTCTTGTCGGTGAAGCCGTTCATCGAGAGCGCCTCGTAGATCTCGTCGACGTCTTCGATGGCCCCCGGTCGCTCGAGGTCCGGGGGGGAAGCCATCTTCGAAACGACGGCGTCGTGTTCTCGACAGACCCGAGGCATCTCCGGGTCAGCGAACCCACAGATGTCGTTCACCATGTCGAAGCCGCGCGAGAGCGCCTCGTCTGCGACCTCGTGATAGCGGGTTTCGATCGACCACACCGCGTCGCCGGCGGTCGACTCGAGCGTCTCGACCGCGGTGTCGAGCCGCGCCAGCTCTCCCTCAGCAGAGAGCACGTCGAGGTCTTTGTTCGCCGACTCGAGTCCGACGTCGACGATGTCGGCGCCCTCGCCGATGAGCTCCTCGTCGACGTACGCCGCCGCCGCTCCTGGGTCGTCGTACACGGAGGGATCGTACGGCGACTCCGAGGAGACGTTCAACACGCCCATGATTCGCGGCGGGTGATCGGGACCGATCTCGAGGCCCGCGGCCTCCACGTTTCGCATACGCAGCGTACGGGCGCGAAGGTTAAAGCCGGTCCGGAAGCGGTCGCCGTCTCGGCCGGAGGGACGCGCTTTTATCCGGTCCACTCGAACGCGCGTTCATGCCGAAAGTGAGCATCGGCCTCCGCGGCTGGCGATTCGACGAAGCGGACATCGTCTCCGAGGACGGCGTGTTGAAGCCCCTCGACGAGATCCCCGAGGAGCCACGAGAGCGCCTCGTTCGGCTCGTCGGGCTTGTCGACGAGCCATGTGACGTCTGTTATCTCGAGCACGGCGAAGAGGCGGCACACCGCTGTGCTGAAGCGGCGATCGTCTACGGCGAGCCGGGCGGGGAGGTGCTGTTGTGTGACGCTCACGAGTCGGAGCTCGTCTACTGGTACCGCGAGGCCGGCGGCGCCGATTACGCCGGCGAGCAGACGTTCGGCGACCGCTTCCACGAGTGGGTCGCAGCGGGCAACGAGGCCCCAGCGGGGTACGAGTCCGTCGAACACGTCGAAGAAGACCCCGAGGGGCTACCGGAGCTTCCCGACCAGCTCGAGGTGCAGCGGCGCATGGAAGAGAACTTCGAGGGACGACGGATCGACATCCGGGCGCTCGCCGGGGACGAACCGACCGAGACCGAACTCGCCGACTCGCTCGACGAGGAGACGCTCGCCGAGTCGGACGTCGACCTCTCGACTGAGTATCCGACGGACCGATGACCGGCGAGGAGCCGGCTCCGTCGACCGACGACCGGTCGAGGCGGTCGCCGCCTACGGTCGTCGTCGTCGACGCCGAGACGCCGGGGAACGTCGGCACGATCGCGCGCGCGATGAAGAACTTCGGCCTCGACGATCTGAAGCTCGTCGACCCGCCGGAGCTGGCCGAAGACGGCGAGGCGTACGGCTTCGCAGGTCACGCACGCGAGGACGTCCTCCCGAACGCCGACGAGGTGACGTTCGAGTGGGTCGTCGAGAACCACCACACCGTCGGGACCACCGCGATCACCGGCGAGGACGACCGCAGCCACGAGCGATTCCCGTTCAAGACGCCGGCCGAACTTCGCGAGTCGCTCGGTGCGGTCGATGCGCCAACTGCGCTGGTGTTCGGCCGTGAGGGGCGCGGGCTCAACAACGAGGAGCTGTCGCAGCTCGACGAGGTGTGTTCGATCCCTGCGTCCGCCGACTATCCAGTGCTCAACCTCGGCCAGGCCGCGACGGTGCTGTTGTACGAGCTCCGCGAGCTCACCGTGTCGGAGACACAGCTCCCGGACACGGAAGTTACCCGTGCGCCGGAGGCGGACGTCGAACGGTTCCACGACCACTTCGGTGACTTCCTCGTCGCGACCGGCCAGCGCGAGCACCGTCGCGAGAAGAACGCGCTGTTGATGCGTCGTCTCCTCGGACGCGCTCACCCGACGGCTCGGGAGGTCCACTCGCTCTTGGGGACTCTCAGGAAGGCGACGACCAAGCTGGAGCACGCGGAGTACCTCGCTGCGAAGTACGACGAACCGCCGTACCCACGGGAATGAGCCGGGACGAGACCGGTCCCATCGATGCAGACTTCCTCGCCGGCGTGCGTGACGTCTCCCCGCTCATGCTCGGGATCGTCCCGTTCGCACTCGTCGCCGGCATCGCCGCGGTCGACGCTGGATTCTCGCTCGCCGAGGCGCTCGGCCTCTCGGTGATCGTGTTCGCCGGTGCCTCACAGCTCGCCGCGCTCGACCTGCTCGGTGCGGACGCGCCGCTCGCGGTCGTGATCGGAACCGCGGTCGTGATCAACCTCCGGATGGTGATGTACTCGGCGTCTATCGCACCGTACTTCTCACGGTACGGCACCCGGCTGCGGGCCGGACTCGCATACCTCCTCACCGACCAGGCGTACGCGCTGTCCGTCGCCGAATTCGAGCGATCACCAGACCGGGTTCGCTGGCGGTACTACCTCGGGGTCGCGGCGTCGTTGTGGGTCGTCTGGCAGGCCGGCACGGTCGTCGGCGTCGCCGTCGGCGCCGGCGTCCCCGACGCGTGGGGGCTCACGTTCGCGGTGCCGCTCGTCTTCCTCGCGCTACTCGTGCCAGCGATGAAGGATCGACCGACGACCGCCGCAGGCCTCGTCGGTGGCGTGGTTGCGGTCGCGGCTGCCGGACTCCCGCTCAATCTCGGTCTCCTGGCCGGTGCCGTCTGTGGGATTGGTGCCGGGCTCCTCGTCGAGGGGGCAGCCTCGTGAGCGACCCTACCGGAGGGCTCTTCGGGAGCCTCGTTGGCGGCTCGGCCCGTGTCTGGGTCGCAATCGTTGCCATCGGGCTCGCGACGTTCGGATTTCGCCTCTCGTTCATCTATCTCTTTGGACGGATCGATGACGTACCGCCGCGGGTTCGCCGCCCGCTCACGTACGTCCCGCCAGCCGTCCTCGCAGCACTCGTATTTCCGGACCTGCTCACGATCGGGCCGACGGCGACGGCGACGCTCGTCGACGAGCGGTTGATAGCCGGCGTCGCCGCCGGAGTCGTCGCGTGGAAGACCGAGGACGTGTTCGCGACGATAGCGGCCGGGATGGGCGTCCTCTGGCTGCTCCGATTCGTCGTGTTTTGACTGTACGGATATTAGCCTCGCTGTGCGGTGTCGGTGCGTCGCCTCGCACGTGTGGCGATGAAGACGGCGATCCCGACGACGCCGGCGGCGGCGACTGCTCGCTGGACAGTGAGGTACCCACGGGCCTGTGGAACCGCGTACGTCACCGCGGCACCACAGACGAGGACGTAGCCGGCCGCACTCGTACCGAACAGCAGCGGTCGAAGCGATGCGTGGTCCCAGAGTTGGGTCCAACTCAGGAGACCGACGACCGCCCCCATGGCGACCCCGACGGGAACAGCGACGACGACTGAGAATGCAATCTGGGGCGTCAACGCTGCCGCGAGCACAGCTGTCGCGAAGAGAAATGCGGTCACGCCGGTGCCGACCGAGACGAGTGCTCGGGCACCCGTGGTCGACACCACGAGTGTTCAGTACGCCGGTCGCTGTGCTTGAACGACGGACGCGAACTGTTGGTGTTCGTCGGCGAGCAGCTCGGTGAGGTCGTCGGCCGTCACGATCCCCACGAGCGTGTCGCCCTCACAGACCGGTAGCCGGCGCACGCCGTGTTCGGCCATCAGCTCCGCCGCTTGATAAAAGCCGACGCCCACCTCGGCCGTCGCGAGGTCGTCCGTCATCACGTCTTCGGCGGTTCGCTCGCCCGGGTGCGCTCCGTCTGTGAGTACCCGGACGGCTAGGTCGCGGTCGGTCACGATCCCGACGGGGGCCTCTCCGTCGACGATCACGACGCTCCCGACGGCTTCCTCCTCCATGAGAGACGCGAGTGCGGGAACGAGCGTGTCTGATGAGGCGGTTACGACGTCGTCACGCGCGAGGTCTTCGATTGGCATCGTGTTTCACCATCCACATGTTTGATGTACGTCACAAAGAACGCACTACTCATTTTCGCTGCGCGGGAAGTTATCGGGTACGGACTGAACCCTGCTGGGCGGGACCCGCCGCAAAAATCGGAATCGTGGTCAGCGCTGACTCTCGTTCAGTCGTCGGCGGGTGCCGCCGAGTCACCGGCAGAGACGCCCGTTCCGGGTCCGACGTCGATGTCGAGTTCGGCGAGTTTCTCGTCGGGGACGACCCCGTCGACCCAGCCGCGGCAGTCGTAGTACTCCGCTTTCATCAGGTCGAGTTCGGCGAGTTCGCCCTCGCTCGCCCCGGAGCCCGGAATCGCGTCCGGATGCCCCTTCACGAAGCGTCCCGGGAGCGTGTCGTCTTCGCCGTCGAAGCCGGCGAGATTGTTGAAGTACCGCTCGAGCGTGTAGATACGCTCGCCGGCCTCGAAGAGGTCCTCTTCTGTTACCTCGTGGCCGGTCATCCCGCTGTACTGGAGCACGTACTCCTCTATTCCCTCGGCAAAGGCGTTGAACTTACAGATGTCGAAGGAGTCGGAGATCGCGTGTAGGTCTTGGAACGTGGCGGTGAGCTCGCCTTTGCCCTCCCACTCGTACGGGTCGACCTTCTCTGGAATCCCGAGGATCTCCGCAGCCGGGGTGTACCCCCGGAGGTGACACGCCCCGCGGTTCGACGTCGCGAAGGCGATCGCCATCCCCTTCATACAGCGCGGGTCGTACGCCGCGATGCTCTGGCCTTTGACCGAGAGCTTGTTGTCGTGTGCGTCTTTCCGCTCGGCGACGCGCTCTGGGCCCTCCGCTAAGAGGTCTGCCAGCTCCGTCGACCGCTCGCCGATCTCGTCGATGAGGTCGACCATCCGCGAGGCGTCGCCCCAGTCGACCCCGACGTCGAGTTTGCCCTGCTCCGTCATCTCCATCGCCATCGCGATGGTGTTTCCGACCTCGATGGTGTCGACGCCGACGTCGTTACACCGCTCCAACATCAGCGCGATCTCGTCGCGCTCCGTGTGGCCGGCGTTCGGGCCGAGCGCCCACGCGGACTCGTACTCGTACGACTCCGTCCGGACGTTCATGTCCTGGCCTTTGTGATGCAGTTGGACCTCGACCTCCTTCTTGCACGCGACCGGACAGGAGTGACACGTCGGCTCGTCGACGAGGATGTTCTCACGAACGTTCTCACCCGAGACATGCTCGGCGTCGATGTCGGCCGCTTCCGTGCCGCCGTACGCCTCCGTCGAGGTGTACTGGGCGTTCTTCGTCGGGAGGCCGTCCATCTCCTCGGTGGCGTTCATCAGGACGTTGGTGCCGTACATCGAGAGGCCGCCCTCGTTGGGTGCGGTTACGTCGGACTCACGGATGACCTCCATCGCCTGCTGGTACCCCGTCTGAAACGTCTCCGGGTCGGCGGGCCGCGGCATGTCGGTGCCGCTTTTTACGACGACCGCTTTCACGTTCTTTGCACCCATTACCGCGCCGGTCCCGCCGCGGCCCGAGGCGCGGTCGTCCTCGTTGAGCACGCAGGCGTACCGAACCCCGTTCTCGCCGGCCTGGCCGATCGTCATCACGGAGACGTTCCGACCGACCGTTCCGTCGATCTCCTCGCCGAGAGCGTCGATCGTGTCGTGGACGCCCATGCCCCACACGTGTTCGGCGTCGCGAACCTCGACGTCGCCGTCCTCGACGACGAGGTACACCGGCGACTCGCTCGCGCCGTCCAAGAGGATGCCGTCGAGCCCGGCCCACTTGAGCCGCGCGCCAGACCAGCCGCCGTGGTGTGAGTCGGTGACGGTGCCCGTGAGCGGGGACTTGGTTACGAGCGCGATCCGGCCGCTCATCACCGTTTGCGTCCCGGTGAGGGGGCCGGTCATGAACGCCAGCCGATTGTCCGGCCCCATCGGGTCGACGTCCGGTCCGGCCTCGAACACGTACTTTACGCCGAGTCCGCGTCCGCCGATGTACTTTTTCGCGTCGTCGTCGTCGACGCCGCGATACGCGACGTCGCCATCGGTGAGATTAACCTGTGCTACTCGGTCCCTGAAGCCGCCCATTTCGGTCATGTAATGCTCTATCATTATATACGGGCCACATCGTGTTAGTTCTTGACGTCGTGATGTAACCTCATTTGATTACGCCGCGGATCGACCTACCGGCGACGCGAACACTCACCACTGCCCGGCCCCTAGCGCGGACGATGCCCAACGAGCAGGGGCCGTCAGGGCGCCGAGACCGTGCCGACACGGCCACGCACGGTGTGTCCCGCGAGGACGTCGGTGTCAGCGGCGACGTGGCGCCAAACGATGTCGACGCAGGTGAACGCGCCCGGTCCAACGACACCGGTCCGGGCGCTGCAACGTGGGTTCGACGGCGAAGACTCGTGTATGTGATCGCTGCCCTCGTCCTCGGCGCATCGGTCGTCCCCGTCCCGGCCATTGGTGTCGCCCAGTCGGAACCCGCGGGCGCGAGCACACACAGCCTGACGCTCGTCTTCCACCTGATTGGGTACGCAGCGCTCGCTTCGAGCCTCGCACGGGCTCGACTGGTCGAGCAACGGCACGTTCTCGCCGCCGCGGTCACAGTCGGCGTCACGGTCAGCTTTGGGTTCGGTATCGAACTCCTCCAGACGCTCGTTCCCTGGCGCCGCTTCGCCTGGATCGACTCGGTAGCAAACGTGACCGGGGCCTGTGTGGGCGTTATCGTCCACGCCGTGATCCGTGCCGGAACCCACGCTTCGCGGTGAGCAGGCGGTCTGTGTGACCGCCGCGTCGACACGGATTTACGCGCAGGGTCGTAGACCTCTGTAATGAGTAACCCGAGCCCGGAGCCCGCAGAACGCGGGCAAGGCATGGACGCCCACAACGCGGTGATGCGCGACATCCGTGCCGAGCGGTCGGAGACGTACGACCCGACACAGCCGACCAGGGTATGGATCGACGAAGACAACACCCCAGCGGGTGTCGTCGACTCGCTCACGATCATCTTGAACACCGGCGGCTGCCGGTGGGCTCGCGCCGGCGGCTGTACGATGTGTGGGTACGTCGCCGAATCCGTCGAGGGAGGAAGCGTGAGCCACGATGCGCTCATGACGCAGATCGACGCCTGTCTAGACCACGAGCGCGAACACGCCGACGAGCCGGCTCCGCTGGTGAAGATCTACACGTCTGGGTCTTTTCTCGACGAACGCGAGGTACCCGCCGAGACGCGCCGAGCCATCGCCGAGACGTTCGCCGACCGCGACCGAATCGTAGTCGAGTCGCTCCCCGACTTCGTCGACCGTGAGAAGATCGACGACTTCGCCCAGCACGGCATCGCGACCGACGTCGCCGTCGGCTTAGAGACCGCGACCGATCGGGTGCGCCGCGACTGCGTGAACAAGTACTTCGCGTTTGCCGACTTCGAAGACGCCTGTGCGGAGGCGGCAGCAGCAGACGACGCCTTCGACGCCGCCGTGGGCGTGAAAGCCTACCTCCTTTTGAAGCCGCCGTTCCTCGCAGAGCCGGAGGCTGCCACGGACATGGTCGATTCTGTCCGGCGATGTGCCGCCGTCGACGGCTGTCACACCGTCTCGATGAACCCGTGTAACGTCCAGCGGTACACGATGGTCGACGAGCTCTTTTTCGAGGGTGGGTACCGCCCGCCGTGGCTCTGGTCGGTCGCACACGTGCTCGCGGAGACGGCCGACGTCGACGCCATCGTGATCTCGGACCCCGTCGGTCACGGTTCCGACCGCGGTGCACACAACTGTGGCGAGTGTGACGACCGCGTGCAGACGGCGATCAAAGACTTCGACCGCCGACAGGACCCGACCGTCTTCGAACAGGTCTCCTGTGCGTGTGAGGCGACGTGGGAGCTCGTCATGGCCGAGGAGACGAGTTACAACATGCCGCTCGTGCGCTGACGCGAGGATTCAAATCCCGGCACGGCGTACCCTCTGTATGAACCGAACCGCCGAGGCGCAGACCGACGGAACCGAGGTGGCCCGCACCCGCCCCTGAGGTCGTCGGTGT
>Ga0209917_1000346_pt1 | contig 19514 bp, 8 predicted proteins | sample SalPon2_C_H2O_MG_FD_185710 | JGI IMG/M metagenome (GOLD analysis project Ga0209917, IMG submission 185710) | Salt pond water microbial communities from South San Francisco under conditions of wetland restoration - Salt Pond MetaG R2_C_H2O_MG... | ecosystem: Environmental > Aquatic > Non-marine... | reverse complement strand
AGACGCTCTCCTACCCCGAAGCCGACACTGTCCGTGACCTCGTCGCCCGCGCCTTCGACCGGGGTGCGATGGTAACACTGTTCGGCCGGTGTACCGTCGAGTACGACGGCCGCGCGGCGAGTTCACTCGGGCCGGGGGACCGCCACGTGACGCTGAAACCGGACGGGGCGGCGCTGGTCCACACCGACGAGGGCCAGCAGCCGGTCAACTGGCAGCCGCCGGGCTCGTCCCATGCCGTCGCTGTCACCGACGGTGCCCTCGAACTCCACTCCGAGCGGTCGAACCCCGAGGAGACGCTCGATGTCACCTTCGAGACGGTAGCCCACGCTGCTGCCTTCGACGTGAGCGACCCCGAGGAGCTGGCCGTTACCGGGACCGAGGCCGACCTCAAAGAGCGCATCCTCGACGATCCCGCTCTCGTCGAATCGGGTTTTACGCCGCTGGCGACCGAGCGGACGACGCCTGCCGGCGCCGTTGACATCTTCGGCGAGGACGCCACCGGCCGGACGGTCGTCGTCGAACTGAAACGGCGCCGGGTCGGGCCGGACGCTGTTGGACAGCTCGACCGGTACGTCGACGTGCTGGAGCGTGACCTCCACGCCGGGACCGCGGTCAGGGGTATTCTGGTTGCGCCGTCGGTGACCGACCGAGCCAGACAGTTACTCGCGAAGAAGGGGCTGGAGTTCGTCGCGCTCGAACCGGTTTAGCTTAAATCGAGGGCGCTAAGCCCCCTTCCTCAGCGAGCGTCGAAGACGCGAGCAGGGAGGGGATACAGCGCCCGCACGGTTCGCAAACACGTTCTCCGCCACGCTTACTACCACTGCGGCCAAACGAAGTAGTACGATGCTCACCACATCTCCGACGGTGTTCAAGCGCGACAAGAAGCGCGCACTGTCGGTTGTGGTCGAGTGTCCATCTGGTAGGAGTGGGACACTCCAAACCACCCGTGAAGGGAAGCCGCCTGCGGAGTCTGGAACCGCTGTGTCCACGCTGGATGCAAGTGCTGACGCAGAAACAGGAAGCCCCACCCTCAACAAGCCAGGGGCGAGTAGCCCCGAGCGCGGTAGGGTGGGGTAGTTCACCCGAGCTCGTTGTCGGACTTTCGTTCGATTCGTGGCGTTGTGACAGGGAATTGTGAGTTGGCGGGGTGTGCGGTCTGCCAGACCGTACGCCGCGTATCCCACCGTTTTCACGCCAGACTTCTCTCGATCGCCGTTCTGTGAGTGAAGTTATAGTTCTCATGGTCGACGAATCAGCGCTAATACTGGTGGCTGTAAGTTCGTAAAGATATTCCCCACACGGGTGATGAATTCCGTCAGTTTGTTACAGCCACCAGTATAAGAGATTGAAAGCGCCATGCACTTAGTGCAGGCCGCTATTAAGTTATTGTGACTATGGCGAAAAAGAAGTTCGGAGTCTCTGTTGATGAGGAGATCGTGCGAGAAGTAGATGAACTGGTCGCTGAGTGTGAGGGTCTCGGAGTCAGCCGCTCCGAAGTCGTCGAAGCCATACTCACAGCAGTTATTCAATCCGAGACGAGCCACGTTGAACAGGTACGACAACTCATTATCCGGAGACGAAAGGGAACTCTATAGCTAATTCGAAGCTTTGTGCACTAAATGCACATAGTTCTAAGCTAATAATCTAAAGTCCCCAAACTAGCTACTGCGTATGAAGAGTTCTATGACAGGCACACCATCTCTTCTCGGTCTTCCTACTTGTGGGGGGTGAAGTCAGAGCGGTGCAGCGATTTCTGGGCACAGCCAAATACAGATGCCTCCCACACTGTCAAGGACAGGCCACAGCCTGTGGCATGGCCAGCTATCCACCGGTCAGCAACTGTGGGACAGTCCATGCCCGAACAATATGGGGCAGGTCAATCGGATAGACTGCATAGCTGAGACACTCGCCGCTGGGAATTCCTCCGTCGTCAGACGGCGAGAAATGCCAGCAACGCAGGCAGATCGGTGTCTGCCAACGAGTTTTACAACAGTAGTGTTGTAAACCAATGGCCGGTACGAGTTCCCCACGTTCATTCTGTGAGAAACGGTGAAGAGGGGTTTTCCCACCGACGATCTGGGTACGTTCTACAGGCAGAGCAATCGGAACGCCTCAGGGACTCCGTAAGACTTCGTCTTCCATAATGACGGGACGCCAGTGCTAAATTCTCTCGCTGCTCAACAATCATACTTAAATGGGTATGTCATAGAATAGTTCCCATCGTCTACCAAATGTATGTACACATAGTGTACGGCGTTCTTAAGTTGTCGTAGCTATTGCAAAAAGAAATTCGGAGTCGCTGTTGACGAGGAGATCGTGTAAGGAGTGGATGTACTGGTCGCTGAGTGTGACAATCACGGAGTCAGCCGCGCCGAAGTCGGCAAAGCCATAGTCAAAGCAGTTATTCAATCCGAGACGAACCACGTTGAACAGGTGTGAAAAATCGTTATACGGAAACAAGAGGGGGACTCTCTCTATCTGATTTGAAATTTTGTGCACTTAGTGCACTGTTCCTGAGATGATAAGCCTAACACAATAGCGCTCGAACTATCTATTGTATATGAAACTTTTTACACTAGTCCTACCTGAATTTTAGGTTAATAATGGGGAAAACCGGAAGCGCAAACACATCGATAGTGGGGTGTGTGATCTGAAGCTCAGCTAGCTGATGAGATGCTGTTTGGTAGTAGTTGTCTTGAACACATCGATAGAGGAGTGTCTCCCAATCCACTATTCAGTGGCTTTCAGTTGGGCAGTGACGACTGCCTGAACTTCGTCGCTCGGAATCATCCCTATTCGAGCGTCTTCAGCCAGTGTCTCGAGAATTGTCTCCGGTGATTCCCCGAACTGGAACTCGAGGAACATACCGGAACTAGGTCCGTAGCTACGGCGTTCGAAATCGACCAGCGAGTAGGTCGTGAGCTCTTTCATTTTGTTGACGTAGGTCTCTTGATGGTACTGGTCTGCATCGATAGAATCTGTCAAATACTGATACACCTTGTAGCCTGTCGAACTGCGTGCACAGCCGGACTGTGACTCTGCAGCGACTGCCGCAGTAGCGTACAGACAGAGCTTCTTCTGCGTGCTGATTCCACGAACTACTTCAAGCACACGGTTCTGTTCGACCTTGTCTTGGGCCTCACGGATGTGCTCTTCACGAACACGCTCCGCAGCTTCACGTTCAGCGAGCTCGCTGGCGACTCGGACCAGATCAATCGCCTTCCTAGCATCGCCGTGGGTTTGTGCGGCAAATGCAGCGGCCAACGGAATAACATCGTCGTCAAGAACGTCTTCAAAGAAGGCGTCTTGACGGCGGCGGAGAATTGCCTGAAGCTGGTTAGCGTCGTAATCATTGAAGTGTACATCCTCAGGCGTAAATGAGCTCCGGGCGCGACTTCCGACGAACTCCATCATTTTGGTGTCGTTAGAGATTGCGACGACGGAGACGTACGATTCAAGATCGCCATCCGTCCCGGCGCGGGAGAGTTGATACAAGAGCCGCGAGAAGGCAGGTTCCTGTATGTCCCGGCGACCAACAAGCATATCGAGTTCGTCGAGGACAAAGACAACGGAGTCGAAATTCTCGTTGATGATTCGGAAGAGTTCATCCCACTTTTGCTTCGTCGAAACACCATGTTTGGGAACCTCAACTTCGACACCAGCTTCATCAGCCGCCTGCGTGACAAGTTCATAGACTGCAACACCGACTGTGTCGAGCTCCTGGCAATTGACCTTGACAGTCCCAAACCGGATTTCCCGGGACGCACAGATACTGCTGATTTTCTTACACACAGCCTTTGTGATCAGAGATTTACCGGTCCCCGATGGTCCATAGAGAAAGAGATTCGGGGGTTGGTTGTCACCGAGTGCGACCCGAAGCATCTTGGTCACCTCCTGGAGTTGTTGATCTCGGCCGACGATGCGCTCTTCTGTGACGACGTGGTTAGGGTCCAGAAGGGACCGATCACGAATGAGGCCCTTTTGCTCGTCAAACTCGAGGAGCATCTCCTCAATCGATTGGGAATCCGACGAGCCTTCTGTGGTGTCAATTTCAGAGGAGGCGTCCGGCGGCACCGACGTTTGGTCTTCGACCGGGGCTGTGAGATGCGACCGGGATGACTCAAGCTCCGAGTCAGGAGAGTCATCAGGGTGAGAAGCAAAGTCGTCGGAATCCATGGAAGTCATAATACAGTCCCATGATAAAAATCTTCCCGCCTCTATCGAAGTGTGATTGGTGGATCTAGACCGTCAGCTATCCGTATTGCCTAATAGAGTGAGTTGGAGAGGATACAACTACCAAGGGAGTAACGAAGTGTTTCGTAAACTGCCTCCCACACCCACACCCCTCTATCGATGTGTTCGAGTGAGACAAAGGGGTGGGGGTGTAGGAAGACTAATTCACTTATAGACCAGCCAGAACGATGATTCATTGAATTTAGACGGTTAGCAGGCCTCTTGGACCTGTCTCGTCGAGAGTGTCTTACTTACTTACTCTAGTTTATCTAGAAGTAGAACACACACACACCTCTATCGATGTGTTCGAAGTGTTTTTCATCTTCATAGCACCGACACGCCACTTCGATTCTACCAAATAGTCCCCAAACCGCCATTTCAGCCCGTTAGAATCGGTTTTCACTCTCTACAGACGGTTTCTCTCGTTTGCAATGGCCGGACACCTTTCTCCGGAACACATCGATAGAGGGGTGTGGGTGTTTTCGGGATATCGACTTGAGATTTGATCCCGTCGGTTTACTCCTCGTCCGGTCGGCGAGATCTTTGTACTGTGAACAGATCTTGTCTCCGTTCTGCCACTGCCAGTGATAATACCCGCTATCGTTGATGATTTGAAGAGATGTCTGTCTCAGTTGCGTTCCCGATGCGGCTGGTGGACTGTTCAGTAGGTTGGTCTGGCATTCTATGACACATCGCTACTCAGCATCGTATCCCCATTCGCGTAACTGGTCAGCAACGTCGTCGAGGTGCTGTTCAAGAGCAACCTGATAGGCTGCCTCGCGGATGTCCAGAATCAATGGCTCTTCGCCAAGTATCGCTTCAAGATCGGTCTGAGCTTGACTCTCTTTGGATTTGGTTTCTTGCTGCAGGAAAAACTGAACCATCTCGCGGCTATCTTTTGCGTTTGAGCGCGTGAACAGCCATGGGTAGCTCGAACTTGTTGTCGACCCACTAGTGCTTCCGGTGCTCTCCTCAACCGTGTCGACGACAGCTCCGCTAGACTTGGACGAAGATTTAGATCCTGCCTCGTCATTATCATTGGACTCGTCGTTGCTATCGCCGGTCTCAACGTCAGCGAACGGGTCCTCGCCGGAGCCGGACTTCATGCCGTTAGTCATCTACGCTACCTCCTCGATGTGCGCTGCAAGCTCTTCGAGCTGCGCTAAGGTTTCTTCCTCGTAATCATAGGCCGAGCGGACCTGTTTCACGTAGTGTGATGCGGGGTACTGCTGGTCCCAGCATCCCTCGAAGAGAGAGGACCGGTCGGCAATGGCGACCGGTGCGTCGAAGCCGAGGTCCCGAATGCGTTCAAGATACTTCGCTTGGTCACTCGTCGAACCGATACCGTTTGGGATAACGGCCAGCACACCAATATCGATCTCGAGCGAGTCGCTCAGGTTCAAGACGACACCTTCGAGCCCTTCTACTGACTGTATACCCTTGCCGGTGGGTTCAACCGGGACGACCAACGACCGCGTCGCATGAATCGCGTTGTAGAGGTGCAGTCCCGCGGTCGCTGGCGGGTCAATAATGAGAGTATCGTAGTCGTCCATGACCCCAGCTTCAGCCAAGACCTCTAGCAACCGTTCGTTGGGAGAAAAGGACTCGCCGAGGTCCTCAGCCATTTCCTCAGCTCGGGAGAGCAAACTTGGGAGATTTTCGAGCATATCGTGGTTTGGCACGAGGTCGAAGCCATATTCTGTCCCGTGGACGAGGTCGTCGAACTTGCCCAGTGGTCGGTCGATAAGATGGCGCCCAATGTTGTCGGCATCGCCGTCATCCCGAGGTGCATCGACGCCAAGTAAGTAGGTTAGCGAGCCCTGCTGTGGGTCCAAATCGACCGCCAGAACGTCGCGACCGTGGTCAGCGTGCGCCGTCGCGAGGCTTGCAGCGAGTGTCGTCTTACCGACGCCACCGGCCTCGGAGTAGATCGTGTATGCGAGCATAGCTAACCAGTTGGCCTCTTCGGTTATAATCCTTAGTAAGACGCATATTACATACTAACTAGTTATACTAGAGCATTAGACCAAACAGTTATACTACAAAGTTAGGATAACAAGTTAGACTGATAGGGGACCTTGACAATCAGCCCTATCACATCGAGCCTTTAATAAATTCTATAAGTTGACGTCGAAGTAACCGGACAGGCCTCTACAGTAATCTCTGTCATCACAGATTGACCAACTGGACTGATACTGGTGGCTGTAACAAACTGAATGAATTTGCCACCCCGGTGTGGCGAATATCTTCACGAACGTACAGCCACCAGTATGAAAACCATCGGTGTTCGGTTAAGCAGTGTGTCATAGAACGCTTCGTGCGGTCTGCCTATCCAATTCTTCTCAAGCTCCCGTGCAAGATGGAAGGCGCGTCTGCAGCACTTCACACAAAGAATTGGGGGGGTGTCTCATTCGGTCAGTACTGAGGATTCACTCACCAGACGGCGAGGCTTACACATAACTACTTATCAGGTGATTTTGAAGACGGCAATCGGTTAGCTGAATCGAGGCGCTAAGCCCCTTTCCTCAGCGAGCGCCGACCGAACGGGAGGCCCGAGCAGGGAGGGGATACAACGCCGCACAGTTCGCATACACGATTCGGTGGCAGGCCCACAGGCCCATGCGGTCACAACGTTCTTTCAGTAGGGTAGTATAGTATAGACCCAACCCAATGGAGTACGACCTTGACTCGGGAGCGCACTCGACGTTTTCTCTGCACTACCACCTGATACTCACCACGAAGTATCGGCGCGGAGTGCTAACTGAGGAACGAACCTAATCCATACACGAGGTCATCAGCAGGTTCACGGACAACTACGGTGTTGAACTGACGAACCTCGACGGCGAGGACGACCACGTACACATCCTGTTCCGAGCGAAACCAACCACGGACCTCGTGAAGTTCACCAACACGGTCAAGGGCGACCGCCCGCCGTATCCGCAACGAGTACGCGGACGAACTGAAAACCGAACTGTGGGGCGACTCGTTCTGGAACGACTCGTACTGCCTCATCTCGACGGGGCAGGTGTCGCTAGATGTGCTGAAACAGTACGTCGAACATCAACGTGAGTAGAATGTACTACGCCTACAACTACCGTCTCAAACCGTCCGACGCCCACCGTGAGGAGTTGGACCGCCACCGAGACATTTGTAGGCAACTGTACAACCACACGCTCTACCGCCTCAATGAGTACCAAGACGAACACGGCGAACTGCCATCCATGATCACCCTACGGTCGGAGCTACCCGACCTCAAGAAGTGGTGGGATGGTCTTTCCGACGTGTACTCGAAGGTTCTCCAAACCGTCGTAGAACGGCTATTCGACAACCTCAAGAGCCTCTCCAAACGCAAGGGGAACAGCTACAGCGTCGGTCAACTCAACTGGAAACCGCCACGGGAGTTCCGAAGTTTCACGTACAACCAGTCTGGCTTCAGCCTCGACAAGAAGGGGGGCAGACTGTCCTCTCACTCTCGAAACTTGCGGATATACCGATTCGGCTTCACCGCGCTATCCCCGACGTTCACAAGAGCGACAGCTCTTGTGCAGCCCATCAGAAATCCCCGATTTCTGAGGACGACGCCACGGTTAAGCAGGTCACACTCAAAGAAGAGCCGACGGGTGAGTGGATCGCCACCTTTGGCGTCTAAATGGGCTGAGAGCCACCTGAAACGCCTGAGAATCCCGAGCAATGCGTCGGTATCGACGTTGGGATTTGCAAGTACGCCCACGACACCGACGGCACAGCAGTCGGGTCGCTCGACCTCACCGACGAGCGCGAACGCTTGGAACGCGAGCAGCGGACACTCTCGCGGAAGCAATACGGGTCGAACAACTACGAGAAGCAACGGCGACGAGTCGCGGAGTGTCACGCCGACCTCAGACGGAAACGCCGCGACTTCTTGCACAAGCTCTCGGCGTACTACGCTCGGGAATACGACCTCGTGGCGGTCGAAGACCTGAACGTGAAGGGGATGCTGGAGTTGCTGTCGAACAGCCGTAACACAGCGTCGGCGGCGTGGCGAACGTTCCTTTCGTTACTCGAATACAAGTGCAAACGCGGGAGGACGCACTTTGTGGCGGTCAACCCGAGCGGGACAACGAAAGAGTGCGCGTCGTGTGGTGTCTCGACAGACAAGCCGTTGTGGGTCCGTGAACACTCCTGTCCTGCCTGGGGGTTCGAGACGGACAGGGACGCAAACGCGGCATAGAACATCCTTTCTCGCGGTGTTGAAGAAGTAGGAGTGGGACACTCCGAATCACCGCCTGTGGAGACTGCGCTCCCTGTGGATACGCCTGTATCTGCAAAGCGGTCGTGGAAGCAGGAAGTCGTTCGAAAGACGGAGCCTTTCGTGATCACGAAAATCTTCGATTTTCGGACGACCCCACCTCAAGGAACGAGCCGCATCAGCGGCGAGTGAGTAGGGTAGGTCACCCACGCGTAGTGCTTTTTCAACAAGGTCGAGTAGAGCGACGCCTAATCGCCCTCTTGCCCCTCTTTCCTCAAACCGTTACGGCGAAAACCGGCCGCTGTCTTCTATCTTCAATAGGGTACAATGGGGCAGTCAGATAGCTGCCAGCAGCAACGAGAAACTCTGTATTGGCGACATCGTGTTTCTCGTGAACGCCGCGGGGTCGGTCATGCGGCGGCTGGACACCTCGACTTCTAGCAATAGCTTCGAATCACCGTCGATGGCAGCGTACAGCCACTTTGTCTCACCGTCAGCCTCGATCTGGTTCTCATCGACCGCGATCCGTGCAGCTCTACCGTTGGCGGGTCGCTCTGTGCTTCAGACAATGTCTGAACACAGTTCCAGACCGCACCGTGAGAGCAATCGACATCCAGCAGGTCTATGATTGCCACCGCCTCCCTGATCGACAGCCCCGCCAAATGGAGACGTGCCCCAAATCGGCTGATGGGTGTCCGGGTGCGCTCGTTCTCCCAAACGTCTTCGCTGTCCTCATCTAACGTCTCGCCGAGGAGGTCTGCGAGTTCTATGGTCAGTTCTCGCTACGGACATCTCATTTCTCAAGCTCGCTCAACTAAACAGTGCCCTTCGCACACAATGGTTGTTTTATTGGCCTATTAGTGATTGCCTTAGAACTGCGTGCACTTAGTGTACGCAGCTTTGAAACGCCAAAGGGTCTCCGCCCAATTCGATCCGGATACTACCGTTTCGAACCTGTTCAACATGGCTCGTCTTCAGCTCGAACGCCCAGTAGTCGTACAGGTGGGGTTTCAGGATGTTCTTTAAACGTCGTCGGACGGTTTCGTGAGTGATCGACTCGAAGTCGATCTCGTCGAGAGTAACGAGCTCGTCATACTGATGGCTGTACGTTCGGACAGATATTTGCCACTCCCGGGGTGGCGAATTCCGTCAGTTTGTTACAGCCACCAGTATCAGCAAGGAGGTGGAGCATCTCGCGGGCCTGTCCCTCCGATGGATCGCTACAAGCGAGTTTGATTAGGGTGCTTCGGCGTCGCCGTCGAGCTTCCGGTCGTACTCGCTGTCGGGCTTGCGGCGATGAATCGCCGTCGCCCACGTTCAGTGAAGGCTTTTCTCGTTCGATACGGGTCTGGTTGAGCAGCGAGGTGCTCATAGATTCGCGCATCTGTGTACCCCTTCTCGATCTTCAGAAGGATTTGTCCCCGCGTGATGTCTCAGCTTGGTGTGTCACAGCCGACATAAACCAATCAAGCGTGTTCCGGCCTTCTGCAGAGAGCTCGACAACGTGTTGCCTCCTGTTCATTAGGTACTCAGGGAAATTAAGCCAGTCAGCCTCCGCCTGAAGCTACGCTCAGCGACAAGTTCATCGATTTTTCGCATGATTTCCCCGCCAACAGCGACTCCAAACGTCTCTTTCGCTACCGCTACTGAGGGTTAAGAGATACGTGCACTAAGTGTACTAAATTTTGAGCCGATTAGAGTTAATTCGAGAAACTACAAGAACAACTCTACGATACGCTCTGCTGACCGCTAATCACTAACCCACAGAAGTAGACCCTTCTTCGTCATGTTTATGTAACAGTCTTACCGTATAGAATAACGTCGAAATGAACACGGGAAAAATAGAGGCATTCTTGTCTCTTACGCGCCCGCCCGCGAGCCCAAATTCTAACCTACGGATTAACACAGTATGAACAGTCAAGCTATTGGCCTATTACTCACGATCAGTTTGCTTGCTGGACCAGGAGCTGTGGTAAGCCCTGGTGCAGATTTGGTCACGGATAACCAGCCCAACATTGTCGCTGACGACCACGCAGCCCTAAGCGGTAGCGTTGATGACTTACAGACTCTTTCTACTGCTCGATCAGCGTCTGTTAGTTCAAATCTTTCCTCCACAAGTTCAAATATTTCTTCTACAGATCGAACGACTACGTTTAGTTTGAGAACTTCTTCTACGAACCGGATTTCGACGGCTAGTGCGGACACATATACCGTCGAAGCGAACGCAGAACTTTCGAACATTCCTATAAAGGATACCACAGTAACATTCCAGCTATTGAACAGCACTGGTGTGGTGCTGGTCGAAAGTGAGCGATCTTTGAGTGACCAAACGACAACGTCAAATGTCTCGCTGACCGCGAGCTTTTCAAATAATTCTCTTGACGAAGGCGAAACACTCTCAGTACGAGCAGAAACCACCAGTGGCCAAACGAATTACACAAGCGAGGAAGTAGTCGCGACGACTAATGCTCAGGAGAAGGATCTGTGGAATGATGAGGACGCGTTTGAGTCGGTGGTAGGCGAGTTACTGTTGGAGGCTGAGAATGCAACAGTGACGGCAACTGCAGACCTGTCGACGGCGCCCGTCAACGACACGGACGTAAAATTCATTTTGAAGAACACGGCGACTGGCGATACTCTGGGGACAGCGACGAAAACGATTGCAGGTGATACCACAACGAGTGACCCTGTCACACTGCGTGGGAACTTTTTGGACAACTCACTAAACATCGGGGATGATCTTGAGTTGCGTGCGACGCAGATATCCGGCGACTCGGACTACAAAAATTTGACCACCACGATTACAGATATTCGCCCCGGTGACGACAAGGATGCAACAGGGGAGCTGGGAGCTAAGGATACGACGGTAACGGCGGATGCAGAACTGTCGACATCACCGGTTGAGAATAAGACGGTGACGTTTACATTGCTGAGCGGGAATACTCGCTTAGCCACTGTACAGGATGTCGTTAAGAGTGGCAATAACAAGACGGACAATGTCACACTAACTGGCAACTTCTCAACTGCCGGATTCGAAGCAGGAGACGAACTCAAGATACGAGCGAACGCATCCGGGTACGCACGCGCGGAAACAACTACTACCGATGTGAGGCCGGGAGATGAGCCTTCGGTAGTGGGGGACCTCGGCTTAGATGCAGAGGATGCAGTGGTGACGGCAACTGCAAACCTGTCGACGGCACCAGTCAACGACACTGATGTGAGGTTCATTCTGGAGAACTCGACGGCTGGAGGTACGCTGGCGACAGCCGAGACAACGATCGACGGTAAGAACACAACGAGTGAGGTCGTCACACTGTACGGGAACTTCTCCAGCGAGTCACTAAGTGCTGGAGATGACCTCACGTTGCGTGCGACGCAGATAGCTGGCGACTCGGACTACAAAAGTGCGACTACCACGATCACAGACATTCGCCCCGGTGACGGTAAGGATGCAACAGGAGACTTAGAGCTGGGAGCTGAGGATACGACGGTAACGGCGGATGCAGAACTGTTGACATCACCGGTTGAGAATAAGACGGTGACGTTTACATTGCTGAGCGGGAATACTCGCTTAGCCACTGTACCGGATGTCGTTAAGAGTGGCAATAACAAGACGGACAATGTCACACTAACTGGCAACTTCTCAACCGCCGGATTCGAAGCAGGAGACGAACTCAAGATACGAGCGGCAGCAGACGGGTACACTCCTGTGGAAACAACTATCACCGATGTGAGGCCGGGAGATGCGTCTTCGGTAGTGGGCAATCTCAGCTTAGATCCAGTGAATGCAACGGTGACGGCAACTGCAAACCTGTCGACGGCGACGACGAAAGACTCGACAGTGACTTTCACATTGAGAGATGATGCTGGGAAAACATTATCAAAGGCTTCGGATACAGCAGATGCCGGCGATACAGAGGCAAACGTCTCCTTCTCCATCGACACTACAGATGAGGACATCAGCACTACTGATGAACTTAACATAACCGCTGTAGTGGCTGATGGTGACACTTCCTTCAGCAATGAGAGCAAAGTGTTCTCATCCGAAATCGGCCCAGGAGAAAACAAATCGGTTGAGATAGATCTGGCTTTCATAGGCAGAATTGCCAATATATCAACAGTTGCTAAACTCTCTGAACCCGCGCCTGATACTACGACAGTCAGCTTTTCGCTTAAGAACGAGCAGGGAAAGGTGATAGATACTGATACACTCAATTCGATTGGTGATGATACTATTGCGAGTGGAGAGACGCTATCCGAGAAAGTACACCTAATCGCAGATTTCAATAATGATGATGTTGAATCGGGCGCTAATCTCACAGTAACGGCTGAAGCAGAGGTTATTTCGAACACAGATAGCCCCGTATATAAAAATACGACAACAACGGTAGATTCCGTCAACAGGGGCGACGAGATCGCGTTGAATGACAGTGACCTATTGTTAAAAGCGGCTAACTCAACGGTGGTGATGAGTGCCGAGCTGTCAACGACAGCTGTCAATCAGACGGAAGTGACGTTCACGCTTAACGACGGGGACGGGCACGAGCTGGGTCAGACCGTGGCAGACGGTGATGACGCAATTGACTCAGGAAATACTACGACCGGCACGAAGCAACTGGACCTGGACTTTGACAATACGAACCTTAGCATTGGTGAAACTGTACGTCTAACGGCAAACACTTCGGATGGAGACACAGCGTACACTGAAAGCACAATAAATGTGACAGAAGATCTTCTTCCAGGCAAGACCTATCGTAAACAGATCTCGCTAAGTCCAGAAAATACGATAATAAAGACGAATGCAGAAGTAAATGTCCCGCCAACTAGCAACAAGAGCGTAGAGTTTATACTATTTGATGGCGACGGAAACCCGATTGACAACAGGACGCTGACTGGAGAAGACGGAATTGTTGCGGGTGAAACCAAGTCCGGGAACGCGACTCTGATTGCGGACTTTGACTCAGAACTTAGTGGTGGCGATAGAGTTGAAGTGAGGGCGCAAGTGTCTGATGGGTCACAGTATGAAGCCGAGACCGCCATTGCGACAGAGAGTGTGACTCCGGGTAATTTGATCGAGTTGACTAATGACAAGCTGCTATTGCGTGCCAAGCCAGCGACAGTAACGGCAAATGCTAAACTGGAAGAACCAGCAGTTGAAGAGACAGAAATCACATTCACTCTTCGAGGCAACAATTCGGCTGTGATCGCCGAGACAGTGGCAAACGGTTCTGCCGCGATTGAGAGTAATACTAAGACGACAGGGGAAGTAGACCTCACGGCTGATTTTAATAATTCAGACCTTACGCCCGGTGACCCCCTGACCCTTACGGCGAATGCAACAGCTGGTGACACGGAATATAATCTGGCTGAGACAAATATAACAGACGCAGTGGATCCTGGTGATGAATTCACAAAGACAGACAATGAGTTACTTCTGGCCACAAAAAATATTACAGTTAGCGCGACCGCGAACGTGTCATCGCCACCAGTAACGCAAACGACAGTTAGATTCACTCTTTCCGATGCTAATGGAAGAGAAATAACAAATACAACAGGTGAAATCCCATCAGCTACGAGCGGCACCCCGTCGACTGAAGTCGAGCTAAATGCTTCGTTTACCAATCCAAATCTCAGTGCGGGAGATACACTGTATCTCACAGCTGAAGCCATCGATGGTAACACCGGATACACTGCACCCGAGACCAGAGTAGCCGATGAGGTAACATCGGGTGCTGAACTGATTGATAATGCGTTGGTGTTGCGACCAGAAGATACGACTGTTCAGACGAATGCAACGCTTGACCAGGCACCCGGTGAAGATACGCTTGTTGAATTTGTTTTGACAAATAGCGATAGTGAGGAAATAGATAGTACCACTAAGATAATAGGCGCTAATGACACTACAACTGGGAATGCAACTCTCACTGCCAGCTTCGATAGCTCTCTTGTTGAGACGCATGCAACGCTACAACTACGAGCGGAAACTAGGCTTGGTAATACAAAATATAGCTCAGACACAATAAACGCAACAGAGGCTCTCCCTCCCGGCGAAGAGCTCTCCACTCAGCCGTTGCAGTTGGACGCGGAGTCCCCGACTGTAACTGCGACCGCTAGCGTAGTATCGGTGCCAAACGAACTAACTAACCTGACCCTTAGCCTGAGAGATGGCGATAAAAACCTGGCCGGCACTGGGGTGGTATCTATTGCCGCCGACGAAGAGAAATCCAACACCACTACAGTGCCTGTGAACCTCAGCGACCCTGATATCAACACTGGCGACACACTAAACCTAACTGTTAATTCGACTAGCGGTGTTGTTGGATACAGGACAACTACAACAACACTCACCGACAACCTACAACCGGGTGCTGCAATCATCTCGAATGTTACACTCGCAAGTAAGAACCTGTCTGTGGGTGTCCGCGCAGATCTGAATACTAAACCTGCGTATAATCGGACCGCGAGATTTTTCCTGAGAGATGGTGATGGTGAGTTTATAGACTACGCCGAGGCAGATGCGCTTCGTGATGAAAATACGACACAAATAGCGCGGTTCGACGTTAGCTTTGATAATACGACCCTCAGCATTGGTGACCGAATCAGGGTTCGAGGAGGAGGTGATTACTATTCCGGTCGTGATGGCTTTGGCCTCGATAATGGCCGGCCCTTTGACGACAATTCAGTGTTTGTAACCAATGTTCAACCCGGTAACGATATTTCTGAACAACTCCAATTGAATGCCCACGGCACTCGTGTGGAGGTGGATGCGCGAGTGGATACTCCCCTCTCACAAACTACAGAGTTCAAATACTCATTGGTGAACGGCAGTGGGACTACAATTGCTAGTAGAACCGGAACTAGTTTCAAAGGCGAAACTAACCTGGTGGAAGATGACGACTTCGGCCTAGGCTCAGGCTTTGGTGGTAAGCTTGAACCCGGCGATGACCTGTCGGCAAAAGTAGAGGTTATTAACGGCGACACCGGATTTACCAATAGTACAACACCCCTTGGTGAAGCGACGATCAGACGGGACTTCGGTCAGATCAACCCCCGATTATATCCGACCAATGCCACAGTGGAAGTAAATGGCCGGTTATCAACGTTCGCTGTTAATGATTCCAAAATAAACCTCACGCTTGAGGACGGCGAGGGGCATGTGATTGATTCGGAGAGCCGTACGGTTGAGGCCAACACGAAAGAAGTGGGTCCAGTTGACCTCGTTGCGGACTTCGATCACAGCCAATTGGATGGCGGGGACGCTCTATTTGTGACGGCAAACGTGATAGAGGGTGATACAGTGTATCCAGAGGCGAGAACCCGAGCTACGGATTCTGTGGCGCCGGGACGGAACTATTCTGTGGCCCAGAGTGAGTTAGAACTGGATGCCCCGAATATGACGGTAGATGCCAATGCAATCGTTGATCTCTCGCCCGTTGAAAACAAAGATGTAACATTTACGCTACTTAACAACCGTGGGGAAGAGGTCGACCAGGTTGTGTTGAGAGGAAATAACGGCATTGTTGCGGGCGACAACGAGACAGGAGGTGTCGCAAATCTCGTTGGAGACTTTAGCGAAGTGGAACTCCGTGGTGGCGATGATCTTAGGTTGCGGGCTGAAGTGGGTAACGGGACATCATACGACACAGTCACTCTTCCTGTAACAGAGAATGTGACTCCGGGTGACTCGTTCACTCTGACCGATGGTCAACTGGAGTTGAAAGGCCAGCCGGTGAGAATATCAGCACGTGCTAAATTATCTGCCTCGGCATCTACCACGACGGAAGTCACATTTAGGCTTGAAGATGGGAACTCAAAGCTAATTGACAAAGTAGTAGCAAATGGTACCGATGCGGTTGATGCTGGCACAAAATCGACGCAATATATAAATCTCACTGCTGGATTTGGCGACTCGGGTATCGAGCCAGGTGACAGCTTGGATCTAAGAGCGAACGCAACGGCTGGTGATATGGGGTATACAGCAACTGAAATAAACGTGGTAGAGGAGGCAGGCCCTGGTAACAACTTCACGGGGCAGGAGGTAGAATTACAAGCAAATGATGTCTCGGTGGAGGCAGCGGCAAATCTCTCGGAAGCCCCAGTAAATGATACGAACATTACATTCTATCTCAAAGATAACGCTGGAAACGTACTAGCAAACACGACACGCGAAGTTAGCAGCGATTCTACGGCAACAGGTGAAATAGAATTGAATACGCCGTTTAGCCATCCAGATCTCACCACGGGAGATTCATTGATTCTCCGTGTCGAAGCCACCGAGGGCAATACCGGGTACAGTATTCCAGCGCCAGTTCTTACATCCTCGGCAAAACCGGGTGACACGTTTTCACGGACAGGAGATGATGAGCTACTTCTAAAAGCTAATAATACGATAGTGACGACCAGTACAGAGCTTGAAGTACCACCTGGTCAGGAGACAGAGATCGAATTTATCCTCGAAGATAGCAACAACAACCCGATAGACTCCAAAGCTGTTGATGTTAGTGGTGATCAGAACACCACTGGAGAGATAGAACTCGTTGCCGACTTCGACGATTCTAATGTTAATACAAATGAAACAATAACTCTGACGACTAGACCGGATATAAGTGATACTGGATATAACACAACCACAGTACCAGTAACTGAGGCCTTAGAGCCGGGTGTTGAGATTTCTACTGGTACGTTACTGCTGGATAGTACAAACGCCTCAATAACAGCAGAAGCTGAAGTATTATCGGCACCTGACGAGAGAACCAACCTTAGTTTCACTGTACAAGATAGTGATGGAAACTTGATTGATACGGTAGAAACAACACCGAGTCAAGCTATCAGCGCTGGCACTACCCTATCTAACGATATACCTCTGACTGTATCATTCGACGATCCGAACGTCAGTGTTGGTGAAAATCTAACTCTGAGAGTCAAACCAGTTGATGGTGTCACAGGATACGAGACAGCCACGGTCATTGTAGATGATATAAAACCGGGCGATACGCGCTCACTGGTCGGTGTAGGTGATAGAGTAACACTGGGAACGAAGGAAACATCTGTTACTGCGCAGGCAGAAATATCGGTTTCGGGCACAAATGACAGAAATATAAAATTCAGACTGCTTGACAGTAACGGCAATGTAATTGATCAGATCACATCCGACATCTCAGCAGGTAACACCACCACAGCGGAAGTAAACCTTACTGCTGAATTCGATGATACGCCCCTTAGTATTGGTGAACAAGTAAAAATAACAGCGAGTGACAAGAGTGGATCGTATTCGAATGTAACTAAAATACTATCCGATAGTATTGCACCAAATAGCACTTTTTCGGTGAACAGCAGTAACCTCACACTACAGTCTGAGCCGGTGAGTATAGAGCCGAGGGCCGAACTGCTAACAACGACAACTAAAACCGAGGTGAAGTTCATGCTGAGGGACGGCGATGGCAATCTGCTGGCTGACGCTGTCGCCCCTGTTTTCGGTGAGAACGATATTACTCGCCGGGCAGATCTGAGCGCAGGGTTCACTGGGGAACTTGACACTGGGGACAATCTGACACTAACGGCCGCGGCGATCACTGGTAACACAGGGTATGAGAATAAGACGGTAGTCTTGACGAATGATACACAGCCTGGGTTTTCGCCACAGCCACAGCCAACAATTCAGCTGGATCCCATCAACACAGAAGTAACCGCAACGCCTTCACTGTCTACAATCGCCGTCAATGACACTAAAATACAATACACCCTCTTAGACGGTGACTCAAACCCATTGGACCGGAGTAATCAAACGGTTAACAAGAGTCAGATATCTGCACAGTCAGTAAATCTCACTGCAAACTTTTCTGACGAGAACTTAGATGGGAGAGACGAACTGTGGGTAACCGCAGCTGTTATCAGCGGCGATTCGTGGTATCCAAGCGAGACGACACAAGTTACGGATGGGGTGGAGCCAGGAGACAGTCTTACTGCAGCGGAGGAGGAACTGACGCTACAGGCTCCGGATACGACGGTAAAAGCGAATGCCACACTATCAGTAGCACCTACTAACACGACCAATGTTTCATTCAAACTCACAACTGGCGGTAACGAAATCGACGAAAGAGTAACACAAGTCGATCCAAACACCGTCGAGACCGGTAATGTAACTCTCACTGCAGACTTTGTGAACACGCCAAGTCTCGATGCGACCGATGAGTTGACGGTAAAAGCTAGTTTGGTGGATGGAGTCGGGTATAGCTCTGATTCGGTGAAGGTATCCGATAGTGTGAAACCAAATGAAGAACTATCAGTTGGTCAAGGTGATTTGGAGTTAGGATCTATTCCGCCCCGCGTGACTGTGAACCCAGAGCTATCGACGAAGCCCCAAGAAAAGACGAACATCACCGTTACACTAAGCGACGGGGACGGAAACGTACTGAACAATACCACAGCTACCCTCAACAAAACAGAGGTCAGAACTGGTGAAATAACGCTGACCGCTCCGTTCGCTACTACTAGTCTTGATCCCGGTGACACTCTCAACGTTAGTGCGAACACAACGAGCGGTAACATGAACTACGAGAAAGACTCAGTAACCGCAACTGATAGTGTCGCCTCAGGAGACGAATTCTCGCTAACTACCAGCCTACTACTAGAATCAGAGTCGGTATTAGTCAATGCGAATGCGGACCTACTGGTGGCTCCAGTTAATCCTACGACGGTAGAATTAAATCTCAGAGACAGCGGGGGCTACGTACTAGACTCGAAGGAGGTCACTGTCAATAACTCGGCCAACGTGACAGAGTTTGTGACACTGAATGCTGGCAGCCCTTCGACCACCCCTGAGGAATATCAGCCCGGAGAGGCGTTACAATTAACAGCTGAAGCCATCGACGGCGATACGGGATATAAAAAGTATTCCACCGAACTGACCAATGACTCAGAGCTGGGTACCACCCTTACCGACACAGCGCAGCTAGCACCGAAAGATGCAACACTGACAGCCGCTGCGGAGCTGGGAACAGAGCCCTTGGCTGCCACAGAGGTGACGTTTACACTGGCCACTAGGACTGGTTCG
>Ga0209917_1000345_pt1 | contig 19516 bp, 19 predicted proteins | sample SalPon2_C_H2O_MG_FD_185710 | JGI IMG/M metagenome (GOLD analysis project Ga0209917, IMG submission 185710) | Salt pond water microbial communities from South San Francisco under conditions of wetland restoration - Salt Pond MetaG R2_C_H2O_MG... | ecosystem: Environmental > Aquatic > Non-marine... | reverse complement strand
ACGACTCACGCTTGCGAGTCCGACCGATGGCAGCGTACGACCCAATGGGTTCGAGCGGATCGAGCGGACCGCAGACGAAACCACGTGGGCGTGGGACGGAGAGACAACACGGCCGTCACTAACCTACGTCATGGTGGCAAACGAGACGATAGATGATCCGGTCGGTCCAGCATCGTCGGTGCCGGGCGATTATGCGGGGTCGACGGCAGTCGGCGCATCCGCTGTCGGTGAGTCCTCCGTGGGTGAGTCCTCCGTGGGTGAGCCTCGTGCCGCACCGAATTCTCACTCCGATACGATCGCCACGGGCGGGACCTACCGATTCGTCGATACCGGCGAGTGGGGTATCGTTCGCACACCGCGCGTCGGCGTCACCGGGCGGTACGTCGGTCGCGGTGAGATCCGAGTCGATCGAGAGAGTCGCGTGAACGGCGACGGCATCGCTTCGGCGTCCATCGCGGTGCTCGGACCCTACGAAGCACACACCGGGTCAGGACTGACCGGGAGCTATCGGCTGATCGTGCCCGATGCGGCCACCCTTGAGCCGTCGCCGGCAGCCGTCTTCGAGTCGTTCGCGAACGCCGAGCGAACCCTCCGAGTTGGCTCACCCAACGAAGCGGTCTTCGCCGTCGCTGCGCCCACGACGGCCGGTGTTTCGTGGGGCGTCCGTGGGTCACAGGTCGGTTCGGCTGACCTCTGGGTGCGTGATATGGAGCCGACGGCGTCTGCCGACGACGTCTGGACCCACGAGTACGTTCACACGCGACAGACGTATCGTGCGGAGCCGAGTGCGCGCTGGATCACCGAAGCGACGGCGACGTACTACGCCGCGCTCTTCGCCTTCGAGCGAGGGGCAGTCGACTTCGACGCATTCGAGCGTGTGCTCGCGAGAGGTACCCGCGAGCCAGACGCCACGGCGATACTCACCGACCCGAACACATGGCGCGTGGAGACACCGTATACGAAAGGCGCGCTCGTCGCCGGGGAGCTCGACCGGCAGATCCGGCTCGCAAGCGACGGACAGGCCTCTTTCGTCACCGTCGTCCGCGATCTCAACGAGGCTCCAACCCCCGTAACCGACGAGATGGTTCTCGACGCGGTCGAGTCAGCGGCGGGTGCGAGTGGTGATCGGGCGGCCGCAGCGGCGGTTCGCGAGGAGGCGCGCCGACTGACAGACACGAAGGCGGCAGCGACGCCGTGGGACCGGCGCGACCATGCCGACGCCTTCGGTGAGACGCCAGCGCTTGTCGGGTATCGGATCGCAGACGAGGGCGTGCAGGCAACTGGACCGTACCGAAACCGAACCGTGGCACAGGGCCCGGTACAACTCGTCCCGGGTGAGACACTCGTGGTGCCGGTCACGATCTCGAACACCGGCGGGCGGGCAGGATCCTACGAGGTGTCGCTGACGGTTGACGACCAGACAGTAGCGACCCGGACCGGGCGGCTCGATCCCGGTGTCGAAACCGCGGCCCAACTCGAGTATCGTTTTACCAGGGCAGGCGAGCACACCGTCCGCGTCGCCGGTGAGACGATGACTGTCGTCGTCACCGAGCCGGCACCCGTTCTGGTTCGCGACGTTACGACCGATCGAGACGAGCTCACCGCTGGTGAGTCGGTTCAGGTAACGGCCCGAGTCGGGTCAGACGCGCTTATCCCGGCAAACTCGACGATCGTCGTCCAAGTGGACGGCGAGAGCGTGGCGACTCGCACGGTTCGGCTCGATACTGGGGAAGCGACGACCATCGAGTGGGAACTACCGATCGACCCGGGTGGGGTCATCGATGATCCCCGGCCCGTCACCATTCGAGTGCTCGGGCCAGAGGGTGCAGCGGAGACGACGGTGACTGTCGCGTCGAATACAACTGAACCCGGCTCGGCCGCGGGCGAGGAGGGCACCGACCCCGACGACGGAGCAGTGTCAACGCCGGGATTCGGGCCGATCGTCGCGATCGTCGCGCTCCTCGCGGCTGCACAGCTTGCCCGCCGACGGGAGGGACCGCAGTGAGTGCGCCGACAGTCAAAACGGCGCGTCCGGTCCCTCTGCTGGCGTGTCCGGAGCGGGCGATGCCACCATGTCGTGTCCCTGTTGTTCCCAGGCTTCGACACCGCCGTGTAGGCTCTCGACTGTGGCGTCTGTCGTCCCCTGATAGCTGGCGATGAGTTGGGCGGCCTGCCGGCTGGAGATCCCATGTGGACACACGGTCACGATATGGTCGGCACCGGTCAACTCATCGACACGCGTCGTCAGCTGCGGGAACGGAATCGACTCGCTCTCTGGGAGATGGCCGCGGTCAAACGCCCGCTCGCTGCGAATATCGACGATCCGAAGTTCGACGTCATCGCTGTCGTGCGCGAGCAGTGTGGCCAGCTCTGGTGGAGATATCTCGCCGTCCATTAGGGGAGCGGACAGAGGCTTGCGGTGAGCACCGCTCGCTCGTCGGTCTCGTTGCGGGCGCCATGGACCACGCCGCGAGCGTTGTACACGACGGCAGGCGCGGCGAGTTGCTCTGTGTCGCCGTCACGAACGATCGTCGGCTCTCCCTCCAGTACGTGGAACACATTCGTCGCGTCTGCGTGCTCATGCGGGTCGATTTCGCCGCCGGGCCCGAGAATGAAGGCTTTCACCAGGACGTCATCGGAGACGGCGAGCTCTGCGGTGGCGACCTCACCGCGCCCCGGGGAGTGGTCGTCGATGGCTTCTGCGTATCGGTCGAGCGTCATGTTGAGACGCTCGTGGCGCGAGTGGTAAAACGCGTCGGCCGAGGATGAAACTCACATTCGTGTCTCACAGCGGCACCGAGTCGACGTGGTCGGCGATCGCCTTGGTGACCCGAGGTGGATACTCGTGTACCACCCAGTGGGTCGCCTCGTCGATCGTGTGCAAGCGGCCGTCCACGCAGTAATCGACGCTCTCACCGGCGAGTCGTTTTTCCAGGAATTGGTCACGCGCACCCCAGATCACGAGGGTCGGAACCTCGACGCGAGTGGTGGCTGGGTGCGGGCGATCGCGAACGATCGCTCGATACCAGTTCACCATCGCCTCGAACGCGCCCGGCCGATCCCACGCCCGACGGTACCGGCGAAGGTCATCTTCGGAGAACGTCCCCGGCGCACTCGTCTCTTGGAGACTACGCGTCGCGAGCCGCCAGTTGCCGGCCCGGGCGACGGCTTCGGGGAGCCGCGGGAGCTGGAAGGCGAGGACGTACCAGCTTTTGAGCCGCTGGTCCCACGAGCCGCGAAGCGCTCGCTCGAAGACCGTTGGGTGCGGGACGTTGACGGCGACGAACGCCGACAGTCGGTCGGGGTGGTGGATCGCAAGCCACCACCCCACGGCCGCACCCCAGTCGTGTCCGGCGACGGCGGCCGTCTCGCGGTCGTAGGCGTCGACCAGCCCGACTATATCGCGGGCGAGTTCGTCGAGGTGGTAGTCGGCGACGTCTGGCGGCTTCGCTGACAGGTTGTAGCCGCGCTGGTCTGGCACGACGACCCGGTACCCCGCGTTCGCGAGCGGCGCGATTGTCTCGTGCCAGCCGTACCAGAACTCCGGAAAGCCGTGGAGCAGCACCAGCAGTGGCCCGTCTTCTGGACCCGCCTCAACGACGTGTAGCCGGACACCGTTCGTCTCGATCAGTCGCGAACTGGCCGATATCGACTCGGGGATCTCGTCGGCTGGGATCATCGAGTCCGACATGGGTGCGCGCGAATCGTCCATACGAGAATTTGAGCAGGCCGGCAGACAAATACCTACGTCTCCGTGGGCCTGCAGATCGTCGGATTCACACGGTGAGTCGGCTCGAACGGGGGAGTGATCCGGGAGAGCGTCAGCACACGCACAGAAATTCCACTGCCTAACGCCCGTGAGGTAGTAAACGTCTTATACGTTGATTTCACACGGTATTTTGAGGAGTGTTATCACGTGAGTATCGCTGACACGTACGGCCGATACCGTCAAACCCTGGCCGGAGATCCGCTCGCCATCGGGGTCGCGCTGGTCGTCCTCTGGATGGTCCTCTCTCTCGTGAGCGGACTACTGACCGGGGGGGTCCAAGTGAGCAGCCTCGCGTCTCTCGTCTGGGACGGGCTGCTCCGGGGACTGATCATCGGGCTGGCGGGTATCGGACTATCGATGACGTACAGTATTCTCAACTTCGCGAACTTCGCACACGGCGACTACCTCACGAGTGGCGCGTTCGCCGGCATGGCGACGAGCTACCTCATCGCCGGAATCAGCGAGAACAGCATCGGACCGCTCTTGCTCGTCGGTGCCGGCGGCTCGGTGTTCGGCGGCGCACTCGGGATCGGTGTCACCACAGCCCCGCTCGCCGTGCTTTTAGGCGCACTCGTCGCCGGCGGGTTTGCGGTCGTACTCGCGCTCGCGATCGACCGCATTGCGTACCGACCAATCCGCGACGAGAGCGGTATCGCGCTGCTCATCACCAGTATCGGGGTCGCGTTTGCGCTCCGGTACCTGATCCAGTTCGTCTTCGGCGCCGGGGTTCGCGGGACGACCGCAGCGGGGTCGGTTCCACGGGTGAACGTCCCGATGTTCGACGGCACCGTTCGAATCACGGCACACGACATTGCCCTCGTGGTCGTCGCCGTCGGCCTCATGCTCGGGGTCCACTTGTTGTTACAGCGGACCAAACTCGGCAAGGCGATGCGGGCGATGTCCGACAACGAGGACCTCGCACAGATCACCGGCATCCCGACCGAACAGGTCATTCGGACCACGTGGATCGTCGGGGGCGGACTGACCGGGGTCGCCGGGTACATGTTCGTCCTCTGGAAGGGGACGCTCGGGTTCAACGACGGCTGGCTGTTGTTGTTGCTCGTGTTTGCTGCGGTGATCCTCGGCGGTATCGGCTCCATTTACGGCGCGATTGGCGGCGGTATCGTCATCGGCCTCACCGCCTCTGTCTCCGTCATCTGGATCCCGTCCGAGTTCGGCCGTGCCGCGGCGTTCCTCGTCATGATCGTCATCTTACTGTTCAAGCCTGAAGGAATCTTCAGCGGGAGGACAACAGCATGAGCGACGCCGACGCCGACGCCGGCGGCTGGTTCGACGCGCTCTTCGACCGGGACCTGCCACTCGTGCTCGCGGTGCTCGCAGTTATTTACGTCGCATACGTGCTCGCAGGGGTAGCCTTCGGCTATGAACTCCGCGGGCAGTTGAACTCCATCGCAAACCTCACCTTCTACGTCGGCGTGTTCGGAATGCTTGCGCTGGCGTTGAACCTCCACTGGGGGTACACTGGCCTGTTCAACATCGGTATCGTCGGGTTCATGGGCATCGGCATCTACGTGACCGCGCTCGTCTCGAAGCCGCCGGTCGCCGAGGGCGGTGCCGCACAGGTCGGTGGCTTCGGGCTCCCGCTTAGCGTCGGCATCCTCGCCGGCGTGCTCGTCGCCGGGTTATTCGGTCTGCTCGTTGCGCTTCCCGCGTTGCGACTCCGAGCCGACTACCTCGCTATCGTCACGGTCGCGTTCTCTGAGATCATCCGATTCACGATGATGTCGCGGACGTTCCAGTCGGTCGAGGTGCCGGCAGCGCTCGGGCTACGCGCCGACACGGTCGGGCTCGGCGGCGGCGGCGGCCTCATCTTGAACTACACCGACCCGCTTGAGGCACTGCTTCGCGCGTTCTTCTTGTGGGATCCGTATCTCGCGTTCCTCGACGTCGTCCAGCAAACGCTCATCCCGAACAACCCGAAGCCGGTCGTCGATGGGCTCCTGTACGGAGTCATGCTGCTCATCGGCGTGTTCGCGTTCTACGTGTTGCTTACGCGGCTCGGGCGCTCGCCGTTCGGGCGCGTGCTGAAAGCGATCCGCGAGGATGAAGACGTCGCAAACGCCCTGGGGAAGGATACGGACCGATTCAAGCTCACTGCGTTCGTGCTTGGGGCGGCGCTTATGGGATTCGGCGGGATCCTGTGGTACTCGAGCCGCGGGAGCATCACCCCGCCGTCGTTTCGGCCAAACATCACCTTCTTCATTTGGATCGCGCTCATCATCGGCGGCGCAGGCTCGAACACCGGCAGCTTCCTTGGGGGAGCGATCTTCGCTGGGCTGTTGTACGAGGGGCCGCGGTACGTGAAAAACCTCGTTGAGGCCGCCTTTGAGCTCGGCGACGCGCCGCGAAACTTCGGCGAGGCGATGGCGGGATTCGCCTCGCTCGACCCGATGCCATTCGTCCTCTACACGCTCGACAGCGTCAGTCAGCTCCGGCTCGTGATCATGGGCGTGGTGTTAGTGTGGCTCATGCACAACCGGCCGGAGGGACTGCTTGGTCATCGGAAGGAGATCGCCTCGAGCGTGGATCTCTCCCGGCCGAGTGGGGACGAGACGACCGACACGCCGGCCGCCACAGACGGAGGTGAGACGCGATGAGCGACACCGACGAGGATGTGGTGTCGTCGACGGCTGCGGCCGAGAGCGGATCGGTGGCGACTGATAATGAATCGGTAACGACCGATAGCGAATCGGTGCCAGCAGACGCAGACGACACCGGTGTCGTCACAGGCGACGCAAGCGAAATGGACAACCCAGACGACACAGACAACGTAGCGGACGCTGGTGCTGTCGCAGGCGATGTAAACGACACCACGGGTACCGAGTTCGACACCGACCGCGAGACGCCACTTGAAGTCGAAGGGCTACGCAAGACCTTCGGCGGCATCGTCGCGGTCGATGAAGTCAGCTTCGACGTCGAAGCCGGCACGCTAACCGGGCTCATCGGGCCGAACGGGGCCGGAAAGTCGACAACGTTCAACCTAATTACAGGAATGCTTGAGCCCGACACCGGAACGGTCCGGTTCAACGGCGAGGATATTACCGGGCTACAGCCGTATGAGATCGCAAACCGCGGGCTCGCACGTACCTTCCAGATCGCGAGAGAGCTCGAGGAGATGACCGTCCTCGAGAATATGATGCTCGCGCCGAAAGGGCAATCCGGCGAGACACTGTGGCGGTCGGTGCTGCCGATCACACGCGAGGCGGTCGAACGCGAGGAAACGGCACAACTCGAGCGGGTGTGGGAGGTTCTCGACTTCTTCGAGATCGACCATCTGGCAGAAGAGTACGCCGGTAACCTCTCTGGCGGCCAGCGAAAGCTGCTCGAGATGGCGCGTGCGTTGTTGACCGACCCCGACATGCTACTGCTTGACGAGCCGTTTGCGGGGGTGAACCCCTCCCTCGAGAAGCGGCTGCTTGAACACATTCACGAGCTGCGCGAGGAAGGGTACACTTTCCTCATCGTCGAACACGACATGGATCTCATTATGAACAACTGCGAGCGAGTCATCGTGTTACACCAAGGGCGCGTGCTGAAAGACGGGACGCCGGCGGCGATCCGAGAGAGCGAGGACGTTATCGAGGCCTACCTCGGAGGTGAGGTGTGAGCCTCCTCGATGTCCGTGGACTCGACGCGGGCTACGGCGATCTCCAGATCCTCACCGACGTCGATCTTACCGTCGACGACGAAGAGTACGTCACGATTGTCGGACCAAACGGCGCCGGCAAGTCCACCGTCATGAAGTCCGTCTTCGGACTGACCACGTACATGGGCGGGACGGTAACGTTCGACGACGAGGACATAAGCGGCACAAAGCCCGAGTCGATCATCCACAAGGGGCTCGGGTACGTTCCACAAACTGAGAACGTCTTTGCTGAACTCGACGTCCAAGAGAACCTCGAGATGGGTGCATACATCCTCGATTCGGTGCCACAGGACGCGCTTCGAATGGTGTACGACCGATTCCCGATTCTCGAACAGCGCCGCGACCAGAAGGCGGGCACGATGAGCGGCGGCCAGCGACAGATGCTCGCAATGGGGCGCGCGCTGATGCTTGACCCTGACCTGTTGTTACTCGACGAGCCCTCGGCTGGGCTTGCTCCGGACCTTGTCGATGAGATGTTCGATAAGATCGACGAGATCAACGAGAGCGGGACCGCGATCCTCATGGTCGAACAGAACGCCAAAGAGGCGCTCAGACGGTGTGACCGCGGCTACGTGCTCGCGAACGGGCAGAACCGCTACGAAGACGACGGCACTGCGTTGTTGAACGACGAGGAGGTTCGGCGGGAGTTCCTCGGCGGGTAGCCGGAGACACCGTCACTGTCGTCACTCGCCGTTTTTTGACTGGGAACAGCGCATCGATGAGAACGACTCGCGCTTCAGCGTGGGGAAGATGTTGAAGAAACGTTCTCCCCAGCCGATTTTGTACGTATGCGCTGGTGTGAGAGTCGTGATCAACACGACCGCGTGACACCCGGACGCGAATTTCAGCCACATCCTCCCCAACCGATTCTGTACGTCTACGCTGGTGTGAGAGTTGTGATCAAGACGACCGCACGACACCCGGGCACGAATTTCAGCCACATCCTCCCCAACCGATTCGCGAGTCGCCTGCGGCGACTCGCTCATCCCTCGCACGCGCTCGCGAGCACGCTTTGCGGCTCGCGAGGCGTGCGCCACCGCGGTAGTGAATGGATATGTCGTAAGTCTGTATTTTGGGGTGGAGACAGGGGCTAACTGGGAGGCGCTATCGCTGGTGGGTCGAAAAAAAACGAGGAACTGGGTGACCCGCTTAGTTGCCGCTCGAGAGCGCCTGTTCGATGACGTTGGAGTACGACGACTCACCGATGTTGAAGCTGATCTGGTCGTACACTTCACCATCGAACTCGTCGGCGAACACGCCGCTGAACCGCTCAGAGAGCTGCTGTCCGTAGTCGTTGTTCACGTACAGCGTCGCAGCAGACGTGGCCTCAAGCCGCTCGGAGGCGACCTGCGCCATGACACGGCCCTGGAGCTGGTCACTGGGTGCAGTCCGGAAGATGTAGTCGTCGTCCTCGAGGTTCGTCACCGAAAGCGCGGTACTCGAGGGTGAACAGCCGACGACCTCGTTCGGGATGAGCGTCTCCTGACAGACCGGGACGTTCACACCGGAGGAAGCCGTCCCACACACTGCCGGCACACCGGCACTGACGAGCGACTCCGCGCCGCTCACGCCCTGATCTGGTGAGGTGTTGGTGTCTTCGAACTGGGCGTTCACGGTGAGATCAAGGTCGGATTCGTTGATCTGCTGGGCTGGAATCTCCGCTGCACGGATCATCGGCTGGCCGGTCGACGCCAGGTCGCCGGTCTCAGGCAGGAGAATACCGACGCTCACTTCACGACCGAAGCCGCCGGGCGACTCGTCGGCAGACGAGCCGGCCCCGTCCGGGTTTGCGCCCTCGAACGTCGTGGTGTCCTGGACCGCGACCGAATCGGCGCTCTGGCCCTCGAACTCCCAGATAGAGTACGCCGCGGATGCAGGGTCACCGTTCTCGTCGAAGTTGACCGAGCTCGACGCACCCTGGTAGTTGATGTTCTCGCCGTTCGCAGCCGCCTCGACGGCGTCGAGGAACTCGCCCGGTCCGTACGCCGTGCCGTCCGGGTTCGAGATCCGACGGAGTTGGTCGCGGATCGCGGTGCCGTCGTTCTCGCCGGCGGCGACGTTCGCGAGGATGAGTGCTGCGGCCGAGTCGTACGACTGTGAGGTGAACACGCCGGGCGACTCATCATAGGTGTCCTCGTACAAACTGGTGAACGCTTCCTGGTTCGGTCCGCCGGCCGCTGGGGCGGTCCCGGTGACGTTCGCCATGTCGTTGCCGACCTGTCCCGGCAGTGCGGCGTCTTGGAGCCCGTCAGGAATGAGGATGTCCTCCGAGCCGTCGGAGGCCGCATAGTAGTCCCGGAAGAGCTGGATACCGCTCTCTGGGTAGCCGATAACGACGAGGAGATCGGGACTTCCACCGCCCCCACCGCCACCGTCTTCGCCGTCACCGCCAGTTCCGGCACAGCCGGCGAGGCCGACCGCCCCAGCCGCGCCCACTCCCTTTAGTACGTCACGCCGTCTCTTATGGTATGACATATCCAGTCATATAGAGGCCTCGTTCATAAGTATATCCCTGTCAGATACCGGATAAATTGTGGCATCTAGTCACATATATGGAATATAATCCATGTCCAGCACAGTGACCATGGGCGCAATCGGGCGAGTATCAGCGCGGGGTACAGGCGTGAGGCGCCTAGAGACCTCACAGAACGGGCGGCTCACGCCCTCGGATCAGCGGATCTGAGATAGCGTCGACAGGTCTCTGCGACCCACGAGCGAATAACGTCATCCGTGCTCAAAAGCGCGGTTTCGAGTCGTCCGTCATCAAACCCACCGACGATCGCGTGCTCGTCGGCGAGAAGCAATCCGACGGGAGCACTCACATCGGATGCGTACCAGTCGATCGATTGCGCTTTGAGTGCCGCACGTATCGCCGTGCCTCTCGGTCCCGAGATGCGCGTTCGGGCTGGTTCGACAAAGACGATCCGGATGTCCGTGGACGATGCTGCAGGTCGAACATCGGATTGGACTGCTTGGACGACGGCAGAGTCGATGTGGGGTAGAACGGCGACGATGGCACCGGCGTCGGCCAGACGTGTCGCGAGGCTGTCGACGAGGTCGCCTGCATCACGGGTGACGAGGGTGGCACGCTCGGTGTCAATAAGCGCGGGATCGTCATCGGACGCCATCCCATTCCGGAGGTCGATTCCCGCCCCGCGTTCGACAAGCGAGACGAGTGCGTCGACCGATTTGTCGGCTGGTGAGACTACGTCGTCTGGGGTCGTCGTCGACATCTCATCTATCGGATGTGTCGGTGACTCCTCACTCATCGGTGGCGGTCAGTTCGTTCTCGTTCGGGCGCACCGGGTATGACTGTGTGGGGCCGCTCGACCGTCGGGCGAGGAGCCGAGCGGTGGCTCGCCGGCGGTCATCCGGACGCTCGGCGGTCGTCTCGTCGTAGTGGAGCACGGTCAACCCGAGACCAGCCCGGAGCAGGTCGTTCGAGCCGAACCGGTGCCGGTCGTCACTCGGGCCTGATGGGGTCGGATCAGTCGAGCGAAGGTGTCCTTCGACGAAGAGGTAGCCGCCAGGAACGAGCGCCGCAGAGAGGTCGGAAAACCGATCGAGAGAGTGATAGAAGCTCATCGTTATCAGTTCATAGCGCGCGGTCGGGAGCTCGTACGTCGTCGCATCGGCGTGTATCGTGGTGACCGCGTCGGCGATATCGCGCTCGGTCGCCCGCTCACGGATTGTCGCGAGTCCCTCACGCGACGCGTCTAAGGCGTCGACATCGTACCCAATGCCGGCGAGGTACACCGCGTTTCGGCCGGTGCCCGCCGCGACGTCGAGTGCGCGACCGTCTGGAATGGACGGCACATACGCGCACAATACCGGTGACGGCTCCGGGTCTCGTGGATACCCGCCAGCAGCGAACCGCTCGTCCCAATCGCTTCCGAGGCCCTCGTCGCTCATACCGTGAGGGTGCTCGTCGCCGCGGAAAACCCCCACGACGAACCGTTGAAGCGGGGCGAGCGAGAAGATGGGCCGTGAACGACGACACACCCGACAACAGCGAGCCGGCGGTGACACTCGGCGAGCTGCTCACCGACCTCAATGAGACGCTTGCGGTTGCCGAGTCGCTGACGGGCGGGCTCGTCGGCTCGCGCCTCACCGACGTCCCGGGGTCATCGGCCTACCTAGACCGGGGATTCGTGACGTATTCGAACGACGCCAAACTCGAGATGCTCGGCGTCACCCGGGAGTCACTCGACGCCCACGGCGCGGTCAGCGCCCCGGTTGCCCGTGAGATGGCCGCCGGCGCACGGGACCGCGCCGAGACGACATGGGCCGTCTCAACCACCGGAATCGCGGGACCGACCGGCGGGACCGATGAAAAACCCGTCGGACTGGTGTATTTCGGTATCGCGTACGCGGCGCCGTGGGGTACCGAGTCGTCGTTCACTCGGAGTGTGCGTGCTGAGTTCTCGGGGGATCGGGACGCGGTGAAGCGAGCGAGTGCCGACAGAGCACTTGCCGAACTGCTCACAGCAGTTCGTGACCATACAGAGTCGTAGCGTGTGCAATTGGGGTTACCCGTCGAACGAAACGGCCCCGTCGACGCGTACGGGGTCGTCGACCCCGATGACCTGCCCCCACGACGCCTCCGGAACAACCGTGTTCACCATGAGTCGGAAGTCGTGATCGAAGCGGTCGGTCTCGGTCCACGAGGGGCGTGTCTCGCGCCGTCGCTCGACGAACCGTGTCCGGAAGTTCTCGAGCTGCTCGCCGGTGTCGGGGTGCCGTGACGGGACGACACATCGCTGACAGGGGTTGACGCCGAGCACCGTTGTGTCCCCGACGGTGAATCGGACGGCCGCACCGTGGTCAGCGAACAGTTGGTCTTCGAAGAACGCCGGACAGTCGGCGAGCACGATGTTGGGGCGGAATCGTCGGCGAATCTCGTGGCCGTCGGCTACCGCGTCGAACCAGGAGGCGACGGCCACGAGGGTCCCAACACTGGTCACGGTCGGACCGGGGGCGGCGCGGTCGTCGGGGAATCCTCCCGGGTCACGGACGAGGTCAACCGCGTAGCCGAGGTACGCCCCGACCCAGGCCGCCAGTGCGTCGCGCTCTTCGGGGAGTGTGAACGTTGCCGTGTCGGCTGTGACGTCGCCAGTCGCCGGACGTTCGAGCGTGACGGCAGTGGGTGTCGCGTCGGCCGGTCCGGCGAGTTCGTAGCTCGCACGGAGTCGGTGGATCGCTGGCTCGCTCTTGCCGTTGACGTAGCCGCCGTCACCGCCGACAGAGGCGGTCTCGGGGTCGACGCCGGCCTCCACGAGCGCGTACGAGCGGTCGCCGTGAAGGACCCCGTTGGGGCCGAGTGCAGCCTGTTCGACGGTGACCCCGTCAAGCGACTTGATGGGATACGCGACGAGGCTGTCGAGGCGAGTCATGACAGCTGTTCGGACCGCTGGTGCAAAAACGTCACTTCGGCCGTGGCGTCACTCGGCTGTGTCGTCGCTCTCGTCGTCCGCAGCCGAATCGGTGTCGCTCTCGTCATCTGCAGCCGCATCGTCGCCCTCGCTGGACTCCTCGGTCCCCAGTCCCGCAGCCGCATACGCGTCTGCGACCTCATCTTCGGGTACCGGTCGGTAGCCGTCTGCCTCGGTGATCGTCGCGACGGCGAGGTCTGCGGGGTCGAACTCGTCGTCGTGTTCGGCGAGTGCGCTGATGCCGAGCTCGATGCCCTCCGTCAACGAGAGATCTGATTCCCAGTCGTCCTCGAACACGCCCTGGATCGTCGAGCGGCCGCCGCCGATGACGGTTGCTTTCCACTCGTTGGGCGTCCCGGATGGATCTGCGGCGAACAAACGCGGTTCGCCGTCGTCGATACCGCCGATGAGCAACGCCGCACCGTAGGGACGGGTTCCACCGCGCTGGGTGTTCTCTTGGATGTGGTCGGTGACGAACTTCGTCAGCGTCTCGACGCCGACCGGCTCGCCGTACCGCAGACGATTCCCCTGCGCCTGCCGACGGGCGAGATCGATCAGCTGGCGGGCGTCGGCGACGTGGCCCGCGCTCGCAGTGCCGAGATGGTCGTCGAGCTTGTGGAGCTTCTCGATACTTTCAGCTTCCATGAGCGACGACGTCGCCCGCGACATCGCCACGAAGACGACGCCGTCTGCCGTTCTGACGCCGAGGCTTGGGGCTCCGCGAGAGACCGCCTCGCGGGCATACTCGACCTGGTATATCCGGCCATCAGGCGAGAACAGCGAGGTACCGCGGTCGTACGCCTGCTGGTCGTTACCGCCCATCATCGATGCCCACCCGCTCGCACAGTGGCGAGGTAATCCATTACGAGTGATTATGCCGCACGGTTGAAAAAGCCTGCTCAACCGGTACGTTCCCGCGTCCACGACGAGTATATGGGTCACGAGCGCGTACGACACAATAACGTGGATTCGAATGTCCTCCCAGTGCTCCTTGTCGCGAGCCTCGTGGTGGCCGGCGCCGTCGGTACCGTCGGTACCGCTGGTGCCGTGCCGGATGCCAGGATAACCGTCGACGCGGTCACCGTCACACCGGGCGAACCGGTGGTCGGCGAACGAACCGAAATGAACGTGACCGTCGCCAACTCCGGCGGCAGCCCGGATGCCGGTGAGGTGACTGCGGTACGGCTCCTCGACGCCGACGACACCACCCTCGATGAGGCGTCGACACCGGGCTCGTTGTCGGCGGGCGACACGCTCGAAACAAAGCTCTGGACGACGTTCGAGGCGCCCGGCGAGCACCGACTCACTGTCGAGGTGGTTGTCGACGAAGCTGTTGGCGACGACGAAGACGCCAATCCGAACGACCCACCGACCGTAACAGTCACTCGAGACGTCATTGTCGATGTCGACCCAGCAGAGCCGTCGATCGCTCTTCGGGCGCGACCGCTCGCACCGGAGGACTTACAGACCGACGAAGATGACAGCGGGGTCAACGTGGGCGGCGTGAATGGCATCGACGGCATTCTCGGTGGCGGCGGTGGCGGCCTCGAAACGGGAGACGACGACGAGGCGATGCCGACAGCGATGGACGGCCCGGTTGCTCTTACCGTGGTAAACACGGGGACCGTCTCCGCAGAGCGGGTGAGCGTGACCGCGTCGGGTGCGGCCGTTGCCGGTACCGGGCCGCTCGATGCGAGTGGGAACGCAGCCGTCGGCGGCGATGAGGCGTCAGGAAGCGACGCCGATACGGACACGCTCGCGGCCGGACCGTTCGTCATCGAGGACATCGCGCCGGGTGAAGAGCGACGGGTCGTCGTTGATCTTGGCTCGCTCGACCGCCAGACCGACGTGACGTTCAGCGCCGCCTTCCGCGCGAATGCCGGCCCGCCGACGGGTGATGGCACTACTGGGAGTGCGACTGTCGACCTCGTGTACCCCCAGAGTGCGGGACGGCCGGTCGTTACCGATGCGACGGTAACCCAGACGGGTGAGGGGTCGATGGCGATCGACGCTAACCTCGCAAACGCGGGGAGCCCCGAGATCACTGGCGTCGTCGTCTCCGTCGGCGATGCACCCGGCGTTGAGGCCACCCCCGCAGGTGGTGGGTACTTCATCGGGGGCGTCGCGAGCGACGACTTCGTGCCGTTTGAACTCACCGTGGACGCGAACGCATCGACGACAGAGACGATTCCCGTCGAAATCGCCTACACCGACCGCGGCGTGCGCTACGTCGAGACGGTCGCACTTGAGACACCGGCACCACCGCAGTCTACAAATGAGTCTGCTACCGGGACGGCGACCGTCTTCGGCGGCGTCGGAGCCACCGGACTCCTTGGCGGCGGGCCGACCGGGCTCGGCTGGGCGCTGGCTGTTGGCGTCGGACTCGCGGCTGTGGTCGGCGCTGTCATTCGGCGACGAGATGTATAGCGTCTCACTCCGCGGCGTCGAAAAGCGTTATCCGGGTGGTGGCACGGAGCCGGTGATCGCGCTCGATGATGTCGACTTCGCGGTGGAGCCCGGCGCATTCGTCGCCGTGGTCGGCCCGAGCGGATCTGGGAAGTCAACACTTCTCAACGTACTTGGACTGTTAGACGACCCGACAGCCGGCGAGCGACGCCTCGACGGGACCGACGTGACAAGCCTCTCCGTGCGCGAGCGGACAGCCGCCCGGAAGGAGTCGATTGGCTTCGTCTTTCAGGACTTTCACCTGCTGCCGACGCTCACCGCCGTCGAGAACGTCACTCTGCCGACGGCGTTCGACCCGGGCGACACCGACGAGCGAGCCGCGACACTCCTCGATCGGTTCGGACTCGGCGACCGGCTCAACCACGAGCCGACCGAACTCTCCGGCGGGCAAAAACAGCGAGTAGCGATCGCCCGGTCGTTGATCAACGAGCCAGCAGTGCTGCTCGCCGACGAGCCGACCGGCAACCTCGACACCGAGACCGGTGAGTCGATACTCGCTGAGTTCGAGCGGGTCAAACAGGAGGGCGTCGCCGTCATTGCCGTCACCCACGACCCGATCGTCGAGTCGTTCGCCGACCGGGTCGTCGAGCTCAGAGACGGCGTGCTCTCACCTGGAGCCGACGAGGAAGCGCCGGACCCGAGCGTGCGAGGTGGCCCGTGACCCTTGGTGCATGGCGGTCCTCGGTGGCGATGGCGGCGCGAAACCTCCGGCGAAACCGGGTCCGGACGGTGCTCGCGGTCTTAGGCGTCGCAATCGGCGTGTTCGCCGTCGCAACACTTGGCGTGTTTGGGAACGTCCTCGCGCTCGGCGCCGACGACGCAATTGGCGACATCGGTACACAGGTGGTCCTCTCACCGAACGCCGACGCCGGGGTGGAGTCGCTCACCGACGCCGACGTCACTGCGATCCGTCGTGCCGTGGGCGAGCCGGCTGTGGTTCCGCTCCGCTCGGACGGGGCGATCGTTTCTGGTGCCACCGACCAGCAGTTCGCAACGGTGTACGGCGTCGAACAGCCTGGTCTCGCGTTCACTGCGGCCGACGGAGCGCTGCCGGAGCGACATCGAAACGGGGCGATCGTCGGGGCGAGTGTCGCCGAGAGCCTCGGTCTGGCGGTTGGTGACCGCGTCGAGGTCGCCGGGGCCCAGACCCGGGTCGTCGCCGTCCTTGCCGAGAGCCAGACGTTCAGCCCGGTCGCTCCCGACGACGCCGTCTTCCTCCCCAAGTCGGCGTTCACGGGTACCGGCTACGACCAGGTCCTTGTGGTGGCTGACTCCGGTACTACGGCTCGCGCCGCTGCCGAGTCGATCCGCAAGTCGGTAAACGCCCGCGAAGAGCGCGTCGACGTCTTCGAGTTGGCAGCCATCGTCGACGAGATCAACGAGTTCTTTGACCTGCTCGGGACATTCTTGCTCGGGCTCGGCGGCATCTCACTCGTCGTCGCTGGCGTCTCGATCCTCAACGTGATGTTGATGAGTACAGTGGAGCGCCGACAGGAGATCGGTGTGATGCGTGCCGTCGGGGTGACCCGACGCGACGTGCTTCGCGTCCTGCTCGCCGAGGCCGGACTCATCGGCGCCATCGGGGCGGTCGTCGGGACCGCCTTGACCGTCGTCGTCGTCGCCGGGCTCGTCGTCTCGACGCCGGCGGTCGACACCGAGGTAGTCCTCGACCCTTCGAACGGGACGTATCTCGCGCTGGCGCTCACGTTCGGCGTCGGCGTCGGGTTAGTAAGCGGCGCGTATCCGGCCTGGAAGGCCGCGAACGAACGGCCCGTCGAGGCCCTCCGGAGCTAGCCGTCTGTCGATTCCCAGTCGCGCGAGACCGGCTCCTCGCTCGCGTCGATCGCCGACAACAGCCACGCCGCCGCATCGTCGATCGCGGCCGCGTCGGTTCCGACGATCTTGAGCCGGTTGTGCTTCGCCGCGCGATCCGGATAACAACCGACCGTGACGTCGTACCGACCCATTACTTCCTCGAGTGAGGGAACGATGTTCGCCTCCGGCTCGACGGTGTACAGGAACCGTGACCGACGCTCACCGGTGAATTCGTCCGCGACGGACGCAAACATCGACATGAGCTCGTCCGGAATCCCCGGAAAGACGTAGACGCTCTCGAGCACGCATCCTGGCGCGAGTCCGGCCTCGTTCAACAACGGTCGACTCTCTGCGGGAAGTGCCGCCTCCGCGTCGACGTCCACGTCCACGTCGCGGTCAGGGACGCGCGCTTCGATCTCGGCGAGCCCAGCCTCAACGTCCGCGCGGACGACCGGTGACACCGTGAGGTCTCTGTCGAAGGCGTCCGCGACCGCCTCTACGGTCACGTCGTCCGGGGTTCCGCCGATCCCGCCGGTGACAATCACGCGGTCGAAGGCGTCGGCGTACGCTGTGACCCGCTCGGCTATCGTCGCCCGTTCGTCCGGCAACGCAAGAACCCGCGGGACGGCCACACCGCGGTCTGCCAGCTGCTCGGCGAGCCAGCTCGCGTTCGTGTTCACCGTGTCGCCGGACAGGAGCTCGTCGCCGACTGTGATCAGTGCAACGTCCATCGATTGCACCTCGCCGTGACAACGGGAGAGCGCTTCGGTGTGACGGCGTCGACCGCCACCCGGCGCGCCGTCTCACTCGACCCGGTCGTAGGTGACGAACGCGAGGTCGTCGGCAGCCTCACGCGCCGTCTCCTCCCAGGCCTCCTCGTCCCACGCCGGGAACTGGGTGTCGCCGTCCGGTCGTTCGGGAACCTCGGTTAGTACCATGCGGTCGGCGAGCGGGAGGAACGCCTCGTATACGCTCGCCCCGCCGATCACGTACACGGTCTCGACGTCGTGCTCGGCCGCGGCTCGCCGTCCGAGCGCAGTCGCCTCCTCGATCCCGCCGGCGACGACCACGTCGTCTGGGACGTCGAGGTCCCGCGTCGTGAGGACGATGCTGGTCCGATCGGGCAGCGGCTCGCCGATCTGCTCGAGGATGCTCTCGTAGGTGACGCGGCCAAGCACGACTGGGTGGCCCGTGGTCAACGTCTTGAAGTGAGCGAGGTCGCGAGGGTAGTGCCAGGGCATCCCGCCGTCGGCACCGATCACGCGGTTCTCGGCTATCGCCGCCACGACGACGAACGAAACGTCCGCATCGCTCGTGTCGGCGCTCGGATTCGTATCGGCGTCTTCAGCCTGCGGAGGGGCGTCGTCGGGCATCACTCGGCCACCGCAAACGAGAGTCCGTCTGCGCAGTCGTACTCCACGAGCGAGACGTCGTCGTACCGCAGCTCGTCGAGCGGGACGTCGGCGATCTCGAGGGTGGGTCGCGCACGCGGCTCACGCGAGAGCTGTTCGAGCAGTCCAGGGACATGGTCGTACCCCGACTCGTCTGCTGGCTCTGCGGGGGCCGTCTCCGCCAGCCAGTCTCGCACGTCACGATACGCTGCCCGCGTCTCGACGGCCGCGAGTCGCTCCTGCAGCTCCGGCAGGTGGTCGGCGTACCACTCACCGCGTGCGCCCTGTCCGCAGTAGACGTGTGCGTCGACGATGGTGTGGCCGAACTCGCCCACGGTAAAGTCGGTCCGTTGTGCGAGCGCCTGCGCGAGCAGGGCATAGGCCGCGAGATTAAACGGGACGCCAAGCGCGATGTCGCCGGAGCGCTGGGTGAGATGGACGTTTACTCGTCCGTCCTGGACGTTCACCACGAACGTGTAGTGACACGGCGGAAGCGTCGAGACGGCCGCGTTGGCGGGGTGCCAGGCACTCACCACCATCCGTCGCGAGTGCGGATCCTCGCGGAGGGTGTCGAGGACGTACCCGATCTGGTCGAAGACACGCCGCTTGGTGCCATCAGGGGCGGTCTCGACGTGCACCCAGCGGTTCGCGTCGTCGGGCCACGACTCGCCGTCGAGTGTCGCATCGTCGTCCGGCACGGGGAATCGTCGCCAGAAGCGGCCGTAGGCGGTGTCGAGACGTCCCGCCTCGTCGGCCCAGGCGTCCCAGATTTTCGTTTCCTCGCGCAGCGAGCGGATGTGCTCCTCACCGGAGAGGTACCAGAGCACCTCGTGGATAAGCGAGTTCCATCGGTAGCCGTCCATCCGCTTCGTGGTGAGCAACGGGAACCCCGCGGCGAGGTCGACGGTGTAGTGTGCGCTGAACGTCGCGATCGTGTCCACGCCGGTCCGATTCGGCTTGTATGCGCCCGAGGAGA
>Ga0209917_1000344_pt1 | contig 19543 bp, 18 predicted proteins | sample SalPon2_C_H2O_MG_FD_185710 | JGI IMG/M metagenome (GOLD analysis project Ga0209917, IMG submission 185710) | Salt pond water microbial communities from South San Francisco under conditions of wetland restoration - Salt Pond MetaG R2_C_H2O_MG... | ecosystem: Environmental > Aquatic > Non-marine... | reverse complement strand
TTCCGCTCTGGGGCCTCGTCGAGTGCGAGGGTCACGGCCTCTTGTATTGTGTCTGCCATTTTCACCTCCGTAGTACGCAGGTCGCTCCTACGGGTCAGTGAAACAGGCGAAGCCTGTCTCATCGGAAGGTGGCACATCGGACGTTTAAAGCCGTCGAAGCCCAGACGCCCGTGTGAGACACCCACAGCGGAGATTTTCTGCGTGTGACCGAAGCCGAGCCGGCCCATCGCTCGTTCGTCGACGCCGACGTCTCCTCGCTGCGTTCAGGCCCCGCCTGCGGCTGCTCGACTCCGAGCGCGAGACCCGACGGTGAACGACACGGCCAGCTGCTCGGGCCCGTGCGCGAGCTACGGTCCATTGCGTGACAGGACACCACGATATTCGACGATCGTCTATTTCGTGTTCGTCGGAGAGGGGAATCCTTTTGCCGTCGCTCGCCGACCCCACGGACAATGACGCAGGGTGGTCCGACGTGACGATGGAGGACCGGATAGAGGAGCTGCGGGACCGCCGTGAGCGAGCCTCGAACGGCGGCGGCCAGGACCGGATCGACGCCCAACACGAGAAGGGGAAACTGACCGCCCGCGAGCGAATCGAGTACTTCGTCGACGACGGGACGTTCCACGAGTTCGACCAGTTCCGCACCCACCGGAACCACACTTTCGGGATGGAAGAACAACAGCTTCCGGGCGACGGCGTCGTCACCGGATACGGCGACGTGAACGGCCGGAAGACGTTCGTGTTCGCGCACGACTTCACCGTCTTCGGGGGATCGCTCGGAGAGGTGTTCGCCGAGAAGGTGTGTAAGCTAATGGATACGGCCGTCGAGGTCGGGGCCCCGATCGTCGGGCTCAACGACTCTGCGGGCGCGCGAATCCAGGAGGGCGTTTCCTCACTCGCCGGCTTCGCGGAGATCTTCCGGCGGAACACCGAGGCCTCCGGCGTGGTTCCACAGATATCGGCGATCATGGGCCCGTGTGCCGGCGGCGCCGTCTACTCGCCCGCCATCACCGACTTCACGTTCATGGTGAACGACACCTCACACATGTTCATCACCGGTCCAGACGTCATCGAGACGGTCACCGGTGAGGAGGTGAGCTTCGAAGAGCTCGGCGGCGCGGTCACCCACACCGGTACCTCCGGGGTCGCACACGTCGCCGAGGAGTCAGAAGAAGCCGTGCTCGACAGCATCGCACGCCTGCTCTCGTACCTCCCGGCGAACAACGTCGAGGACCCGCCACGGGTCGAGCCGTGGGACGACCCCGACCGAGCCGACGAGTCGCTGACGGCGGTCGTCCCGGACGCGCCGCGAAAGCCGTACGACATGCGCGAGGTGATAGACGGCGTCCTCGACGAGGGGTCGTTCTTCGAGGTCCACGCGAACTTTGCGCCGAACCTCCTCGTTGGGTTCGCCCGGCTCGACGGCCACTCCGTCGGTATCGTCGCAAACAACCCCCGTGTGAACGCCGGTACGCTCGACATCGAAGCCAGTCAGAAAGGGGCGCGATTCGTTCGGTTCTGTGACGCGTTCAACGTACCGATACTCACCTTCGAGGACGTGCCCGGGTTCATGCCCGGCACCGACCAGGAACACGGCGGGATCATCCGCCACGGCGCGAAGTTGCTGTACGCCTACGCCGAAGCGAGCGTTCCCCTCCTGACCGTCATCACCCGAAAGGCGTACGGAGGTGCCTACTGCGTGATGGCGTCGAAACACCTCGGCGGCGACGTCAACTACGCCTGGCCCACCGCGGAGATCGCGGTGATGGGGCCACAGGGCGCGGTGAACGTGCTCTACCGCGAGGAGCTCGCGGCGGCCGAAGACACGGAGGCACACCGGCAAGAACTCATCGAGGAGTATCGCGAAGAGTTCGCGAACCCCTACACCGCCGCCGACCGCGGATTCGTCGACGACGTTATCGAGCCGACGGAGACCCGTGCTCGGCTGATCGACGACCTCGAGATGCTGCGGGGTAAACGCGGCGACGCTCCCGAGAAGAAACACGGAAACCTACCGATCTGAGATGGCCGTCGACGACACCGCCCCCGGCGACGACGCTGACCGCGACGACGCTGACCGCGACGGCCAGACCGCCACCTCGACGCCAACGGCGGGTGCGGTGACACCGGACGACATCCGGTTCTCGCCGACCCCGACCGAAGCGGAAGCCGCGGCTGTCGCGGCCGCAATAGCCGCTCACCAGCACGACCGTGCCGCGACCGCAGCGGCGGCAGCGACGGGCGGTGACGACGGGTGGACCGACCGCCGCTGGAGCTTCGCGGGGCGGCTGTCAGCCGTCCGGGGTCGCCCGGCGCGGGTGCCGGAGACCGCGCCCTCGGATCCCTGGACGGCTGCCAGCCGGAGCGACCGGTTCTGACCGGAGTCAGTGGGGGCCCTCGCCTTCGTCGGTGACCGATGTGGACCCCTCGCCCGAGGCGGGGGCACCGGTTGGCTCTACCGTTCCATCCGACTCCTCGTCTGCCGTTGCGGTCGAACCGTGGTGAATCGCACGCACGACCACGTTGAGCCCGATCGGTGCGACGATCGCGAGTCCGAAGAGGACGCTCACGCGGATCACGATCGAGAGGTCCGTCGCCACGGAGAGCCCGAGGTAGACGCCACCGCCGAGGAGCACTGCCGGCAACATGTATGGATTCTCTGCTGCGAGCATGGATAGACGGTCGCTGGAGCGGCGACGACTTAATCGCCGCGGACCGACAGAGTGAGGTTTCCCTTCTGAGAAGGTGGCGGTACGATGTTCGACACGGTACTGGTCGCGAATCGCGGCGAGATCGCCGTCCGCGTGATGCGGGCTTGCGCCGAACTCGGCGTCGAGACGGTCGCCGTCTACAGCGAGGCAGACGCCGACGCCGGCCACGTGCGCGCCGCCGACCAGGCGTACAACGTCGGCCCGGCGCGCGCGGCCGACTCATACCTCGACGGAGAGGCGATCGTCGAGGCTGCGCTGGCGGCCGGGGCCGACGCGATCCATCCCGGATACGGTTTCCTCGCGGAGAACGCCGCGTTCGCCGCACGGGTCGAGGCGACGGACGGGCTCACCTGGGTCGGCCCGTCGAGCGACGCGATGACCAGGCTCGGCGAGAAGACCGCCGCTCGCCGGGTGATGGCCGACGCCGGCGTACCGATCGTCCCCGGGACGACGGAACCGGTCACAGACGTCGACGACGTGTACGCGTTCGGTGAAGCCAACGGCTACCCGATCGCGATCAAAGCCGAGGGCGGTGGCGGCGGCCGCGGGATGAAGATCGTCACGGAGCCGACGGAGGCCGAGACACAGCTCGAGTCGGCCCGCCGTGAGGGTGAGGCGTACTTCTCGAACGACGCCGTCTACCTCGAGCGCTACCTCGAGACGCCGCGACACGTGGAGGTCCAGGTGATCGCGGACGCCGATTCCAGCGACGACGAACCACGGGTCGTCCACCTCGGCGAGCGCGACTGCTCGCTGCAACGCCGCCACCAGAAGGTGATAGAGGAGGGGCCATCCCCGGCGCTTTCCGACGCGCTGCGTGATCGCATCGGGGCGGCAGCCCGCCGGGGAGTCGCCGCTGCAGACTACACGAATGCTGGGACCGTCGAGTTCCTCGTCGAAGAGGACCCCGATCGCGACCCCGACGAGCCGCTTGGCCCAGAGACCCCGTTTTACTTCCTCGAAGTCAACACGCGTATTCAGGTCGAACACACCGTCACCGAGGCGCTCACCGGGATCGACATCGTCAAAGAACAGCTCCGGGTCGCGGCCGGCGACGGGTTGTCCGTCGACCAGTCCGCCGTCTCGATCGACGGCCACGCGATGGAGTTCCGGATCAACGCCGAGGACGCGGCTGCCGACTTCCAGCCGGCGAGCGCGGGTTCCCTCGACGTGTACGACCCGCCGGGCGGCATCGGCGTCCGCGTCGACGACGCCCTCCGACAGGGCGACGAACTCGTCACCGACTACGACTCCATGATCGCAAAGCTGATCGTGTGGGGGGCCGACCGCGAGGAGTGTCTCGCACGCTCCCGGCGGGCACTCGCGGAGTACGCCATCGAAGGCGTCGTGACGATCGCCCCGTTCCACCGACTGATGCTCGACGACGACCGGTTCCGTGCGGGTACGCACACGACGAAGTACCTGGACGAGTCCGTCGACGCCGACCGGATCGCCGAGGCCCAGACGCGGTGGGGGACGACCACCGCTTCGACCGGGGTGTCGGACGACTCCGCCGCGTCCGAGCGATCGTACACCGTCGAGGTAAACGGGAAGCGATTCGACGTCGAGCTAGCGGCCCACGACGCGCCGCCGATCGATCCCGGCGGGACGGACGACGCCGGTTCGGCGCCGTCACCCGAGCGACCCTCGCGGGGGCCGAGTGCCGACGACGGTGCGTCGACCTCCGAGGTCAGCGACGGCGGCGAGACGATCGACGCCGAGATGCAGGGGACGATCCTCTCGGTCGAGGTCGCCGAAGGCGACACGGTCGCCGCCGGCGACGTCGTCTGCGTGTTGGAGGCGATGAAGATGGAGAACGACGTCGTGGCCGACCGCGGTGGCACCGTCGCCGACGTCCGCGTCGCGGCGGGTGACGGCGTCGACATGGACGACGTCCTCGTCGTTCTCGAGTGACCGACGGGATTTAACCGGCCGCCCGAGAACGGCGGGGCATGGAGCCGGTCGACGACTGGCGGACGGCGATCACAGAGGCCGGCGAGCTCACCGGCCCGATCGCGGCCGCGATCGTCGCCGACCACGGCGACCGCGGCCAGCGTGCCCTCGAGGCGGTCGCCGAGGGGCGCGTGAAACGATACCGTGACTTCACCGTCGTCGTCGGCCACGAGGACGAGTACGTCGTCGAGGACGGGGCGTGTGACTGTGCGGATGCGACGTACAACCTCGACGACGACGACCCGATGGCCCGGTGCTGGCACGCCATCGCCGTCGACGTCGCCGAAGCGGTCGGCGCGGTCGACCACCACGACATGTGGTACTCCGAGGTCCGCGAGTTCCTCTAGTATCGGCTCTGAGACCCGAAAACGTTTACAACGGCGGCCGGTCTCACTCCTGTATGGCGGACTGTCCACTCGCCGACGACTGCCCCAGCTTCGACGAGCGAATCCAGGGGATGGGGTGTCAACACTACGGCAACAAAGGCGGCGCCGAGTGGTGTAACCACTACGACATGCCGATATACGAGCTCAAACAGCAGCCGGTCCAGCCCGGCGAGGAGGTCGTCGTCGAGGTCGACGACATCCACGAGAGCGGCGCCGGCGTCGGCCGCACCGAGGACGGGTTCATCGTGCTCGTCGATGGCCTGCTTCCGCCTGCTCGCGCGACCGTGGCGATCCACCGGGTCAAATCGAGCCACGCGACGTCGAAGGAGGTCGTCGAACGGCTTCCCGACGAACCGGCCGACGGCGACGACACCGAAGAATCCGCCGACGCGGAAGGCGAGGATACGGACGACACAGACGAGACGCGATCCACCGGCCGAGAGCGGCTCGGCAGCCGTGAGAACTTCTGGGGCCGCTAGCCTCGTTCGGAGCGCGTCTCGCCTACGGACAGTCCACGCGCCGCCGATCTGCGGCCCAGCGAGACGCCCCGAGGCCCCTCGATCCACCTGTCTTCTGATCGGCTGGTCGGTCCGATCCACCGTTTTTTCACCGATGCCTCCCTACGTCTCGTATGGTCGCAGACGACGCCTCGCCCGCTCCCGACGACGGCGAGCCCGACAGTGCCGGTCGGCCGGCGGAGCCTCCGAACCCCGAAGACGTCGACGCGGAGGCGTTGTTGGCTCACGCCGGGTTCGACGCCGACGCGGGCGTCCTCACCGAACGGCAGGCCGAGGTGCTCGCGCTCCGCGAGCAGGGACTCAGACAGGCCGTCATCGCCGAACGCCTGGGTACCTCCCGGGCGAACGTCTCCAGTGTCGAGGCGAGCGCGCGCGACAACGTCGATCGGGCCCGGGAAACGGTGGCGTTCGCCGAGGCGCTGGCTGCGCCGGTACACGTCGAGATTCCTCCTGGAACCGACCTCTACGACGCCCCGAAACGCGTGTACGACGCCTGCGATGCGGCGGGGGTGAAGGTGAACAAGACGGCCCCCGACCTGATGAAGACGATCGGCGACCGCGCCGGCGACGCGGTGTACGGCCGGGAAGTCCGCGAACAGCTGTACGTCACGGTCGGTGCCGACGGGCAGATCCGGGTTCGGTGAGCGGTCAGTCCTCGATCCGCTCTGCGACGCCGACGAGCGTTGCCCCGGCCGTGACGGTCGCATCACGGGCCACAGAATAAACGATCCCGTCCCGGTCGGCGACCGGTCGCTGGAGCGTCTCGAACGTCGTCGGGTCGTACACCTCACCGAGCGTGTCGCCCGCAGCCACCGAGTCGCCGATCGTGAGCCCGGCTGCCGGGCGGAACAACCCGGAGTCGACGGCGGTGACCCGGCCGAGGTGGTTGCGCGCGACGGTGCCGTCCCACGACGCCGGCTCGCCGTCGAGTGCGCCCACCGACCTGAGCACGCCGACGACCCCTTGCACGCCGGTCTCGACGGCCGACTCGACGAGTTGTCGGCTGTGGGCGAGTTCTGGCGTAATCGTCGGGATGCCACGTCGGCTGGCGGCGACGCGTAGCTTCCCGTCGAAGTTTCGCTCGCTCCACTCCGTGTCGGCGTCGTCACCGGCGGCCTCGGCCAACAACAGGTCGGTCCCGAACGCCTCGGCGAGTTGGCGGCAGTCGGCGTCACCCCGCAGGTAGACGGTGTGAGTGAGCATCGCTGCGGATCCCGTGTGGAGGTCGACGACGACGTCTGCGTTCCGCACGAACCGCCAGAGCCGGGCGGCCATCCGCTCGTGGAGGGTGCCGTCTGCGTCGCCGGGCCAACACCGGTTCATGTTCGGTGACACCGAGTCGAACACTTCTGGGGTCGTGTACGAGACGCGATCGAACGTCAGTGGGTCGGCGACGGGAACCGACACGAGCGTTCCGGTGAGGGCGTCTTCGGTGGTTTCCTCGCCGTCGCCCGTCACCGACCCGCCGACCAGTCGGTCGTGGAGTCGACGCAAGACGGCCGTCCCGTTCACCTCGCGCCCGTGCTGGGCCGCCTGTGCGTAGACGACGGGGCCGGCGTCGTCGGGGACGACGAGCGCGGGGCCGTCCTCGCCGTCGACGAGTGTTCCCTCGCCGTAGACGTGAACGGTCGTGCGAATTGGCACACCCGAGGGGAGTCGGGCGAGAACCAGCGTGCGGCTGTCGTGCATGTACCGAGGGTCGGCGGGTGACCCGTTAACCGTTGGGTGTCGACGTGCCCCGCCGACCACCGACGCTAAGTTCGTGCGGAGTGGAGCGTGTGACGAGATGCGGGTCACGCTGCTCGGCACGGGAGACACGACGGGGACGCCGACCGTAGGGTGTGCGTGTGCCACCTGCGCGGCGGCCCGCGAGCGCGGCGTCTCCCGGTCACGCTTCTCGGTTCACGTCGCCAACGAGCGCACCGACGAGTCGCTGCTCGTCGACTTCAGTCCCGACTTTCGTCGGCAGTTTTTGGACCACGACGTGGCGCTCCCGGACGCCGGGCTCGTCACGCACATCCACTTCGACCACCTCGACGGCCTCGGCAACGTCTATCGGCTGGTCGACGGCCTCCCGGTACACGCGCCGAACGAGACCGACCCGGCGACGAACGAGAGCGTCGCCGAGACCATCCGCCGGAAGTACGACTACCTCGGCGACCGCATCAGCGTCCAGGCGCGCGAGCCGTTCGAACCGTTCGAGACGTGCGGGTTACGGGTGCAGTTCGTCCCCGTCGACCATCCGCCGCTCCGGTGTTTCGGACTCGTCGTCGTCGACCCCGAGACGGGCGCGAAGCTCTCGCTCACCGGCGACACGAGCTACGACGTCCCCACTCGGTCGCGGACCGCACTCGCCGACGCTGACCTCCTCTTGGCGGACGCCATCGTCCCAGCGTCGGCGTGTGCGACCCACCCGATCGGCGGCCGCCACGAGACCGACGCCGGCGTTCCACGCACGTTCGGCACGAAACACATGACCCGAGAGGGCGCACTCGACCTCGCCGCAGAACTCGAGGCCGACCAGACCCGACTCGTCCACCTCGCACACTACTACCCGCCCGACGAGGCCTTCGAGGAGCCGCTCGCGGTCGACGGCGAGACGTACGATCTCTGATCACTCACCCGCGTCGTACGCGCTCGCGACGACTTCACGGATTCGCCCGGCCGTCACCTCACCCACGCCGTCGACCTCCTGGAGGCGTTCCTCGTCGGCCGTCATCACCGCCTCGACGGAGCCAAGGGCTTCGAGAAGCGACCGGGCAGTCACCGGACCGATGTCGGCGATGGCGGAGACGACGTACTCCTGTTGTTCCGTACGGGTCTTCGTCGTCTTCTCGCCGTGGACGCTCACCTCGCGGTCCCGGGTCTCCTGTTCGCGGCGAGCGATCGTCGCGAGCAGGGCGGTGGTGTCGGCCTCGCTCTCCGTTCGGAGCACGCTCACTCCGAAGTCGACCGCGAGCGACGCGAGCGCGCCGCGAATCGCGTTCGGCTCGACGTTGCGCTGGCCGTAGAGGTTCGTCCCCTCGACGACGACCGTCGGTCTGGCGTACGCACGCGAGAGCTCGCCGACCTGCGCGAACAACGACCGGTCCGCATCGAGCACGGAGTCGACGAAGTCGGCCGCCGACTTGCGCTCGACGGCGACCCGGTCAGAGAGCACGTAGTCGCCCACCGCCAGCGTCTCGAGCCGCGTGGTCAGTCCGTCCCACGTCGAGAGGTCCTTCGCGATCGTGGAGTCGAGCTCGCGCTGATCGACGACGACCTCGACACCCGTCTCGCGGCCGGCGGTTGCGACGATGCCGTCGCTACCGTCTGTTTCGTTGCCTGTGTCACCGCCATCTGTTCCGCCGCCGGCGTCGTCTCCGGTTCCATCGCGGCTCTCTGCGGCGAAGTCGGTGAGGCCGGCGTCGGTCGCCGCCGTGTCGCTTCCCCCGTCGTCGACTGGGGGGTCTACCGCCGGCTCGTCGGCGGCCTCGGCGAACGCGTCGAGACCGGCCTGCCCGTCGTCGACGGCGGCTTCGACGTCGTCGGTCGCCGCCTTGAGTTCGGCGAGCTGTTGGGTCATCTGTTTTTCGCGCCGCTTCGAGATCCAGAAGAACGCCTCGTCGCGGGTGTCTTCTGCCATGAGCACGACGACCTGCCCCTCGGCCTGCCGGCCGGTCCGCCCTTTCCGCTGGATCGACCGAATCGCCGTCGGCACCGGCTCGTAAAAACAGACGAGGTCGACCTCGGGGACGTCGAGGCCCTCCTCGGCGACGCTCGTGGAGACGAGCACCTCGAACGCTCCGTCGCGGAAATCATCGAGCGTCTCCTGTTGTTGGGTCTGGGTCATCCCGTCGGAGCCCTCCTTGTCTCCTTGGCCGACGAACTTGTGGACGTCGAAGCTGGCGTCGAGAAAGTCGACGAGCGCCTCTGCGGTGTCGCGCGACTCGGTGAACAAGATCGCGCGGTCGCCGCCCTGAATGCCCAGCGTCTCTGCGAGCAGGATCCGCGCCTTCGAGAACTTCGGATGGAGGCCGTCGAACGACTCGGCCTTTCGCATCGCGGTTCGGACCCGTGGGTCCGCGACCATTCGTTGGCTCGCTTTCGAGGCGCCGGACGACCGCGCGGCCTCCCGCTGGCGCTCGAAGTAGCGTCTGACCGACTCCACCGACTGCGTCTCGACGAGCTCGACGGCGCGACGGAGCTTCATCACCTCCGCGTGCGTGGACATCCCGGTGTAGCCGTCGGACTGGTCGTTGTCCATCATTTGTTTGAGCTGGCCGCGCATCCGGTTGAGGTCGCGCTGTGAGAGGTCTGGGCTCGTCTTGTTCGTCACCCCGAGCTGTTTCAACGACTCCAGCCGGTCGGATATCACCTCGTTCAGCGCGTCGCGGATCTCGAGGACCGGTTCGGGAAGCGTCACCCGATCCCAGCGGACGTCCGTGTCGTGGGTGTACTCGTCGACGTCGGCGTCCGCCTCGGTCATCACCTCGACGTTCCGGAGCCCGAGGTTCTCACAGACGGTCTCGATCTCGTCCGTGTCGCCGCCCGGCGAGGCCGACATCCCGGTCACGAGCGGGTCGGCGGCGTCGGCGTGGTATCGCTCTGCGATGTAGACGTACGCGTAGTCGCCCGTGCCGCGGTGGCACTCGTCGAACGTGAGGTGGGTGACGTCTCGTACGTCGATCCGGTTCCCGACGAGGTCGTTCTCGACGACCTGCGGGGTCGCGATCACGACCCGGGCGTCGTCCCAGACCGCGGCGCGGTCGTCGGGCGGCACTTCACCGGTGAACACGACGATCTCGTCGTCGGGGATCGAAAGTGCCTCTCGATAGAACTCGGCGTGCTGTTGTACCAGCGGCTTCGTCGGCGCCAACAACAGGGCGGTTCCGCCCGCCTCGTGGAGTCGACGAGCCGTGACGAGCAAACTCACGGTCGTCTTGCCGAGGCCGGTCGGAAGACACACCAGCGTGTGGGCCTCGCCCGCCGCCTCGGCTAGCTGTAGCTGGTATCGGCGGCGCTCGAGGAAGCCGTCGACTACCAAGGGATGTGTCAGTCCGTCGGCCTCGGTCGCCATCGTCGACGATTCGGCGTCCTCCGTCTAAAGCGTTCGCGAAGCGAGGCGGAAGTGGTCTCGGAGGGCAAACGTCTCTGCCGGGCGTCACCGATCGTCGGAGTCGTCGGGTCGGCAGTCCTCGGGTACGGTTTCGTCGACCAGCGCTGCCCACTCAGCGAGCCGGTCTCCCGTTGGTGTGCGCGCGCTCATCGTCTGAGGGATCTCGAGTGCCATTGGTAAATCTTTCGCCGATCCTCGCGCCGCGGGGGCCGCTGTTCCGAGCCGCGCCGTTTTTACCCGCCAACGGTCTCACTCGTGCATGAGCGACCTGGCTGCGTTCCTCGCTGGCGACCGCCTCGACGACGTGGTGTTGTATCTCAGCGACGTCTTCTTGGACGACGACTCCCGGCTGCGTGACGTCGGCACCGAGACCGACGACGGCGTCCGACTCGTCCTCGACGGCGAAACCGGCCGCGACGCGTTCGCGGCGGGTACCGGGATGGATGCGATGTCGTTCGCGGGCGACGCGATGGGAACGTCCGGTACGATCGATCGATCGCTCGACGCCGGTGTGTGTCCGGATGCGGACACAGGTACGGAGTCCAACACAGACGCCACCAAGACGACCGTCGATGCGGGCGACGCGGTCGACGATGACCACGCGGTCCGGTTCGTCCTCGCGTTCGCCGAGGCACAGAACGAGGCGGTCGGGGGACGCTACGCCGACGGCGACGTGATCCACGCGTACGCGCACTGCGCCTGTGGTGCACGCTACGCCGACCGCTGGGTCGTCGGCGAACGCGACGACCCAGCCTGAGCTGTCGGTCTCGTCCGTCGTCGGCCGGTTCGGCTGGAAGCGATCGTCTCGTTCGTCGGCGGTCGACTCACCCTTTGAACAGGCTGGCGTGTACCGGCGCGTGGTCGCGGTCGTCGTCGCCAACCGCCTCCCGCACGGCACCGTCGCCGTCGTGGTCCGCGACGGCTCGTCCGCCGACGCCCGCGTCGAGGAAGTCGCGCAGTGGGGGCCCGACGTGCTCCGGCTCGACGAGGAACGCGTCGTGGCCGTGGTCGGATTCGATCACGTGGTGAGCAACCGGTACCTCGCGGTCTCTGAACGCTGATGCCACCGCGGCGGACTGTTCGACCGTGAAGTGCCAGTCGCCGGTGAAACTCATCACGAGCGCCTCGCCTTCGAAGGCGGCGAGCGCGTCGGCGTCGCTCCCGTATCCGGCTGCTAGGTCGTACTCGTCCATCGCGCGGGTGAGGTAGAGGTAGCTGTTCGCATCGAAGCGGTCGCTGAACCCGTCGGCCTGGTAGTCGAGATAGGACTCGACCTCACGGTACGGGAAGAACGCAGCCGTCGGGCCGGCCTCGAGTCCGAGGTCGCCGTCGTCACGGCTCAACGAGTCGCGGCCCGCCGAGCGACGCCCGAACTTCTGGGCCATCGACGCCTTCGAGAGGTACATCACGTGTCCGATCTGTCGAGCCAGCGCGAGACCGGTGTCGGGGTCGGGACGATCTGCACCGTAGTAGTCGCCGCCACGCCAGTTCGGGTCCGACCGGATCGCCCGCCGCGCCACCGCATCGAGCGCGAGACACTGCGCGTCGAGTCGCGCCGCAGCGGCGATCGGAACGACCCGGTCGACGTCGTCGGGGTAGCGCTTCGCCCACTCGAGCGCGTTCATCCCGCCGGCGCTCCCGCCGACGACCGCTCGGAGTCGGCCGACGCCGAGGTGATCGAGCAGCCGGCGCTGGGCTCGCGCCCAGTCCGCGATCTGGACCGGAGGGAACGCGGTTCCCCACCGGTCGTGGTCGGGGTCGTCGCCCGGGAGGTCGAGGTCGGGAGGACGCGTACTCGACGGCCCAGACGTACCGTAACACGATCCGGGAACGTTGACACACACCACGTAGTACTCGGTGGTGTCGATGGCTTTCCCCGGGCCGACGACGTCGTCCCACCACGCGCGGGCCTGGCCCGCCTGCCCGGCGTCGGCCCCACGGTCGGGCGTGCGCGACACGTTCTGGCTGCCGGTGAGCGCGTGACACACCAACACGACGTTGTCGCCGTCGAACTCGCCGTACGTCTCGTAGGCGACGGTCAGCTCCGGGATCGACTGTCCACACGCGAAGGTGAACGACCCGAGCGAGGCGACGCCGGCATCGGTGGGTGTTGCAGCCACGGTCACGCCTCCCCGTCGCGTTGCGGTTCACTCGCTGCTGTCGCCGCTGCCGTCTCAAGTGCGGCGTCGAGGTCGTCGATTACGTCGTCGGCAGCCTCGATACCGACCGAGAGGCGAACCATGTCGGGCGTGACCCCGGCGGCGCGCTGAGCGGGCTCGTCGAGCTGGGCGTGCGTCGTCGAGGCGGGGTGGATAACGAGCGTCTTCGCGTCGCCGACGTTCGCGAGGAAACTCGCGAGCTCGACGGACTCACACAGCGTCTTTGCGGCCTCGTATCCGCCAGCGAGGCCGACGGTGATCATCCCGCCGTAGTCGTCGAGGTACCGCCGCGCGTTCTCGTGTGTCGGGTGTGAGTCGAATCCCGGGTACGTCACCCAATCGACGCGGTCGTCTGCCCGCAGGAACTCGGCGACGGACCGTGCCGTCTCGCAGTGGCGGTTCATCCGAAGCGGGAGCGTCTCGACGCCCCGGAGTGTCTGCCAGGCGTCGAACGGAGACTGTTGGCCGCCGGTGGGGCGAACGCCTCGCTGGCGGGCGACGTTCGCGAAGGCCGCCTCGCCGAATCGGTCGACGAAGTCGACGGGGAACGCCGGTGACTCTCCGGAGAGCTCCGCGTACTCCGCCTCAGGGTGGTCCCATGGGAACGTGCCGCCGTCGACGAGAATGCCTCCAACGGTGGTTCCGTTGCCGGAGATCCACTTCGTGGTCGACTCCCAAACAATGTCCGCGCCGTGTTCGACGGGCCGACAGAGCGCCGGAGTCGCGAACGTGTTGTCGACGAAGAGTGGGACCGCGTGGTCGTGGGCAATGTCGGCGACGCGCTCGAGGTCCGGTGTCACGAGCGAGGGGTTCGCGAGCGTCTCTACGTGGACGAAGGCGGTGGTTTCGTCGATCGCCTCCGCGTACGCCGCGTAGTCGGTCGTGTCGACGAGACGCGTTTCGACGCCCCGTCGGCTCGCGATCGTCTCGAGGTACGTCGCCGTGCCGCCGTACATCTCCGCGCTCGCGACCACGGAGTCGCCGGCCTGTGCGAGCACTGTGACGGCCGCGTCGAACGCAGCCATGCCGGACGAGGTGGCGACGGCCCCCGACCCTCCTTCGAGCGCGGCGAGACGGTCTTCGAGCGTGCGGACCGTCGGATTCGAGACGCGGGAGTAGACGTCGCCGTCGTCTCTGAGGGCGTACCGGTCCGCCGCCGTGTCCGCGTCTTCGAACACGTACGACGTCGTCTGATGGATCGGCGTCGCGTGCGCCCCCGTCGCCGGATCGGGCGCCGTGCCGGCGTGGAGACTCCGCGTCCTGAACCCGCGTTTCATGTATGTAGTGCATATACATTTAGCCCAATATAACCCACAGTTACGGCAATCGCTGCCGGACGACGGCCACAGCAATCGTGGACTCCCGACGTGGTCGTCGTAGTCGAGACGTGCGTTTATACCCGATGACGCACCAACTCGTTCGTAATGGCCGCCACAGACGCTCCGATCCCCGACCTCCGTGGACGCGCCGACGCCTGTGCTGACCGCCTTCGGGCCGCCGACCGAGTCCTCCTCGTCTCGCACATCGACGCCGACGGTCTCACGAGCGCCGCCATCGCGTCGGCGGCGCTCGCGCGTGCGTCGATCGACCACCACGTCGTCTTCGAGAAACAGCTCGACGACGACGCGATAGCCGAGATCGCTGCCCATGACCACGAAGTCGTGCTGTTCACCGACTTCGGGTCCGGCCAGCTCGACGCGATAGCCGCCCACGAGGCACGCGGTGAGTTCGTCCCCGTGATCGCGGACCACCACCAGCCGGCCGACGCCGACACGCAGTACCACCTCAACCCGCTCCTCGAGGGGATAGACGGCGCGAGCGAACTCTCGGGGGCGGGTGCGAGCTACGTCCTCGCCCGCGCGCTCGAGGGACCTGCCGTCGACAACCGCGACCTCGCTGCCCTAGCAGTGGTCGGCGCGGTGGGCGACATGCAGGATGGCGGCGGCGGACTCGTCGGCGCGAACGAGGCTATCGTCGCCGACGGCGTCGACGCGGGCGTCTTAGAGAGCCGGACCGACATCGACCTCTACGGCCGTCAGACGCGTCCGCTCCCGAAGCTCCTCGAGTACGCTTCGGACGTGCGTATTCCGGGTATCTCCGGCGACGAGGCCGGCGCGATCCAGTTCCTCCGTGGCGTCGACGTCGACGCGACCGACGACGACGGCAACTGGCGGCGGTGGGTGGACCTTACCGACGCAGAACAACAGACGCTCGCCTCTGCGCTGATCCGCCGGGCGGTCTCTTCGGGCGTACCAGCCGATCGAGTCGACGCGCTCGTCGGGACGTCGTACACGCTCCTCGACGAGGCGGTCGGCACAGCCCTACGCGACGTAAGCGAGTTCTCGACGCTGCTCAACGCCACGGCCCGCTACGACCGCGCCGACGTCGGCTTGGCGGTGTGTCTCGGTGACCGCGACGCTGCACTCGAGGAGGCGCATCGACTGCTCCGGTCACACCGGCGGAACCTCTCCGAGGGGCTTCAGTGGGTCAAAAACGAGGGGGTGACCGACGAGCCGAACCTCCAGTGGTTCGATGCCGGCTCGCGCATCCGGGAGACGATCGTCGGAATCGTCGCGGGCATGGCCGCCAGCTCGTCGGCGGTCGACCGCGGCAAGCCTGTGATTGCCTTCGCAGAGGCGAACGACGTGGAACTCAAGGTGTCTGCGCGCGGCACTGGTCTCCTCGTCCGTCGTGGGCTCGACCTCTCTTTGGTGATGCGCGACGCGAGCCGCGCTGTAGGCGGCGACGGTGGTGGCCACGACGTCGCCGCCGGGGCGACGATCCCGGCCGACGCACGCGACACATTCCTCAAGCGGGCGAACGCGCTCGTCGGCGACCAGCTCTCGTGAGCGGGGTCACTGTCACTTCCGGTCTGTCGTCGTTGTGCTGGTACCGACAGCCGTCGACGCCGCGTCGCTGCCTCAGCGCCGACCGAGGTCGCGGAACATCGTTCGGTAGTCCGCGGGCGACAGCGACGCTGCGGCGTCGTCGATGTCGGTATCGATGGCCTCCAGTCGGTCGACGAGCTGTGTGTACGCCGCGTTCGCTTCGAGCTGCTCGGGCGCACGTTGTGCCTCGAGCACCGCACGCTTGCCCGCCAGTGCAGCCGCCTCGCGAAGCAGGTCGTCGTACTGCGATCGCGCGAGCAGCGTCTCGAGTGCGGTTTGGAGGCTATCGCGGTCAACGGGCTTCGTCACGTACAGGTCGAACCCCATCTCGATGATGTCGAAGTCGGGTTCGACGGCCGTCACCATCGCCACCCGACAGTCGAGTCCCGCAGACTGTACGTGTGTCAACACATCGCTGCCGTCGCCGTCGGGCAGTCGTCGGTCGAGTAACACGGCATCGAAGGACTCGTCTACCGTCTCGACGGCCGCTTCGACCGTCGACACGACGGTCACGTCGTGCCGGTCGTCGAGGAACTGCTCGTACAGCGCGGCGATCTCGGGTTCGTCTTCGACGACGAGAACCGACGCCTCACTCACGTCTTATCCCCCCACGACACGCCGCGATGCCCCCTCGTACCATACCTTACCCGTGGCGTACCGGCGAATAAGTGTATCGCCTGCGGGAGGGTCGGGCCACCGTCGCCCGTGTGGACGACGTGTCCTCCTGGTTCGGGTCGAAATCTACGGGCTCGAACCGGCGGCAACCGACTCGGGCCGGCGGCGGCCGGGTCGAACCGGACCACATAGTATAGGTGGCCTGCGCGAGTCGATCAACTGATGACCGACCTCGTCTCGACGGGCGTCGAGGGCCTCGACTCGATACTCTCCGGCGGTCTCACGGAGCGGTCGACCGTCCTCGTCTCCGGCAACCCGGGCACTGGCAAGAGCATCTTCGGCATTCAGTACCTCTACACGGGCGCAACCGACCACGACGAGCGTGGTGTGTACGTCTCCTTCGAGGAGGACGAAGCCGACATCCGCGCCGCCGCGACCGCTGTCGGCTTCGAGGGGTTCGAAGACCTCGTCGACGACGGCGAGATCGTCGTATTGGACAAACGCGAGATGCTGCGTGAGACCGACTTCTCGACCGCTGTCGACCGGCTGTTAGAGACCGTCGAGGGTGGTGAGTTCGACCGGCTGGTGCTCGACTCGCTGTCGATGTTCCAGCTCTTTTTCGAGGACGAACACGAAAAACGGACGTACCTGCTGAAGTTCTCGGATATCCTCAAGGCGAACGGGCTCACCTCGCTTTTGATCGCCGAGCAGGGAGCGGTGTTTCCGGACACCGAAGTCGGCTTGGAGAACTTCCTCACCGACGGTAACGTCTACTTCATCCAGACGCCGACTGAGTCCGGCGTCACCCGGTACGTCTGGGTGGCGAAGATGCGAAAACAGGACATCGACACGGACATCTTCCCGATGGAGATCGGGCAAGGAGGTATCACCGTCCACGAGCGCGCCGGCGGATTCTCGATGATGAGCCAGTCGGACGGCCCGTCGTTTTGAGCCGCTCGGCGTGCGAGTGCTCGACGAAAGAGAGCCTCACTGCGTCGCAGAGAGGTCCCGCCACACCTCGTCGAGCCGATTTTGCACCGCCGAGCGTTCTTCGAGCTCGACGGTGAGCTCGTCGCGGAAGTCGACCGCGACGCCGTCGACGGTCCGGCGGTACACCTTCACGCGGCGGTGCTCGGCCGAGAGCGGTCGGTCGTGGAGCTCGATGAGTTCCGCGTCCTCGAGTTCGTCGATGCGGCGGTAACACGTCGCGATGGGGACGCCGAGCTCGTCGCTGAGGTCCTGTGCGGACTTCGCCTCCTCGGTGGCCGTCAAGATGTCCGTGTTGTACTTGTTCCCGAGCACTTCGATCAGGTCGTCCCCGGACATACTGGTATCACTCTTGAGTTTTAGAACAAAAAGATGTCGGTGGATCGGTGAGACGGCCGTGAGGTCGCCGACACCCTCGTGCCGTCCCCGAATCGTCTCACGTCGGTTCCTGTCTACGTCCCCGATCGTGACCGGAGCCACCCGCGGCGTTCTCGTCGATGATAGTGGTGGCCGGCCGGGTGCGTGCGGTGGTTGCCGTCCAGTACGGTGCCGACGTGACGGTCACACCAGGGGTCCGTGGCTTTGTTCCAGATTCTCAGCCACTAAATAACGGGGAAACCGCTAGCACCCGCCGTTTTATCACGATGAATAATCGGCGGGGAGTGTTTATGTAGATCTTCTGGATTTGCGTTGATAACGCCCTCGGGACGGCCGCGGGCTCACAGCAAACCATGTTCGAACCGAACCGAACGGAGGAGCGGGGTCAGGTGGGGATCGGGACGCTCATCGTGTTCATCGCGATGGTGTTGGTGGCGGCGATCGCCGCCGGCGTCCTGATCAACACCGCCGGGTTCCTCCAGACGCAGGCGGAGGCAACGGGCGAAGACAGCACACAGCAGGTGAGCGATCGCCTGCAGGTCGTCAGTCAGTCGGGGTACCTCGATAACCCCGCAAACGGGACGGTCGACCACTTGACGTTCGTTCTGGCACGGTCGCCAGGAGCGGACAACATCGACCTCAACACCGTCTCGGTCGAGATGACGGGGACGAGCGGGCAAGAAACGTTCGACCTGAGTAGTAACGTCACGAACGTCTCCATCTTTACCGGCGGTGAGGACAACGTGCTCACCGACGCGAGTGACCGCGCGGAGGTCACGATCGCTCTCACCGGGGACAACGGCGTCAACGCCGCCGAGAATCTCGGCTACGGCCTCGAAGAGGGCGACGCGCTGACGGTGACGTTCACCACGCAGAGCGGCGCGACGATGACGACGGAGATTCGGATTCCAAGCACCGTGGTCGACGAATCAGTGAGGCTCTAATCATGTTCGAAACAATCACCGAACCCGAGGAGCGGGGTCAGGTGGGAATCGGGACGCTCATCGTGTTCATCGCGATGGTGCTGGTGGCGGCGATCGCTGCCGGCGTCCTGATCAACACCGCCGGGTTCCTCCAGACGCAAGCAGAGGCAACGGGCGAAGACAGCACGGCACTCGTCTCAGAGCGGATCAACGTGAACAGCGAGGTGGGCATCGTCGCGAGCGGCGCAGACACGCTCAACGAACTCCGCATCGCGGTCACCGGCGCGCCCGGAGCCGATCAGATCGACTTGGCCGAGACGACCCTGCAGGTCGTCGGGCCCGGCGGGCAAGAAAATCTCGTGTTCACTGATGGCACCATCACCGCGTTGGAGCTGGGGCCGGTCGACAACGATCTCTCAACCGGTGACTCGTTCAACGTGACGATGGGCGACATTGACCGAGTCGATGGCATCAACACGAGTGCAGACGAGCAGCAACTCGAAATTAATGTGACCAACTCGAGCGGTCACGTGCTCGACAGCACCACTATCACTAATGATAATGTGACGAGTGATGGATTACAACAGATCACATTTGCTGACGGTGGAACGGCGGAAACCGAGCTTAACGAGGCTGAACTCAGTGACGGTACTTTGGCAGAAGACGACGAGATCACGGTCACGCTGTACAACAACAGCACGACTGCGACCGACGAATACGAGGTTGCGACCGTGACCATCACTACCGATGGGTCCAGCACGGACACCGATAGTGCCCCGTTCCCCAACACAGCCAACGCACTCACCGCGAACGAGTTCGCAGTCGTGCCCACTGACGGGACCGGCTTCGAGACCGAGCCCGTCCTGAGCGAGAACGACGACTACACGATCGTCGCTAACCCAGACGCGGGCGCGTTCCAGGATGGCA
>Ga0209917_1000343_pt1 | contig 19564 bp, 15 predicted proteins | sample SalPon2_C_H2O_MG_FD_185710 | JGI IMG/M metagenome (GOLD analysis project Ga0209917, IMG submission 185710) | Salt pond water microbial communities from South San Francisco under conditions of wetland restoration - Salt Pond MetaG R2_C_H2O_MG... | ecosystem: Environmental > Aquatic > Non-marine... | reverse complement strand
GCTGGCATCCCGACCGGACGACATCTGAACGAACGGCTCTTTATTGCGATTTGGGTTCCATCATGACTCAGTGCGGAGGTGGTATGGTCTGGCCACGTTTCAACCAATTAAAATGAACGGACACGCGGGTGTGAATTTTGCGATTGCTGTTAGATTGAACTGCATTCAAAAAATTTCTTTCAATCGGTTTTCTAACTCTTTTCTATGTCTATATTCGAATCTGCGTTAAATATATGTACTCACACGAAGGTCTTGACACATGGTAGAAAGCCCACCAGTCGACGAGATCCACTTTTCGATGGAGCCAGATGTGGAGACGGTCCCCGGACAACGGACAGAACAACTCTTGGCTCGACAGCGAGAGATTGACAGCAATGCCGTCGCGTACCCCCGGCGCATACCGATCGCGATCGATGAGGCTAAAGGTGCGACTATCAGGGATGTCGATGGCAACACTTTCCTAGATTTTTTCGCCGGAATTGGCGTGTTGAATGTCGGTCATTCAAACCCGTACGTACTTCGCGGCGTCCAGGAGCAACTGGAAAAAGTCACTCACACGGTTGATTTTCCGACCGAGGCACGGATTGAGTTCATCGAACGGCTCAACGACATCGCGCCTGAGGGTCTCAGTGGGAACAGTAAGGTCATATTCGGTGGACCGAGCGGAAGCGATGCGATCGAAGGGTCGATCAAACTCGCAAAACACAACACCGGCCGCCATGGCTTGCTTGCCTTCGAAGGATCCTATCACGGAACCACAGCCGGTGCCCTCAGTCTCACCGCCGGCAAAGCGTACAAAGAGGGATACGGGCCGCTATTGGCTGATGCCGTCCACGTCCCGTTTCCGAACCCTACCGAGCCGGGGCCGACCGGTGAAGTTGAGCCGTTCTGCCCCGCCGAAAACTGCTGTCAAGACGGCACCTGTGCGCGTGCACTAGATGCAGTACAACGGAAATTCGAAGGTACCTATGGGGGACACGAATCACCTGCGGGGATTTGGGTTGAGCCAATTCAGGGCGAAGGTGGTGTTGTCGTCCCACCAGAAGGGTTTTTGAAGGGGCTCCGCGACATCGCCGACGACAACGATGCGCTACTCATTTTCGACGAGATTCAGACCGGGTTCGGACGTACCGGCGAGTGGTTTGCAGCCGAGCACTGGGACGTGACGCCAGACGCGATGACGATGGCGAAAGGCATCGGCGGCTCTGGTCTACCCATCGGTGCGATGATGTATCACGAACAATACGATACGTGGGGTCCGGGTGGTCACGTGGGGACGTTTCGGGGGAATGTCCCTGCATTTGTCGGTGGTACACGCGCTATCGAGTACATTGAGTCACACAACGTCCTCAAGCATGCGACTAAGGTCGGGACTTACATTCGGTCGCGGTTCCGTGAACTCGCCGAAGAAATACCTGAAATCGTTGATATTCGCGGAAAGGGGCAGTTTACTGGCGTTGAATTTGAAGTGAACGGTCGCCCCTCAAAATCTCTCGTTGAATCGATTCAGCGCGAGTGCTACCACAGGGGCGTTCTCGTGTGGTATGCCGGCCGCCACAAGAGTGTTCTTCGCCTTCTTCCGCCGCTCGTCTTGACACAACGCCAGGCAGAAGTTGGAATGGATATTATTACCGAATCAATCCGCGACGTCCTCACAAACCACAGCAAGTGAACTCATCAAGTGTGCACTTCTGTAGGAGATTGTGGATACTGCTGAGGTATCGTCGTCAAGTCGAAGGGGGGAAGCACACCGTGTCTCCTGATTCACATACACGCGAATACCTCATGAAGTGACCATGGATATCCTTCCCGCGCTGAATCGCGATGCTTTCTTCTCGATTCTCCGTGAAACAGTTTCACTTTATTGCTAATATACAATTGGCGCTGCCATTTCCGCTTCTGCGAATCGAACAGAGTAGATTACTCAGCTTTTTTTACCGTCTCTTCAAGTCCATGTGAGTTCAGTATAATCTCTTCAGTGTAATCACGTAACATCCCTACGCTCTCATCAGCTTTGATCGAGCTGATCACAAATTTCGAATTCGTCCGCTGGATTCCGTCAACAGCCTCAAACTCCTCAACAAGTGTTTCAATCATATCACGAGACGGAAGCCGTGAAATAACGATAAAGTCAGTATCACCCATCATAAAATAAACTTCATTCACTCCTTCGATTTCGGCCAATGCCTTCCCAACCTCTTCCTGATACCCTTGTCTAAACTCTGCGAGCACTTCAGAAATAACTGTGAGGCCCAATCCAGCCTTTTCGAAATCGATTTCAAACAAGTCATTTTTGATTATCCCTCTGTCCTTCATATTCTTGATTCGATAGTGAACTGTCGATTTCGGTATATTCGTTTCTTCCTGTATACGTTCAAGACTAGTAGAACTGTTTTCCGCGATTGACCGTAGAATGCGAACGTCCCGAGCATCCAGACTCATTTGAAAGTCACTCCCGAACGGTTCCAAATACACAGCGATTGGGTATCAGCCATACTGGTCCTGTGTTGGTAGACGAATAAATATACTTGTTTTGAGCAAATCTATCGCACCGGGCAAATCACGAAAACTTCGGTCGCTAAGCATGTCCGGTCAGACTTCGTGTTCCGGTATTTCGGAACTCTTCAATCCTCACCCTACCGCCTTCTTTGTCCGCTGGCGCGGACTACGGTACTCGCTGAGGGTGGGGTGGGGGCTTGGCGCCTGCACCACGGCTAAACATCGACTCCTGCAGCTAGCTGAGTGCAAGAGACAGCGTGGCCGACCAATTCGGCGGTTCGGGGGTCGTCAATCGGCGGGGACATATACTTCGAAGCTAGTGAGGAATACAGACAACCGATGGGTGACAACAGCGTTGAGTATCGTGACTGGGTTGAGTATCCACACGCCCGCCTCCGCGTTGAGATCGTGAAGGAGGCAGGGGCCCCGAAGCGGTTTGTCGTCCAGTTGGAGCGGCGCATCGACGACGATTGGTGGGAGGTCGTCCGGTTCGACCACGACCCGGAGAATCCGATGGGGCACGATATTACCGAGGAGGGACTTCACATGGACGTGTATAAATTCGGTGAGAAGGCCCGCGTCAAAGACGACTTCCCACCCGTGAGTTTAATACGAGCGCCGCGATATTGTATCGCATACATTGAGCAGCATGCCAACACACTGCTCCGGAGGTTCGAGAAATGGCACGATCTGAATCAGGATCCGACTGGCGGGAGGAGTCTATGAGTGACGCCGAACTCGATGCATTCAACGACGCCGTTGAGCACCTTGGCGATCGCGTGAGTGAATTCCTCGCTGAAGGGTTGGATATCTCTGCAGAGGAGATCGACGCGGACGTTGAGGACCTCCCTATGCCCGATCCGCTTAATGACCGCGCTGCCGACGAATGACTCTCTCCCCACCCTACCCGCTCACTACTGACGCGGTTCGCTCCTTGAGAACGAAGTATTAGCACGTGAACTACCCCACCCTGCTCGGCCTGGCGGCCTCGCTGAGGGTGGGGCTTCCTGCTTCTGTGACGCACTTTTTTAGCGGGGTTGACTGCGAAGTCTCGTCCGCCACAGGGAGCGCAGTCTCCACAGGCGTAGATTCGGAGTGTCCCACTCCTATTGGCTCGACGGGAGAGTTCCACGGGCTGACACACGCTTTTTGTCGCGTTTGAATGTCGGCCAGGTGTCCTACTCCCGCAAGGAGCGAGCCGTCCCGTCCGGGACGGCGAGTGAGCCGGGAGCGGTGGCACGGAACGCCCATCTTGCATTCATAGTGGAGCGTTCCCGGCATAATAGTATCGCTGTAAGAATAGGTGGTGACGGCGCTGTATCCCCACCCTACTGCGTTCCTTGTCCGCGTTAGCGGACTGCGGTACTCGTTGAGGGTGGGGGCTTAGCGCCTACTTTCAGCTAAGCACGTGACGTGTTAAAATAGGGATCGAGGTATCTTCAAATGTCTGAAACCGATCGCCAGCTAACGGAGGAGGTTCATCAGCTCAACCCGCCGCTCCCCGAAGAGAGTGGGCTGACGCTCGAGGAGTACCTCGCGATGCAACAGGCGATCGGCCACCCGACGCGGTTCCGGATCCTCCGCATGCTCGTCGTCAACGAGGAACTGAGTGCTGCCGATCTCAAGGCCGCGGTCGATGTCGAGTCCCACAATTTCTATTACCACCTCGACGAACGGGTCGATATCAGACTGGTCGACAACAGTGGGAATACTCTCTATTGGCAGCCAACATCACGCCCCAGACCACAGCTTTCTATGTGAAACGGCTGTCAGGGGAGCTCTTCAACGAATTCTCTGTACTCGTCATGGCCGAACACCTCAGAGATCTCCACCTCATGCGTACCGTCACGCTCTAGCAGTAACCGAGCTTGTTCGCTACTCCGGCCATCGGGTAGTTTGAACACGATCACAGCGTCGTAGTCCTCGATGCTTCCGTGGTAGGTATCGAGGACCTCTCCATCTACCTGCCCGACGATATCGCGCATATTTTCGTGCCACTGTGGCATACGTTCGATCTCCTGCTTTGCCTCCGTCGTGTGTTTGGCCAGCGCCAGATACGTTTGCATGGAACATGTAGATGTATGATACTACCAAATATAATATTTACGGAGTGGGTTTTAATAACATTGCTAGTACATCACAAAGCCGGTTAATTGAGACGTCTACTTGCTTGAGATGTGTGTGAACTACCCCTGCCTATTCTCCGCCGTCAGCGGCTCCTTGAGGCAGGGGCTTACTGCTTCCACGACACGCTTTGCAGGAACATCCGCAGTTCCCGTAGGGAGCGCAGTCTCCACAGGCGTACCTTCGGAGTGACCCACTCCTAGATCGGCGAGTCCGCGAGAGAGAATGTTCCACGCTGCGTTACTCCTTGAGGAAGGGGGCTTACCGTCTGCAATCAGCTAAACCACTATTAAGTGACAGGAGCAAACTCTCATTGGGATCAACAACGTTTATTGTCAAGATAATCTTCATATCTTTTCTCGGATTCTTTTCGCTGTGATTTGATGTCTATTATGGGTGGCTTATGCTCTTTCTCATAATGATACGTATTTTTGTGTGTTCTAAGAACAAAAAAATAATAACTTTTATATATCCATAAGCGTATGTTTAAAATGAGTCCTGCTAAAACAATACGGGACTCAAACAACGAAACACGAGACAATATAAATGCACCCTAATCTCAAAGATGCTGAACACGATTCATCTGTGGTGCAGTTTGGCTGTCCACAGTGCTCGTTCGTCGCGGATGATGAGCGAGTGGTTCGGGCACATATGAGTTTGTCTGATACTCCGGATCATGATATGGAATTCATATATATGCCGGAGGTCACCATTCGAGGACTTTCTGAAAACGGTGAGGTTATTAGTGACGTTCCTGGTCACACTCAACTTCAGTATATCTCGGATGGGTTAGATACAACACAGTTAGATGGAGTTTCGTCTGAACAAGATGAACTAATTGTGTCAACGGCTGTGATGAACGCTAAACGGTCGTTTCAGAAGCTTACAGAGTTACTAAATCAGAATCAGTCTGATTCGGTTGAGTACCATACAGTGTATCAAACAGTGGTTGATGCGCTTGCGTTACGGCGTAAGTCCCGCGATAGTGCAGAGCCTGAAACGAAATCGTTTGAAGATCTTACAGACAAACAACAGGCAATTATGATTGAATACGTTCGTGACTCGGATCAAACGTATTATCAGATTGCCAAGAATACAGATGTCTCACCGGCATACCCCAAACGAATCATCCAGAAGTATAAACACATTGCTAACAACCTACGCGAAGACACAATGAGCCAAGAGTACGACATTCCCGATGGAAGAGATTACGCCCAGTTCTCAGAGATGCAGTTCGAAGTCTTAGATACAATCGCCCGCAATCCAGAGCGATCCAATGAAGACATCGCATCTGAACTTGACTGTGCAGAAATGTATCTTGAACGCATGCGTGAACAGTACGGAGATGCAATTCGTAACCGTCGAATTGATCTTGGGCGTGAAGAGCCAGTAGAAACTGACGAGCCACCCATGCAATACTCAAAAAACCCGCAAGACGAAGCCGCAGATGAATCGGCAACTGAAGAACCAACCGAAAAATCCACAACGGAGTCCACGATGTCCCAAACTACCAGCGAAGACGTTCCAGAAGCAGCAAGTACCGAAACCACTGAGAAATCGAATGAAAGTGTTCCTGAAACCCCGCAGGACCCATCACGCCGAAGGATCCGAACAAAGTACGCTGTGTACGATGTTCCAGAAGCTGTTGCACTACAATACAACAATCGAACACAGAAGCAAAGATCTGTCCTCGATGAATTCATCGCAGAGGACAACCCCGAAAACCCCTCCCGAACACACAGCCAAATCGCAGACGATGCCGGAGCACACGAAACCTACGTGTACCAACTCAAATCCCAGTACGTTGGCCTCGCAAACAAGATCAAGCAAGGAACAGTCGTAGAGCAACTCAAAGAGACGCCACAGTCTGAACCCCTGTACGCACAAACACCACAGGGAGGGCTTGCAGACGAACTATTCCCCTACAGACTCAAAGCCGCCGTTGAAGAAGAAGATGTCAAAGCACTATCAGTGCGAGACGTGCGGTCAAACATCAACCGTATAAACGATATCGAACTGCTGGAATCCGCACAGGAGCTTGACGACAGAAAAACCGCACTTGACGCGTTTGAAGAACGCCTCGACAAACTCGACGAAAACCCAGATATGGTGTCCCCCGTCGAGAAAACAATCTATGAAGTCGACACCGAAAAGCTCGCACCCCAGTCAGCAACAGACACACAGACAGTTGACCAAACCACACAAGAAGAAATCTCCGCACTCAAGCGGGAGCTTCAAGATCTTGAAACAGAAATCGAGATCTCACTTGATCTTGTTGAGTCAGAAATCGAATACGGCTCCACCGATCCAGCAACGATCGCCCGTGCAGCAACACTCAAGAGCATTCAAGGAAAAATTGATGAAATACTGAAAGGCCGTCACGAACGTGACTAGAGCTGACTGTTGTAAGCAGATTCAACGTTGTCACGAGTCCGTTGACGCCCCCTCGACCCTAGCCGGGCACAAACAACCACAAGGGGCGAACAAGGTGGATGATAGGAGCACCGGGGACTTGGCACTCCCACTAATCTACCACGCTACAGACCGCAAGGATCCGTGCGGATTGTCACTGGTTGGACACTCGGTGAGGCTAGAAACCTAAAATATCTAATATACAGGATTCCTCCGTTCGCAGGGAAGAATATTCATCACTATACAGTTTTAGCACCAAGCTCAACCACAAGCTCAGAGAGTTCTGAAATAGATAGTGGGTCAATAGCGATTTCTTCACCCGATTCAGTATAGAATATCTTGGGCTGAATTGTCCGTTCAGGGTAGATGTCAGCGACAACGTGGTAGTAAACACTCAGTTGCTTTTGATATTCTGGCTCGGCATAACGACTTCTATCCGTCTTGTAATCAATGATATCCACGGTGTCTGGAGTGACGTGGAGTAAGTCAATGACTCCTGAAAGAGTCACTTTGCCCTGTTCAGTATTGAGCGGAAGATACGCGTTTTCTTCTGGATAGAGTTTACCAGAAAGAGAATCAATGAGAGACTGAACCTGTCGTTCATCGTTGTTCTGAGGGGTAACCGCTTCGCCAAGGCAGTACTGCTCAGCAAAGTCGTGCACTTGGGTGCCGAATTCCATCCCCTCTCCCCCCTCAACTTCTTCATAGACACTGTCGTCCATGAGTGAGTGTGGAGAGTGCCCTCTAGGTCCAACGCGGTCTGGAAGAGAGACGTCTAACACCTGCTTTTCATCTTGGCTAACCTCAAAATCAGGTACTTCCGGATCGCCAAGGCCAATCTCTACCGGGAGTTCTTCAAGAAATGTGTTCGGCTCTTCACCCGCGGTAAACAGAATGTGACTTTCAGCCCGCGTAATGGCCACGTAGAGTAGTCGCCGTTCTTCATCATAATCCCGTGCCAGAGACTTCTGAAGAACATCTACTTTCCAATTGTCATAAACGTACGGCTGTCCGCAGGCCTCATCGTATATCGATCGCTGCCGAAGACCAATTGTATTGTCGTATGAAATTGTCCGACTACCCCGACTTGATGGGGGGAAGCGACCACGGTTCATATTCGCAAGGATGACAATAGGATGCTCAAGACCCTTGGTGGCATGTATCGTCTGAACCGTGACGGAGTCCGCGCCTGCGCTTGTATTTACCTCATGCGTAGTCCCGTGCTCAATGCCCTGAGAGATGAACTTGATTAAATCACCATGTGTGAGCGTTGTAGTCTCTCGAATGGACTCGACTGTGTGAAGCAATACGTCGGCCCGAGGACCGTCGAAACCATACCGCTCAAACACTCGCCGCACAGCCCCACCGAGAGAATCTAGGGCGCTGAGGTTCTCACGGAATGCCACCATCTCCTGAGGATAAGATTCTGTCTCCAAGATGTATTTTATCTCATCCAGCGTATACCCCGCTTGCTCAAGAATGGGAGCCCACCCTCTGTCTCCATTGTGTTCGAGAATACGAAGCCATGCGAGGAGGAGCTTCGCTTGATCTGTTCGGAAAAGTTCAATGCCGCCCTCATATGCCATTGGAAGGCCCTGGTTGTCTGCCACATCCTGAAGCTCTCGTCCAAAGTCTCGAGTCCGGGTAAGAACAGTAATGTCTCGATATTTAGGTGGCCGTCGACTGCCGTCCTCACCATCGACAAGATATTCTGAGTTTCCAACAATCTCATCAATCGCTGTTAGTAGCGCTTCGTGTTCTTCCTCGTGCTGTACGCTTCGAATAATGGAATTGTCGTGGTCCGCATTCGAGTTGAGGTGAACGATACGGTTAGCTACAGAATCAACATCAACGGAGTCGTACTTGGCTGCCGGGGTGACCAAACTCTTTTCAGAGAAATTTAGTATCGTCTGAGTAGAGCGGTAGTTCTCTTTGAGCTTGATGTCTTGGACCGTGGAGGTATCGTACGTTATTCGCGTGTGGTCGCTGTTCAGCTCAGACGCAAACTTTGAGAGCCGATCACGAAACTCTAGGATGTTCTCGACGGCAGCATACTGAAACGAGTAGATACTCTGTTTCCAGTCCCCGACGACACAGATGTTGTTTGTGTTAGATAGGAGCAAGGCGAGTTTAAATTGGATCTCGCTGGAGTCCTGGAACTCATCGACCATCACGTACTCAAAATTCAGTTCATTTCGAAGTTCGTGGTCCTCACATAGCAGAACGAACGCGAACAGCTGAAGGAAGCTGAAATTCAGGTAGTTGCGCGAAAGCGCGAATCTAAGATAATCGAAGTAGATGTCATGCATAAACTGTTTCAGTCCCTCACGGTTTTCCTCGAATGCTCGCCTGGCGACCTCGTCCGGAACCTGTTTCCCGCTCCCTCTGATAGTCGATTTCGTGGGAGCGTCTGGAAGGTAACATTTGTTCTTCCCGTATCGGTACAGTTTTGAGCGTAATCGTGACTGCTTACTTCCCCCGTTTCGCGGAGCATTCATCTCGTCAAACTGCTTCTTGAATGCGGCGTAGTCACCATCTAGATGGGACTCACCATCACGATACCAGCCGTCGGCAGTCGGAAACACCCCTTTCGAAGCAAGTTGATTGATGAGATCGAGCAGCTCACTAGGGTTAGATATTGTTCGTAAGAAGTGGGTATACTCTGGGTGGTCATCAGTAAATTTCTCGAAGAACTCCTGAAAGAGAGCCCCCTCTACAACATCGTCTTCGACAATTCGTGTTGAACTTGGAATACGGTCTTCAATCCCAAGAAGAGTCGGAGCGGCGAATCCATAGTCCTGAAGAATGTCGTGACAGAGACTATGAAAGGTCTGAATCGGGGCATCGGAGAGCTCTGCTGTACTATAATCACAATGCCCGACGATGCGGTCTTTCATCTCGTTCGCTGCATTCCGAGTGAATGTGATGAGCAGGATATCGTCTGGTGAGGCATCCGTCGACTCAAGAATATTGGTATACCGGTGGGTGACAGTGAACGTCTTTCCTGTTCCGGCACCTGCGTCTACGAGATACGTCCCGTTGATATTGTTAATCAGTTTCCGCTGTTTTGGATTCGGGGTTGGGGCTGAATCAGCCTCACCCGGTGTGTCTGTCATCGCTCGCCCTCCAGCAAAAGGTCCCGATGGTTTACTCGCCGGTAGTTTGGCTCGTCAATTAACTCTGCGATAGGAAATCGCTGCTCTCCCGCACGACGAGTATTCAGTTCCCTGAGTCGTTCAGAGACAAACTCCTCAAATGCATCTAGATCATCCTCAAAATAATTGCGATTGCGAATCCGGATGAAGTCACGCATCGCTTGCTTACACCCTTTCTCGACGTACTTGTAATTTCCAACGGCATCCTTCATCACGCTGATAAACGCCACCCCAAACGGCGACTCAATAAGTTCGTCACTGTCACGGGTCTCAGGAAAGTCATTTAGTTCGAATGTTGCCGCGTAATCTACATACGAAGCCTTCGAGAGTGTCTTCTGGCAATCGTTTGATCCATTATCAACGAGTTGCCGATACACCACTTCACTACTAATATAATCAAGATAGGGCTCCGGATGGTACTCAACCTCAGTAATCGTGTCATCTATGGCTGCGTCTCCGCTGACGATATCGTCGACATTCTCTAGGAAGTGCACAAAGACGAATTTGAGATGCTCGTTCGGTTGTTGTGACCGCTGATGGGTTAAGTACAGCTTCGCCTGGAAATCGGGGGTGGTAGAGATGTCGTCAGTAGCCGAATTCTTCACTATATCCGTTGCGGATTTCCTTGAACTGCTTTTATAATCGATAAGGCGCGTGGATGACCCGACAAGGTCGATCTTGCCCTTCACACCGAGGTCTTCATTCTCGAACCACCGTTCGGTAATATCGCTTCCAACAGGCTCTCCAAAGTGCTCGGCAAATGTATTCTCTCCGTACCCTCCGTTCTCAATAGCCAGGCTGCCTGTCTCAGGGGCGTTCTCTTCAAGAAACTCAATAATGTTCTGAACGCCAGCCTGATATTTTGTTCTGTGGACGTCCATATCTATCCCACGGATGAACGGCTCCATCTCCTCAATCATTAGGTCAACAATCTCGTCGATTCCGGCATTCGACACTGTCTCCGGGTGGTGGACATAAAACTCAGCGAAATCGTGGAACAAGTTCCCTTTGCGGAAGTAGTCTCTATCCGGAGAATCTACAATCCGGTCAAAAAAGTAATCTCGCGGTGAATTGACGTACGTACTGAGACTAGATTGGCTCAGAGTATCAAGTTCAACCGCCGATGCTGGCACAGACTCGACACGAAACGACTTTTCTGATGCCGAATTCGATGTCGTATACCGCTCTGTAGAGAGGTCGCTGAATTGGGAAAACGATTGGTCAAGGAGCTCCTCAAAATAGAGACACGGAGTGACAGGCCGGCCACCAGCACTGTCTTGGACGAGGTAATACTGGGTAGCGCCGTTCTGTAGCAGTAGCTGAAACTGTGCCAGATGGCGCTCGAATTCAGTCTCACGGTTAACCCAAGGTCTCCGTAGCGGAGCCCTCGTCCAACCATCATCAAGCCCCAGATAGAACACAAGCGGTCTGTCTACGTGAGTCGCGGATTTTGCATCAGCGAGAAGCACCCCCTCGTTCTCACGGTCAATCGGAACTTCATACGACTGCAAATAAAACTCAAGACTGTCAACTCGAGACTCTGTAACCGATTGTGTAGCAAGTCCAAGCGTATCCAGTTCTTCGTGGAACGAATCAAACCCATCGCCTCCAAGCATCGATTCGTACTCAGAGAGAGCAGTTCCAAACGACCACTCACCAGCTCGCACCGTATCACACCACTCAATGAGCCAGTCCATTTCTGAGACGTCAAGCCTGTGAAGATGCTTTTGCTCGTGGTCAACATCTACGTGCCGCCCAATATGTTGGAGGACTGGCTGTACGTCCGACACCTGTACGTCACTTCCCCTGAACGCAGCCCGAAGAAGTTGTAAAAACGTTCGATGGTCAGCATCATCGAGGAACCCTGGTCCGCCGTAAAATGGGATATTAGAAGCATCAAGAGCCGACTCAACGAGAGTCGAAAACTCACTGGCTGCATCAAGTACAATAGCGACCTGATCAGCAGTTTGCTCTGAGATCGTGGCAACAAGCCCGTTGATCATATCCGCTGAGGTATCGAAGACACGGAATGACGGCTGGTCAAATGCCCGGTCTGTAAATCGGTCAACAATATCGTAGTTTGACGGCAGAATAGATCGTTCGAGAGCTGTAAGTTGTGGATACCCAACTACAGCAAGGTCGGTCGATTCCTCAACACTGTAATCAGTGAGATACCGAGATGTGGTGTCAAGACGACGCACCTGCTGGACAGCCTGATTGACAGCAGGCGTATCAAACTGCTCATACTCAAGAATTTGGTCAGGACGGGCAGAGTATTCCCAACAGTGGATAATCTCTTCTCCGAGGTATGCCGCCTGCTTCCACGACAGATCGGTCTCATGGAGGAGCTCTAAAAAAACAGTTCTTTCCTCCACCTGCTCTCGTCGCCCAGCAGCCAACCTTCGTGGAGTTGTCGCAAAGTTCCCTAAGTGTGGCCGGTCTAAATGCCGATTCAATGCACTAGCAAGGGGAGCGTCTGGGACAAGAACAAGATCGTATTCTCTAACCTCTTCATAAAGATCTGAGAGGGATTTCGCCTGTTTGATTGGCATGAAGTGATCAAGTTACGTGTGGTACATAAACGTGCGCCCCAACTTGAAGCCAAGATGTTCTCTTTGTGTATAACCCCATCCGACCGGATGTGCTCACGCACGGGTGCTGCTACTTTGTTTAATTCCTAGATCAAACAACATATTTATATATGTCCTATATACTACATGATATATGCCCGTTGTACACAAATATGTCGACAAGGACGGTTTTTATATCCTTGCTGTACCGTACGGACTCAGCAGTCCTGTTACGTACCAGGTCCGGGATGGTGCCGCAAATATGTTTACAGAGATGAAACTATCCGACGGGGATCGCATCTCTTGGTCGTTTATTCGCCCACTTCTTGCGGTTAATCAGATATATACCCAGCAATCAGGAGTAACAGACTCAGAGGAATTAGCTAATGCGTTGAGCAATCTCGATGAAAGAGAAAAATCTGAGGCCATCAATCATTTCGAGCGGTACTGTGAACTCACTGGTACCGAGTTAGACGAACTGAGGGATTTTGCAAATGGATCTAAAAAAGAATTGACACCCAAAACTAGAGAAGAATTAAACTCCCAACTGAGTGGTAATGTCACAGCTAACGTAACAGACGGACCTGCCGTAGACCAGGAGGGGCTAACTTCTCATATTAGCAATGAAAAGGAGTTAAAAAAGTACATTATCGAACTGCTTGACATTTCTGAGAGCAATATAGAAAAGCTAGATTATTTACTAAACGGAGACCTAATTAAAATTACACCTGGCCTGGGAGGAGAACTTGAGGAAAAGCTAATCCAATCAGACGACATGTCCAAGAAAGAGGTTCGTAGAGCCAGTTTGGCAGACATGGTAGAATCAGTAGTGATTGACGAATTCAATGAGCAAGATGTGTTAAAACTTTCACTGAGAGGCGTTCCAGGATCATTCGGCGACGTTGGGCATGCAAATTATGAATATTATGGTGGTAATCACAGATTGTTTAATTTATCAGAGCCTCAAGCACAACAAGCTAAACGAGTATTGAAAGAGTGGGGGGTAGACAGTATTGAACAAGAGGAATTTACGAATGGAATCTGGCTCACGTTTGAATTGCTTAATAACCCACATCTCAAAGACGTAGAAAAAGTGGTCGAAAATATTATTCGAGTACTTAACAAAGTCCATGAGGCTGATTTAACTGATATTAACCGGGCACACCTCACTACTCTCAGTGGAATTCTTGCCGAAGACACTACAGAACATATTTTAAAACCGGGTTGGGACGACCGTACACTGAACTTCTAAATATTTTACTCTACTGAATAGCAGTACCTGTTAGCATGAGTGGTGAGGGTGTCATAGGACAATTTATAGAGAATCAAGGAGAAAACCCACGACTTTAGTCCTGTCTTTTACCCATAAGTCCACAGCATCCCAATGTGGCGTTTTAGCCGCTATCAAGGAGGATCTGAGACGAATCCTGACGGACCGAGACGCCGACCGGGATTGCCGATCGGGTCACAGGGGCTGCTCGAACCGGGTCGACTCGTCGTCGGCATAGCCGGTTGCTCGGGATGAGACTCCCCACTCCCGACGATGAAAGCAATTTTTACCGCTTCGCCCCGTCCATCTCGTCGGGACGACTTGTGGGTAAAAGACAGGACTGAAGTCGTGGGAGGATGTCACAAGCTGTCGTTATAACCGGTGGTAAGGGCGAAAAGCCACTCATTTACGGGGTAATAAAGCCGACACGGTAGGAGGAGATCAAAGAGCAGAGATTAACCACTCAAATATCCGGAGTTAATACGATGCGCTTGTTGTAATAACATCCGTCTGGCCTCCATCTTTTCTTTCTTGCTTCTGTAGTCGTAGTGCTTATCCATTACTTCTTTTGAGACGTTGCACCGCTCACTAACTACCCTCTGTGGGACGCCAGCTTTGAGCTCAGACGTAATATATCCCTTCCTGACAGGGTGACAGCTCAAACTTCCCGGACACTTGTGAGCAGTATTAGTCCGCTCTGCCGCTTCGCACTCGTCGGGATCTTCACCAAACGGGCATTCATTACCAACTGAGCACGGTCTAGTCCACTTGTAAATATAATTCCGCATCGTCGACTTCGCTACTCGTCCCCATCGGCTAGATAATAACGGATTGCGTCCGTGCTCGTCAGTCGTGTCCTCTCGCTTACATTCGATATAGTCTCCTAGAACTGAAGCTACACTTTTGTCAAGATCAACATCTCGTTCGCCGCCAACCTTGTTTTTTAGCGGAGTTCCTGTTTTGGGCCGATGGCGAAAACTCAGATACGCTCCGTCTTGACTCGATACAAAGTCTTCTACATCTAACGCATGTATGCCGCCGACTCGGGCACCGCAGCTAGCAAGCAATAGCCAAGTTACATGCTCCAAAGATGCGTATGAGAACTTGTGTAGGTAATTTAGAATCTCATTGACCGTATCTTTTTCAAGAACTTCATCTCGGACCTCATCCTCATCATCTAAGATAGGAATGTAAACAGAATGACTGAGACGCTCCGGAACGAAGTTCCATGTTTCGCAATGTTCAATAAATGTCTTAATAATTTTCTGCTGTGTTTCTTGAGTTTTCCTGCTCAACTTATCAACTCTGTCTGACGACTCATCTCGCCGCCAAACATAAAACTCGTTCAACAAGCTCCCACTCAGGTCATTCATATTCTCAATGCCGGCCACATTTTCGCACCACCGAACAAAGAAACTGAGCCCTGAGCTGTGTGAGTTCCGGGTACTAACGCGTAGGTCATCTCTCGTATCCAGGTACCTATCAACTGCACCCTGTGGATCCATTGGCTCAAGCTCTGGCTCACTATTTCCTTGCACGAGTTCAGCAACTATTCTAGCAGTTTCTTCAGGAGACATATCGCTTACTATATCTTCGATATTTTCTTGACTCATACTTTACTAATCTACATTGTATTGGAAGAGCTGACATGTATTAAAACCCGCGATTTTTTCTTTAGTAATTAATTAGGTGGGCATCAATCAAAAGAATATACAGATTTTGGACGAAATTACTCCATACAATTAACCAATAGTGGGCAGTGCTAGGGTGATACGCCGGCGGTGTAAATAGTCAGGTTTCTTTGAGTATTGGCTATAATTGAGAAATATGAAATCAAATAAATGGTCGCGCTATTCTGTGGGAGATTGTTGATCCAGTTCTCTCGAAGGTAGTAGGAATAAAATAATTGCTGACTGTTCAGACAGGTAATTCTCATCTCAGTCGATTCATACCAAAATCGCAAGTCTTCACCACATCAACAATGTGCTACATATAACCGTCTTTGATATATAGCGTACACAAGCACCCCTCGGGCGTATTTTGTAAGCTATGTTGAGTAGACGAGGTAACTTTAGGACCAATCTTTTGTCGCCGAGAGACATAGGTCAGCAATATTGAAACTATTGAACATAATCTATTTTTCTTAGAGCCTCGTCAACTGGGTCTGGCAATCCTTGGAGTTTCTCGCGGTGGTCAGCTGAGAGGTCAATCTTAATCTCGTCACCTTCCCGGCCCTGATATTTTAGCTCGGTGACTTCGATCATCCCAGTGCTTGGGATGTGGACCAGTGATTTGATCTTCCCGCCGCTGGGCACCTCTCCTGTCATATTGGACCCCCCACCGTCGCGCTGGAGCTGCCACGGAGAATTAAGTAGCCCGTTGATTTCTATCTCACTTAATGCTTCCGAACGATTCTCAGCTTGATGTGCGTATCCATCCGAATCAAGAACAGTCACGTTATGATTCTTGAACCGGACGTCTGGGCCAAGTGAGGCTATCTCAATCGAGACAAACAGACCGTCTTGCAGTTCGTGAAGAAGGCTTTCGCCTGTACCATCGTAATAATCAAGCCCTGTAATTGTGATGGACATACGATCGTTCGCACTCTTCACGGCACTCTCCGGTGGGAACCGGTCAGTACGTTCTGCGCCATCCTCTTGATCAGGAGAAGGTTGTCCACGGCTTGTATTATGATTATTTTGATTGGGGTCTGCAATCTGCTGCAGAAATTCCTCACTCAGTAGCTCATACTCTGGCTTAGTGATCCGCTGTTCTTTGTATAACGCTTCATATCGCTCGGCGCGTGTTTCTGCGGTTTCATTGTTCTGTCTCATTCAGTCCTATGTATATTGATTATAAGTTAATTTAAATGTAATTGTTTTGTTTATTATGTAAAATTGTTTATACTGAATTTAAGTTTTGACGTACACGGCTCTGTTAAAAATTTCTTTGATGTAAGTCGATATTTCGGACTTACAGACTATTCTAGCGTGTACTACTCGAAATAAAAATCAAGTTCGAGCGTCACCGCTACTTCACGATGCGAAGGCGGGTGCAGAACGCCGAGAAATCGAGTGTGTACGAGACGCTTGAAGGACAGAAAGAACGGTTCGTCCGTGACCAACTCCACAAGGTGAGTCGGCACATCGTGGAGTGGAGCCATCAGTTCGAGACACCATGCATCGTCTTTGAAGACCTCAAAGAGATGTGCGACAGTATCAACTACGGCACGCGGATGGACCGACGCTTACACCACCTGCCATTTCGTGCGCTCTAATACTACACATCGTACAAGGTCGCTTTCGAGGGCGTCCCAACAGCGTGAATTGACCCTGAACACACGAGTCGGCAGTGTCCGATGTGTGGACACACGGAGTGAGCGAACCGCCACAGAAAGCGGTTCAAGTGCCGGTTGTGCCAGCATCAGGACCACGCCGACCGAAGCGCGAGCGTCAACGTCGACATGAAAGGCATGAAGAAACCCGATTTGAATGTGCCTACTCTCAACAGCCTTCCCATTATTCGGAAGGTGCGACGGCAGGCATCGGGGGCCGTGGACGCCCCGACAATGGCCTTGGATACCGAGGGAGGGAATCATCCCGACAGTATCCGAGGCCTGTTCGACTAATCCACGGGAAGCCTCGGGGGCTTGATCCCGAGGCGGTTCACTTTATATATCAAGTATCTCTCCAAGCTCCTTCTTGAATACCTCAACGACCGCATTTTTTGTGACTACTGATGGATCCGTGATTCCATTGTCAATCTCATATTGAGTTACAGTGTGCATCATTTGTGCCCGCTGATATAACTCCACAACCTCTGATTCTATCTGGGTATCTGAATCACTAACCTGAGCAGGTTCCTCAGTATCATCCTGTTCAACGGATTCACCAATTATATCATCCTCCTCAGCTGTTTCAGATAAGGTGTCAATTGTTTCCTGTGACGTCTCAATATCACTCCTAAGTCGTTCAAGGCGACCTTCGAAGACAGCACGTGCTGTCTTTCGTGTCTCCTGGTCGAGCGCTGCCTCAATATTTGAGACGTTCTCGACCTCTTGAATATTAGACTTGAGCTCTGGCACTTTGATTTCGCTGAGTTTCTCGTTCTCAACAGCAGCGGCAAACCGCTCCGAGAATGACTCAAACTGAGACGTATTGAATGGTGTCTCTTGGATTTGCTCCATTTTCGTTCCATCGTGTACGTCTTGAGCTAGGTCAAGATGCTTCGACTTAACTTGACTTGTGTACCCTTGCGTCGCTCCTGCCGCCTCTGCTATCTGTTTGTTAGTTCTTGATGGAGAAGCGGGATCCGGTTCTACTATCAATTCATCAATAATTACCTTCTGTTTTCCAGTAAGCTCGTTGTACTTCTCTGCAACTCCTTTTGTAACTTCGTACTGTGCGTACTTCGTTTCAATGAGCTCCGTCTCAGTATCACTTTTTTCGGACATGGTGTCTAACTCCTCGTGTTCGGAAACATCTGTAACCGTACTTTCAACCGATACGCCCACATCATCCGCTTCGCTTAGATTCGCAGCCTCCGTCTCCTGAGTACTCAATGGTCGGTCTGAGCCGTCTGTAAGCCCTAGGTCGACTCGTCGCTGACGAATCTGATCCGGGTAGTGCTCCCGCATCCGTCTGGGGAACATTACGTCACACCCTACTGAGTCAGCAATATCATCGGCAGTTGCCTTTGGATTTCGAGCGATCTCATTCAATACCTCAAACTGTCTGTCTGAAAATTTACTATACTCTCTATCTCTAGGGTATGCAACCTCTTGAGACATCAGCTGTTCTCTACGAGATTCTGCGATATGTTCATACTTATCCAATACGGCACCAGGATACGTCGGAGATACGCCCGCCACTTGGGCGATTTCATACTCGCTCTGTTCTGGATTTACAGCGTAAGATTCAATCACTGCCTGTTGTTTCTTTGTAAGGTCTTCAAATTCCATGTCATCAGGAGATGTGGTTTCATGCGACCGACGTTGAATGCCTAACGCTTCAACGACTGTCTCATACACAGTCGAGTACTCAACTTGTGCGTCAGGATAGTGCTGTGTGCTTTCATTGACCTTCTCTGTGATCTCGGCAAATGAAGCACGAAAGTTTTCGAGCGCTGTTTTAACAATCCGCGTATCTTGGTTAGTATGTACTGAAGGGAGATTCGAAACATCAATGTCACTCAACCGATACTGTAATTGAGTTTTGCCACCAATTTCCATAATTATATCTCCGGCATGAGACAGTCCATCCACCTTTGTTTCTGGCATAAAGACGTATTCAAGCTCATGCTCTTCATCCGATGACAAGCTCATGTGCGCACGGACAATACCCTCGTGACTCGCGGTGAACCCACAGATTTGGCACCGATACTTTGCTATGTCTTTATTCTCACTGGGTTGGTTATCAGTCCTACTCATATGCTATTTTTAGAAACTATTATACAAACGCCACTATCGTTTGATGTTGTTCCGATAAAATATACGTAATTAGGAGTATATAAGCACTCTGAATTTAATTGGTAAA
>Ga0209917_1000342_pt1 | contig 19628 bp, 21 predicted proteins | sample SalPon2_C_H2O_MG_FD_185710 | JGI IMG/M metagenome (GOLD analysis project Ga0209917, IMG submission 185710) | Salt pond water microbial communities from South San Francisco under conditions of wetland restoration - Salt Pond MetaG R2_C_H2O_MG... | ecosystem: Environmental > Aquatic > Non-marine... | reverse complement strand
TCTCGATCGTCACCGGCGGGCTGACGCTCTCGACGAACAACAGCACGAGCGGGACGACGCCGAGCGAAACGGCGAGAAGCGTCGGGAGCGCGGCGAGGCCGGCGTCGACCAGCGCCGGCCCACGCTCCGTCCGGACGCGGCCAATCCGCCGACGGAGGCGGTCCGTTGCGCCGCTCATCGGCTCCCCTCCGGCCGTGCCGTCTCGGGATCGGCCGCGTCTCCGTCCCCGTCTTCGCGACGTACCACTGCGGCGTCGAACACGTCGAGGCCGACGGTCTCGCCGATGGCTGCCCGGCTGGCCGTCCCGCTCCGGACCCGGATCGTCCCGCCGGCGTCGAGGGCGACCGTGTACTCCTCGTGGGCGCCCCTGTACTCAACGTCCCGGATCGTCCCGGTGAGCGTGTCGCCGCCCAAGTGGAGGTCCTCGGGCCGGACCATGACGGTCACCCTGCCGTCCGGGGCTCCCCGCGCGCCGCCCAGGGCGGCGTCGAACCGGCCGCCGCCGGCGTTCACAGTGACGCGGCCGTCCGCCCGACCGCGGACCGTGGCCGGGAGGAGGTTGGCGTCGCCGAGGAAGTCGGCCACGAAGGCCGTCCGCGGGCGGTCGTAGAGCTCCGCAGGCGGCCCGGACTCGACGACGCGACCGCCACACATCACGGCCATCCGGTCGGACATGCTCATCGCGCTCTCCTGATCGTGGGTGACGTAGAGGAAGGTAGTGCCCACGTCGCGCTGGATGCGCCGGAGTTCGCCACGCATCTCCGCCCGGAGCGTGCGGTCGAGCGACGAGAGGGGTTCGTCGAGCAGGAGCACCGCGGGCTCGTTGACGAGCGCCCGAGCGAGCGCGACCCGCTGGCGCTGGCCGCCGGACAGTTCCGTCGGATCGCGGTCGCCGAACCCCGCCAGTCCGACCGTCGATAGCATCTCGGCGACCCGCTCCTCGCGTGCCGCCCGCCGGACGCCGCTGCGGGCGAGGCCGTAGCCGACGTTCTCCGTGACGGTCATGTGCGGAAAGAGCACGAGATCCTGAAACACGAGGTTGGTGTCGCGGTCCTGGGCCGGGCGGTCGGTCACGTCGCGGCCGTCGAGTTCGATCCGGCCGGCAGTCGGGGATTCGAGGCCGGCGAGCATCCGCAGGGTCGTCGTCTTCCCGCACCCCGACGGGCCGACGAGCGAGAAGAACTCGCCGGCGGCTATCGAGAGCGAGAGGTCCGCCACCGCCGTCGTCTCGCCGAATCGCCTGGTTAAGCCCTCGGTGCGTAGGATCATCTTCGTGTTCGTGTTCGCGTTCGGTGCGTCGTGGTGACGGTCACGGCCGATGCCGTTACAGCCGCCGTCCGCGAGCGGGTCACGATCCTGCGGCGCTCTTTGCCTCGCTCCACACCTGTGCGTACCGTTCGATCAGCGACTGCGGCTTTGGCTCCTCGTAGATGAAACGGTCGGGGTCGTCGAGGCCGAACGCCGCGAGATCGACGCCGTTCTCCTCGAACACCCGTTCGTTCGGGACGGCGATGTTCGACGGCGCCATCAGCGACTCGTAGCCCATCCCGGCGTGCCACTCCTGGACGAAGCGGTGTGCGGCCTCGACGTTCTCGGCACCCTCGGGGATACAGAACTGGATGAACCACGCCTTGGTCCCCTCCTCGGGGTACACCCGCTCGACCGGCACGTCGCTTTCCTGCATCGACGAGATGACGTAGTTCCAGACCGGTTGGATCGCCACCTCGCCGGAGCGGAGCAACTGTTCGGACTCGCCGCCCGACGACCACAACCCGCTCGCGAGTTCGATGTGCCGGGACAGCCGTTCGCGGGTCGCCTCGAAGTCGATCCCCTCGGTGCTGGTCGGGTTGAGCGGTCCCTCGCCGAACGCCGCGCGCTCGTACAGGAACTGGAGGCGTGCGTCGTCGCGGCCGCCGATCCGTCCCTCGTGTGCGTCGTCGAAGAGGGCGCGGAGGCTCGTTACCTCGGCTTCAACCTTGTCGGTGTTGACCGCGAGGGGCGTCTGCCCGAACGACCGCGGGACGCCGTACACCGATCCGTCCGCGGTAAAGTAGTCCTTCTTGACGACGTCGAAGATGTCGTCGTAGCCCGGCACCCGATCGAGGTCGACCGGTCGGAGCAGTCCCTCGTCTATCGCCGGCGGGACGGCGTAGTTGCCGAGGCCGATGAGGTCGTGATCCGACCGCCCCGAACGGAGCAAGGAGAGGTTCTGTGCCGAGCTCTGTGCGGCCTGGAGTTCGACCGTGATTCCGGTCTCCGACTCGAACTCCTCCAACACCCCGTCGGCGTACACGTAGTTCCAGTCCAAGAGACGGAGGGTTCCGCCGCTGCTGCCGCCGGCGCCGAGACAACCGGTCCCGACCACCGCCGCTCCCGTCCCGATGCCGGCGAGGTAGTGCCTCCGAGTGAGCATCGCTCCCCGTTACGACCAGATCGTAATAAACCAACTGCGGAGCGTGTTACTCACCCACGGCTGGAGTCGCGGCCTTCCGCCTCACGCAGCCGTGCCCCCGCCCCGATCCGGGGAGGCCATCCATCCTCCCGGCCGCCCGTCCGTAGCGCGAGTCGGCACCTCGGCGTGCCGGATCGGTCCGCACAGTCTCAGCGCTTGCCGAGCGCCCGCTCGAAGACGCGCTGGGCCCGTTCGTACCCCTCGTTCCGGTCGACGATGGGATGGGGGTAGTCGGGCGCGAGCGACTCGCGCTCGCTCCGCGAGAGCGTTGGCCAGTCGACTACCGTTCCCGCCGGCACGTCGCGGAGTTCGGGGACGTACGCCTTGACGAACGTCGCGCCGTCGTCGTATTTAGACATCTGACTGACGGGATCGAAGATGCGTACGTCCACGGAGTCGGTGCCCGTCGACGCGATCCACTGCCAGTTGGCGTTGTTCGCGGCGTAGTCGTGGTCGAGCAGTTTCCGCTGGAAGTGACGTGCGCCGCGCCGCCAGTCGATCAACAGGTGTTTCGTGAGGAAGCTCGCGACCACCTGCCGCGGGCGGTTGTGGATGTAGCCTTCCCGCTCCAGTTGGCGCATTCCGGCATCGACGAGCGGATACCCCGTCTCGCCCGCTGCCCACGCCTCGAACGCCTCGTCGTCGTCCCGCCACGCGATGTCGTTGGGGAGCGACTTGTAGTTCGCCTCCCCGAGGTCGGGGTTGTGATACAGCAGGTGGTATCCCTGCTCGCGCCACGAGAGTTCGTACCGAAACTTGTCGACGTTCCTCGCCTCGCCGCCGCTCACTGCGTCGTACACGTCCGAGGCGTCGGCCCACACCTCCCGAACGCCGATCATCCCGGCCGCGAGATACGGCGACAACCGGGAGACCGCCGCGGTCGGCGCCTCGGCCGCGCGTGCGAGGTCGTCGCGGGTGTCGTTGTAGCTGTAGATTCCCGCGTCGAGGAAGTCGTCGAAGCGGTCGCGGGCGGCCGCGTAGCCCGCTTCGGGGAGGTCGATATCGACGTCCGGGACGGGGACGGTCGTCCCATCGCGCACGTCGGCGAGCGATTCGGGGGCCGGCTCGCCGGCCGGCGGCGACTTCGGCACTCGCTGCCAGTCGTCGTGGAACTGGCTATGGTTCGGATACGACGCGTCGAGTCGTCCCGGATCGACGAGCACGAGGTCGGTCCACGACTCGGCGTCGACGCCCGCGGCTCCGAGCGCCCGCTCGACGCTCCGCTGTCGGGTCCGGCGGGCCGGCCGATAATGATCGGCGTAGCCGACGGTCCTCGCATCGAACTCGCCGGCGAGGTCGGCCAGCACCTCGCTCGGCGTCCCGCTCCTGACGAGCAGATCGCTCCCGAGGTCACGGTACCGCTCTTTGAGCGCGCGAACGCCGCGCATGAGGAAGGCGCGCTGGCGCTTCCCGACCGTTCCCAGCGCTGTGGGGTCGTAGACGTACACCGGGACGACCGGGTCGTCGCCGCCCGCCGTCGCCGCCAATCCCGCGTTGTCCCGTGTCCTGAGGTCGCGCTGGTGCCAGTACAGACGCATACTCGGGGGCGGGACGCGACACGGTAGTACCCGTCGCCACCGCCGGCGTTGCACTCAACTTGCCGGCGCCGTACACACCGATATGAGCGAGCCATCACTCCTGTTGGAACCGTTCCTCGACGACGACGAGGACGTGCGACTCGTCCAGCGGTACGCGAGCGCCGGCGCCCGAACCGGCGCGCGGGCCGGGTCGGTCGCCGGTCCGGTCGGTGCCGGCGTCGGCGCCGGGGTCGGCGGCGCGGCCGGCTTCTTCGTCGGCTACGGCGTCACGGGTGTCGATCCCTCGGGCCGCTCCGCCGGCGACGAGGGCGCGCACGAGGGGTCCAGTAACCACGACGACGGTGGGGACGCCGACGGCGGCCCGGTGACGATCACCGTGACCGAGGCGTCACCCGACGCCGACGGCTGATCACTCCTCGGCCAGTCGCCCGCCGTCGACGGCGACGTTCTGCCCGCTGACGTAGGCCGCGCTCTCGCCGAGGAAAAAGAGCAGCGGCGCGGCCACGTCGTCGAACGACGCCGGCCGCCCGCGTGGGAACGACGACACGTCCGAGACGGTGTTCTCGACGGCGAACGGCGACACCGCGTTGACCGTGATCCCGTCGTCCTGTGTATCGGCCGCGAGCATCCGTGTGAACATCAACACGCCCGTTTTCGCGACGAAGTAGGGGAAGTTGACCGGGTGGGCGACCCCCCGGTCGCTGTCGGCGAAGCCGACGTTGACGATCCGACCCCACCCTGCCTCGCGCATCCCGGGGAGCGCCCGCCGCGAACAGAGGACGGTCCCGTAGAACGTGCTCTCGACCACGTCGCGCCACGCCGGCCACTCGATGTCCGCCCAGTGGCGCGCATCGAAGTTGCCGACGTTGTTGACGAGGATGTCGACGGTTCCGAGTTCCGACTCGACGGCCTCGAACATCGCGTCGACCTCGTCGGGGTCGGTCACGTCGCCACGGACGGTCGTCGCCGCGACGCCGTGGTCGCGTGCCTCCTCGGCCGTCGCCGTCGCCGCCGCGTCGCTCGTGTCGTAATGAACGGCGACGTCGGCCCCGCACGCCGCGATTCGAAGGAGGAGTTCGCGGCCGACCCGCTTCGCACTCCCGGTCACCAGTGCCGTCCGCCCGCTCAGATCGGGTGTTGCCGACATGCGTTTCGAACGGGCCGGACGGTGTTGAATCCCTCGCGCCGATCGGAGACCCGTACCTGTCCACGGGGACTGCCGGCACGTCCGCTCGTGCGGTTCGTTGTCCGTCAGTACCGGAGGGTCGCCGCACCGTCTTGGCGACCCACCGGCACACAGTTACGATACTTCCTCTCAGTAGTCGCCGAGCACGCCGAGTCGCCGCGCCCGTCCCGTCGTGTATCGGAACACGACGTAGCCGAGCGCGAGGTATGCGACGGCGACGCCGACGAGGAGAGCGAGGTCGGCGGCCGGGAACTCCCAGAGCCGCGTGCCGTCGACCATCGCCCGCTGGAGGAGGGCGCTGCCGTGAGCCAGCGGCAACAGTCGCAGCCACCACAGATCGAACGCCGGCGCCGACACCAGCAGGACGAACCCGAACTGCAGGAGGTTCAGCCAGTTGCCGATCCGCTTGTACAGGACGGCGATCCCACCCGCCGCGAACCCGACGCCGAGCACCGACGTGACCGCGAGTGCCGCCACGACGACGACCGTGAGGGCGTCGAGTTGGAGCGTCGTCCCCGTGACGACGAGCATGACGGCGAGGACGACGCCCGACGTGATGAAGGTGCGAACGAGTTTCGCCACCCCTTTCAGGAGGATCACCGGTGCGAACCCGAACGGCGTCGTGACGTGTCGTTCGAGCGTCCCCCACTGGACCTCACTCCCGATGTCGTTCGAGATGGCCGCGTACGCGCCCACGGCCAGCGTCCAGAGGAAGTAGCCGACGACGAGTCCCTCGATGGAGTCGGTCAGCGCCCGTCCGGCGAGCATCCGCCCGCCGTAGAACAGCACGCCGAAAAAGAAGAGCGCGACGACGATTCCGCCGACGGCGTTCGCGGGATACCGTACGAACACCAGATACTCCCGGTAGAGGACGGCCCGAGCGAGGTGGGTGTAGCCGGCCCTCTCGACCCCGTCGCGCCCGCCCGTCGCCCGTTTCTCGGTGTCGGCGTCCACGACGATCACCCCTCTCCCGCGTCCGTCGTGAGATCCACCAGCACGTCCGAGAGGCCGCGTTCGACCGTCCGCACCCGCGAGAGGGGCACGTCGTGTTCGCGGAGGTGGGCCATCAGCGCGTACAGCCCGTCGGTGTCCGTCGTCACCTCGATCCGCGCGCCGCGGTTCAGCCGCTCGACTTCGGTCACCGCGACCCGGTCGCGCAGGGCGGCCACCCGCTCGCGGTCGAAGGCGGGGCTCGTCAGGCGGACGGTGTGGCTCCCGTCGGGGCCGAGCAGGGTGTCGACGGTGTCGTCGGCCACGATCCTCCCGTCCGAGACGACGATCACGCGATCACAGACGGTTTCGACGACGCCCATGTCGTGACTGCTGAGAAGCACCGTCAACCCCGTCTCCGCCGCGAGCCGTCGGATCTCCGCCTGGAACGTCCGCGCGCTCTCCACGTCGAGGCCGAGAGTCGGCTCGTCGAGAAACACCACGTCCGCCCCGCCGCCGAGCACGCTCGCCAGCGACACCTTCCCCTTCATCCCTCGGGAGAGGTTGCGAACCGGCTCGTCGGCCTTGTCGGCGATGTTCAGCCGCTCCAGCAGTCGTTCGTGCCGATCCGCGACCGACGCGGGATCGACGCCGCTGATGGTCGCGAAATAGCGGAGGTTCTCCCGGACCGTCAGCCGCCAGTAGTCGTTTCGCGCCCCTTCGAGCATCGCGTCGACGTGGGCGTAGGCCTCGCGCGGCGCCTCGCGGGCGTCGATGCCCATGATCCGAACCGACCCCGCGTCCGGACGCACCGTCCCCAGAATCGACTTGATGAGCGTCGTCTTCCCGGCTCCGTTCGGCCCGAGGAGGCCGACGACCGAGCCGCGGTCGACCGCGAAGGAGACGCCGTCGACGGCCGTCACCGCGTCGGCACCCGACCCGAACTGCTTGTAGAGGCCGTCGACGGCGACGGCGGGCGTGGCGGTGGCCGTCCCGTCCGCCCCTCGCGGTCCCGCCGCTCCGTTCCGCTCCTGCCGGGCGCCCTCCGAGGCTCGGTCGCCGACATCCACCTCGCGGCCTCGCGTGGTCATCACTCCCCCTTAGCGCGTAGGAACTAAACGTCCGCGGCGGCCCCGGAACAGGCGAGCGTCAGGTCGAGGCTGTAGTCGGTCGTGCTCGTCCGTTCCCCGCTGTCGGTCGTCGCCGTGACGGCGACGCTCGCCCCTGGAGCGAGCGTGCCCACGATGCGGTCACGGCCGGACGGCTCCCGCAAGCCGGTCGACGTGGCCTGTTCGAACCTCACCCGGAGGTCGTACGCGACGGCCACGTCGCCGTCGTTGCGCAGCCGAAACGTCACCTCGGGCACCGTCCCCCGTGCGATCCGCTCCTCGCGGTCGACGATCCGGAAGCCGTCGGCACACGGCGGGCGGTCGGGGGCGACCGTCGAGCGCGTCTCGGTGGCCGCGCCCGACTCACAGCCGGCGAGCCCGGCCAGCGCCGCCAGCCCCGCGAGAACCGCTCGCCTCCTGGCCATACCCCCCGTTGGACCCCGGCGACAAAAGCCCGCGATCCGCCGTCGCCTATCCCCCACCGACGCTACCCCTGCCAGATCCGGACGCGGCCGGCCGTCCCGGCACCGACCGCGAGACGGCCGTCGTCGAGGCCGACCCCGGCCACGTTCGTCACGAGTTCGCCGCCGAGCGGGAGCGTCCACGCCCGCTCGGCACCCCGATCGGTCCGTCGGACCGCCGCCAGCCGCCGTCGCCGGGTGGTCGGGAGCAACAGCTCCCACCGTCCGTCGCCGTCCAGGTCGGCGGCCAGCCCCCCGTCCACGTTCCGCGAGCCGTACGTGTGGCTGGCGTACCCGTCGTGGGTCGCCGTCACGGTCAGACCGTCGTCGTCGAGCCGGTAGAATTCGAGCGTCCGGTCGACGTGTGGCTTCCTGACGACCGCCAGTTCCCGCCGCCCGTCCGGCCCGAACGGCGCGACACAGAGCTGGTGTCGCCAGCCGGGGCCGTAGACGGGACCGGTCGCCAGTTCGGTGCCGTCGGCGGCGTACGCCCTGATGCGCGCGCCGTCGGCCGCGTCGGCGACGGTCGTCACCACCTCCACGTCGCCGTCGCCGTCGAGGTCGGCGGCCAGCGGCGACAGCCCCTCGAAGGCCGTCGGCGCGTCGAGGGGTACGTCCGCGTCGACGCGCCCCGCGGCGGCGTCGACGACGAGTAGCCGGCTCCCTTCGACGGTGTCGCCGAGCGCGCCGTGGCCGTAGCGGGTCGTCCGCCCCCCGTAGAGGGCGTATCGGTCGCCGTCGATCCGGACGGGACGGCAGTCCGTCGGCGCCGCCGCGTCCAGTCGGGTCGTCGCCCCGTCACCCCGGACGACGGCGTCGCCGTTCGTGGCGACGTACAGCAGGCCGCCGTCGACCGCCACCGGATGCGTGTGTTCGGCGCAGTCGGCCGGCGCGTCGACGACGCCGACCGCCCCGTCGGCCGCGTACGCCAGCGGCGGCGTCGACACGCGGCCGTGGGCCGTGACCGTCTCGCTCGTCCCGTCGCCGACCCGGTGTGTCGTCGCCCGTCCGTCCGCCCGCACGACCGTCCAGTAACTCGTCGCGCCGCTTCCGGGGAACGCGAGCAGCCACGCCGGGCGACCGTCGACGGCGATGTCGACCGGCCGTGCGTCGTCGATGGCGCCGGTACCGTCGACGATGCGGTTGCCGTCGGCCCGGAGATGCGTGAACGCGTACGTCGCCCCCGTGGGTGGGGGCATCGGCGTTGCCGTCGGTCCCTCGGGCGTTGTCGGTCCCGACGATCCGGCGCAGCCGGCGAGTCCGGCCATCGTCGCCAGTAGTACCCGCCGACTCCACATGTGTCACCCGTTTCGGGCCGTCGGGCAAAAGCGACAGGGCGGCACCATACGGAGTACCGTACCCGGTCACTGGGTGGGTCGCCGGCCCATCCCGGCGACCACCGGGACTGACGTACGACACCCCGTCTCAGTCGTCGGCCCCGACCGGGGCGTCGTCGCCCTCGGTCCGCCCGAGTCGACCCCCCGCCGTCTCGGCGTGGCCGGACGCGGGCACCGTCTCGCCGACTTCGCCGAGCCCCACCGGCGGCATGTTGTTGTAGACGGCCTCGTACTCGCCCTCCCGGACGAGATACGTCTCGTGCCAGATCCCCACGTCGCCGCCCTCGCCGATCCGGTCGTTGAACGCCTTCCACGCCGGCAGGTGTTCGCCCTCGGCGTCGCGGGCGTACGCTTCCAGGTGGTCGAACGACTCCCAGTACTGGACGAGGACCGGACTGCGGAGGCCGAACCAGGCCCGCGATTCGAGCAGGCCGCTCTCGGGGTCGGCTTCGAGTTCGCGGAGCATTCGGGGCATGGCGAGGAAGACGGGCAGCCACTTGTGGACCTTCCACAGCGAGTTGATGCGCATACCGATCAGGAAGACGACGAAGTCGCCCTCCACCTCCGCAGTCACGCGCTCGGGGACGATTCCGGGCATCGCACGTCCGTACGGCCGCCGGCCCGATAGGCGTTGGTGGCGGGGCGACGCGCTTGTGTCGGTGCAGTCCTCACACCACTCATGACGACGGAGACCGATGCCCGCGTCGCCGCGGGCGTCACCGCGTTGGCGGAGCGCGCCGAGGAGCGAGCGGGCGACGAGTTCACGCGGGCGGCGTGGCTCTCCCTCGCCGAGCCGCGGCCGGCCGAGGAGTTGAGCCCGTTCGACGCCGACGACCGGGGGTGGGTCGGCGAGGGGCTCCGGTGGCTCGTCGTCGCGGCCGTCGCCTACCGCGTCGCCGGCCGCGACGCCCGTGCGTCACGCCGGGGCGTCGAAGGCATCGCCGTCGCGCGCGACCTGCAGTCCTCGCTCGACGGCCCCGCCCAGTCGGCGTGCCTCGACGAGTTCGTCGCCGACTTCCGGGTCGTGGCCGGGATGGACGACGCCGAGGCGGCCTACCGCGACGCCGAAGCGGCCTACCGCGACGCCGGGGCCACCGTCGACGACCCGCACCGGGTGGCGACGAGCCCGCTCTTCCGGGCCGCCGCCGAACCGATCGCGCAGGTGGCTCGGGGAACCGCGAACGGCGAAATCGCGGTCGACTGGGAGGACCTCCACGGGGCCGATCCGTCCGACCCCGGCGCCTTCCTCGCGCGCCGGTCGACGTTCAAACGCCAGCGGTTCCCGTCGCTGCTCGCCCGCGCCGTCGACGACGGGCACCTGGCCGCCCCCCGCGGCACCACCGAGTACGACAACGATCAGTTCCGGTGCCCGGACTGTGCGTCGACGGACGTGAACTGGATCGCCGGGCAGACGCTCTGTCTGCGGTGTTCGGCGCCGATGGAGCGTCGCTAACGCGCTACCGCTGCAAACACGAACTCCGTACTGCTTCCGAGCGGGTCGGTCGCCGTCTCCGTCCGCAGGTCCGCAAAGCCCGCCTCGCGAAGCTGGGCGAGCGTCCGGTCCCGCCCCGGCGCCGAGAAGAACATCCGCCCGCCCATCCACCCCTCGCGCACCGTCTCGAACCGGCCGCCCGGCAGGGTCATGAGGAGTCGGCCGCCCGGCCGGAGGACGCGCTCGAACTCCCGGTACACCTCGGGCTGTGACTCGCGGGGCACGTGAAAGACGGCGTGGTAGGCGGTCACGGCGTCGACGCTCCCCGCGGCGAACGGGAGCGCGGTCATCTCGCCCTGGACGAGTCGTGCGTCCGGGACCGTCTCCCGCGCGAGTTCCAGGCCCCGCCGCGACACGTCGAGGCCGACGCTCCCGGCCGGCAGGTTCGCGAGCGTCCGCGCCCCGTCCCCGCAGCCGGCGTCGAGGACCGTCGGTTCGGGCGGCAGCGTGTCTAGCAGGTCGTCGAGGAGCGCGGCGTCGGACCCGGTGGGGTCGCGTCGGTCGGCGTACGTCTCCGCGATTGCGTCCCACGCTCGCCGAATCTCGTCTCGGTCCATACGGACCCGTGGGCTCGGAGCGGGGTAGGTCTCCCGCCGCCCCGTCGCACGACCGAATTAAGTATTAGTGGTCTGACAACCCCGGTATGCGGAGCTACAAACTCCTCTCCATCTGGGGCATCCCGATTCGGGTCAACACGTCGCTGTTGATTTTCCTCCCGATCCTCGCGTGGCTGATCGGGAGCGGGGGGCAGATCGAACTCTACGCGGCGCTGATCGAAGGGTTCACCGGCGACGGGTTCGACCTCGCTCGCCTCCGGGCCGGATCGACGCCGTGGCTGATCGGCGTCGTCGCGGCGGTGGGGCTGTTCGTGAGCGTCACCGTCCACGAACTGGGGCACTCGTGGGTCGCCATGCGCTACGGCATCGAAATCGAGTCGATCACGCTCTGGATCCTCGGTGGTCTCGCGGCGCTGAAGACGTTCCCGAAGGAGTGGAACCGGGAGTTCTGGATCGCCATCGCCGGCCCCGTGACGAGCGTCCTCGTCGCCGTGGTCTGTTACGTCGCCGTCCTCGTGATGCCGGAGTCGCTTCCGATCCCCCGGTTCGTCTTCGGCTGGCTCGCCATCGTGAACGTCACGCTGGCGGTGTTCAATCTCCTCCCGGCGTTCCCGATGGACGGGGGTCGCATCCTGCGGGCGCTCCTCGCACGCTCGCGCCCGTACGGCACCGCGACCCGTCTCGCCGCCCGCGTGGGCGTCGGCTTCGCATTCCTCTTTGCCATCGTCGCCGTCCTCAACTTCCAGATCATCCTCCTCCTGCTCGCCTTCTTCATCTACGGCGCGGCGACGACCGAATCGAAGGCCGTCCTCCTCGACGAACTCCTCGAAGGGATCACCGTCGGTGACATCATGACGCCCGATCCGGCGCAGGTTGCCCTGTCGACGACTATCGACGAATTCGGGGAACGGATGCTCCGCGACCGGCGGACGGTCTACCTCGTCGTCGACGCCGAGGGAACGCCCGTCGGCGTCGTCACGCTCGACGACCTGAAGAAGGCGCGGCGAGGGGACCGCGCGACGACCGTCGGCGATATCGTGCGCGACGTGCCGCGGCTCGACCCGGACGCCGACGCCTTCGACACGCTGGTCGAACTGCAGAGCGCTGGCCCCGTCGACGCCCTCGTCCAGCGTGACGACGAACTTCTCGGCATCCTCTCCGAGGCCGACTACGCTCGCGCCATGACGATCCAGCGGGGGTTCCGGAGCGGGATCGGCGGGTAGCCGTGTCGACGGTCCCGTGACAGTTATCCCCACACACGACAACCGTCGACTGTATGTCCCAACAGATTCAGCAGGAACTCGACGTGGATCGGTTCACGCTCGGCCTCGTCGGCCCGGACCAGGAGTGGGCGGGTACGGTCGCCGACGGCGGCACGGTCCGTACACACACGCCCCCGGCCTGCTGGGGGCCGATGATCACCCCCGAGTTCCGCGGCGGGCACGAGGTGACACGCCCGATTCGAGTGGAGAACGCCGAACCCGGCGACGCCCTGGTCGTCCGAATCAAGGACGTCGAGGTGACGAGCGTCGCGACGAGTACGGGGAGCATGGCCGAACGCGAGGGCGCCTTCGGCGACGACCCCTTCGTCGACCACCGCTGTCCCGAGTGCGGCACCGAGTGGCCGGAGAGCGTCGTCGAGGGTATCGGCGAGGACGCGATCAAATGCGCGGAGTGTGGCGCCAACGCCTCCTCCTTCGGCTTCGAGTTCGGCTACACCGTCGCCTTCGACGACGACCGCTCCGTCGGGCTGACGGTCGGCGAGGACGGCGCGACGGCCCTCGCCGAACGCGCCGACGAGGCGATGGCCCTCCCGGAGAACTCCCGCCAGCATCCCATCCTGCTCTACAAGCCCAACGAGATTCCGGGGGCGCTCGGCCACCTTCGGCCCTTCATCGGCAACATCGGGACGACGCCGCCCCGGGAGTTCCCCGACTCCCACAACGCCGGCGACTTCGGGCAGTTCCTCATCGGCGCCGGCCACGACTGGGGCCTCCCGGACGAGGATGCCCTCGCCGACCGCACCGACGGCCACATGGACTCCAACGACGTGCGACCGGGCGCGACGCTCGTCTGCCCGGTGAAAATCGAGGGGGCCGGCCTCTACGTCGGCGACCTGCACGCCAACCAGGGCGACGGCGAACTCTCCCTGCACACGACGGACGTGAGCGGGCGGACGGAGTTGGAAGTGGAGGTGATCAAAGGACTGGACATCGACGGGCCGCTGCTCCTCCCCAACGAGGCGGATCTGCCGCCCATCGCCAAACCGTACACGGACGCCGAACGCGAGACGGGCGCCGAACTCGCCGCCGAGTACGACGTGGACGAGGTGGCCGACGCCGCCCCGATCCAGGTGATCGGGTCGGGGGCGACGATCAACGACGCCACCGACAACGCCTTCGACCGCGCGGGCACACTGCTGGATATGACCGAGGGCGAAGTCCGGGCCCGGTGTACGTTCACCGGCGGCGTCGAGATAGCGCGCCTGCCGGGGGTGGTCCAGTTGTCGATGCTGGCGCCGATGGAGACACTGGAGGACGTGGGACTGGCCGACGCCGTGCGAGCGCAGTACGACCTGTAGTCGCTACCGCGACCCGCCACGCATCGCCGGAAACAGCGCCACCTCGGCGTCGGACGGGCAGTCGTCGTCGAGACCGACTCGCTCCCCGTCTACCGTGACCCGGACGCTGGGGCGGAGGCGCCCGTCGCAATCGACGAGGTGGGATTCGGCGCGGGGGTAGGCCGCGACGACCGCCTCGACGACCGCCCGGACCGTCGCCCCCTCGGGGTCGACCGTCACCCGCTTCCCCCCGGTCGCGGAGCGGAGCGGGCCGTAGACGGTCAGTTCCACGGCGCCGTTATCCCTCCGTCACCTCGGCGTCGGGGGCGATCCGTTTGACACACCGGATGCCGCGTTTCGCGCCCTGTTTCGACACGTACCCCTCCGCGCTGTCCGCGACGATGTTGCCGTTCGACGCGACGAGCCGCCATCGCCACTCCTCGCCCCTGTCTTTGTAGACTTCGAAGACCGGTTGGGCCGCCATAGTCGCCGTTCGCCCGAGCGCGGTATACGTGTTCCGTCGCCGCGACGGGCGAAATGCTTACGTGTTGGGTCGCGATACCACGTCACATGGGAATGACAGCCAACTGTCAACGGTGTAGCGAACCGTTCGACTACCGACACGACGCCTGCCCGAACTGCGGGTGGCGACCCGAGACGTGGCGTCAGGGTGGCCGGTACGGACTCGGCCGCCCCGGTCTCGGGGAGCGGGACTGATGGGCGCGGAAAACGAGTGTCTCGGCTGCGGCGTCGACTTCGACTACGACGAGCGGGTCTGCCCCGAGTGTGGCTGGGATCCGCGGGACTTCTCGGCTCGCGGTCGCTACGGGCTTGCGAAACCGGGACACGGCGAACCCGACGACGAGGGCGACGGCGAACGCGACGGCGGGCCGAGGGGGCCGCCGCCGGGCCCAAAGGGCCTGTTCTAGTCCGACCGCATCGACAGCGGCGGCCGGTCCTCGGCGCGCCGCGACTCGTGAAGCGCGTCACAGACCGACCCCTGCCCGCTCATGTTGACGCCGGCCAGCCGGGTTCGGTGGCGAACCGTCTCGAACTGCGCGGGGTCGATGGGGTCGCCCTCCGGCGTCCGGAACAGTTCGGGATGGTCGTCGTCGAGGCGGCCGGTCGCCCGCGCCTTCTCCAGATACCGCTCCAGCGGGTCGGCGTCGACGACGACGGCGAGGCCGCCGTCCCGGCACCAGACGTGGGCGCGGCCGTCCTCGACCGTCACGTCCTCGCGAGTCAGGGTAACGATCTGTTCGCCGTCGAGGCCGGCGTCGAGAAGCGCGCCCGTGGCGTCGTGTTGGCGGGCGATCCGCGCCTTCTCGTCGAGTTCGGCGCGGACGGGGGCGACGCCCCCGTCGGCGTCGGGGAACGCCTCGCCGAAGGACAGCCGCTCGTTGACGCCGCGGTTGATCTCCGCCTCGTGCATGTGGTCGCGGAGTTCGATCCGCACGCGGGCGACGCCCGGCAACGACGCCACCTCGTCGCGGGCGTCGGTCGTCATCATCCACGCGAAGGCGGGCGAACACCACGCCGTCGGGAGCGTCATCGCCACCCGCACCTCGCTCCCGTCGATCCGAATCTCGTCGATGTACGCCAGTTCGACGATGGACGTGTCGAGTTCGGGGTCGGTGACCCGGTCGAGGCGCTCGCGGACGGCCGCCTCGGTCACGGCGTCTCGGGAGTCCGTCGACATCAGTCGTCCGCCGGCGCCGTACTCGACCCGGCGTAGTGGTCGGCGAGGCCGAACTCCTCGGTCACGTCGTCGGCTTTGAACTGTTCTTTCTTGGCCTCGATGTCGATGTCGTAGAGTTCGGCCGCGTTCTCGCCCATGATCTTCTTTTTCGTCTCCAGATCGAGTTCGACGCCGTACTCGTCGCGTTGCTCCTCGGTCAACTCGGCGTTCATCACCACGTCGACCAGCCAGTCGGGGTTCCAGAGCGCGTAGTCGGAGCCGAACAGCAGGCGGTCCTCGCCCAGCCAGAAGAGGAGTTCGCCCATGATCTCGCCGAACTTTCGGGGCCGGTGGACGGCCATCGGCGCCGCGACGGCGAGGCCACCGTAGACGTTCGGCTCCTGAGCGGCGATCCAGCAGAAGTCGTCGAGGCGCGGCAGGCCGACGTGCTCGACGACGAAGTTGAGTTCGGGGAAGGAGGTGGCGGCGTCGTCCACGTCCGCCACGTCGAAGGCGTCGCGGTTGAGCGGCCGGATCGTCGGCCCCTTGTGCGGGTGGACGTTCCGAATGCCGAGTTCGGCACACTTCTCGAGGAACTTGAACGACTCCTCGCTGTCGAGGCGCCAGCCCTTCGAGTCGCCGCGCCACTCCGCCGTGTAGAGTTTCACCCCCTGCAGGTCGTATTTGTCGTTCAACTCCTCCAGATACTCCAGCCCTTCCTCGCCGTCACGCGGGTCGAACGTACCGTTGAGGACGAAGCGTTCGGGGTACTCCTCGGCGAGTTCGGCGTTCTGCTCGGCCGTGTTGAACCCCTCGTCGTAGAAGTCGGTGAGATACGTCGGCTGGAAGATACCCATATCCACCGCGGCGTTGCCGAACAGGTCGTCCATCATCCGGTCGGCACCGTACTTCCGGTACTCCTCCAGCGACCACTGCTTCTCCGCCGGCGTGAACGCGGTGTGGTAGTCGTAGAAACACTGGATGAACTGCTCGCCGCCCTCGTGGACGATGTTCTCCTCGGTCGCATCCCACAGGTGAAGGTGCGAATCGATGACGAACACGTCCTCGCCCTCGTACTCGTACATGGTACGACCGTCCGTGGGGAATGACAACAAATAACTATTATGGTCTTTCATGATTGTCGTTGGAGCAATACTTTTGCCGGCCGGGGTGGACGGCTCACACATGCTCGCGGCACGACTGCACGCGTACACGGAGGAGATGAGCGACGCCCTCTCCATCGACGAGGTGGACCGACCGACTGCCGACGGTCCCGACGACGTCATCGTCGAGGTCGAGGGTGCCGGCTGGTGTCAGACCGACAATCACATCATCGAGGGGATGTGGGAGGAGTACGCCCCCCAACCGCTCCCCATGACGCTCGGCCACGAGAACGCGGGGACCGTCGTCGAGGTGGGCGAGAACGTCGACATCGTCGAGACGGGCGATCAGGTGATCTGTCACCCGCACATGACCTGTGGCACCTGTCGGCCCTGCCGGCTGGGCGAGGACATGTACTGCGAGAACGCCCAGTTCCCGGGGCTGACGACCGACGGCGGGTTCGCGGAGTACCTCCACACGAACGAGCGAGCGGTGATCCCCCTTCCCGGCGGCGTCGACCCCGCGGACATCGCGCCCCACGCCGACGCGGGGATCACGGCGTATCACGCGGTGAAGAAGGCCGTCCACGAACTCAACCCCGGCGATCACGCCGTCGTCATCGGCGTCGGCGGCCTCGGCCACATCGGCCTCCAGTGTCTCGACGCCATGAGCGCCGCCGAAATCACGGCGCTCGACCTCAAACCGGAGGCCCGTGACCTCGCGACCGACCTCGGCGCTCACCACACTGTCGACCCGTCGAGCGTCGACGTGGCCGACGAAATCGAGTCGATCACCGACGGCGTCGGCGCCAAGCAGGTCATCGACTTCGTCGGCGCCGACGTGACGACGGGCTACGCCCCCGACATCACCGCCGCGGGCGGCGACCACCACATCGTCGGCTACGGCGGCCACATCCACGAACCGTCGCAGGCGCTCGTCAACGGCGAGTTCGCCTACCGCGGCACGCTCGTCGGCCGCTACGCCGAACTGCAGGAACTCGTCGCGCTGGTCGACCGTGGCGACGTGGCACTCCGGACCTCCCGCTACGACCTCGACGAGATCAACACCGTCGCCGAACGCCTCGAACACGGCGACATCGAGGGCCGTGCGGTCATCGTCCCGCCGTGAGCGGGCCGTTCGTCACGCTCGAGACTACTCCGTCCGGTACTCCTTCTCGAAGCCGCGGAACTCGGTCCGGTGGGCTTCCTCGTCCGCGAGAATGGTCACTGCGAGGTCCTCGGTCACCGGGTCGTTCGCCGCCTCGGCCGCGTCGATGAGCGCGCGGTACGTCTCGATGGCGCCTTCCTCCGCGTCGAGGACGCCGCGGATGACCGAGAGCACGTCCGTCGAGTCCGCGGGCGGCTGCAGGGAGTCCTGCCGGGCGACGAAGTCGGCCGACCCCGGCGGGCGTGCGTCCAGTTGCTTGAGACGTTGCCCCAACTGTTCGGCGTGGGTCAGTTCCTCCTGGATGTCCTGCTGGAGGCTCTCCTTGATCTCCTCGGCCCGCACGCCGTCGAGGACGATGGCGTTCGTCTGGTAGTTCATCACTGTCTCTATCTCGTCGGCGTACGCCTTCCGGAGAAGCTCGACGACACGGTCTGCTGTCATATCGGTCCAAAATACGCACCGCCGACGCTAAACAGTTGTCCCGGCTACCGGTCGGACGGCTCGGTGTCGCGGTGGGCCGGCAGTCGTCGATCAGTGGGCGCCGACTGCCGAAGCTGACGGACGGCGGTCCATCTCAGGCCGTCCCGCCCGTCGCCGTCGCCTCGGCGTCGGCGGTCGTGACCTCGAATCGGGCGCCCCCCGTCGCGCCCTCGACCACGGCGACCCGCCAGCCGTGCGCCGCCGCGATAGTTCGGACGATGTCGAGGCCGAATCCCGTGCCGTCTGCCGACGTGGTGTATCCCGTTTCGAACACGTCCTCGCGCATCGACTCGGGGATTCCGGGGCCGTCGTCGGCGACGTAGAACCCCGACTCGGTGCCGCCGACGGTGATCGTCACGGCGTCGTCGTCGGCCTCCGGCCGGTTGTCAGTGGAGCCATGCTCCACACTATCACCGGGCTTCGGCCGGTTGTCAGTGGAGCCATGCTCCACACTATTCCGAAACAGGTTCTCGAACACCTGCGTGAGCCGACTCTCGTCGGCCCGGACGGTTCCCGGATCGCCGTCGAACACCAGTCGTGCGCCCTCGGTGTCGGTCGTCGCCCACGCGCGCTCGGCGACCGAGCGGAGGTCGACCGGGCGCACGTCGTCCACCGTCCGTCCGGAGCGAGCCACCGTGAGGAGGTCCTCGATCAGTTCGTGCATCCGGTCGAGGGCGTCCGCCACCCGGTCTAAGTGGTCGTCATCGACGGCCATCCGCGCGAGTTCGAGGTTGCCCTCAGCGACGTTCAGCGGGTTGCGCAGGTCGTGGGAGACGACGCTCGTGAACTCGTCGAGGCGCCCGTTCTGTCTGGCGAGTTCGCGTTCGCGCCGGGCGAGTCGGCCGCGGGCCGCCATCGAGTCGATGGCGTGGCCGATGCTCTCGCCGAGTTCGGAGAGCGCCTCGCGCTCCCGCACCCCGAACACGTTCGCCCGGTTGGCGTAGACGCTGAGGAAGCCGTGGACGCGCTCCGGCCCGACGAGCGGGACCACCGCCATCGACTCGACGCCCTTCTCGGACAGCATCTCGTGCCACGGCTCCAGCGCCGACTCCGCGAACACGTCCTGGATGGGCTGGATTTCGCCCGTTCGGATCGCCGCGCTTCCCGGTCCGCGGTCGTCCGGATCGTCCGGGTCGACGGCAATCTCCAGCGGGGCGAAGTATTCGTCGTCGTGGCCCGCCCACGCCGCCGGGCTGACGACCTCGTCGCCCGGTTCGTACCGACCGATCCACGCCCCGTCGTAGATGCCGGAGTCGGTCAACCGTCGACAGACCACCGCCTCCAGTTCGGCCCGTTCGGTCGCGTTCACGATCTCCCGGGTCGCGATACGGAGCGTGTCGTTGATGCGGGTCAACTGCTCCGCGCGCTCCCGCTGGCACCGGGCACGGGCGTCGTAAACGCCGATCACGAGACCGACGAGCGCGCCCAGCGTGGCGGCGTTGAGTACCGTCCGTATCGGAACGGGGACGCTCCAGCCCCGGACGCCGGCGTCGACGAACAGCCATCCGACCGCGACGCTCAGCGACAGCGTTCCGGCGACCGCCCAGCCGAGCACCCTGTCGGCCGACGCCGGGGGTGCG
>Ga0209917_1000341_pt1 | contig 19635 bp, 19 predicted proteins | sample SalPon2_C_H2O_MG_FD_185710 | JGI IMG/M metagenome (GOLD analysis project Ga0209917, IMG submission 185710) | Salt pond water microbial communities from South San Francisco under conditions of wetland restoration - Salt Pond MetaG R2_C_H2O_MG... | ecosystem: Environmental > Aquatic > Non-marine... | reverse complement strand
CGTCGTCTGTGCCGTGGTCGGCCACGGCCACTCGCCGGGCCGATGACCGTGGCCGGATCGAACGCGGCGTCGGCCTACCGCTCCTACGGCGCGAAGCGCCTCGCGGAGTACCTCCGGGCCGAACGCGGGCGGACCGACGGTGATCTCTACGTCAACGGCGACCGCCTCGCGGACGAACTCGGCCGCCCGCCCGCCGAGATCGAACGGCACCTCCGGGAGCTGTCCGGCTCGAGCCCGGGGCTCCGGATCTCGCTCGACTCGGACTCCCCGCGGGCGGTCTGGCGCGTCTCGCGGCGGTAGCGCCCTCCCCCGCGCCCGGTCGCGTCGACGGCGACGTCCTAGCTCGGCCCCCGGCGCCACCTCGCGGCCACGCGCGGATCCCGGTTGACGCCCGGCCTAGCTCAGAAGCCACGGGACGAAGAGCAATCCGAGCAGGCTCAGGATCATTATCGCGCTTATGCCCGTCGTCACCGCGCCGACGGCCCTCGCGGTTGCCTCACCGGGCAGCCGTGCGGCCGTCGCCTCGACGCAGGCGTTGAGAATGTGGCCGCCGTCGAGGGGGTACGACGGGATGCAGTTGAAGATGCCGAGGTTGATGTTGACCCAGCCGGTCCAAAACAGGAGGTTGACGAGCGCGAAGACGGTGCCCGCACCGAGCGGCCCCGACACCGCATAGAAGTTCGTCACGTCGCCGTTGAAGCCCGCGAAGTTGTAGCCGACGTTCGGGTCGACGGTGTTCAGGAACGGCAACACGAGCGCGCCGAACGTCCGGGTCACGAACGACGTCACGGGGTCTTCGCCCAGCCCGCCTCCGCCGAGCATGGCGTGATACCGATCGGCGGGATACGTGTCGATGCCGAAGTCGTCGACGACGACGCCGCTGGTCCCGGCCTGGATGCCGCCGACGCCGAGGAAGCCGTGCTCGGCTTCGGGGTGTTCGTCGAGCGTGACCGCGTAGACGTTGCGCTCGCCGTTCCAGGGATCTCCGCCGCCGTGGTAGGTGACGACGTCGACCGTCTGTCCGGGCTCCGTGTCCTCGAGAGCGGCCGACAGCGCCGCCGGATCGGGGGTGGGCTCCCCGCCGATGCTGTGGACGATGAGCGGCGTGTCGGGCGCGCCAGCCCGCCGGAGCGGCCGTTCCGCCGACACCGTACTGACGAAGGTTCCGACGGGGAACCGGACAGTTCGGGGTGTCTCGCCGTCGTCGCTCCCGTCGTCGCCCGCGAGGCGAACCTCGACGACTTCGGCCCCCGACAGCGCCGCTTCGAACCCGGATTCGGTGTACACGGCCTCGCCGTCGACGTGTGTGAGCTCGGTGCCCGTCCCGATCGGCCCGTCGACGACCGCGCGGGTGGCGATGAGGCTCCGCTCGACCGTGACCGGCCCGGCGTTCCGGCGATCGACGGTGACTTCCCGGCCCGCGTCGGCGAGGGCGGCGCCGAACTCCTCGTCGCCGTCGACCGGTTGGCCGTCGACGGCCACGAGCACGTCGCCGCGGTCGATGCCGGCCTCCTCGGCCGCCGACCCGGGGAGAGCGCCGCCGATCGCGACGCCGGGAACGACGGTGACGAGGCTCGCGACGAGGGCGAAAAGCAGCGCGAACGAGACCGCGGTCACGAGGAAATTGTTGGTGACGCCGGCGGCGAACATCCGCGTCCGGCTACCGCGGTCGGCGGCCTCCTGGCTCTCCTCGTCCGGCTGGACGAACGCGCCCATCGGGACGAACGCCAGCAGGGCGACGCCCATCGACTCGATCTCGATGTCCTCGACGCGACACAGCAGTCCGTGGCCGCCCTCGTGGACGACCAGGCCGACGAGCAGGCCGACGACGATGTCGACCGCGGCGGCCCACGGGAGAAACTGGTTGACGCCGGGGATGACGAGGGCGTCCTGCGGGCGGACGAAGCCGGCCGCCTGCGGCTGTGAGATCGTACTGATCGCCGACAGCAACACCGCGAAGAACGATCCGATCATGATGACGAGCGCGATCCCGACGCCCAAGTTGCCCCACGCGCGCCAGAGCCGCTTGGGCGAGGCGAGCCACTCGAGGAACACCCGCCCGCGCTTCGTGTGGATCGTCAGGATCGGTCCGGAGAGTCTGAACGACGACGGCAACAGCCCGCGCGATTCGAGCGCCATCGCGCCGGCCGTGTAGACGAGGATCCCGACCAGAATCCAAGACAGCGTGTTCATCGAATGCACGTAGGGCCTCGGCTACTGAAAAGTCGTTCCGTCGGGGCGGACCGTTCCGAAAGCGAGGGGTACCGCCGGCGCGAGGGCGTCGAAAGCGACGCACCGACGCGGTCGCGTCACCCCTCACGTCGGAGCCGTCGCACGACGAAGGCGTCGTCCATCGCCGCGAGGAACGGCCCGAGGCGCGGCCCCTCGGACTCGTCGAGAAAGAGCCGGTAGCCGGCCGAGAAGAACGCGCCGACGTCGACGTCGTGATCGCGGGCCGTCTCGTAGATCGCCTCCTGCAAGGCCTCCTCGTCGGGCGATTCGGCCGCGACGAAATCGGCGAGAGCCTCGAGGGCGGCTTCGGTACCCGCGTCGAACGCCGCCTCCGGGAGCGACTCCGCGAGGCGGTAGTTGAACTCGTTGTCCGTCCGGACCGCCCACGCGCGCGCCTTCTCGACGCGTTCGAGCGCGGCGTCGATCTCGGCGTCGGTCGCGTCCTCGGGAAGGTGTCCCGACCGTCGGGCCATCGTGACGCGCAGGTCGCGGTCGTCGGTCATCCCGAGGACGGCGGCGAACGTGTAGGGGATCCGGACCGGCCGCGCCGTCGCGTCGTCGACGACCATCGGGTAGGCCCGCTCGGCGAGTTCGGCCTCCTCGGCCGTTATTTCGTCGGTCGCGCCCTCGAAGTAGGCCCGCTCGAAGCGGTCGAACTCGTCGACGAGCCGGTCGATGCGGCCGACGTCGAAATCGCGCTGTTTCTTCGGGGGCTTCGTGAAGAAGTACCGCAGGACCTCGACCTCGAGGAGGTTGAGCACCTCGGCGACCGTGATGAGGTTGCCGGCCGACGACGAGAGCGCGTCGCCGTTGAGCGTGAACCACTCGTAGACCATCGGCACCGGCGGCTCGAAGCCGAACACCTCGCGGGCGACCGTCTCGCCCGAGGGCCACGACCCCTCGGCGTGGTCCTTGCCGAACGGCTCGAAGTCGACGCCGAGGGTCAGCCACTGGGCGGGCCACTCGAAGCGCCACGGGAGTTTGCCCTCCCGGAAGGTCGCGGTCCCCTCGTGACCGCAGCCCTCGATGACGTCGTCGCCGGCCTCGACGTCGCGACAGGCGTACTCGACGGTCCCCGAATCCGGGTCGACGCCGGTGATCGTCTCGGTGAGGTGGCCACACTCCGCACACTGTGCGAAGAACGGGACGTAGGCGTCGTCGACCTTGTCCTGGAACTCGGAGAGGACCGCGCGCGCGGTGTCGCGGTTCCGGAGGACGCGTTCGACCGCGTCGTCGAAGCGCCCCGATTCGTACAAGGCGGTGTTCGAAACCATCTCGATCGGCACGCCGACGGCCGCGGCGGAGCGATCGAGCAGTTCGGTGAAGTGCGCGCCGTAGGAGTCACAGCAGCCGAAGGGGTCCGGAATGTCGGTGTAGGGCGTGCCGAGGTTCCGGCCGAGCGCCCCGGCGTCGACCTCGCCGAGGCCGACGACGTTCCACTCCAGGTCGGCGAGTTTGCGAGGGAGCTTCCGGAGGCGGTCGCGGTCGTCGGTCGTGAACACCTGCTCGACCTCGTGGCCGCGCTCCCGGAGCGCCTCGGCGACGAAGTAACCGCGCATGATCTCGTTGAAGTGGCCGAGGTGCGGGACGCCGGACGGCGAGACGCCGCCCTTGATCACGATCGGGTCGGCGGGGTCGCGCGATTCGATCTCGTCGGCGACCGAGTCGGCCCAGAAGGCGCGGTGTTCGCCGGTTCCGACGTCGTAGAGCTCACTCATCCGGGCGGACCTCCGTCCCGTCGGCGTCGCCCGCGACCGCGTCGGCGATCCGCGGAGGCTCCGAGCCGTCCAGGACGACGGCCCGGAGCCCGGAGCGTTCGATGATCTTCGCGGCGAGTAAGTCGACGGGCGCGTTCGACCCCGCGGCGGTCTCGATCGAGGAGATCACGTCGACGAGTTCGCCCGCGCTCAACTCGTCGTAGCGTTCGGCCCCCGAATCGACGTTCGGGTCGGCGGAGAAGACGCCGGGCACGCTCGTGGCGTAGACGAGTAGATCGGCCTCGGCCATCTCGGCCAACAGCGCGGCGACGGCGTCGGTCGTGTGGCCGGGGAGCGTCCCGCCCATCACGGCGACCTCGCCGCGGCGGAGGGAGGCCCGGGCGGCCTCGTGGGACTCGGCCGGTTCCGGCGTCGCGGAGCTGTCGAGGGCGGTGATCAGGAGCCGGGCGTTCAGCCGCGTCACGTCGATCCCGAGGGCGTCGAGGTCGTACTCGGTCGCCCCGAGGTCGCGGGCCGTCCGGATGTAACGGCGCGCGACCCCGCCGCCGCCGACGACGGCCGCGACCTCGTGCCCGTCGTCGACGAGCCCGTCGAGGACGTCCGCGTGGGCCTCGACGCGATCGGCCTCGAGGTCGGGAGCGAGGACACTCCCGCCGATAGAAACGATAACTCTCATTACCGAAGGGTTGCCCTGTTTCGCTCTTAAGGGTTGTCAACCCCTCCGACACCTACAAGCGCCCGCGGCCGAACAGAGAGCGTATGTACGCGGTTTCACTGCTCGGATCGGACGCCGACGCCGCGGCGCCGCGGCTCGCGGACGCGGCCGAGGGTCGGATCGGGATCGTCCGCCAAGGGACCGACGCCACGCCGGACGGGGGGCAGACGCTGTCCCGCGCCGCGACGGAGTACGTCGTCGACGACGGCTGGCGCGCGAGCGGGGACGGACTCTCCGTCCGGGACGCGATCGATCGGCTCGCGCCGGATCACGAGTTCGCGCTCGTCCGCGGCGCGCCGGGCGCGCGACTCCCGGCGGTCGTCGTCGGCGACACGGACGAACCGGTCGAGGAACCGATCGTCGACGCCGGGGGGATCGACGGTCTCGACGCGGCCGACGCGATCGAGGCGATCGAGGCGACGGAGCCCTACGAGACGCTCGAGTCGCTGGTCGCGGCGGTGAAACGGTCCGAGGAGGCGACGTACTCCGGGGCGATCGCCACGTTCACCGGCCGCGTCCGCGCGAGGGAAGGCGAGGACGACGAGCGGACCCACTACCTCGAATTCGAGAAGTACGACGGGGTCGCCGAGCGCCGGATGGACGCGATCGAGACGGAACTGGAGGAGCGCGACGGGATCTTGGACGTCCGCCTCCACCACCGGACGGGACGGATACCGGACGGCGAGGACATCGTCTTCGTCGTCGTGTTGGCCGGGCACCGCCGGGAGGCCTTCCGGGCGGTCGAGGACGGCATCGATCGGCTGAAAGCGGAGGTCCCGCTGTTCAAGAAGGAAGTGACCGACGGGGAGACGTTCTGGGTCCACCAGCGGGAGTGAGCGCCGCGTCGGGAGGTCCGGCGGTCGGCCGTCCGGCTATCGCGTCCGCCGACCGAACGAGCTACAGAGCGGGCGGCGGTCGGGTCGGGTTCGCCGCTTCACGGGGCGTTTTTCGCCCCGAAACCGATTTTATCCGCGAAGTTGACCGAGATATTTAATACTATATTCGGATGTATATCCGAGAGAAAGAAAATTTTTGGAGCCGTTATAAAATTTCTAAAGTCGTTTGGTAATTTCGTGAAACGAGTCTTTTTGCGGCGTTTTCCCCGAATCGAGCCGAAGGCATCCGAAGCTTCGCCCCTTTATATACCTGTTCGGCGGCATGAACGAAGTGAGGTGTCAGATATGAGCGCAACAACGGACTCCGCGACGGAGAGCAAGGAAACACGGCTTCGCCGGTATCTCAGCCGGCGGGCCGAGGACGGCGAGGTGTACATAAAGAGCAAGTTCATCGCCGACGACGTGGAGCTCTCCCCGAAGGAGATCGGCGCGCTGATGGTGAAGCTCCGCGAGTCGGCGGCGGACCTCGAGATCGAAAAGTGGTCCTACACCTCCGCGACCACGTGGCGAGTCACCCCTGCGTGACCCGAGCGTGATCGGCGTGCAAACCGATAGATCGGCCCGTATCGCCCCGGCGAATCGATCCGCGCCGGCCTGACACCGGCCGCCCGCCGGTCCCCAGCGGTATATAAACGCGACCGTACCAGCAGCCCCGGTCGCTGGCACGGGTTTTATTTCCGACAGACGCCTTTCGTACGACGATGAGCCCCGCCAGCGGGTCGTCGAGTCACGCCGGACCGCCGCCGGAGTCGCTACGCCCGGCGTTCCGGACGGTCGAGGTCGACGTCCGTGAGGACGGCCGGATCGTCTACTACGGCCAACCGCAGACCGACGCTCGTCGGCTCGAGCGCCAGGTGTGGCCGCTGTTCCGCGAGCGCGGCTACGAGGTCCGCTTCGACACGGTCACCCGGAACGAGTCCGACCCGATAACCGGCGTCGAGATCGGCGAGCGGCGCCGCGCGCTCGTCGCCGAACCCCGCCGGATCGGCGTCGACGGGATCCCGTGGACGAACGTCGTCATGTTCCTCGCGACGGTGCTTACGACGCTGTACGCCGGGACGATCTGGTACTACCAGCCGATCGACGGGCCGCTCGACCTCCTCGCGGGGTGGCCCTTCGCGGTCGCGGTGCTCGGGGTGCTCGCAGTCCACGAGTTGGGACACTACGCCCTCTCGCGGTACCACGGGGTCGAGGCGAGCCTCCCGTACTTCATTCCGGTGCCGAGTTTCATCGGCACGTTCGGGGCGGTGATCTCGATGCGGGGGCGGATCCCCGACCGGGAGGCGCTGTTCGACATCGGCGTCTCGGGGCCGCTGGCGGGCCTCGTCGCGACCGTCTGCGTCGCGGTGGTCGGCCTCCACCTCGATCCGGTCCAGGTACCGGCGTACGTCCTCGAGAGCGAGGGGTCGATACAGCTCGAGTTGGGTTATCCGCCCCTGCTCGAGTTCCTGGCGTGGGCGACCGGCGGCCAGCTCACCTACGAGGACCCCGGTCTCGTCGCCAACCCGGTCATCTTCGGCGCCTGGGTCGGCCTCTTCGTGACGTTTCTCAACCTCATTCCGGTGGGCCAACTCGACGGCGGCCACGTCGTCCGATCGCTGCTCGGCGAGCGCGCCGAGACGGTCGGCTCCGCCGTCCCCGCGGCCCTGTTCGGGCTGGCGGCGTATCTGGCCGTCTTCGCCGACGTGAGCTACAACGCCCCGGTCCTGTGGGGTTTTTGGGGTCTCGTCTCGCTGTTCTTGGCCTACGTGGGTCCCGTGACGCCCATCTTCGACGAACCGCTGGACCCGAAGCGGAAGGCGCTCGGGGTACTGACGCTTCTCCTCGGAGCGCTCTGTTTCACGCCGGTCCCGATCGAACTCGTCGGGGCGTGACTGCGAAGGGACGCCAGGGCGTGACTGCGAAGGGACGCCGACTCCGCCCGCGCGCGGCCGCGCTCACCCGTGCGTGAACCCGCGGTCGGGCAGCGGCTCCCCGTCCATCCGGACGCCGTCGTCGACGACGGTTCCGATCCGGGTCACCTCGAGCGGGGCCGCCTCGACGGCGGCCGAGAGCGACGCCTCGGGGATCGCACAGACCAGCTCGAAGTCCTCGCCGAAGTGGACCGCCAACTCGCGCTCGTCGGCCGGCGAGTCGACCACCTCGCCGACGGCCGGAGCGATCGGGACGTCGGCATAGGAGACCGACATCCCGCAGTCGCTCGCCGCCGCGAGTTGGTGCAGCGACCGCGCCAGCCCGTCGCTGGAGTCCATCATCGCGCTCGCGTGCGGCGCGAGCGCCCGTCCGGTCGCGACGCGGGGCTCGAACCGGAACAGTTCGTTCGCACGCTCCGTGGCCCCGTCCCCGAAGAACCGCAGGGCGGCCCCACTGCGGCCGAAGCTCCCGGTCACGCAGACGGCGTCGCCGGGGCTCGCACCCGACCGATAGACCGGGTCGTCGCTCCGCCCGATAGCGGTCGTCGAGACAGTGAACTCGGCGTGTTCGTCGAGGTCGCCGCCGGCGTACTCGGCGTCGACGGCGGCGCAGACGTCGAGACAACCGGCCAGAAACGGCTCGAGCTCCGTCCCCTCGAAGGACGGCGCGCCGTAGACCGCGAGCGCCGCGGTCGCTGAAGCCCCCATCGCGGCCACGTCCGACAGCGACGCACCGACCGCCCGCCAGCCGGCGGTGTATCGGGTCGTCCCGTCCGGGAAGTCGCTCGTCTCGTGGAGCATGTCGGTCGTCGCGACGAGGCCGTCGACGACCGCGCAGTCGTCGCCCGCCTTGGAGACGGCCCCACCGACGAGCGATAGCGCCGCTCGTTCGTCCATACGTGCGGATCGGCGCTCGACAAGATAGACCCATCGATGCGGTCGACGGCCCCCGTCGCCGCGCCGGGGGCGTCGAACATCAACAGCGTTAAACGCGCGCGACGGGAACCCAGGGCCAATGACGACGTTCTACGACGTACCCGCCGAAGACCTCATCGAGGCGGTCGCCGAGAAGCTCGAATCCGACCTCGAGGAGCCCGAGTGGCTCGCGTACACGAAGACGGGCACCGGCCGCGAGCTGCCCCCCGAACAGGAGGACTTCTGGAGCCGCCGCGCGGCGAGTCTCCTCCGGAAGGTCGCCGTCGACGGCCCCGTCGGCGTCGAGCGGCTCCGGGGCGCCTACGGCGATTCGGCCAACGGGACGACGCGGTACCGCGTCCGACCGAACCACAAACACGACGGCTCCGGGAACGTCATCCGGACCGCGCTCCAGCAGCTCGAGGACGCGGGCTACGTCGACACCTCCGAGAAGCGCGGCCGCACCGCCAGCGGCGAGGGCCGCGCCCTGCTGGACGACACCGCCGAGGAGCTCATCGAGGAGCTCGACCGCCCCGAACTCGAACGCTACGCCTGAGCCGGACGCGACCGATCCCCGGTCGCTACCCGACTGTTTTTATCCGGAGGTCGGTTGCTCTCGTCGACGGGGAGACAGTCTCGTCGTCGACGGACGGTTCTCGTCGCCGGCTGGAACCGACCGAGACCGCAAGGATTCTAATCCCACCGCGACAGGGTTCCGAGGATGAACGTCCGCGATCGGACCGTCGGGGCGGTGCTCGCCCTGACGACCGCCTCCGTGGTCCTCCGGCTCGCCGGGCTCGGAACCCGCATCGCCCACTGGGACGAGGGGCGGGTCGCCTACTGGATCCTCGAGTACGCCGAAACCGGCGTCGTGTTCTACCGGCCCATCGTCCACGGCCCGCTGTTGAAGCTGTTGAACGCGCCGCTGTTCGAGCTGTTCGGTGCGACTGATCTCGCGATGCGGCTCGTTCCGGCCCTCGTCGGGGGGCTGTTACCGCTCGTCGCCTTGGCGTTCCGACACCGGCTCCGGGACGCCGCCGTCGTCGCGCTCGCGGCGCTTTTGACGCTCGATCCGGCGCTTCTGTACTACTCGCGGTTCATGCGGAACGACATTCTGGTCGCGGCCTTCTGTTTCGTGGCGTTCGCCGCGGTCGTCCGGGCGATCGACTTCGACGACGGGCGCTACCTCCCGGTCGCGGCGTTCGCGCTCGCGCTCGGCTTCGGCGCCAAGGAGAACGCCTTGGCGTACGTGTTCGCCTTCGTCGGCGCGGCGGGGCTTCTGGCGGGACACCGGCTCGCGTTCGCGTGGTACGAGGGGCGATCGTCGGGGTCGGGGTCGGGGCTCGGATCGGCCGTCCCCGTGTTGCGGGGACTGCTCCGGTGGGGGTACGCCGGAACGCGCCGCCACGTTCGGGCGATCCTCGGCAGCGCCGTCGCGTTTCTCGCGACGGTCACCTACGTGTACGCCCCGCGGGGGGCGGTCCCCTCCGAGGGGACCTACTACAGTTCCTGTCGGGGCTACGATCCGATCGTCGGGATCGAGGGCGCGCCGACGCTCGGGGCGGCGCTCGCGAACCCCCTCGAACTCCCCGGACTCGCGTGGTTCACCGTCGGGTCGACCGCCGAGTTGTACGCCTGCCAGTGGATCACCCCCCGGACCGACGACCCGAACCCCTACCTCGAATACGCCGGCGAGTTGGCGGCGATCACCGGCGAGTCTTCGGCCGCCCTCGTCGGCCTCGCCGTGGTCGGGTTCGGGGTGACGCTGTACCGGCCCGGCCTCCCCGACGACCTCGTCTCCTTCGGGTTCTACTGGGGGGCCGCCTCGCTGGTCGGCTACCCGCTCATCACCGACATCGGCGGGGCGGCCTGGCTCGCCGTCCATGTCGTGCTCCCGCTGTCGCTGCCGGCGGCGTTCGGGGCGGGCGCGCTGTACGGGGTCGGGCGCGAGGCGCGGATCGACGGCGACGCGGCGAGCGCGGCCGCCTCCGTCGCGGTCGCCGCGTTGCTCGTCGGCTCCGTGCTCTGGAGCGGGTACGCCACGAGCGTCGCCGGACCGACCGACGACGACAACCCGCTGGTGCAGTACGCCCAGCCGTCGAACGACCTCCGAGCGACGCTGGTCGAGACGCGCGAACTCGCGGACCGGACCGACGGCACCGACGTCGTCCTCGCCGGCGGGAACCTCACCAACCCCACCTCGGGCGGGGAGCTCGACCGGCGGCCGAACTGCGCCGACTGGTTCGAGATCACCCCGCTGCCGTGGTACTTCGAGGCCGGCGGGATCGAGGCCGACTGCGCGCCGACCGGGCTGGCCGTCGATCGGGCGCTCGCCGACGACCCGCCCGTCGTCATCGTTACGGAGACGCAAGCGAACCTCGTCGACGACCGGATCGACGACCGCTACGACCGCCGGGTCCACCGTATGCGGACGACGGACACGGAGTACGTCTACTACGTCGACGGCGCGCGGCTATCCGGGGCGGGGCCGCGGCCGGATTGAGCCGCCCGACGGGCGTGATCCGGAGGGGCGTCGCCGACCGGGCGAAACGACAACACTCTCTATCATCGCGACACGACGCGACAGTATGAATCACCACACTCCGGCAGCGACCGTCGGCGTCATCGGCGGCGGACAGTTGGGCCGTATGATGGGCGAGGCGGCCGGCCCACTCGGCGTCGAGGTGGTCGTCTCGGACCCGACGCCCGACTGTCCGGCCGCGCCGGTCGTCCGCGAGCAGGTCGGCGGCGGCTTCGACGACGAGGCGGCGATCCGCGAGCTCGCCGAGCGCGCGGACGTCCTCACCTTCGAGATCGAACTCGCCGACCCCGACGCGATGGCGCGCGTGAGCGAGGCGACCGACACGCCGGTACATCCCGACCCCGACACGCTCCGGACGATCCAGGACAAACTCGTCCAGAACCGCGCGCTCGCCGAGGAGGGCGTTCCGGTCCCCGAGTTCCGCCGTGTCGACGACGCCGACGACCTGCGCGCGGCCGGCGAGGCCCTCGGGTGGCCGCTCATGCTGAAGGCCCGAGAAGGGGGCTACGACGGCCGGGGGAACCGCCCCGTCGAGGGTCCCGACGAGGCCGAGGCGGCGCTGGCCGAGATCGGCGGGGCGGCGCTGGCCGAGGAACTCGTCGACTTCGAGCGCGAAGTGGCGATCATGGGCGTCGTCGGCGACGGCGAGCGTCGGGCGTACCCGCTCACGGAGACGATCCACCGCGAGGAGATCCTCAGGGAGTCCGTGACGCCGGCCCGGAGCGACGAGGCCGTCCGATCGCGGGCGCAGGAGGTCGCCTTCGACGTCCTCGATTCGCTCGAGGGGCGCGGCGTCTACGGAATCGAACTGTTCGAGACCCGCGAGGGGGCGATCCTGGTCAACGAGATCGCCCCCCGGCCCCACAACTCCGGGCACTGGACGATCGAGGGGGCGGTCTGCTCGCAGTTCGAACAGCACCTCCGGGCCGTGCTGGGGTGGCCCCTCGGCAACACCGAACGCCGCTCGCCCGCGGTGACGGCGAACCTGCTCGGTGACGTCGACGAGCCGAAGCCGGCCGAGTTGAACGGGAGCGAGGCGATCCTCGAGACCGACGCGGCGTCGCTGCACTGGTACGGCAAACGGGAGGCGCGGCCGCTGCGGAAGATGGGCCACGTCACGCTCGTCGACGACGGCGGCGACCCGGACGGCGGGGACCGTCGGGACGCGCTGCTCTCGCGGGCGCGGGCACTGATAGCGGAGACGACGTTCGGGTAGCCGCGCCGACGCGCCCGGTAGTTTATATACCGGGAGGGGACCAGACCGCCCGTGAACTGACACGGCGCCGACAGCCGGCCGGGGCGGTCGCGTGGATCACCGCTGTCGGATCGCGCCCGCGGATCCGCCTGTTCGCCAACCGACCCGGAGCCCGGAGTCGGCCGGCCGCGCGGTCACCGTCGCGGCCGACGGTCCCGACGCCCCCGAACGCGGGGGGCCGTGCGTGCCGGACGGACGCAACCGGTCGTCTTTTCGTTCCGCGGTTCGATCGACGAGTAATGGACTCCCCCGACACGGGACGCGGCCGGCGGTCGGTGCTCGCGGCGATCGCCTCGGGGAGCGTCGCCGCGGTCGCCGGCTGTCTCGGCGGCGCGGCCGGACCCGACTCGGACGGCGGCGACCCGGCAGGCGAGGAGCGGTCGTTTCCCGACCATCCCGGCGACGAACCGCGCGACCCGCCTGCTGGGCGTCGCTGTGACGGTCCCTGCGGGATGGAGCCGGCGAATCATCCGGAAGCGAACGCACAGCTCGCCCACGCCGACGGCAGCGGGGTCTTCTTCGACAGCGCCGGCTGTCTCGTCTCGTATCTCCACGATCCGACGTTCTACGGCGGCCCAGACGCGGCCGTCGAAAACGTCTGGGCGCGGGATTTCGGGGCGAAGTCGCTCCTCGACGCGACCGAGGCGAGTTACGTCCTCGATTACAGCAAGGAGCGCCACGAGGAGGTGATGGCGCACAACCCGAAGCCGTTCGCCGATCGCGCCGACGCCGTCGCCTACGTCGACGCCTACGACGACCTGGGCGAAGCCGACATCGTAGCGCTGGACGCCTTCGGTGCCGAGCAGGCCCACCGGTACCGCGATTACCCGCTCTCTGAGGCGTGATCGCGCGGCGTCCTCCGGCGTTCGGTGCGTCGCGGGGGGCGAGAAACCACAACTGCCAAGCGGTCGCCGTCCGCTCTCCCGCGTATGACTCGCTCCGCCGAGGTCGAGGCGCTCGTCGAGTTGTTCGAGGCCGAAGCCGACCGCGACCGCCCGAAAGAAGAGACCCCCGACGTGGGGGTCGTGATGGGCTCGGACTCGGATCTCGACACGATGTACGGCGCCTACGAGGCGCTGACGGAACTCGGCTTCGAGGAGGTCACCGACTACGACGACCCGCCCGAATGCCGCTTCACGTTCGAGACGTTCGTCGTCTCGGCCCACCGGACGCCCGAGTTGATGTACGCCTACGGCGAGACGGCCCGCGAGCGCGGCCTCGACGTGCTCATCGCGGGTGCGGGCGGCAAGTCGGCCGATCTGCCGAACATGACCGCCTCGATCGCCTACCCGCTCCCGGTCGTCGGGGTGCCGGTCCAGGAGAAGTCGGTCGACTCGGTCGTCGGGATGCCGACCGGCGCGCCGCTGGTCGCGGTCGACGCCGGCAAGTCGTTCAACGCGGCGCTGTCGGCCGTCCAGATCCTCTCGCGGGCCCACCCGGAACTCGAGGAGCGACTCGAGGCCTACCACGACGACCTCCAGGACGGCGTCGGAGCGGTTTCGGCGCGGCTCCACGAACTCGGGACGGAGCGGTTCCGCGAGGAGCGCTAGCCCGGCCGAGCGATGGGGACGGACGCGGTGGTAACTGAGGCGGCGGGCGACGACCCGGCCGGCGAGGCGCCGGCGCGGGCGACCCTGTGGGTGATCGTCGCCTCGGCGACGCTGACGGTGATGGCCGGCGCGATTCTCGGGCCGGTCGTGCCGGACATCCGGGACGGCCTCGGCGTCTCGGGGTCGCTGGCGGGGCTCATCATCACGACACACGGGGCGTTCATCGTCCTCGCGAGCCCCCTCGCCGGGAGGCTGATCGACCGGTACGGCCCCCGACGGCCGTACGTCCTCGGGTTGGGCCTGTACGCCCTCGGCGGCGGCGCGGGGCTCGTCGTCGACTCGTTTCTCCCGCTTTTGGCCTCGCGGGCGGTCCTCGGCGTCGGCGTCGCGTTCGTCTACACCGGAGTCACGGTCCTCATCTACGACCTGTATCGGGGCCGGCAGATGGATCGGGCGCTCGGCCTCCGGAGCGGCGCCAACAGCGTCGGCGCTGCCGTGTGGCCGCTCGTCGGAGGGGCACTCGGCGTCGTCTCCTGGCAGTCGCCCTTCGCGGTGTATCTCGTCGCGGCACCGCTGGGCCTCGTTGCACTCGTCGCGATCCCCGAGACGGCGCGGGGAACGGACACCGACGGCGACGGGAGCGACGCGGGGGATGGCGACGATGGAGGAACGGACGCCACCGACGCCCTCGCCGTGATCCGCGAACGGCCCGCGCTCGCGGCCGTGTACCTCCTCTACTTCGGCGCGAACGCGCTGTTGTACGCGATCGTCGTGTTCTACCCACAGCTGCTCGGCGGCCTCGGCGTCGAGACCGCCTTCGGCGTGGGGCTGTATCTCTCCGCCAATGGGATCGCTGGCGGCGCGACGGGGGCGTACTACGATCGGTTCAAGCGGCGCTTCGGGGCCCGACGGCTCGTGCTCGCGGCGCTCGTCCTCTGGGCGGTCGGACTCGGGACCGCGGTCGTCGTCGCCTCGCCGGCCGCCGCGTTCGCGCCGGTGATCCTCTTCGGACTGGGGATCGGGTTCGTCTTCCCGTCGACGTTCGTCTGGGTGGAATCGCTCGCGCCCGAGGCCCTGCAGGGGCAACTCGGCTCCTACGTCGCGATGGCGGGGTACGTCGGGCAGTTCGTCTCGCCGCTCCTCTTCGGCGCCTTCGTCGGCCCGTTCGGGATCCGCGGCCCCTTCGTCGTCGCCGCGCTCGCGGCCGGGGGCGGGGCGGTCGCGCTGGCGCTCGCGGGTCGGCGCTGATGCGCTCCGGTCGCGCCCGCGCTACTCGACGCGCGCGTCCACGACGCCGTGGACGACGCCCGCGCTGTGGCTCTTGACGCGGCGGGCGTCGAGCACGTCGACCGACAGACCGACGATCGCTGCGGCGTCCCGGAGCCGACCGATCGGACGATCGGGAAACAGCGCCTCGGGGGTCGCCTCGTGGAGGTGGATGACGCCGCCGGAGACGACGGCGTCGAGCGCCGAGTCGAGGTACTCGTGGGCGTCGTAATACCCCATCACGACCCGGTCGGCGGTCGCGTCGACGTCCCGGCAGTTGCCGCCGATCGCGTCGAGTCGCGCGGCGACGCCGTTTCGGCGGGCGTTCTCGACGAGCCGTCGATGCGAGGTGGGGTCGATCTCGGCGGCGGTCACGGACGCCCCCGCCCGCGCCATCGGGAGCGAGAAGTAGCCGATCCCGGCGAACATATCGAAGACGCGCTCGCCGGCGGAGACGACCTCTCCCATCCGGGCGCGTTCGGCCTTGTTGCCCGGCGAGAACATCGTCTCCGAGAGATCCAAGGCGTACTCGATCCCGCCCTCGGTGTGGACCGTCTCGGTGTCGCCCGATCCGGCGATCACCTCGCCGGTGGGGTCCCGGCACGTCCCGGAGATCCCGCCGCGGGCGAGGACGGTCTCGGCCTCGCCGTGGACCTCGAGGAGGGCCTCGCCGACCGTCTCGCGGGCGGCGCGATCGAGCGTCGCCGCCCCGGAGACGTCGCCGAAATCGACCAGTATGACGTCACCGATCACCGCCCACGAGGCGGGGGCGGCCTCGACGACGCGATCGGGGACGCCGCGGGCCCGGAGCACGTCCTCGAGTCCCCGCCGGCGGAGCGGGAGATCCACGTCGGCGACCGCCTCGACGTCGGTTTCGGTGGGTGGGTCTGTGATCGGCAGCGCGACCCGATCGGCGTCGTAGGCGTCGATCCGACGACTCGGGTCGTAGACGCCCTCGGCCTCGAGCGCGGCGGCGACGCGCTCGGTCCGGGGCTTTTCGACGAGCGCCGCTTTACCCGAGCGGTCCGTCGCCATCGGGTCCCTCCTCGGGGAGGACGTGGAGCCCCTCGCGGTGTTTGAGCACCGGTACCGACTGCGCGTCGGGATCGAGGTAGTCGGGGCGGGGGATCGTCTTCGACTCGAAGGTGTCGGGGTCGAGAACCTGGACGGCGTGGGCGTCCTCGACGGCGACGAGCGTCGTCGCCTCGGCGTCGGAACGCTCGCCGAGTTTGCGGGCGTCGGGGGCGATCCCCTCCTCGAAGTCGGCCTCGTAGCGCTCGCCCGTGGCGAGGCGGAGCCCCTTCAGGTTGCCGTGGGCGCTCGTCACGAGAACCGGGCCGTCGTCGTCGGCGAGGTCGATCACGTCGCCGGGCGTGTACGGCGGCAGCCGAACGGTGAAGGTGACCCGGTAGACCTCGTTGCCGTCGCCGTCCTCGGTCACGAGCGTCGGGGCCTCCGAGACCGCCCCACCCAGTTCGGCGACGATCCGCTTTGCGATGCCCTGACCCATCTGGTTCGTCGAGATCTTCATGTCGACGCCGTCGTCGGTTCGGGTGGTCTCGGTGATGAACGCGTTGCGGTCGCCGGTCGCCTCCCGGTCGGCGATGTAGGATTCGGCGATCTCGACCGCGCGGTCGTTCTCCGCGGGCGTCGGCGTCCGATCGGTGCCCCGCACCTGGACGATGCTGGCGTAGTAGTCGCCGGCGATGCGGCCGCAGCGATCGCAGGTCTCTCGGGCGATGTAGACGGGGACGGTGACCTCCTCGGAGAGGGCCGTATCGCGAACCCGGCCGCTGAACAGACAGCGCATCCGGATCGTGTTCTCGTCGACCTGCTCGGGGTCGACGCCCCACTCGACGTCGCTGGCGTCGACGTGGACCGCGAGCCGTTCGGCGGTCTCCTCGACGGCGATGTCGGTGTAATCGCGCGCGCCGACGTCGATCCAGCGGTTGCCCCGGTGGAGGGCGCCACACCGGCTGCACACCCGGATCTCGATCCGATCCGGCGCGTCGACGAGGTCGAACGAGTCGAAATAACAGCCGTCACACAGCACGGCGTCGGGGTCGCGGGGACCGCCGGGGAGGTCGACCTCCGGCGGCCGCTCGATCTCGTCGCCACAGCGCGGGCAGAACGCCCCCGATCGCGGGCCGGAACTCATTACTCGAGCTATCGCCCCGAGGCGGTTAAGCGGCCCGGACCGGACGCGTCGGGGGAGTTCGTAGGAGCCGTCGGGGCACACGCGTCGCAACCGACCATCACTCCGGGAAGCCGCCCGCCCGATCGAAGACCGCGAGGAGAGCGACGGAGGCGAGCAGACACAGCGCCGCGCCGTTGAACACCGCGTCGTAGGCGTATCCGGCCTCCAGCAACTCGCCGACGGCCGAGGAACCGACGGACTGGGAGAGCATCCAGACCGAACTGAACACGGCGTAGGCGCTCGCCCGCGTCGAGTCGGGTAACGCGGCGAGGACGTAGGTGTCCGTCGCCGGGAACAGCGCGTGGATCACGAAGCCGATGACCGCGCTCACGGCGGCCAGCGCGAGCAGTCCCTCGGCGGCCGTCAGCGCGAGGATACAGCCGGCGAACGCCGCGACGATGCCGAGCAGATACGGGACGTGCGGGAGCCGGTCGGCCAGGTTTCCGCCGACGTAGAAGGCGGGGACGCCGCTGGCGAAGACGACCGTCAGCATCGCCCCCGACGCGGCCCGCGAGAGCCCCTTCGACTGCATGTAGAGGTCGTAGAAGTTGAAGATGCCCTGCCAGACGAACACCGCCCCGCCGGTGAGAGCGAGGGCGGTCGCGACGACGCGTCGCTCCGAGAGCGCGCCGGCGATGAAGGCCCGGTCCTCGCGGCCGGCCCGCGGCAGCTCCGTCCGCCGGGCGGCCACCCAGGTGTAGGCGGTGGTGACCGCCGCCCCGACGGCGACCGCCCAAATCGAGAGCCGCCAATCGAGGAGCAACGCGGCGGTGACGAGCGGCGCGGCGGCGACGGCCGCCAGTTGCGTGGCCGCGCCGTGGATCCCGAGGACGTGGCCGACGCGATCGGGGTACAGCTCGCTCAAAAGCGGGTTCGCGGCGACGAAGTAGACGCCCGATGCGGTCCCCATCGCGAACGCGCCGATCATGAGTTGGCGGGGCGTCGCCGCGGTCGCGGTCGCGGCCGAGGCGGCGGCGAGCAACAGCCCGCTCGCGACGACGAGGCGGTGTCGCGGGAACTTCGTGAGCAGCCACCCGGTCGGGAGTCTGAGCGAGGCGCTGCCGACCCACACGAGCGTCGCGATCAGCCCCGCCGTGGCTTCCCCGATACCGAACTCGGCGATGAACACGTCCAAAAGCGGTGCGAAGACGATCCTGGCGAGGTTCAGAAAGAAGACCAACCCACAGAGAGAGCCGAAGAGGCGTGCGCGTGTCACGGCCGGCGTTCGGAACGTGGGGACCCAAGCGTTCCGGTCGCGCTCCGGCGGGGGGACCGCCATCGCGCGAACGCCCGGGGGCGCCGCGCGGTCAGCGATACCCCTCGGTGAGGCGTTCGACGTACTTGGCGACCACGTCGACCTCGAGGTGGACCGGGTCGCCGATCGATTTGTCCGACAGCGTCGTGAGATCGTACGTCGCGGGGATGATGGCGACGGTAAAGTCGTCCGCCCGGAGATCGGCCACCGTCAGGGAGATGCCGTCGACGGCGATCGATCCCTTCTCGACGACGTAGCGCGCGAGCGTTTCGGGCAGCGAGAAGCCGAAGTACCAGTCGTCGCCCACCCGCTCGACGTGGGTCACCTCGCCGACGCCGTCGACGTGGCCCTGCACGAAGTGACCGTCGAAGCGGCCGTCGGCGGGCAGGGCGCGCTCGAGGTTGACGGCGTCCCCGACGGCGATCGAGTCCAGGTAGGTCCGCTCGAGGGTCTCCTCGGAGAGGAACAGTTCGAAGCGCTCGCCGTCGAACGCCTCGACGGTCAGGCAGGCCCCGCTTATCGCGACGCTTTGGCCGTGTTCGAGGTCGGCGCTGAACGGCGCGGCCACCTCGATGCGTCGCCCCTCGTCGGCGTCCTCGATCGAGGCGACCTCGCCCGTCGTCTCGACGATACCGGTGAACATACCGTCGGTTGGGCTGTCAGCGACGAAAGGCTGTCGTCGTGCATCGGATTTTTGTTCGGGAGCGGAGACGTCTCTCATAGATGAACATCCTCGACACGCTCACCCTGTTCGGGACCGTCGCGCTCGCGGCGCCGATCGGGCTGCTCGGCGTCGAGTTCCTCGTCGGCGGCCGGACGGCTACGGGCGTCGGCTTCCTGGCCGTCGCGCTCGCGCTCGTCGCCGGGGGGTACTTCAGGCCGAGCCTGAAGTCGATCGCCGCCGGGAGGGTCGCGGACGTGGCGACGACGGACGACGGTACCGGTGGGACGGAGGCGGGTGACGGCGACGGGGACAAAGGATGAGGGCGGACGCGACAGTGACGAGAGACGATAGCGACTGACAGCGACGCGACGCCGGCGGCCGACGGCGAGGTACTTAACCGACGGGGACCAACGGCCGGACATGGCGCTCGGGATCGTTCGGACGCTGCAGTTGGCCGGGACGCTCGTCGTCGCCGGACCGGTCGGGCTGATCGGCGTGTTCAGCCTGCTCGAGGGGC
>Ga0209917_1000339_pt1 | contig 19690 bp, 15 predicted proteins | sample SalPon2_C_H2O_MG_FD_185710 | JGI IMG/M metagenome (GOLD analysis project Ga0209917, IMG submission 185710) | Salt pond water microbial communities from South San Francisco under conditions of wetland restoration - Salt Pond MetaG R2_C_H2O_MG... | ecosystem: Environmental > Aquatic > Non-marine... | reverse complement strand
AGCCCCGATGAACACCGCCGAACAGTCGTTGGCTTCAGCGTACGAGACGGCCATCGACAACAGATTCGCGTTTCGGAACGGCACGTACGAGGTCGGGATCTCGTCGCTCTCGAGATCCGCATCTGCCACGTCCATCTCCTCGTCGGTCAAACTCGATGCCCCGATCGCCGAGAGATGGCTGGTCTCGATGTGCAGGAAGTCGGCCGCATCGACCTCATTTGCGAGCGCCTCGGCGCATTCGTACTCCTTGCCCTCGGTCCGTTGGCCGTAGGAGGTATGCAACAAGTACGGCTCATAGCCCTGCGCCATCGCCTCGTAGACTGCCGTTGCACTATCCATCCCGCCTGATACCAGAATGACTGCGCGTGTGTCGTTACTCATGAGTAGTCACCGCCGCGCGGAACCGCCGCTGTTCGTTCTCAGTCAGTTCCCCGACCGTCGCCTGTGTCGTCGTCTCCGTCGCCGTCTCGACGCCACGCATCGCCTCACAGAGATGTGTCGCCGTTATCTCGACCTGGACTGCCTCTGCATCGATTTCGTCCGAAAGCCCCTCGGCGATATCCCGCGTCAGACCCTCCTGTACTGTCAGCCGCCGCGATTGCCATCGGACGTATCGTGTGAGCTTCGAGAGCCCGACGACATCGCCGTCCGGACGGTATGCGACGTGTGCAACGCCGTGGTACGGAAGGAGGTGATGCTCACAGAGGCTGTACACCGGAAGTCCGGTCTTGATCACCGCATCGGGTGTGTCCGCCTCGAAGGTACGCATCTCGGGCTTTTCGACGTCCGAGTGGCCTTCGGTGAGCGTCTCGAATGCGTCCGGAACCCGACGTTGCCAGGTATCGTTCAACCCGTCCCTGTCGGGATCCTCACCGAGGGCTTCCAGGAGCAGACGGGTGGCACGCTGTGCTTTTTTGTGATCGATGCGACTCGATCCCGCGTCGGTGCCGTTCGTGTGCTGTTGCTGGCTCGTCATGGTCACGTTCCCGGGGCGTCGTTCCACAGATCAACGTGCAATCGTGGCGTGTAGCGATAGCCGTATTCGACCGCCAACTCCGCGACGTCGTTCCGCTTGGCATCCAACTCCACTTGGGTCATCCCTTCGGGCATCAACAGCACGTCCTCGTCGGGGATCCCCGTAGTGGCCGCCTCCCGGACCCGTCCGACGAGTCGCTCGATCTCCTGTATGTCCTCACGTCCCGTCACGACGAACTTCAGTTGGCTGTCGTAGTCGTCGACGAGCGCTGCGAGGGCATCTATGTCGATGCGGCGCCGTTCGTGTCGGTCAGCCCACTCGCCGTCCCCCTTCGGATCGCGCTCCGGCGTAGGGGTGCTACTGGCGAGCTTCGGACTGATACTCGCCAAGTCGATCGCCGCGTCCCGGTAGATCGTGCCGTTCGTTTCGACGGTCGTGTGGTAGCCGTAGTCGGCGAGCGCATCGAGCAACGCGACCGATTCGTCGTGAATCATCGGCTCGCCGCCGGTGAAGACGACGTGATCGGCTCGATCGTAGGAGCGGACCTCGTCGACGATCTCGTCGATCGAGAGGTACGCCCCTGTCGGCTCCCACGATGTGTGATAGGAATCACAAAACCAACACCGGAGATTACACCCCGACGTTCTGACGAACACCGAGGGTACCCCGGCGAGTTTACCCTCTCCCTGCAGCGAACAAAACAGTTCGTTGATCGGCAGCCCCTCGCTTTCGGGAGCGTCGTCCGACCTGATGGCCTCGACGTCACTGGCGACCGGCATCAGTACGTCGCACAGAGCTCCCCGGTTTCACGGACGGCAACGGAGACGTCACTGACAGTGTCCGGGAACGCTTCGAGCATTCGCTCTTCGAGGATGACGCTCATGACCTCCGCGGTCGGTGGGTGATTTAGCACAACCAAGGAATCACCGTCACCGGAGGTTTCGAACGCTTCGATGAGGGGGTCCCCCGTTTGGACGAGAAACATGTGATCCCACTTGTCGATGACGTCGGTGACGTCGCCTTTGTCGACGACCCATCCCTCCTCGGAGAGCCTGCCCGTAACTTCGACGGTGATCTCGTAGTTGTGCCCGTGTGGGCGGGAACATTTCCCGTCGTGGTGGAGGATACGGTGACCCGTGCTGATGCGGATCGGATTGTCCTTGCCGATCTGTAGGGCCCTCTCGCCGGCTATCTCCGACAAGGTGCTATCCTGGTCATCTCGAGACATGCATTGGATCATATTGCAAGAATACTCGGGGAATATATAAAACCACCTCACGACGATTTTGAACTGATACGAGGATCCAAATCACGCAGCGAACATACCCCAACTGGACACGGGCACCCAATAGGAGTGTGAGCGACTCACCAGCCAAGGACGCTCCAGCAACCTTCTTATGGAAACACGGAGTAACCTGCTATGGTGAATAGATCGCTTGCGCTTCTACGTTCCTGAATGGGATGACTACGTTGATGCGGAGTACGACTTTATCCACGACGAACACTCGTCACTCGATCCCAGCGAGCGTACGCTCGCGTACATATGGGATATTTTCGATCACGAAACGACGCCAATAGACGGTGTCCTAATCTCGCGGGAGCAGGTGGAAGATACGCCCTCGAAGTTCGCCAGAATCACGGAACACGGCGTTTACGAGGCACCAGTTCTCGACATTCCCGACTGGCTGCCAACGATTAGCGACTGTGGCGCGTGGGGATACAAATCGCTTCCATTCCCCCCGTACGGAAACGAGGGCATGTTGGAGTTCTACGAGAAACTCGACGTGACTGTCGGGGTTACTATTGACCACCTCGTCCTCGGTAGCGGCCACACCGCACGACTGTATCTCGACGAACGGGCGTTTCCGGATGACTTCTCGAAATCGGATATCCCGGAGGAGATCTCCGAACAGGTTGACGTGATGGTCGAGGAGTGGCCGGCGGAATGGCCCGAGTACGTACGCGGATATGCACCCTCTATTTACGGCTCCGACGGCATCGAAACGTTCGATCCGGACATATTCCAACAGTCCCTCTCGACTCTTCTTTCCGACCTCGAGGCACACCCGCACGCGATCTATCGGGATGACGATATGGCGTTCCGATACGATCTAACGTTATCGAATGCGCGCGAGATGAAGGACCTCTATGATGCCGGGGACTACTCGTTTCGGCTCATGGTGGCTATCCAGGGCTGGGATGCTCGCTCGTACGCGGACGCGACCGAACGGGTTCTCGAGTTGGGGTATCAATATCTGGGGGTAGGCGGCGTGGCCGGAAGCCCAGAAAGCGCAGTGAAAGATTACGTGAGGGCGATCGGCAACTCGATCAAGGACTTCGAGCGGGCCACTACGACCCGAATCGATACACACGTGTTTGGATTCGCAAAAACGGGAGCCTTCGATACGATCGGCAAAAGCGGCATGACGAGTTTCGATAGCGCGAGCATGCTCCGGGCCGCCTGGACCGGCGGCGACAATTACCACCTCGACAGTGACCAGCGATACGATGCGATCCGGGTCAGATACCCCTCGAACAGGGATACGCTTCAAAAAGCGGTCGAAACAGCCTTACGCAGCCAGGAGATGCTTTATGCACTCCGTGCCTTCGACGCTGATGAGTCCATCTCAGCGGCACTGACCGAATGGCATCGATCGGCTTCGGCGACAGTTGACGATCTCGAACCGTATCTTCGGGACCACCGCCACGACAATCGATACGACTGCTCTACGCTCCGACCGATCAAACAGGCCCTTCGGGACGACTATCGATACGGGCACAAGATTCGCGCGAACTTTAGCGGGAAATTCCGCGGACAGTTGGCCAAACTCCTACGAAAAGACGGTCCCGATGATCCGATCCCGTTTGCGGAGTACCGACAACTTATCGGGAACGTCCGGGCTGTCTTCGACGATTGGACACCGACAAAGGCGAGAGAAATCGAGCAACGCGAGAAACGGTCCGGACAATACGGAACGCTCGATCAACTCTGGGTGTTGATTTCGGACTACACCGCATACACCGAGGACGAGGGCCATCGGGACGCATACGAGGAGTTACTCCGGCGCGAACCGTGGAACGATTGTGACTGTCCGATCTGTGACGAACACGGCATCGAGGTGGCTATCTTCCGCGGCAACAACCGGAACCGCCGCCGCGGATTCCACAACACACGACGGTTCTACGACGAATTCGAGCGGGCCCTTCCGAGCATCGCGATCCTAACGCGAGGCGGGACCGGTCTCTCGACCACCGACTCCGTCGAGCGCTTTCTTCACGAGGATCGCGCCGGCTTTTGGAGTGAGGTTCATGATCTGCCGGTCGCTGAAATCGGTGCGGTGACCGCAAACGGCGTCCACGAGTGGTGGGACTCCTCGCCTGGAACGATCTCATTCGAGCCCCTCTCGATCCAGGAGACGCTCGAAACGTTCAGTCGGCGATATCAGGAACTGTTCATCGACGGCAGCAACTGGAGACCGGACGATGAACTGATCGCCACGGTCCGTGCTGCCGGTTGCGACGTGACAGTCATCGAGGAACCGAAAGAGCTCCGTACTGCTGTCCTGGGTAGGCTCGGATACGAACCGGATTTCGTCCCGGAACCGTTGCTTCAATCCGGGCTTATGGAGTACTAAAATGCGTATACTCGTCGTTGATCAGTGCTCAGGCGCGAAGAAGGGGACTGACCGAAGCGAGTCGCTGAACGAAGCCACAGTCGACAACGAGCCGCTCAGCCAACTCGTGGCGAAGGAGGGGATCGCATCCTATCGGGCCGAAGAGCTCTATCAGGGCAGACAGCAACGAAAGATCACGGAGGCCATCCAGTCCTTAGAACAGGCTGGCGATGAAGTCGATCGAGTCTTCATCAGTGCGGGGTTCGGTCTCGTCAATGCCGAAGACGAACTCCCGCTTTACGATGTCACGTTTGCCGATATGAGCGCTGCTGAGATCGATGCCCGGGCGGAACGACTCGGCATCCACGATGCTCTGCGTAGCCGGATTACCGACAACGAGTACGATGTGGTGTTTTTCGCCCTGGGGAGCGATTACTACAGAAGCGCGAAGATGGAACCGCTCCTCCCGGAAATCCCCGAGGACACGTTCGTCGTACTGTTCAACCGAGAGGAGCTAGAGTCGGGATACGACAACGTGGTTTCCATCCCGGCACGGACGCCACAAGCCAAAACGTATGGGACGATCGTCGTTGCATTAAAAGGGGAATACGTGTACAACTTCGCCTTCCATCGGCAGACGGGCACCGAAATGAGTGACGCCGAAGACGTCGAAAAGTACTGCAGGAGGGAACCCGCTTCACAGACCGGACTGGGCGATTATTCCAGCACCTGATTGATTTCAGCCACAAGCGACAACAGTTGTTCCCCGTCCTCCGTGATCGAATATCGGACGTTCTTTGGGCTCTTTTTGTCTCTCTTTATTACTCCGGCGTCCGACAGTTCACGGAGTCGATCGGTGATGACGTCGCTTGAGGTATCAAATGTATCCTCGATCCGACTGTAGTTACGAGGGCCCTCTTCAGCGAGATACTGGAGGATAGGAACCGCCCATTTGCGACACACGATCGGATGGATTTCCTCAACCATCTGTTGGTTCGTTAGGCGGGCAAAACATACAGTCGTCGCTCCGCCGGAAATAGCTTGGTTTGAACCAAGCTTTTAATACAGAGCCGAGCTAACCCGAGCGCGTCGCACAATGCTGTATCGACAACGAACGTTGGAGACCCCAAGCGGGCCATTACGGACCCCGACGCTTTTCCCAGTTCGTAACATCGGGAAGCGATCGAGTGATAATACACCGGAATACACCGAGGCGATCCCGGACCTCGGTGTTGCAATGGTCAACGCGAGGGCGATCCGACAACGCGAACCGCAGTGGAACCGGATCACGGACGGAACGACGTTACGGGATGCAATGGGGGTGCCCGAAGATACGATCGTGTTCGCCGATAGTGGTGGATTCGATTTTAGCGATGACGAAGTCGACACCACCCCAGAACGGACACTCGAGACCCAACGCCAGATCGGTGCGGACCTATTCGGGACCGTGGACATCCCGCTCTTGAGGGAGAACCGAGACGCCGAGAACCAACGCCGCATCGAGCGGAGTACGGAATACGCCCTCACGGCGAGCGATGAACACCGAAGCGACGGCCTTCTAATCGGCAGCGTACACGGGCACGATCCGGAAACGGTCCGGAACACGCTCGAGTATTTGGAACAACATGGCGATTTCGATGGCTATGCGCTGGGAAGTATGGTGCCCGTTAGAACGGATTACAAAAAAGTCACAAAACTGGTACTTGCTGCGCGTCAAGCTACTGACAAGCACCTACACGTGTACGGACTCGGTGGCATCGTGTACCAGCCCTTACTTTTGTATCTCGGTGTCGATAGCTTCGACTCGTCCTCGTTCATACGGAGCGCCGGAAACCGAAATTACCTGCTTCCTGGATTCGGTGGGCAGGAGCTACATTCCATCGAGGGTCTGGAATATCTCCCCTGTTCGTGTCCGGTTTGTCGGGACAGGACGCTCGACGAGATTCGCAAGGATCGGGATCAACTCACAAAGCACAATCTATGGGCGCTCGCTATCGAACTCCGTCGGTTCAGATACATGGTGGAGGCTGGGGAGGATATCGAAGCGTACCTCGAACTCCGATTCCGCGGTAACGACGTGACCTACCGGGCGTTCAAGCAAGCGAAACAACAGGTCCGGAGGCTCTCGTAATATGACCAATAGTGATGAACGCGCCACTGTTCGTCCCGTGACGCTTGCTCGGTTGGTTGAGACAGCGCACGTCTGTGCGTCGACGCCCCGGACGACGGACGAGATAGAATCCGAACTTGGCGTGACCCACCGGCGGGCACGCGAAACACTTCTCGAAGCAGCACGTATCGACCTCATTAGCGAGGACGATGCAGCGGACCCGACGAGCTATGAAACGACACCGATCGGAGATCAATTCCTATCGGCAGTTCGCGACGAGGACTGGCTCAAGGTCAACGACATCCTTGCGACCCGCAGTCCACATTACAAAGCATTTCTCAACGCGCTCGATACGGTCGCCCCAACTACGTTGAGCGGTATACTAGAAGAACTGCAGGACACAGAGCAGCATACGCCGCGCTCGTATAACCAAACGAGCGTCGAGGTCGTCGGTGATTGGGCCGAACGACTCGGGGTGATCCAACGAAACGCGTTCACCGGCCAGTATTATCCGATCAGACGATCGAGGCTCTCGAATACCTTTTCACGCACGCTTCTCGCGGTATACGATGATCTAGAGGAGACCGCGGGCGTGGATCTCAGACAACGGTACCTTTCGATCCCCGAGTTGCGGGAGACGTTCTGCGAACGGCACCGCTGTACGCGCGATGCGTTCGACGAAGCGCTCTGCACGCTGGCACAACAGAACGTTGGCCGAGTCGAACTCTCCGGAGCGCCGATGGACACCGGAGCAAAGGACGCTAAGCTAGGAATCAAAGAGATGCAACTCGGCGGTCAAGAGGGCCTCGTATCGACGACGCAATCGACCGAACAAGTAATGGCCGGTGTCGAACAGTTCGGCAAACAGTACTACTACCTCGCCGTTCACGACCGCGACCTTAGCTACGAGCCGACCGATGAGATTTCAGAACCATGACCGATGATACCTTCACAATCACGGACGAACAGCGCGATTACTCACAGTTTCACCTCGAGGAGAACCCGTTTCCGTACAGCCCAGTTCCCGACGACAACCCGGACCTCTACTGCGGGCAGAAGCATGCCACCCAAGAGATCAGCGATACGGTATCGACGATGCTTTCGACCGGTAAATCGAAGCATTTGGTCGTCACGGCGAAGTACGGGAACGGAAAGTCACACACGCTCAAATACACCCGTTCACTGGTGCGCGACCGCGAAGACGTCATCGTCGGATACGTGGCGCAACCGGGTGAGGGATTCCGGGACATCTACCACGAGTTCCTGTATGATCTCGGATTCGATCGCGTCCAATCGATCGCGTACGAGTACCTCGCGTTGGTTGCACGGGACACGACTGAGTTCGATCCGACCAGCGCCGATGCGATGGAACGTCTCATCGACAACGGCGAAATACTACTCTCGGAACTCGTCCCGACCGCTATTCAGCGATTGAACGAGGTAACGAAATTCGCCGATTTCTCCCGTGCCATCGTACACATGATCTATGAAGACACGAATCTCTATGCGTGGCAGTGGCTCACCGCCGAGGGGATTCGATACGAGCAGCGCAAGGAAATGGAGATCCACAGCGCGCTAGACGACGATACCACGAGCGTTCGGGCGTTTACTGCGCTGAAGAACCTCCTGCTCGAACTCGGCTATACCGGTGTGTTCGTCTTCGTCGATGAGTTCGAGTCGATCGCCCGACTCGGATCGAAAGCCGAGCAGGCGACGCTCAACAGCATCCGCCACCTGATGGATCAGAACAGCCACGGGTTGTGTATGCTCTTCGGCTGTGCGCCGGAGGTCTGGCAGGACGTGATGAGCGAGTACCACGCCTTCTCCGAACGTATCGGTCAGGAGGTGTCGTTACGTCCGTTGACCGATGAGCACATCCGGGAGTTGGTGTCGTCGTATCTGCAACTCGTACGTACGAACGGAGCGTCGGGAACTGAACCGTTTTCGAAGGAGTGTCTCCAACTGATCCATCAACGATCGCAGGGGAACGTACGGCAGGCCCTGTCGCTGTGTAGCCGGGTATTGGACACAGCGGTCGATAGAGACCTCGAGAGAATCGAGCAGGAGTTGGTTCAGGACGTACTTGGCGGTTGATATAACGGTCTCAGCGATCCTGCGTCGGTTGCTTGTTCTGGTGTTTGGTACCCGCCGATTCCGGAATGAATTCGATCGTGGCGGTCCCGTTGTCGGTCGGTTTCCCGTTTATATGTACCGAAACAGTTCGTGTGAGTAGCGCAATGGAGACACACATCACGTTCGTCCTCGATTCTTCGGGATCTATGTCGGCTATCGAAGACGATACGAGGGGTGGGTTCAACACCTTCCTCGTCGATCAACGGGATGAACCGGGGACCGCAACGGTGTCGTTGTATGATTTCGACACGACCGTTGAGCTGGTGTACGAACGGTATCCGATCTCGGATGCCCCGGAGCTCACTGACGAGACCTACACACCGTCGGGAAAGACGGCACTGCACGACGCGATGTACCGAGCGATCACGGAGACTGCTGATTGGATCAACACGATGGAGTCGGCGGAACAGCCCGAAACGGTGATCGTGGTCGTGTTGACCGACGGAAAGGAGAACGCCTCGGAGACACACCAGGCCCGCGTCCGTGAACAGGTCGAACTTCGTCGCAAGGAATACGATTGGCAGTTCCTATTCATCGGCGCCAACCAGGACGCTGCACTCACTGCCGAACGAATGGGGATGGACGCCGATAGTTCGTTGAGTATGGCACACAACGATGAGGGCACCCGCGCAGCGTACGAGTCTACCTCCAACCAGGTTCGGGAGGCCCGCCAAACTGGCGAGACCAGCGGTTACAGTGAGGCGGATCGACAGAGACAGGAGAACGCACAGGACAAGTAGGCTGATCGAATTAGCAACTGGGCGGCCAATCCCGCATTTGGAACGAATTTTGCCAACCGTCGCAACCAGTAATGAAACACCAGTGATTCTATATCGCTGGTAGCCCTCCTTCATGATGGGGCTATTATAGAGCGTCCGGACTCTTCCCCCACCGAGTCCGGACACTCGCTGTTAGCCCCCAAAAGCGAATCTTGGGTGCTCCCCACCCCCATCCCACCCCCCACTTATCCCACCCAAAGACCGCTAACCCAGCCCGTGACGCAACCAACCCGATGTTTTCGCCGCCGTCGCTCTGTTCGACACAGTCAGCTCTGGCATCCCTCTCGGGACCCCACCACACATCGTCACTCAGTCCGACACTACGGGTGTCGAACAGGCCATCGTCGGGCATTGGTCGCGTCCTGGACGACGTTCAGTCGGGGATCCGACCGAGAGGCCGTCCAGTTCTACGAAACACAGCGCCGTATATAAACGAGCAAAACGCCTCAGGAATTGGACGTTGATTTCCCTTCGTGCTACTGCATCCTATCGTTGTGATTGGTATCGTCGTGTTCGATCCCGACCGATGTGTCGTGGATATCGATCCAAGACTCCCGCTGAAACTCGGGAAGACATTCAGCACATATCGACACGTTGGTGAATACTCTCGAGTCCTCGAGAATCAGCGTGTACTGATTCGACGCAGATCCGGCGCAATTGAAGCAGGTCTCGTCCATACTGGGTTCGTTATGCCTGCTGAATCCGAATTGGGTTCGAACACCGTGCCGCCCTGAGAACCAGGCGCTGCTCTTTCATTCACTCATCCGTGCTTCGTTGCGGAATATAAACCGGAAACCCACTACTGTGGATTCCCTCCGAACGGAATGCGCAACGCGATATCCGTCCGGTCGTTGCTTCGAGCCCGACGGAACTACGATTTCGATTCAGTACTCGATTTTCTGAGAGACACAACGCCCCTACCAGTAGTTGAAAACACGGTTTTATTATTCAGTACGAGATATGTAATGATGGTGTATCACGGTTTGTTACCGGATCACCGCTGAATAAAGAAATCGTATTACCAATAACTGCTACCGAACCACATCTGCGATAACAGTCAATACCGTTTTCGAAACACCACGTTGCGATACGCTTCAGCGTGCAGTGTCGATCGTACCTGCTTAGCCGCGATACTCGTCTGCCTCGTCGATCAGCTGTTCGAAGATATCCCTCGATTCGAGCGTCTCTTCGTTCCCGATGAGCGTGAGGTCACGCGCGCTGGCGAGGAGGGGATACAACACCGTTGGATCAGCCAGCGGGGGCCGGACGATACGGTCGCTATTGGCCGTGGCAAAACTCACGACTGCGTGTCCAGCGACAGTCCCGTCCAGATCCTCCGGTCGATACACCGGGACCTCGATATCCCTCTCGGCGAGTTGTCGTTTGATTTCGGTCGCGTGTCGTTCGAACGGGGTCACGATCAGATCCGGCTCCTTGCTACTCGCGACTTCAGCGGCGATTTGCGCCGCGATGTTGTTCGAGAGGAGTGCCCGGCTAAACTGCGGCAGTTCGGCTGCTGTGGCCTGGATTACTACCGTATGCTGTGTCGGATTTACTCCCTCGAGTCGATCCTTCGATTCCAGATAGAGGCTCCGGTCGTCGATGACGACGATCGACTCCTCGCGCAGAGCCGTCGCATCGAGCTCGATACGGTTCTCGAACAGCCGCTGAGCCGCCATCGGCGATAGCGGCGTGTCGGTCACGTCGAAAACGAGCCGGCGTCCGGTTCCGGTCGCCGCGGGAACGGTCACCTCGAGCGTGATCTCGCTCACGACCGATTCCTCGTCGGCCTCGATGTTCAGAAACGTCAGTTCACCGTCGATCGACTCCCATGGCCCGTCGCGATAGAACTGCCGCAATCCAGGGGGTGCCTGCCCCTCGAGTTGGATGCTCACCGCGTCGTCGGTCGGGAACGACCGGTATCGTTCGAAGTTCTGCTCGAAGAACACGTCTAAACTCGCATCCGTTGCAGCGGTGCTGAGAAGACGTGGCCCGGCACGACGAACGTCGCCGACGGCGACGATCCGATCCGCGAGATCAGCTAGGAACTGGTATTCGGGTTCCGTGAGACGTTCTGCACCGAGCAGGACGAGTACGTCGAAGAAGTTGTCCGAGTGGTCTCGATCCCCGAAGCCTCCCTCCTCGAGCCGGTGGAAGAACTCCCGAACTCCGCCAGGCCCGTTGGTGGCTGTCGCCTGTTGGACGGTCGAGACGATCGACTTCGATTCCATGAGCCGCGATTGAATTTCGTGATAGCCGTCGTCGTTTTGGATCGTCGCTGGTCCCCCTGTCCCGTCGAGTCGGTAGTGCTCACCGTCCGGTTGTCCCGCAACAGCACATTCGACCAAGTCCAATTGCGTCCCCAAAACCAGGGCTCGCTGCCCGGACTCGGGAACACTACCCGCACCATCGGGATGTGGGTAGGTACTCGTCACGACCTCCCGAACGAGTCGGGTCACCTGTTCGCTCCGATCCATACCGACTGGGAGGTCGATGAATATGCGTTCCCTGTCGAGATACTCCGGGATGTCCTCTATCTCGACGGCTTCGGGCACGCGCACGTCGGTATCGGTCGGAGACGTGGTGTCGAGTGGCTCGCCGTCGTTCCGACGTTGTGCAAAGTCCAAGTACGGCAAGTATCGGTCCTCGACCGTATCGGGGCTAAACGTGTACGTTGCGACGTACGTGTTTTCGCCCGTCAGATAGTCCGCCACGGTGACGCTATCGTCGATCGGACTGAACAGGTATTCTCCGTCCGCTGTCCCGAAGTAGATGGCTCGATCGCCCGTCGTCTCCCCTGCTTTGCGGAGTTCAACGGTCTCCCCGGGATCGAACGCCGGGACGGTCCGCTTCGGCGTCGCAAATCGGATCACGGTTCCTGCAGCCTGCGCACCGACACACGACAGTTCGGGGATCCGGTATCCGGCATCGGCCAACAATTCGTTGTCGAACCCGTCGATGACACGTTTGGCCGCCATCCGTGCGCGGCGTTCTTCCCGGAAGGCCGTTCGAGTACTCTCATAGTGGTCGATGACATCCGGGTCCCGATACTCCGTTCGCTGCTCACACCGATCAAAAAGCGAACACTGCGTCGTTAATTCGCCCCCGTCGGTCTCGTAACACGGCCACCGGCGCTCGTTTTGACAGTGATACGTACACGCCGGTGCGAGCGTGTCGTCCTCCCCGCTGATCCACTCCTCGACAGCGAAGGCACACCCCTCACAGTTCCGGTTGTACGTCGAGGGCGGGGCAAACCCGCCACTCGTTTCGACGATATCGTTTCGGACCTGGAGGAACTCCTGTACATCTGCCAATTCGAGTGTAACCGCCTCGAACTGCACGGCGTCAGCGGAGACGTTCGGATACATCAGGTATCCAGTCGGCGTCGCATCGATCGTCGCTCGAAGCGACTGTCCCGAATCGAGCCGCTCGAGAAGCAATGCAAAGAGGTATAGCTTGATCTGTCGTCGATGCGTGTCGATTTGTTCGTCGCTCGGGTTCCGCGTTGTTTTGATATCGTAGGGGACACCATCAAGCAGAATATCGACGCGACCGGCGTATCCGTAGTCGTCCGAGAGGAACCGCTCGACGGCGACGCTATCGGCGCTTTGTACTCGCTCGAGGAACGCATCATCGGTGAACAACCGCGTTACCGTCTCGATGATATGGTCTCTGGTGTCTAATCCCGTTCCCGAGAGGACCAACAGCGCCTGTCTGAACCCGAATCCGGCCGACAGTTGCTCGTTACAGTACGTTTCGACGTTGTCGGACGTCCACGTCTCATCCAGGAACCGGTCGAGGTTGTCCTGGAGTGCGTGCTCTGTGATCTTGTGGATGGCGTCCCCACGGAACCGCCCTGCCTGCTGTCCCGGCGACGTCTCGAATTTATCCCCGGGATACACTTGCTTGACGTAGCGGAGGTAGTACTCCCGCGGACAGCGATCCCCGGTTCTGAGCCTCGCCTTGCTGACCAGTTTATCGGGGGTGCGGATGACGAACGACGTCACGTTGAGATAGAGCGACCCTCCATCGTGTCGGTTCGGGATCGCACGAACGAGGATCTCTTCGCCCCGCTGGAGCGACCCCGAATCCGGGGTGTACTCCCCCGTTTCTAAGGCCTCGGCGCGTGGGATCGAAAGCGCTGACAGTACATATCCCGCCGTCCGTTCGACACCCTCGATCGGGGGCTCTTCCATCCAGAACGACAACGGCACATCCTCTTCGAGGTCGTTGTACGGATCGTCGACCAGGTAGACGGTTTTGTCGCCGTTCGTCTCTCCCGGCATCGGATCTGTCCGGACGCGACACCGGACCGTGACCTCCGGACCGACCCCATCGTCGTGTTCGGACAGAACCGCCGAAAGCGTTCGAATCATTGCCCGAACACCGCCGTGAGAAGCTGGCGACTGAGCCTTGCTTCTTGTTGTCCAGCCCCGTGTAGACACATTCCGGCGTCCGTTTTGAGACAATCCGGACAGGCCGAGATACACTGTATCGTCAACTCCCCCAACCGCTCGCCGAGTTCGGCAATGTCTCGCCGACCGGAATCATCGGCGAACCGCTCGTACGTGGCTTTGACTTTGGGATCGGTGAACACGTGACGGTTGAGATGGAGTCCGAGGTCGACGACGCGAGGGACTCGTTGTATCTTGTCCGCTACCGCTGTGTATTCGCCCGCGATATACGAATAGAACGCCGCAAGTTCACGCGTTTCAAACAGCGTCTGGACGCGCCCGTTAACCCGGGATTCGAGATCGTCCATCGAGTACGCTGAGGTATCATCGATCAGTCGATCGAGCGTCTCCCCGACTAACGAATCGAACTCGTCTCGGTCGCTCCGATAGACATCGTACAGTGATCCGTCGGGATACGATGCGAGGAGACCGATGGTCGCCCGGTCTGCCGTCGCGGAATGACATCGACCTTGCGTCGCCAATCCCCTTTCCGGCGCAGTTTCGGGGCCGTCCTGCAATCGCTTGTAGATCTCTTTGGCGATCCCCGCGCCGCCCTGTATCGGGTCATACACCGCGATACGAGCGGTTTCGTCGTCCCGTTCCTGGAAGTTGACGTCATACCACAACTCGAATGCGGTCCCGGAGCCCGTCAAGTCGTTCGACCACGTCGAGAGGGCGTGTTCGGCGGAGTGGATCAACACTTGCTCCGCGAAGTCCAGAACGAACTCGTCGTTTCGGGACCTCGCCAGCAGTTCGGCGATCGTTCCCGGGTTCTGTTCGATCGTTTCGAACACGCCCGATACCTCCTGCCCGTCGTGTCCTAGCAACCGGAGTTGGCGGCCTGAGTCACCGGGGAGCAACCGTGCGGCCTGCTCGACGACGTCGGTGCCCGATGAACTGAACACGCCCATCTCTACGCCTTCGACGACTCGCTTCCAGTAGTCGATCCCGATCAGATGCTCCATCAGGGGCTGGACGGCGAATTCGTGCTGGAGCGCACGTTCGTCGAAGAACAACCGATCCCACACGTTCGCGCGCAGTAGTCCAAACCGAGCCTCTCGCTCGAGCGATGGGTTTGCATCGAGCGCCGCTTCGACCCTGGATCGAAGTTCCGAGCGATCGAGTTGCAGCGTCAGCAGTTGACTGCGCTCTTCGCTCGCGACGAAGGCCGTCGTGTCGTCCGCCTCGGATCGGTAGTTGATGATCGCTGACCTCGTCTCTTGGGATTCCTTCGGATAGAGCGTCAGAAGCGAGGCGTAGTAACACCGGACGAACTCGCGTTCGTCTTCGAATGCGAACCCATCGATCAGATCGCTTTCGGGGAGCGGTTCCGATTCCTCGTCGAACGATCCACGGATGTGCTTGAACCAGAGGTAGTTCGTCGTCGGATCGGACGAGAGGGGTTCGGATCGCATCGGTGGATCTCCCGTCCAGACGATTCCTTTCTCCGGTATCCAGACGTATTCCGGGTCGTCCTTGTTCTCTTTGCTGACGCGAACCGATAACGGGATGTACACGCGGACATCCGCCGGATCGAACGAGAGCTCCGTGTATTCGACCTCGGAGACGTCCCCCAACAGATCCGTCAGCGGGAACGATTCACGCCACTCGCACATCGGCCCGATATCGGCATATCCCGGCTCGCTGTTGTGGTCCCACGCGCCGCGCCAGAGGTCAAAGTCACCCCAGCGCTGTTTGTATCCGCCGGGAAGGAAATTGTTCAACATCTGATTCAGGTTCTCCTGTGCCAACGTCGACTCGTCATCGTCGTCCGCGTCGATAACGGCTACCGTCCCGCCGATCTCTTCGGGAATAAACGTCCCCTGGACGACGTAGGGGCTCTTGGCGAGCGGGTCCGACCCGTACACGCCGGTCAGATCCAAATATTCGAACTCCTGATCCTCGATGTAGTTTCTGATCCCCTGGAGCCGAGCGATCCGATCGGCTGTGCTCAACCCATCGGAACTGCCGTCGCTCATCGGTCCGCCTCCAGTTCCTCGATCAGCTCGTCGATATACTCGAACGCCCCCTCCTCACGCTGTTCGACCATCCGCGAAAAGAACCGCCAGTAGTCGGAGTCGTCGTGCCCGGGCGCGACGGCTTGGTTCAGACTCGTCACGAACTCCTCGAGCCTCGCGAGAACGCGATCGGTTTCGTCATCGTCGACCGCAAACGTACTCGCAAGCCACTCCTCGAGTTCGAGCCGATTGTCGTCGATCGCCTGGCTGAGATAGTCGATATCCGGTCCAGGGCCGCTCGTACCGCGGAACATTCGTTCGGCATTGGCTGTATCCGAGACGTTGAAATAGTCGATTACCGCCGCGGTCATGTGTTCCCGTCGAATGAATCGGTTGTCCTCATCGAGCGGAATGTTGAGATGCTTCTCGCTCGGGTCGCTGAGGTACTCCGAGTGGTGGAAATAATAGGAGTCGGTCGGCGTCGACCCGAGGACCACGACCGTGATGGGTTCGTCCTCGGCGTCCCGGCCGCCACGACCCTTCCGTTGGATAAATCCGGGGACGTTACGCGGCGCACGGTACTGGAAGGTCCCGATGATACTCGAATGATCGAAGCCGACCTCGAGCGCGCTCGTCGTGATGAGTTGGTCCCAGTCGTCGCCGGCCGGTTGGTCCGATCCGGCACGTTTGGTGTTGCCGCTACGGTGGATCGCTACGGTCATGTCCTCCAAATCGAGTTCCCTGTCCCGCATCATCCACCAGCATTCGCCGTCCTGGTACGTCGGACACTTATTGAGGTTGGGATTTGGAACCTGTGACTCACAGACCGCATTCTCGTCGTACTCGTCGTCCGTCCCGCCACGGAACAACTCACGTGGACAATCCGGGTTGTTGTCCCGCTCGCCGAGGATCGCATCGGGGAATCGGTACTTGAACAACCCGTTCTCTTCGGCTTCCTGAACGTATCCGCCGAGTCGGCTCACGGAGTCGATCGAGTCCACGAACCCGAGGATCCGGTCCTTGTTCGTGTCGAGGCCCGGACGATCGCCGGCCCGTTCCTTACGCATCGTATGGAAGAATCCGAACGCGACCTGGATCATACACGAGAGGTTCGTCGCCGTCGTCGGGTTCATTTCGTCCCACTCCTCACGGGGTTTGTACACCGAATCGCCGATCGGAACCACGACGTCCCTGGGATCGGTCGCTTTGACGAACACGAAGTGCTCCCGACTGAGCGTGTCCTTTTCGTCCTCCGACGGCGTGAACAGTCTGGCCGAGTTCGTACCGAATATGCGACTCGTGAACTCGGTCGCGTTGTTGATCGTCGCACTCGAGGCGACGAGCGAGGGCACCTGCTGGCGTGCCTGCCGCCGCATCGCCTGACGGAACCGACGAACGACGTTTGCGACGTTCATCCCGGCTTGATCCGTGTAGATGTGGACCTCGTCGAGGACGAGGAACTTTGTGGGGTACGACTGCTCCCAGAACGCCGCTCGACCGTACTTGTCCATCAGCCGTCTGTGGAGCGAGTTCTGGGTCGTAACGACGACGTCTGCGGGCCTCCTGCGGTCGACGGTCGCGTACTCGACTCGGTGGTCGCTGTCGACCCCACACTCGAAGTACGGATCCGAATAGCCGTCGACGACTTCGAGTTCCCCGTCACAGTGTGGACACGGGAGCGTTACGTCGTCCCGCCCGCCGTGTTGGATGCTGATAGTCAGCGGGGCGTCATCGAAGTCCGCATCTAGGGAGCCTTCGAGACGGTTGAGTTCGGTGATATACCGGAACGCTCGCTCGAATTGGTTGTCACAGAGGTCCCGTCGTGGGTAGGTCAACACCGTCTTGTTCCCGTCGATTCCGGCCTTCGTCGCCGTCAGGCAGTATGCGAGGGCGGGAAACAGAAACGCCTCGGTCTTGCCGCCGCCCGTGCTGGCAGTTACGACATTCGCTTCGACCTCGGCGTTCGATTGGGCGGTCACCGCGTCGGTGTAGATGTCCCGAAAGGCGCGTGCCTGATAGGCAGCCAGCGAATCGAACTCCGACGGGAGTCCGTCGTCGAAGAACCGACTCATGGTATCCATCGTTTCCGAAACGACTCGGCGCCAATCGTCGCCTGCGGTATCGTCTAGCTCCCACGCCGGATCGGTTTCGCTGTCGTTGACCGCGTCGTTGATCTTCCGTATCGGTTCGCGAAAACTCGCCGCTTGCTCCTTTTCGCGCCCCATTATCGGCTGCTTGCGGTCGGCGGACGCCAACTTCACCATCTTGACCAGGTTCGGGGTGAACCGATAGTCGGTATCGTCGGTGAGCCGCTGTCGCATCAACGCGAAGTATCGCGTCATTTCGGCCACGTGACTGCGAACCTGCTGTCGGTTGTACACGTACAGGAGGTGGCCGTCATCGACGAGTTGTTCGATCAACCGCTGGAATATGGCTTTCGCGACCGCCTTTTCACCGAGCTCGATCGTATCGACGATGAGCGCATCCGATTCGAGCACCTCGGTCGTGAACCGGCTTTCCTCCGTGACGTGATCCGCCGCGAATGCGTCGAACACCTCGTTCAGTGGCGCAGCAGCATCGTAGTTTCCGGCGTTGATGCGTTCGCGACACTCCGACGTCACGACGTCGATTACGTCCTCTTGGACCTGCTTGTAGACCTGTTCGTGCTCACAGAACGTCTCCCAGGCCTTACCGATCGTACCGAGATCGATCGCTGACGCCTCGGTACTCATCAGTCGAAGCTCACCTCCAGATCGGCAATCGCTCCATCGGCATGGAGTTGTTCGAGGTGCTCGAGGATCGTCGGCACGTCGAAGTCAGTCGCCTGCGCCGTTCGCAGGACGCTACCGTCGTGTTCTTTCAACAACTGCTGGAGACGCTCGATGGTCGAGCGTTGGACCTCTCTTCCGATCGCATCAGTGATCGCCCGCAAAAGCGTCTCCGGATCCCCACTCGAAACACACCGATCGACGTCACATTCGACACTGGATCCGAACTCCGCGACGGCGTCCGCGAGTCTCTCGGCGACTCGTTGATCCGCCTGTGATCGGACGATCGAGTGGTGGAGACGCAGCGTCTCCTCCAGCATGGTTTGAGCCGTCTCGGCGTCCCCGCCACCGTCTTCGTCCTCGAGTTGGCTCCGTTGCTTCTTGATCGATTTGAGCTCCGTCGCGTAGGCCGTCCGATCATCGTTGTCGTTGCCAAGCGAGGCCAGCGCATCGTGGATTTCATCAAGCAGGTTCCCCGTGATCGCCGTGTACGTCTCGACTCTCGAGCTATCGGGAACGTGTGGCTCGAGATCGGCATCGAGTTCTCTTATCGACGTATCTATTTTTTCGGTAGAGACACGATCGTTCGTCACGACCTTCTCGTGTCGATCCTTGGAGATCAGCGTGTTCAGCATTCGCTGCTTGCTCTCGATGCTGTCGAGTTCTCCTTGTACCTCGCCCTCGTCCCCGTGTTCACGAAGCAACGTGGCGAGTCCGGCTAGGTGATACTCTATGCGCGATACGTCTCCCTCGACGACAGTCCGTTGCCGCTCACGAAGGGCTGAAAACACTCCATCGAGGAGCTCTATCCGCTGTACCGTCTGCTGTGCCTGTTCCAGATCGGTCTCGTCGACGTTCAGAATTTTATCCAGTTCGTCGAGTTCCCGTTCGAGATCAC
>Ga0209917_1000335_pt1 | contig 19775 bp, 16 predicted proteins | sample SalPon2_C_H2O_MG_FD_185710 | JGI IMG/M metagenome (GOLD analysis project Ga0209917, IMG submission 185710) | Salt pond water microbial communities from South San Francisco under conditions of wetland restoration - Salt Pond MetaG R2_C_H2O_MG... | ecosystem: Environmental > Aquatic > Non-marine... | reverse complement strand
CTGATTCAGGTGCGGTTTGTCGGTGAACTGGCGACTTTCGTCGCAATCTTCGCTGGACTGGCGTTCGTGGCGCTTGTTGAGCGAGTCGACGCTGTCCGGCCACCAGTGCCCGATATTCGTGACTCGGTCGCGTTGCCGACCCGCCAGCAGGCCGGGGCGATTGTTGTGGTCTTCGTGCTCGTCGGTGGGCTTGGCGTCTTACAGGTCCCGATAAAGACGAATCAACTGACGACGCCACCAGAACGCTATGCAACCGCTGACTGGATGGCCGAGCAGACGGCCCAACCCGAGTGGGAGGACCAACCGGAGTACGTGTTCAGTCAGTGGAGCCACAACCGGGCCTACAACTACTTCGTGAATGGAGAGTCGCTCTCATACGGATACGCACGGGCAAACTTCGAACCGTTCCTCACGAGCAACGATAGCCAGGCGTGGTATGATCGACTCTCTGGGCGGGCCGGGTTTGTTGTCTTCCCGACCGACTATACCGAAGAACCATCCCCTGAGAGTATCGGTGCACGCCTTGCGGATTATGGGAGTGCGACTGACGGCGGCGACGGGCTTGCCCACTATCGCGCGGTGTATGAATCACCGAATAATCGCTATCGCGTCTACAGGTTGGTTCCGGGAGCGACGCTGACTGGCGCGGCTGGTGTAAATGAAACCGTCGCGGTGTCCGTGTCTGTCACTGGTGAAGGCTTCGAGACGACGTATGAGCGTACCGTACAGACGAATGGCACAGGGGAATACAGCGTGACGGTGCCGTACGCGGGGACGTACACGGTTGGTGAAACAACAGTCCAAGTGTCTGAGGAGGCAGTACGGGACGGCGAGACAGTCGACGGCTAGAGCGCTGCCACAAGCGGCTCCGTGAGACTCGCAACCAGCATAACCCCAATACCGAACCCGAGAAGTCGCGTCATCGCACGACGGGCGTTTGCCTGCGTCCACGCCGTGTCAGCACCGAGATGCTGTTTCATCGAGTCGAGACTGCGGCCAAGCCCGACTGCACCGGACCAGCCGAGTAATCCAACTCCGAACGTGAGCGAGCCGATGGCAAACACCGTGGCGACGGCTCCTTCGATCAGCGTTGCAAGCACTGCAACGAGCACGAACCCAGCAACGACACCGAATCCAGCCGCTGGGAGCAACAGACGAAGCCGACGGCGAAACGCGACCCGGGAGAAGGTGCCCGCCACAGGCGTTAGTCGACGGCCTCGCGCATCCGTGGGTCAAGCGCATCGCGCATGCCGTCACCTAAGAGATTGAACCCGAGGACGGTCACGGCGAGTGCCGCACCGGGGAAGAACGACCACCACCAGTCACCGGTGAGTAAGCCGAGATTGACACCATTCGAGAGCATTAGCCCCCACGACGGTGTCCCGGCCGCCGCACCGAAGCCGAGGAATGACAGCGCCGCGATATCGATGATCGCGAGCCCGAAGTTCAGCGTGCTCTGGACGGTGATGGGCGCAAGACAGTTCGGCAGGACGTGCCGGACGAGCACGCGCGGGTCCGGTGCGCCAAGTGCGACCGTCGCGTCGACGTACTCGTTTTCGAGGACTGTGAGTGCTGCGCCGCGAACGACACGCGCAAACCGTGGCGTGTACACGAGGGTCAACGCGATGACTGCGCGCCACAGTCCGAGTCCGTCCGGGAAGATGGCGACGAGCGCAAGCGCGAGCAGCAGCGACGGGAACGCAAGCAGCACATCCATCGTCCGCATGATGACGTTGTCGGCTACGTCGCCGTAGTAGGCGGCGAGAATGCCGAGTCCAACACCGAGCACCGTCGAGAACGCGACGGTCGCGGTCCCGTACAGCAGTGCATACCACGCACCGTAGGCGACACGCGGGAGGATGCTTCGGGCCTGCCCGTCAGTGCCGAACGGATACGCGGCACTCGGTGGCTCACGGTTTGGATTCGTGCCCAGCTGTGATTGGGTAATCGTCTCGAGATCGATGAAGAACCGTGCGTACAGCGCAACGACGAGCATCGCGAGGATGATGCCGATGCCCGCGAGCGCGAGTCGGTTCGACAGCAGACTCGACACGAACGGCGAGGCACGAAACCGGTCGATGAGGCCCCGCTGTGTCAGTTCGTCCGACGTTTCAGTTGTAGTTTCAGTGCTCATTGGTCAATTCGTGGGTCGAGGATGGAGTAGGTGATATCAACGCCCAGATTCACGAGCGTGAACAGGAACGCGAAGGTCAACACCGTCCCCTGCACGATGGGGTAGTCGCCAACACGGATTGCCTCAACGAGGAGGCCACCGATGCCTTGGATAGCGAAGACGGTCTCGGTTAGGACGGCACCGCCGAGCAGACTCCCAAACTGAATACCGATAACCGTGATGACAGGAATCATGGCGTTACGGAAGCCGTGTTTCAGGACCGTAATCTTCGATCCTTGGCCCTTCGCGCGGGCAGTTCGCATGTAGTCTTGTCTGATGACCTCCAGCATCGACGAGCGCATCATCCGAGAGATGAGTGCCATCGAGTAGATGCCGATGACGGTCGCCGGCAAGGCGAGGTGTTTCACCGCAGAAATGAACATCTCCCATTCGCCGTACAGGAGCGTGTCAATGGTGAGCAGCCCGGTAAGCCGAATCGCCTCCACGTTGTAGATGGCAGAGATTCGACCACTGGTTGGGAACCAGCCGAGAATCTGTGCAAACAGGAGAATCAGCAGCGGCCCACTCCAGAAGATGGGGATGCTAATGCCTGCAAGCGCACCGACACGTGTTGTGTGGTCGGTGAGTGTATTCTGTTTCACCGCACTGATGATGCCAAGTGGGATGCCCAGCGAGATACCAATGAGCTGGCCATACACAGCCAGTTCGATGGTAATCGGGAGCTTATCAATGAGGATGCTGGTGACCGACGCATCTCGGAAGAGGATGAACGATTCGCCGAACTGGAACTGGGCGGCGTTCACTAGGAAGTCAACGTACTGGACCCAGATGGGATCGTTCAAGCCGAGACTCTCCTCAATCTGACGGACGAACTCCTCGCTGGCGCGGTTGCCAGCGATTGTCAACGCCGGGTCACCCGGCGAGAGATGGAGGATGGAGAAAACCAGCGATGCCACTCCCAACAGCACGGGGACTAACAGCAGCAGTCGCTTGAGTACGAAGCGCCCGGAGATCATACGGGCGTTAGTTGAGGCTGACGAGGTTCAGATACGGACCGCTGATAGCGGCAACCGTGTATCCAGACACGCGGTTGGAGACACCACGCAGTTCCTCGGCGTAGTCGAGGTAGACCCAGGGCGCTTCCTCGCGGGCGATGGCGTTGGCCTCCTGATACAGCGTCTGACGCTGGCTTTCGTCGTAGGTGCTCTGGCCCTGTTCGACGAGGTCCATGTACTCGCTGTTTGCCCAGCCCGAGCGGTTGCTCGTGTTGTACCCTTCCGTGTCGAAGCTGACCCAGTCTTGCTCCTCGGAGAGGTATTGGTCGTCGACCTGCGGGTGAAGCAGGACGTACGCGAAGTTGTCCGGGTCGGCGTTGTCGGTGTACCAGCCAAGGAAACAAGCATCGTGGCGTCCCTGGGCTGTGTACTCAAGATACGGGCTAAATGACTGCTGATTAATTGTTGCGTCAATGCCGATCTCACTGAGATTTGATGCAACGGTTTCAGCGGTTTGAATCGGCGACGGATTATACCCACGTGGGTTCTGGAACGTCGCGAGTTCAAACGAGAACCCGTCACCGTAGCCGGCCTCCTCAAGCAGTGACTGTGCCTGCTCGGGGTCGTACGGGTACGGCTCAAGATCTTCGTTGTGACCAAGCACGTTCGGCGGCAGCGGCTGGCTGGCTTGCGTTGCGAAACCGGCGTAGATTTCGTTGACGATAGCTTCCGTGTCAATCGCGTAACTGACTGCCTGTCGAACACGGCGGTCCTGGAAGGGTTCAACACTGGCGATATTAAACGCCATGTAGCCGATATTAATCCCCTCTGCGCGTTCAAGCGACGCGTTGCTTGCATTATCGACCTGCTGGGACGCCTGTGCACCCAACCCGTCAACAATGTCGAGTTCACCGCTGGCGAGCGACTGTGCTCGCGTGGAGTTCTGCCCAATGGTGACGAAGATCGCCTCATCAACCGAGGGCCCCTCGCCCCAGTAGTCGTCGTAGGCAGACAGCCGGATACGCTCGTTCCCGTCATCGAGGTTCTCAAGCTGGAACGGGCCCGTCCCGACGGCGGTGTTGCTGAGGTCCGTACCGTACTCTTCGATTGCAGCCTCGGAGTGAACGGCAGATGGGAACATCGCGAGATTACGGAGGAACGGCGCGTACGATTGCGTAAGCTGAATCGTCATCTCGTAGTCGCCGTTTGTCTCAATCTCGTCAATCCAACTCCCAAGCGTGAATGGCCCGTACGCAGAGACGTAGTCATCACCGGCGTAGTACTCGTAACTGTCGTCAACGAAGCGGCGATACGTCGCTACAAAGTCAGACGCAGTGAACTCCTCGCCGTTGTGGAAGGTCACATCCTCACGCAGCGTGAGCGTGGCTGTCTGACCCTCAAGCGAGTAGTCCGTCGCAAGCCCTTCGGTCAGAGTAGACGCCCCCGGCTCAAAGTTGATGAGCGTATCGTACATCTGAACGGTGACCTTCGCGACCTCACCGCTTGTACTGTTCTGGAAATCAATTGTGCCGGAGTGGCTGCCGCGACCGTAGCGGAGCAACTGTGTCTCACCACTGCTGCCGTCACCGCTCTCACCACCGTCACTGCCTTCGCCACTATTACCATCGCTATCGCTACCGTCAGATGGGTCTTCGGAGCTGTTGAGACAGCCAGCGAGCGATACCGAGACAGCGGCCGTACCGGCCGCCGTCAACACATTGCGTCTACTTGTTTCCTCTGTCTCAGGGGACATACCTTGTCCTATTGAGGCCAATACAAAAATATGGCGGTGAAAGCCACCAGTGCACACAGCTGGGGCTGACTATGTAGTCAGCTAGTGGCTAGTGGAACAGTTGTATCGCACAGGATATCCAGTAGAATGTGCAAATGCAGAAGAAAGGGAGAAGAATTGCCGACAGCGCGACCCCACTCAGTTCAGGTGGCAAGCGGAGGGATGGCCGGAGTCGTCGAGCGTTGGTGACTCCATCTCACAGCGACTCTCATAGCGCTCGCGCAGCGTGTCAGCGGCTGCCTCCCAGCGATCATCAAGTACTTGCCCGAGTGCAGTGTCGATGGTCCGGCGGTCGGGTTCCGGCAGTTCACCGTCGATGTGTGACTCTCGCAGTTCCGTGACGACAGCCTGCTCAGTCGGTTCACCGCCGTCGGCCCGGGCCACGGTCTCCTCACCAGCCAAGTCACGGGTCGTCGACACGTCAAGCGTCTCCCGTTCGATGCGCTGTCGGAGGTCCATAATCTCTCGATACGTTGCCTGATCAACATCCACGTCGGCAGGGGGAATCACCTTCGGACATCGCGTGCGGAAGTGACAACCCGATGGCGGATTGATTGGGCTAGGTACGTCACCTTCGAGAATGATACGGTCATCGGTGTCGGCGTTCGGGTCCGGCTCCGGAATCGCCGACAGTAGCGCCTCCGTGTACGGGTGTTGAGGGTTATCGAACAACGTCTGCGTGTCGGCGACTTCAACAATTTCACCCAGATACATCACGGCAACGCGATCAGAGATGTGCCGGACGACGGAGAGGTCGTGGGCGATGAACAGGTAAGTGAGTCCGAACTGCGACTGGAGATCTTCGAGCAGATTCAGAATCTGTGCCTGTACACTCACGTCAAGCGCGGACACCGGCTCGTCGGCAACGATGAAGTCAGGGTCAACTGCGAGCGCACGGGCAATCCCAACGCGCTGGCGCTGGCCACCTGACAGTTCGTGTGGATAGCGGTCGTACTGGCTGGATTCGAGTCCGACGGCATCAAGCAGCTGGTAGATGCGGCGACGGCGGCGCTCTGCTGTCGAGTCGCCCGGCGAGACCGCCACCACAACGCCGGTGATCCGACTGTCGGTTCGGTGGACGGTCACGTCGGTCGCGAGTCGTTCTTCAACCTCGACATCTACCTCGTCGTCAGCGACGGTCACCGTGACGGTGGCTGTGGCGACACCGTCCGACGAGCCGACGACAGCATCAATCTCGTCGTCGACGGTCACCTCAACGGAGTTGCGGTCGATGCCATCGGTCGTAACCCTCACGTCCGTGGCGACAGCGGGATCAGATTCGGGGAGGTCGTGAATCTTCAGCGGCTCTTGGATCGTCTGGCCGACGGTCATCCGCGGATCAAGCGAGGAGAGCGGATCTTGGAAAATCATCTGCATCTCCCGGCGAAGGTCACGCAGGCCGCTCTTGTCTTGCGTCCCGAGGTCCGTCCCGGCGAAGGCCACTCGGCCGCCGGTCGGGTCTGTCAGGTGAAGCAGTGCCCGCCCAGCAGTCGATTTGCCACAGCCAGATTCCCCGACCAAGCCGAGCGTCTCACCCTCAAACACATCGAAGTCGATGCCGTCGACGGCTTTCACGCTCTGGTCTTCGCTGCCGAGGACGCGGTCGAGGAGGCCATCACCGTCGTCGTAGTACTTCTGGAGGCCGTCCACCTCGACCAACGGCTTGTTGGAGACCTCGTGGCTAACGCTCGCGTCTAAGGTCTCCGCCCCGTACTCGTCGGTGTCAAACTCGTCAAGGACGCACTTCGCCCGGTGGTCAACGTTGTCCGGTCCGTGTTGTTTGTTCGGAATCTCGCCGCTGGTACACTCCTCGGTCGCCCATTCACAGCGGGGCGCGAAATGGCAGCCATCGGGCATGTCAATGAGTCCCGGTACGTTCCCCTCGATGGGTGTAAGCCGTTCTTTCTCTTCGCTGGGAAGCGATTCGAGCAGCGCGTACGTGTATGGGTGAGACGGATTGTGGAAGATTTCCTCAACAGGGCCTTCCTCAACGATTTCGCCGGCATACATGACGGCGACGCGGTCGCAGGTTTCAGCGACGACACCCAAGTCGTGGGTAATCATCAACACCGACATCCCGAGGTCGTCCTGCAGGTCGTCGATGAGATCGAGAATCTGCGCTTGAATCGTCACATCAAGCGCAGTCGTCGGCTCGTCGGCCACCAACATCCGGGGCTGACAGGCAAGCGCAATTGCAATGAGGACACGTTGACGCATCCCGCCGGAGAATTCGTGGGGGTACTCGTCGACGCGGGCCCCAGGTTCGGGGATGCCGACGGACTCAAGTACCTCGATAGTGCGCTCGACGATTTCGTCGTCAATGTCGCGGCTGATTCGTGGTAGAATCGCTCGGACGGCGTTGAGCCACGAATCCTTCTTGCGGCCACCGTACTGGTGGAGTCGCAGGCTCTCGGCGACTTGTTCGCCAACCGTCACCGACGGATTCAGCGAGGTCATCGGGTCTTGGAACACCATCCCCATCTCACTACCACGGAGCCTCCGCATCGCTTCTTCAGGGGCCGCCGCAAGATCAACAACGCCGCCGTCGGGATAGAGGAAGCCGTCGGCAGCGGTATCAAGCGCTGTGTCAAGATCCGTCGCAACAGTTGCGGGGGCGGTCCCAGCATCAAGGCTGTCGGCTGCTGCCCGCAGGTCAGCCGCAAGACTCTCAGGGTCACCAGTGAGGTCAGTAGCAAGCCCCCGAAGCTCAGCTGAGGCGTTTGTCACTTCATCCCGGTGGATGAGGTCACTGCGGATGCGGTCAACGGCCTCAATGAGTGTATACGGATACCCGACCACATGGTTCGAATATTCGTCGGCAAGATCAGCAACGAGGTCAGCATCATGGAAGGCGACACGGCCCCCAACAACCTCACCGGGCTCGTCGACAAGCCCCATCGCCGAAAGGGCGGTGACGGATTTTCCGGAGCCGGACTCGCCAACTAAGCCGACGGTTTCGCCCTCACGAACCGTGAGGTCGACGCCGTCAACGGCTTTCACCTGCCCGCGTTGGGTAGCGAACTGCGTGCGGAGGTCTGACAGGGACAGCAAATCGCTCATTGCCACGCATTCACTCGGACGCGGTTAAATAGCTTTGGCAACGATACTAGAAGCCAACCTTTAGGTAAAACTCGCGGAAGAAACTGGGTATGGATGACCAGCTCGCGCAGACCGACGAAGTGTGGCCCGCCGTCGTTGAGGAGAGTCAACGGCTCGCCGCCGAGTACGAGGACGCCGGCTGGGACGTGATTACGACCACGCCCGGCGACGTGGTGCCGGTGCCACAGCCGGGCGACTCGGAGATCAGCCACGTCGGGCTCGACGTGTTGGTCGGTGGAGATGTGTACGAGCAGGTCGAGACGGCGGTCGAGACAGCCGACTTCGACGCGATTGAAGTGTTCCGCGAGGAGTCGAACGGCATCGTCTATCTGGCCGTCGTGTTGAAAGCCCCCAAGGTGAAACAAGCGATTTGTCTACCGTTGTACTACCGCGTCGCGGAGGCGGAGCGGCTCTTTTCCCTCGTCGATGAGGGCGAACAAATAGGAACGCGAATTCGACCGTTATCAGGCGATGGCATCAGTTTCGCACACGATGATCCAGACCTACTGTTGCCTGACGCCCGGTGAATCGGCAAACCCTTTACACGCGACTCAGAGAGTAGGTGTATGCAAGCAGTCGTCATCGCGGCCGGAAAGGGAACGCGACTGCAGCCCCTCACCGACGACAAGCCGAAGCCGCTCGTCGAGGTGGACGGCCAGCCGATCTTGGAGTACTGTCTCGACGAGCTGGTTGAGTTGGGGGCGACAGAACTGTACATCGTCGTCGGCTACAAGAAAGAGCAGATTATCACCCGCTATGGGGACAGCTACGAGGGCGTTCCGATCACCTACTGTCACCAGCGGGAGCCGCTCGGCATCGCTCACGCACTCCTGACCGTTGAGGAGCATATCGACGACGACTTCATGCTCATGCTCGGCGACAATATCTTCCGGGCGAATCTACAAGATGTGGTTGACCGCCAACAGGAAGACCGCGCCGACGCGGCGTTTCTGGTTGAGGAGGTCCCCTGGGAGGAGGCGTCGCGCTACGGTGTCTGTGACACGAACGACTACGGCGAGATTACGGCCGTGGTCGAGAAGCCCGACGAGCCACCGTCGAATCTCGTGATGACCGGCTTCTACACGTTTTCGCCGGCGATTTTCCACGCCTGTCATCTGGTGCAGCCCTCGAACCGTGGCGAGTACGAGATTTCGGATGCGATTGATCTGCTGATTCACTCCGGGCGGACGATCGACGCGGTTCGGATGGACGGCTGGCGGATGGATATTGGGTACCCGGAAGACAGAGACCGGGCCGAGGAGCGATTGCAGCGAGGCGGCAGAGAAGTGGAGTCAACAGAAGCCGAACAGTAGTCGTAGCAGTGTTCAATTCGTACGGCCAACCAAGTACAGCGATAGAAGCCTCGTTACTCGTTGCGGTAGTAGGCGATTGTACGTTCGAGTCCGTCCTCAAACCCAACATCAAGATTGTACCCGAGAAGGCTCTCAGCCTTCGAGATGTCTGCATGTGAGTGTCGTACGTCGCCGGGTCGAGGGTCGTCATAGATTGGGTCAAGATCTGTTCCAAGCCCCTCATTAAGAGCATCAACAATCTCGTTGACGGTCACTCGGCCGCCACATCCAACGTTGAACGCTTCACCCGTAACGTCGCTTTCTGCGGCCAGAATATTTGCTTGAATAGCATTGTCGATGAACGTGAAGTCACGGGACTGCTCGCCATCACCGTAGATGACTGGGCGCTTTCCGTTGAGCATTAGCGAGATGAATTTCGGGATAACAGCGGCATAATCGCCATTTGGGTCTTGCCGTGGGCCAAAGATATTGAAATATCTGAGTGCTGCAGTATCCATATCATAGAGCTCACTGGCTTGCAGTGTGAGCTTCTCTGTATAGAATTTTGAGAGGGCGTATGGGGACTCAGGCTGCTCGGTCATGGTCTCAACTTTGGGGAGTTGCTCAGTGGAACCGTATACTGAGGAAGACGACGCAACAACAACAGAGTCAACGTCTGCTTTTCGGGCGGTATCAATAACGGTTGCAGTTCCTGTGCAGTTTGCGTCAGTCGTCGCAACGGGGTCGTCAACGCTGCGTGGCACCGACGGGACAGCAGCCTGATGAAAGATGTAATCGACTCCCTCAGTGATCGACTGAAGCGTGTCGGCATCACGGATATCGGCTTCGTGGAAAGTGAACGCATCTGACTCGCCAATCGCGGTGAGGTTCTGCTTGCGACCGGTCGTGAAGTTGTCGATACCGCGGACAGTATACCCGCGGTCTAACAGTGCATCAGCGAGGTTCGAGCCGATGAATCCTGCAACACCGGTGACGAGAGCGGTAGGCATAGAGTTCGTTCCGACCGGAGTCGGGTTAGTGTATCGACTCCAGACTACAACCGTACAACGTGGTCGTCATCGCGGTGGGCGGTAGCGTTGCGAGCGTCGAAGACAAGCGACGACTGATCAACGATTTGATCCATGTCGAGCGTTGAGTGGTCCGTTACAACGACGACACAGTCCGCCGCATTGAGACGCGCACGTGTGAGCGGAATAGACTCATAGGTCACATCACCAACGTCGAGGCTCGGCACATACGGGTCGTAGTACTCAACCGTTGCGTTCCACTCATCGAACTCGGCGATGATGTCGATTGCGGGCGACTCGCGAACGTCTGAAACATCGGGCTTGTACGCGGCACCGAGCACGAGTACGTCGGCGTTCGAGAGCGCGGTCCCTCGGTCGTTGAGTTGTTTGACAACGCGGTCAACGACATGTTCGGGCATCTCACGGTTAACGGTGTCCGCAAGGTCAATAAAGCGTGTATCCACGCCATGTTGGTCAGCCTTCCACGAGAGATAAAACGGATCCACGGGGATGCAGTGACCTCCAAGTCCAGGCCCAGGATAGAACGGCATAAACCCAAACGGCTTGCTTTCGGCAGCGTCAATGACGTTCCAGATATCAACGTCAAGTTCGTGAGCGATCTGGGCAAGTTCATTAATTAGGCCGATATTGACGGCACGGAACGTGTTTTCGAGGAGTTTGACGAGTTCAGCTTCGGTCGCTGAGTCAACGCGCACGACCTCGTCGAAAACCGGCGTATAAAGTGCCTCAGCACGATCTCCACATGCTTCGGTCACGCCGCCAAGCACCTTCGGGATATCCGTCGGACCGTACTCTTCATTACCGGGGTCAATCCGCTCAGGCGAGAATGCTAGATAGATATCTTCACCAACGGACTTGCCGTTCTCCGTGAGGATGTCACCGACTGCTTCCTTGGTCGCACCCGGATAGACGGTGCTTTCGAGGACGATTGTGCAGCCGTCAGGAACAATCGGTGCGAGGCGGTCGGCAGCGTCGATAATAAACGAGAGGTCTGGCGTGTCGGTCTTTCGGAGCGGTGTCGGCACACAGATGGAGACGCCGTCGACATCTGAGAGTAGCTCGTAGTCGGTGGTGACGGTAAGCGAGTCGTTGAGGGCTGCTTCGACTGCCTCGTCGGTAACGTCGTTGACTGTCGACTCGCCGCTGCGAAGGCGTTCGATTTTGTCTTCATCGACATCCACGCCAACGACGTCGTAGCTGGCGTCGTGCATCGCGAGCGCCAGCGGGAGGCCAACGTATCCCAGCCCGACGACGCCGACGCGCGTTTGCTCGTCAGCCATGTATCCAACCGGATACGTCTCAGGTGTTTTACGCTATCGTTTACTGGGACGTTTGGCTGAAGCCGTCGGCGCCGGTGCTCGTATCGAGTCAGAGAACGAATCTTAAGTCTCCGAGGTGCGTCACCGGAACTGTGACCACGCGATGACCGGGCAGCGCCCCCGTGTTTTCCATCTCATCACGCGTCTACTGAAGGGTGGCGCGGAAGCCAAGACGATGGCGACCGTCCTCGGACTCAACAACTACGAGTTCACGGTCGGGTACGGGGCCGAGTACGACTCGGAGCAAGTCGACCGGCTTGAGGAGGCGGGCGTTGCGACGAAGTGCTTCCCGCTGATTCGCCACTACAACCCCGTGACGACAGTTCCGGCCGTGGTATCGCTAGCGTGGTATCTTCGCCGGGAGGAGTTCGATATCGTGCACACGCACAGCACCGAAGCCGGCATCATCGGACGGTTCGCAGCTGCGCTGGCGGGCGTACCGAACGTCGTCCACACGGTTCACGGCGTTCCCTTTGCTGAGGATCGCAACGACTTGTTGAATCGGTTTGTTCTGGCGTGTGAACGACAGGCCGCAACGCACACCGACCGTATCGTCACGAACGCGGATATCATCGCGGACCAGTACTTAGAGCGGGGTATCGGCACGCCGAACCAGTATACCACTGTGTATAGTGGCGTGGATTTAGACGCATTCGCGAACGCCGGGCCGGCAGAGGGTTTGCCGGGCGAACGGCCGCGGGTCGTCATGATCGGTCGACTCGCAGAGGGGAAGGGCCACGATGTCTTGTTGGATGCCGTGGAGTCACTGGGTGACTTCGAAGGGTCGGTATGCATCGTCGGTGATGGCCCGCTGTACGAGGAGTTGGCGGCGGAAATTTCGGATCGAGGGCTGGATGGGCGCGTGTTTCTGACCGGCTTCCGTGATGACGTACCAGAGGTGCTTGCCGCCAGTGACGTACTCGTGTTGCCGTCGTTCCGCGAGGGGACGCCCAGAGTGATTACAGAAGCGATGGCGAGTGGACTGCCCGTCGTTGCTACGGAGATCGCCGGGATTCCCGAACAGATTGTTGACGGAGAGAACGGGTACCTGATTTCGACCGGGGACCCAGGGAGTGTGCGTGAGCGGCTGGCAGAGTTGCTGGCGGACCCAGCATTATGCGAGCGAATGGGGGAACAAGGACTAGAGCGAGCGGAGAGATTATCTGCAGAAAGGATGATGAGAGATTTGGGTGGTGTGTACCAAGGACTACTATCAGAGTAGCTATACAGAGTGGATTAGAAGAAGCATAAAGATTTATGATTTCAATTCGTTGAGCATAAAAGAGTTAGGATGAAAGTAAGTGTTATAATACCATCATATAATCGAGAAGATACTATAGGAAGAGCGATAAGAAGTGTCCTACAGCAGGACTTCAAAGAGTTTGAGCTGATTGTAGTTGATGATGGATCCGATGATAAGACAGTTGAGGTAGTTCAGGACTTCTCAGACAGCCGAATTTCGATTATACAGCATTCAGAGAACCAAGGTGCAAATGCAGCCAGAAACTCAGGAATCGATGCCGCAAGTGGCGAATTAATCTCTTTTTTAGACTCAGATGACAAATTCCATGCAGATTATTTGGGAAAAGTTGTTCGTGGAGCATGCAGATGCTCTGAGCAATGTGGAGGAATATTCACCTCATTCAGAATGGTTCAGGGTGAGAGGGCCATAGGTAAGTATTATGCAACTGATTCTGAGATTACACAAGATTACATCTCTGATGGGAACAGAATCGGAACTCTGTCATGCACAACATTTAAGTCAGATGTCTTTTCCAATATTGGAAAGTTTGACGAAACCATGCCAGCGTCACAGGACTTTGATTTTTATCTAAGAGTATTAAACAAGTACACGATGAAAGGGATAAATGAAGTTTTGATTACTAAACACTTGCGTGGAGACGGTATTGGGGCAAATCTTAATCGAAAACAACAAGGATTCAAAATCATTAAAGAAAAGCACGGGAATAAAATTACAGATGAATACTTATCCAACCAGAATCGAACGACAGGCCGCCTTTATGCAGAACAAGGAAAGATGAAGGAGGCTAGGTGGCATCTTAGAAAGGCCATTAATCTAAACGCAAATAATTTTGCAGCAGTTTATTTATATATTATAACATTTTTTGACAAAAGGATATTTAATAAGGGAGTCAAGTTAGGTTTTTTCATCAGATTTTCTTTGAATCAGTATCGTAGAAGAGTCATGTAAAATAATATAGAAATGTCAATTTTCTAGAAATGAAGTCGTTATCAGTTGGGCATATATAACCAGAAATCGCCGATACCCGTCCGTGTGCGTCATGATTCGACAAATCTATAAGATGCCCAGCCTCGAAGAATGGTCAGCTTGCACCAATAATTGATAAGATACCATGCGAACAGCGTACTCATTGGCTGATCGTCTTCTATTTTTGAATAGAAGTTTTTGGGATGTGGTGGCAGCACGTTTTTTATATTAAGAACCGATCGACTTCGATGTCCCTTCTCGTACAATTGTCCGTTGCCACGACCAACTCGCAATGATTTCAACTTGAGCTCTTCGAATGTTGTTCGCGCTGGATGATATACTGTGATATCTTCTGCATAGTGCTGCTCAAACCCTGCCCGAGAAACGCGTTGCCCGAACTCTCGATCTCCTCCGGAGGTTAGCGTCTCGTCAAACATCCCGACCTCATCAATCACCCCACGGCGAACAGCAAGACAGCAGGTTGGCGCGAATTGCTCCCTCTCAAGATAGCTTTCAACGGGAAAGCCACACGCTACATTGTATTGGCCGGCGAACGATTTCTTCCCCTCAGGGAGGTATAGCTCTACGTTGAAACCTGCATAATTGATATCAGACAATCGAAATAGGTCGCGAAGGTCGGAGAGCCAGGACTTGCTGACCGTCATATCTGCATCAACGAATGCCAATATTTCACCTGTTGAAGCACGAATACCTGTGTTTCGCGCGGCATATGAGGACTGAATATCCGTCTCGGATTTAAGTAGAATGCGCTCATCGTTTCCAGCGATTTCCGAGATGACTCCCGCGGTCTCATCTGTCGAGTTATTATCGATTATAATCAGCTCGCTTCGGTCATCCAACTGGGGTTGAATCGATTTGACTGTTGTTTCGATTCCTTCCGAGTCATTATATACCGGAACAATCACGGAAAGCTCAGTCATTAATTATGAGTTTGTCAAGAGGGTGTAATATACTTCTGGGTTACTACTAATGTAATCGTTTGTGGTTGAAGTTGTCAAAATCTCATAACTTTATCTTCGCCTGATAGACCTCCACGTGGATATCGTTCGGGTTTGCTGTGTCCCGACTGAACCCCGTACTGTTGACGAGCGTACTAATACTACTGGCATCCGCCCAGATCACTGTGCGAATGACGTATAACAACCAACATTGGACATCTTCACGCTCCCTAGGATTCGGTCCGCAGTCCGTCCACTTACTCTATTGAATCGTAACTACCCAGCCCCGCCAGTTCCACTCACAAGCGTCGACTCAGGAGCGTTAGCCGAGTTCATCTTATCATCATGCAGGAGCTGGTAGAGCGTGGAGACGTCGTTGTTCAGCCGTATCGTTAAATCATCGCTCGACGTGGATGCCTTCTTCGTCACGAGCAACACTCCACCGTAATCAAGATTGAACGAGTACAAGACGGGGTCGCCACTGTGATTAATCGTCCCGTCGTCTTCCCACTGGTGATCGGCGCCAGCGATGGTTGCAGCGTCTGTATTAGTTGGAACTGTACTCAAGATTGGTTAATTTTATCGGATAGCCTTTATATACTGTTTCTGTAATAATATATTTCTATGCTGCCAATCATAGCAAGTATTATCCAGAATGTCCTAAAATTTAACGTGTTATGAAAAATTGAGGAGCTGATTGAAGCGATAAGGAATGAACCCATAGCGACAGATCCAGTATATATTGGCTTTCTTGACCATTGAATTGAACTGCGTATCCCACGAATTAAAATAAGAACAAACAGTAGTCCACCAACGATCCCTGCATCAACAGACACTTGTAATACTGTATTATGTAATTCATAGAACGATCCCACATATTCTTGATGCTGACCCCACCCTACACCGAAAATTGGAGAGTTAGTCAGTACTTCAACAGCACTTTTCCACCGAGTAAATCTGCCCCCCGTATCTTGACCTGCTAAAACAAGCTGGAACCGATGTATTGTTTCTGGAAACAAATGCCTGAGAGTATAGTATATAGGAAAGATAGAGACAGAGATAAGTACAAAAAATTGTGTTAAATTTAGTTTCTTTTGAATATCCCGGCTCATGAGAATATAAAAAGAAAATCCAAGAAACAGAGCACCAAGACCGGCGCGTGATTCTGTACCAAGAAGCGAGATGATAACGGGAGACATTAATCCTATTGCCAGGAGTATTTTCCTATGTTCATTTGAAATAGATAATCTATTAATCATTATGAAAAACATGAACAGGATGAAGAGAAGATAATCAGCATATAGATTCGGATTGTTAAAAGGACCGGAGACACGATAGTCACCTGTAAAGACATTAAACATAGTCCAGGTAGAGATTAGCAATCCAATTATAACAGTCCAAGAAGCAAATAGATGAATTCGATGCCTCACATTATTTTGTAGTAACACAATAGTGATACCGAAGTAGGCTACTGATGCAAACAGTTTAACCAAATCTGCTAGCCCAGTAGTAATGCTGCCTCGATCGCTTGCAGAAAGTAGAAAGTATATAAAAGACAAGAGAATAGCGATGAGGAGTCCGAATACTTCACGCGTTAGTCCGGGTACATATCTTAATTTCAGCCCTCTAATTAGAATTAAGAATGATGATATAAATACAACTATATCGGCAAGACCAGTGTTCAATCCTGCAAATCTAAAAGACTGCCAGGGTAGCAGGATGGCTAAGCAGATCAATAAAAACTCTTCAAGACCAAATCTTGTTGTTGATGTTGAGGATGAAAAAGAACTAAGCTCTTTTCTTGTCATATGATAATATTTCTATGTTAATTATAATTTATAATTAATTTGTGCAGAGCCTATTCAGACACCACGAGACTGGATAATTGTATTTCGAATCTTCATTCTAGGTGTTTTGTGATTAGACTTTATTTGAATTTTTGGGTTGCTTCTCTAGATAGTACCGTGCTATCGAATTTGGTCATAGTTACGTTCAAGCTCAGAGGCAAGCGTATTGATATCGTGTCGGGTCTGTATTCGCTTGACACCTGCTTGTCCAAAGGCTGTCATCCGATCAGGGTCGCTTGCAAGAGTCTTAAGCGCAGTAGCGAGTTCAGGAACATTCCCCGGTCGTGCGAGCAGACCGGTTTTATCGTCTGCAACGACATACGGTATGTCTGCGTGAGTCGTTGCGACAACTGGCTTTCCAGCTGCCTGAGCTTCGAGCAAGACAGTCGGAGCACCACCTTCAGAATCGCCTGAGGAAGCTCGTTTACTAGGTGCGAGCAGGATGCTGCAGTCATGAATTTCGGCGAGATAGTCGTCGTAATCGAGATATCCGGTGAACGTGACCTGTCCACGAACACCGGCCGCGTCTACAATAGATTCCAATCGTTCGCGACTATACTCTACCTCACCCCCAACAATACGGAGTTCGGCGTCGGTACCAGCGAACGCTGTAGCGAACGCCTTGATGCCATCCGGAAGTCCCTTTTTTTCGACGAATCGTCCGACCATTAGCACGCGGGGCGGCGAGTCTGTGTCAGGATATGCTGGGGTAATCCGAGACGTATCGATTGCGATTCGCTGAATCGCAGTCTTTGACTCCGGGCAGCCAAGCTCAAGGAGTTTTTCTTGCATTGCCGCCCCCTCAACGAGGAAAAGATCTCCCCGTTCAAACAAATCCTGATAGTCAGCTCGCATTTGGTCGTTGTCCTTGACAAGGCGGGAGGCGTCATAGCCATAGAACGAGGTGACTAGCTTGCGTTCCGGAGTCCGGTATGGAGCAAGGCCGACACCATTTGGTCCAAAGTGGGCGTGAAGGATGTCGGGGTTTCGGCGTTCGATAACCCGGGGATAGTATGTATCGCTGAGGTCACGGATACCGAATTTTGCGAGGATTCCATACGTCCAGAACCGGGGGCTCCACCGTGGAAGATCCATGAAGATTTCGCGTGGCTCGAACTCGAATAAATCGAGGTTCTCACTACGTGTGCCACAGACGAACGGGTCATACCGGTCGTGATGAGAGAGATACTGGTAGATGAACGTCTCTGTCAGTCCCAGATAGCTGTTGACGAAGTGCCCGACAGTATCGCTCATCGGCCAGGACGAAGTGCTGAGATAACGGTTTGCTGCTCGGTATCGGTCATACCGGGGTACATCGGAAGAGAGAGGATTTCATTGTATAGGTCATCAGCCAAATCATAGTCACCGCGGACGTCTTCGTAGTAGGAAAGTTCGGAGATCGGTGGGTAGTGGACGCCCGTGGTGATGTCGTTGGCAGAGAGGTGGTCGTACAGTGATTGGCGGGTCAGCTGGTAGTCTTCGGTTACACGAACGACGAAGAGGTGAAAGACGTGGTCGGTAATCGAATCCGAATCACCCACCCACTCAAGTCCGGGAATATCTTCGAGCGCATCGAGGTATCGCTGAGCGACATCGCGCCGTGCCTCGTTCATCGCTGGAAGGCGGTTGAGCTGACTCCGTCCCATCACAGCCTGAATCTCGCTCATCCGAAAATTGAAGCCGAGCCCATCAACATCGTATCCTCAATTCTCCTGTTTTTCGTCCGGAGATTTCGTCTGGTGGTGATTCCGAAGCTTTCGGACTCGGTCCGCGAGCTCGTCGTCGCTGGTCACGACCATCCCGCCTTCGCCTGTCGTCATATTCTTCGTCGCATAGAAACTGTAACAGCCCGCATCACCGAATGACCCGGCCAGTTTTCCGTTGAGTGACGCGCCGGGGGCGTGAGCACAGTCCTCAATGACGGCCACGTCGTGTTCATCAGCCAGTCGGCAGATTTCGGGCATATCAGCGGGCGCTCCGTAGAGATGAACCGGCATTACAGCTGCAACGTCATATCGCTCAAGCTGTCGCGCGAGATTCTCTGGATCCATATTCCCGGTCTCGGTAACGTCACAGAGCACGACATCGGCCCCAAGCAGTCGAACGACGTTTGCGGTTGCCGAGAACGTCATCGCCGGGACGACAACGGTGTCGCCGTCGCCAATACCGAGAGAGCGCAGGGAGGTATAGAGCGCGGACGTACACGAGTTCACCGCGATTCCGTGGTCGCTGGAGTGGGCAGTCGAGAACTCTTCCTCGAATGATGTTGTTTCCGGGCCGAGCGTCAGCCAGCCAGACGCAAGCACATCACGAATTCCCTCAATAACCTCGTCACCGATGACGTTCTCAGGCTTGTACAGAGGGACTGAAACCATATTGGTAATCTATGCCAGAATCTACATAACCATTTCGAAGGTTAACCCTCGGTCAATGGTTGGTATGTTCGCGTATAAAAAGTAGTATGATTTAGTCAATATCAAATATGATTTTGGGTTTGATTTGCGACAACTATTCTTGGACGGGATTCAGTCAAGAATAGATGATAGGCGGAGTCAATTATAGGATTCTGAGTGTAATTACTAGTCCAAGCTGCTATGAGGTTCGGAGATACCCAATAGATTCGTTTATTTGTCCATCTTGGTGGGGATTACGTACTTCTGTGAATGTCTTCCAAGCATTATTCCAATCAATATCATCAGAGAGGATCCATCCATCTTCAGCGAGATGTGCCCAAGCTAATTCGAACTCCATCATCATACACGGATGGGAGTGCTCAGAGTCATGAATGAAGAAATCAACAGGTGGTAGTTGGTCAAGAAGTTGCGGCAGTTCCTCTTGTGTTTTTCCAAGACGGAGCGTCCTGCTCTGTTGAAGAGCGATCTTATCAACCGATACCACCGGTTTAGAAAGGTGAAGCCGAGGAAATCGAACTTGGTATGGAAATCGATATCCTCGACTTCATCGAGCAGTGTCGTCACCTAGCTAAACAAGCGTTGGGGAAGCACGCGGGCGAGCCCGCCAGCGGCGGGTTCGCCCGCTGGGTCCACGTTGTTCTTCAC
>Ga0209917_1000331_pt1 | contig 19939 bp, 24 predicted proteins | sample SalPon2_C_H2O_MG_FD_185710 | JGI IMG/M metagenome (GOLD analysis project Ga0209917, IMG submission 185710) | Salt pond water microbial communities from South San Francisco under conditions of wetland restoration - Salt Pond MetaG R2_C_H2O_MG... | ecosystem: Environmental > Aquatic > Non-marine... | reverse complement strand
AAATTCAGTCCTCTGATCATGAGTGGGATGCACAGGGAGAGGTATACGAAAGGGATGGAAGAGATCTGGAAACACATACATTCTTCGGAGAGCCTGATGAAGAGGGGAGAGACGTCAGAAGAGAGATAAAATGTGATTTCGATATAGAGCCTCACATACCGTTCTTCTAGAAAGGAAAAATTCAGGATTTTCTAGAGGCCTCTACTTTTTCACTTTTATCACTTTAGACATAATATAGAACTATGAAATACGGGGAGGCGGTCAGCGAGTTTGAGGAGTTTTTCTCCAACAAGTACTACGATCAGGTTAATGAGGTAGTACGTGATGGAGAAGAGTCTATAGTCGTTGACTTTCAAGATATGGATGCCTTCAATTTTGAATTAAGTGATTACTTGAAAGAAAATCCGGATGAAGCCGTCTCCGCCGCCGAGGAAGGAGTTCTCGGCGTTGATCTGGTTACTGATGAGGAAATTAAAGTAAGGTTCGGCAACATGCCGGAAGAAGACTTTGTTTTACTTAGGAATCTTCGTTCAAAGCATATCGGGAATTTTATACCTGTTGAAGGGATGATTAAGAGAGCTTCACAGGTGAAGCCTGAAGTAGTTTCGGCGGAGTTCCAGTGTACTAACTGTGGGGAGATAGTGGAGAAAGAACAGGATTCTTCCAAACTAAAGTCTCCTTACAAGTGTGAGGCCTGTGGATCAAGAAAGTTTGAAGTATACAACAAGATAATGACAGACACACAAGTAGTTACTGTAGAGGAGAATCCTGAGTCTCGTGAAGGTTCTGAACAGCCTCAGAATCTTTCTATTAGGCTTGAAGGAGATCTTGTTGATCCGGATTTCCAGAAAAAAATTATACCGGGAAACGTCGTCCATATTACAGGAGTTTTACGTGAGAGGCCTTTAAAGAAGGATTCGAAGAAATACGATATTTTCTTAGCTGCTAACAATGTTGAGCCGACGGAACAGGAGTTCGAACAGATTGAACTGAGTGATGAAGAAGAAAAAGAGATAGAGGAGATGGGAAAGGATCCAAAGATATTTGAAAGGATTGTAGCTTCGATTGCTCCGTCTATTTACGGACATGAACAGATAAAGAAGGCTATAGCCCTCCAGTTGTTTGGAGGAGTTAAAAAATCGAGGGAAGACGGTGTAAAAAGTCGTGGAGATATTCATATACTACTTATTGGGGAGCCAGGAACTGGAAAGTCTCAGTTATTGAAGTTTACAGGAGAACTGGCTCCTAAAGGACGTTACGTTGTCGGAAAATCAAGTACAGGTGCAGGATTGACTGCTTCAGTTGTGAAAGAAGAAAGTACAGGAGAGTTCTCGCTGGAAGCTGGAGCTGTAGTCCTCGCACACAAGGGAATGGCAGCTATCGATGAGATCGATAAGATGGCCGCAGAAGACAGAAGCTCACTGCACGAGGCGATGGAACAGCAGCAGATATCTGTTTCCAAGGCAAATATTCAGGCAACATTAAACGCCCAGACTTCTATCTTGGCGGCTGGAAATCCAAAGTTAGGGCGTTTCGATCCTTATGAGCCTATTCCTCAGCAGATCAACATAGGGGATACCTTGCTATCCAGATTTGACTTTATCTTCCCTGTAAAGGATAAGCCGGATAAAGAGAGGGATACGAAACTTTCCAGTCAGGTGCTCCAGAATCACCTGGATCCTGAAGAGACCGATGCTGAGATAGATCAGATGAAGCTCAGAAAATATATCGCTTATGCTCAGAGGACGAGGCCTGAACTTACTCAGGAGGCTGCTGACAAGATTCAGGATTTCTACATCAGCATGCGTTCCCGCGGATACGACGAGGAGGGGAACAGTGTTCCGATTACTGCTCGACAGCTGGAGGCTCTTGTAAGAATTTCAGAGGCCTCTGCTCGTGCCGACTTAGATGATAAAGTTACTGAGAAGGATGCGCAGCGTGCTATCGATATCCTGAAGTACTCTCTTGAACAGGTCGGTGTTGATCCTGAGACAGGAGAGTTCGATGCTGATATTATCGAATCCGGGGTATCAAGTTCTGAGAGAAACAGGCTTCAGACTGTAAAGCATATCATTAATGAGATGGCTGGAGATGGTGAAGTTGAGATCGAGTCCGTACTTGACAAAGCGGAGGAAGAAGGATTTGATAGGGATGAGGCTGAGGACGTGATTGAGCGTTTGAAGCGTGACGGAGAGCTTTACGAGCCTGAGCAGGGATCGATTCAGAAGATATAGTTCCCCTATGGCTTTTAATCCAAGGAGTTTCTTTTCTATATGTATGGAGAGGAAAGGAATCACGCCTGTGTTTGCTGTAGTACTGCTTATCCTTGTAACTATAGGAGGTTCTTCAGTTATCTATGAAGTATTTACGCAGACTCAGGCTCAGGCTCAGTCATTTGAGCCGGATATCAATCTAAACTCAGACAGTTTCAGGATCGAAAGCTGCTGGAACACGACAGCAAATTATGAAAATATAGCATTAAGCATACGTTCAGAGGCCTCTGATTCTATTAATGTTACGGGCGTACCTTTCAGGATTGAAGGAGAGGATCTAGTTAGAGGCGATAATATCACGTTCAGTAAAGATATAGTTGATCCGCAGGAGACTTTCACGGCAACACTGATGAATGATCAGCCTTTCAACAGTGAGACAAGGATCGATATTCTGACTTCACAGGAAACAATCAATTATCGTTGTTTCAGATTGCCTGATCCTTAGAGGCCTCTGGAATATCCTGAAGACGGTTCTTGTTTCTTCCATCGGTAAAGATTCTTAAGAGTAAAAATTCTTTACTTGGATATGCCACAGCAAAGTAGACAGGTCGCAAAGATTACTACAACACGTGAACTTAACTCGGGAAAGTATTTTCAGCAGGAAGGATTTGATCCGAATTATCTTTTGACACCGGAAGGCAGAAGACTTTCACGTGGACGGTTAGTGGCTACAGTTGTAGATACTTTCATCAATGAGGACGAGACATATGCCTCTTTGACAGTGGATGATGGAGAGGATACTATTCAGATCAAGTTCTTCAACGAACTGGAAATGATGCAGGACTTTGAGGAAGGAGATATAATAGAAGTCATTGGAAAGATCAGAGAGTACCAGGGAGAGATTTATTTCAATGGAGAAATCTTGAATGAAAGGCCTCCTGAAAAAGAGTTCCTGCACAGATTAAGGTACAAGAAACACGTCGAGGAATGGAAACAGATCTACAGCACTGTAAAGCAGTTGAAGGAATCAGGAAAAAGTCAGGACGAAATCGAGAACGAGATGGCTGGAAAATTAAGTCCTGAAGAAGTTGACTCTGTTCTTCAAAGCTTCGGAGAACACTTTGACAACGTTGAGACAGAGGAAACAGTTGAGAACTTGGAGAGAGATGTTCTTGAAGCTGTAGAGGAGCTTGATGAAGGAGAAGGAGCAGATTACAGCGAGATACTGGAGAAAGTAGAAGATGCTACAGAGGATCAGCTTGAAGATACAATCAACTCTCTACTGAGCGATGGAACTTGTTATGAGCCAAAGCCAGGAATGATCAAGAAGCTTTAGAGTAATTATAATGAGTCTCGAAGGCAAAAAGATAGTTTTTGAGGTATCGGATACGAGTTTTCAGAGAGAACTGGATGAGGATACTCCTCAAGATGTCTTCATGGATCTTCTTTTTGAAGTTCAGTCGGGAGGAAACAAACTTGAGAAGCTTCTTTCTGAAGGTATTCTAAAAGTGAAGTGCAGTTCTGAACTTCTGCCCGATAGTTTTGACTCTTATTCTCTTGAGTATGTGGAAGAGGTGCTTAATTTGTTTATTCATCTCGATGAAGAATGTCTCGTTAGAGGGGTAAGCTTTGAAGATGAAAACGAGTACAATAAAAGGATGAAAGCTGTTGAGAAGACAGGTAGGGATAAAATGAGGAGTTTAATGAGTCGGGAAGAAATCCAAAGTCTTAAATCCCAGAGAGTTGATCCTGAACACGCTATATGGGCCACAAAGAATTACAGAAAAGCCTGGGAATACACAGAAAGGAGTAAAGTCCCAAGAAGAGTACTGCTTTTTTACGGCAGCAATAAATTGGAGCAACCGGCTTCTGTAAATAAACCGTATCTCTTTGTCTCCAAGAATCCTGAGGAGGCCCTTGAAGCAGTCGCTGTATTTAAATACAGTTAAGAAATTCATGTTCTAATTTCTGTTTATGACTGATGATTATGAAGATCTTCTAGATAAAGGCCTCAATGAGGTCCCTGATGAAGTAGATAGTGACGAGCGTTTTGAGCTTCCGGAAGTTGATACTAGAAAAGATGGATCAAAAACTATCGTAGTGAATTTTTCGGAAATCTCTGACAAGCTTTCCCGTGATATCAAAGAATTGTCCAAGTATATGCAGGATGAGTTAGGTACTGCAGGAAGATTGAAGGACGGCGAGCTTGTTTTGAATGGAGAACTTCGACGTGGGAATATTCAGGGCCGTCTTGAGAACTTTGCGGATGAATTCGTTTACTGTCCAGAATGTTCAAGTCCTGATACGAAGATCGTCAAGGAGAAAGGTGTTGAACTCTTGAAGTGTCAGGCCTGTGGAGCCCGTAATCCGGTATAAAGGCCTCTTATTTTTTCTCATTTATCTCCTATAATTTTTCCTCTTTAGTGATGCTCATTTAAAAGAGTTCAAGAGGATTCTATTTTTATTCACAGAGGTGTCAATTATATGCCAGAACAACCAGAAATGAACGAACAGCAGATCATGCAGATGTTCCAGCAGAAGCTGGGCAACCTTGAACTTACAGTTCAGGCGCTGCTTAACATCCTAGACGAAAACGATGTCGTTGCACAGGAAGACATCAACGAGAAGGCTCAGGAGATCGTCGAGGAGATGCAGGAACAGCAGGCAGAGATGCAGGATCACGACCACGATCACGATCTAGAGTAATCGTGGAATTGATTCCTTAACTGCTAAATAAATTCTACCGCCTGTTGCAAAACAGGCATACATATTATCCATTCTAAAAAATTTTGATGTCTTTAAACTGTTTCTTCGCCACTTTTATCGCGTTTAATAACTTCTCTGTAATATTTGCATCTTTCAAAACAGTTCTCATCGTCTGTATGGCCTTTAGCTTTACAAGTCTCTCTCCCGTGAGTTATCAGTGAAATATGGAATCCGTATTTTATCTCATCAGGAACAATCTCATCCAGTATTTCATGAGTTCTTGTACGCGTACAACCTTCAGGCACGAGCTCGAATCTCTGTGCTATTCTGTGAACATGTGTATCTACAGGAATAATCGGCATCTTGAAATGGAAACAGAGAATTACTGCTGCAGTTTTAGGGCCGATACCCGGGATGTCCGTAAGCCATTTCTTTGCCTCTTCCACACTCATGTCTTTTAGGAACTCTATACTGTATTTATCTGGATCAGAGGCCTCTTTACTTTCTCTTATTATCTTCAGCCCTTCCTGTATCCTTTCAGCCTTTGTAGGTCCTAATCCTGCTACTCTTATTGTGTCAACAAGCTCTTCGTACTCCGCGTTTTCAACTTCTGTCCAGTTTCTGTACTTTTCCTTCAGCTTCTTGAACGCTTTATCGCGATTAATATCGTTCGTGTTCTGCGATAGAATAGTCTCTACAAGATAGTCTGTCCCAGACATTTCACTAGGATCATCAGGCTCTCCATAGCGATCAAGAAGCCCTGTATATATCTCTCTTATCTCCTCTTCATCAATATTTTCAGGATTGCTGTCTTTCATATCAAAAACCTTAATTCGAAGTTATAAAATAAGTCTGCGGATACGGGTTTGGAGGCATCGAAACCTCCCAGATAACTGGCCTCTATGTCTTGACAGAGCCTCCTATCGCCCAGAACGTATATTTCCTCTTTGTTTAGATCGTCAAGTTTTTCATTGACTTTTTTCACGTGATCTCTTATCTGTTCGTCTCTCTTTCTTTCAAATCTTCCCTGGGAAAATCCGCCTTTCTTCTGCTTTCTGTTTACACGAGTCTTAACTCTTTCAACTTCCTCAAAACTTCCTGCGGCCTCTCTGAATATCTTCGTTTCGCCCATAGAAGCCAGTATCCAGTACTTCTCTTCTCGAATGAAATCAAGCAGTTTGGATGTGTCAAATTTTTCTCCTCGATTCCACGATGTTCTGAAGAAGGGCCTAGTCTCCAGCATCCAGTTGAAAAATCCTTCATCAGTAAATATGGCAAAATCTTTCCCTGATTTTATTTCCTTGAATACTTTATTTGAAACAGAGTTCTTCAACGCTTTAACGTCTTTAAAATCTTCTCCAGACTTGTAGATAGTTATTAAATCCTCTTCATCTGATTTAATGCTCTTTATCTTTTCGAGGTCTTTCTTTACTTCTTTAAATGAAATCTGTAGTTCATAGGCCTCTGTCTCGTCTTCATGCTCTTCTTTCCTTTTTTTATCTTTGTTCTGAAGTCTCTGTTTCAGTTTATTCAATTTTTTCTCTGCTTCCTGTTTCTCAGTTGAAAGTTTGCTCCTTCTTTTTTTCTCGGCTTCAAATCTTTCCCTGAAGCTTTCCTTTTCTTCCCTCAGTTCTTCTAATTCTTCTTTCTTCTCTTCTAATTCTGTTTCAAGGCCTTTCTTCTCCTTGATGTAAGTCCAGGGAGTTTTCACACAGAATGTTTTCCACTGCAACGTTTTTACCGTTTGAGGTGCTGTAAATAGCCCTCAATACGGGAAAACCCTTTTAAATTTCAGAATCAGTCTAAGAATTAGTTGATTGAAAATGACTGAATTGACAGTTGAGGAACTGGACCCAGAAGTAGATGAAGTCGAAATCACAGGAGAGATTGCAGAACTCCCTACACCAAGAGCAGTATCCACAAGATATGGGCAGAAAAGAATAGTTACGGCAGTATTTGAAGACGACACTGGAAAAGTAGATCTCACACTCTGGGAAGAAGAGATCGATGCCATAGAAGAAGGATCAAAAGTAAAAATAGAAGGTGCATACGTCAGAGAATGGGCAGAAGACATACAACTAAACATCAGTAGAGACGGCTCCATAGAACAAGTAGAATAATAAATAATATGTCTCGAAAGGCCTTTAAAAGGCCTAATAAGTTCTTTTTTCTAAAAATTAAATCTAGTCTTTTGCTAATAACCTTTTTCTTTATACTTATTGAACTATAACACAGTAGACGAAATGTGCAACAATTTATCGAAAAAACTTACAGGCCTATTTTTGTTCTTCCTACTTATAGGCCTCTCAACTGCTTCCGCACAACAATATGAGATAGAGGCCTTTGAGACAGTGGGAGAACATACTTGGGATGTTCCAGACGATGTGGATGAAGTAGATGTTCTATTAGTAGCAGGAGGCGGCGGCGGAGGCGCTGCCAGAGGGGGTGGAGGAGGAGCCGGTGAATTAATTAATAAGACGGTTGATCTGTCATCGAATGACTCTGTCGATATTACAGTAGGTGCTGGAGGCGACGGAGGGATTGATCAGAACGGCATAAATGGAAATAACAGTTCTTTTGGGCATCTGGAAGCTCTTGGAGGTGGGGGCGGCGGAATGGCCTATGAAAACGGTAAAGACGGTGGATCAGGTGGGGGCGGAGGTACTCATAATAATCCGGGAGGTACTTCTCTTGCTGAAACAGGTATCGGTTCATCAGGAGGATACGGGCCTTCAAATGTAGGTCAGACGGGTTCTGCCGGAGGTGGAGGCGGAGCGACAAGTCCTGGTCAAGAGCCTGATGAGACAAGTGGTGCATATTATCAGCTTGGTCATGGGGGATATGGGATGGACCTTAGCTCTACATTTGGAATAGATTATGGTTACAATGGAAAGTTCGCAGGAGGAGGTGGAGGAGGTGTAGAAGGCTACTGTGGAACAGATACATCAAACGTGGATTCGGATAGAGCATTGGGAAGAGCTGGCGGAGGAAATTCAGGTCTCCTAGATTATGGAGGAGCCTGTAACGACGGTGAACGATATAATTTCATGGATGGAACTGATGCAATGGCTAATACCGGATCTGGTGGAGGAGGTGGAAACTTTGACAAAGGAAAAGGCGGGAAAGGAGGATCTGGAATAGTGTTAATCCGTTACAAAGGCGATTTCGCTATCTGTGACAGGAGAGGGCCAGTAAACGAATGTATCTCCAATTCTACACATGAAGTTTCAGGGAAATCGTTCAATATTTCCTCTATTTTTGAATCAGAGGCCTCATCTGTATTTGAAGCACTAAGCTCTAGAGCTACTCTGAATCTTTCCAATTCAACTTCTCTTTCTGGAGTCTGGAAAGGCTCGTTTGATATTTTGAGCAGTAGTTATAATCCACGTTTGAAGGCTGGTGCAAGTTTCAGGCCTGGAAATGGGAGAATTCTGATTAACTGAATTTTTTTAGATGGTTTTTTCAAGTTTGTAGAGGCCTTTACTGTTATGGGTGTTGAGGATCGTATCGAGGAACTGGAAGAGAAACTCACTAAGACTCCTGTGAATAAAGCCACTGAGAAGGAGAGAGGCCGTATCAAGAGCCAGATCGCCAAGTTAAAGGAGAAGAAGCAGAAGCTGGCGAAAGGTACAGGAGACACATCTGGATACGCCGTTGAAAAAAGAGGAGATGCAACAGTCGCTCTAGTCGGATTTCCAAGTGTAGGAAAATCTACGCTTCTCAACGAATTAACGAACGCGGAAGTAGACACAGGAGCATATGAGTTCACGACTCTGGAAGTCAATCCTGGGATGTTGAAGCATAAAGGCGCAAATATTCAGATACTTGATGTTCCGGGCCTTATAGGAGGTGCAGCGGACGGCAGAGGTGGAGGCACACAGGTACTTTCTGTTGTAAGGAATGCTGATCTTATTTTGGTTGTTCTTGATCCTGAAGAGATGCGAGAAAAAGAAATACTTGATGAAGTATACAAGGCAGGATTGAGAATGAACAAGCAGCCTCCGAACGTTAGAGTTGAGAAAAAGGATAGAGGCGGAATAAATGTTTCCTCAACAGTTGATTTAGATATACAGGAAGATACTATAGAGGATCTTATGTACGAAAATGGCTATACTAACGCTGAAGTCATAATTAGGGAGGAATTAGATCTTGATAGATTCATTGACGCTCTTATGGATAACAGGAAGTATCTTCCAGGAATAAAAGTTATTAACAAGTGCGACATAATTGAGGATAGATCTGAATTCGATGATTATGATCTGTTGATTTCTGCAGAGACGGGAGAAGGCCTGGATGAGCTTAGAGATCTTATTTTCGAGAAGATGGGGCTTGTAAGAGTTTACATGAAGGAGAAGAACGAGGAGCCGGATAAAGAAGAGCCATTAATCTTGAGGGAGGGCGATACTATCGAAGATGCACTGAAATTTCTTCCAGGAGATATGATGGATAGATTCAAGCATGCCAGAGTTACAGGGCCTAGTTCAAAGTTCCCTGAGCAGAAGGTAGGGCTTGAACATGAACTGGAAGATGAGGATATTCTTCAACTTACTCTACGTCATATTTAGAGTCTGTAAAAGAGGTGAAATACTCAAACTTTTTAGATTTCTTTAATGTGGCTTTGAGGCCTGTATAAACTGTTTTGAACTGTTCTGAACGATTAGCGTCTTTCTCACTGTTATGTTTATAAGTCTTAATTGGGACATTTGTTAATATGGTCGAGTCAGATTTTCTTGACGACACCGGACATCAGATTCCAGTCCAGTTTAAAACAGAAAGGTTCTTGAACAGAGTAGTCACGGCTGCAAGAGGAATCCTTGGATAACAATCTGGACAACTCCTATCACTTTTCTTTACTTTTACTTCAGACGTATGCTGATGGCTGTGTTTGTAAAATTTATTGGGAAAATAGTCGGATTGAACAAAAAATATTTAGAGGCCTTGGAGGCCTACAGTAGTTGATTAAGTTATTCTACTAGAACTGCGTTGACTACGCCGTCCTGTCCTGGTCTTGAAGTGATTCGGGCCTTCCCTTCTTCAGTCTTGATGACTGTGCCTTTAGTTAGGAGACTTCTTCTGACGTAGTTTGCGTTTGCAGGATTCTCAAGCACTGATTCTATCTCTGTCTTCTTTACTTCGCCGTTCGCAGAAAGATTTACGCTCTCTGTCCTTTTTACAGTATTTTTTGATGTATTTCCTCTTCCTTCTCTCTTTACAATTCTTTCTTCTCCGAGCTCCGGGCTTGTGAATTCGCTTCCAAGATCATATTTCTTGGACTTTCTGTATTCACGAGTCTTCCCTCCGGATTTTTTCGTTAAAGATCTGTCATGTCTTACAGCCATAGTTTATCAAATCCATGTAAAATTATTTAAATCCGGATGAAGACTTTCGCTTAATTTCAATTAAATATGCGGGCTGTTCTCTTGAAAAATCCAGAGAATCCGGCACCTTTTATATAATTTGGTAGACCTATCCAGTGTTACAGGTGCAGCTTTTAGATGGCTAACAACAACAAGCGTCCTTTTGACGTACTAGATAAGGCAAAGGAAGGAAACGTATTAATTAAACTCAAGAAGTTCGGAGGAGAAGAGACAACAGTTTCAGGAGAACTACAGGCCTTCGACAAACACCTAAACGTATGGCTACAGAACGCCACCGTTAAAGGCGAAGAAAACACTACAGAATACGGCAGATTATTCGTCCGAGGAGACAACGTACTCTTCGTAAGCCCAGAGTAAACAAAATAACAAGAGGCCTCCTAGTGAGGCCTTAAACTTCTGGGTCCGTAGCTCAGTCTGGCAGAGCACCGGGCTTTTAACCGTATGATAGATCGCTCCGACCTCACGGTCACTTGCGGTCCACTCCTTTCAGGAGTCCGGAAATCAATTCTATTTTCCGGTAAAGAAAGATACCCGGCCGTCGTGGGTTCAAATCCCACCGGACCCGTTAAACTATTCTTTTTTATCGAGATAATTCAAAAATAACTTTGTGAAGCAGCTCGAAAGCAAAAGATTTAAATTGTTGTTCTTCTATAGTAACAACATGAGGTGTATGTTTTGAATCCGGTTGATGTTTCGACTGATTTGAAGAAGGAAGTAGAGGCATTGATGAACGGCGGTGAGAGTGTTGAAGGTGTTGAGATGGAATCAGGCCTGTATCGAGGTGAGAGTTCTCATCCTAATCCAAATATTGATCAGGGTTCATGGAAAGGAAATGTCGAAGGTTATAATTTAGAGGATTACTCTGTTACTGTAGAGGTCTGTCCTAGAGGTTTCCGGATTAATATTGATGCCGAATACGATGCACTTCATGAAGTAGTTGGAGAGATAGATGTCAATCACAGTGTCACTATTTACGATGAGGAAGGATTAAACTTCTTCGAAAACGCAGATTCTGTAGATCTCTTAGATGATAGACAGTATCTAGTGGATTACTCAGTGGATGTCGATAATAGATTAGATGAAGATCAAACTGAGGCTCTTGAAAGTGAAGAAATGTTTACAAATGCTTATCTATCTGAATCAGAGGCCTCTAATTCTCTTTTCGGAGGCAGAACTTTACAGGATCCAAAGTTCTTCGGATCGGGTGGCAAATCGAATTCTACAGTTTCTGAATCTCAGGCTGCGGTTTTGACTGCTGAATGGATGCTTTACAACATGAAAAGAGAAGGATCGTCCATGAATGCCTTTTTCGAAAATGGAATGGAGAGTGAAGGAAGAAATGATATTGGCATACGTTGGATAATAGAGAACTTTGTTTCCGATGAAAAGTATCCTGGAGGCATTCCAACTGCATCATCACAATTAGAGGTGGAAAGGGTTGAATGAGTTTAAATTCGATAAAACTAAGTTTTCAGGGAGTGAGCTGAAATGAGTCATGATTGGGGTAAAGGCCCTGTATATGTTAACAAGCTTGCTGAGGTATTGACTGACAGTTTTGAGGGAGAGCCACTGGGACCTGACATGGTGAACACAGGAACTAACACTCCCAGAACCTATTCATTGATGAAGGATGTCTATACAGGTGATATGACATTCCGTGATTTTAACAGCCAGACCCCTGATTGGGCAGAAGGAGTTGATGAAGGCAGAGTTGAAATGCTGGCTGCACCTTACGGATACAGGATAGAGATGGATATTGATCTTGAGGCTCCGGATATCGAGGGAGAGGCCTCTCATTCGGTAAGTATAGTTAATTATACTGATGAGGATGCGTACCAAGGTGATACATCTCCTCGTGGACAGTGTTTCGTGTCATCTGAGCTCATAAGAGATGGAAAAAGGAAGCGTGATGCTTCAGTTGTGGATATGTTCGAAGATGGTGAGACAGATCTGTCTGTAAACAATCCAATGTTTATGGGTTCATCTCAAGGAGTTTCTGAGGCTCAAGGCCTTATATTTCTGGCTGAATGGGCAGGCTATCAGATGAATGGGTCTTCAACGTTCAGATACGATCCTCTCACTAATATCACTCATGAAGAGTCTATGCGGCCTAGTGATCTGGATCAGGAATGGGCCTACAATCATTTTTTGGAGCAGGATGAGAGACAGGTGTCTTCACTTGCTTCCAGAATGAGTTTGGAAGGTCAGAATGTCTATGCGCTTGATATCGAAGATTTGAAGCCTTCTGGTATAAACCTGTTCCAGTCTCCGCTTGAAGAAGTAAGAGAGGAGTTAGCAGGGTTTAAAGAAAAACATTCCGACGATGAGGGGATTGGAGAGGATGATATAGATTTGAGTCCTGAGGAATGTCTGGAAGAGGCGAGAAGGATGATGGATGATTTAAGGGACGAACGCTATCCTGATGGAGATGATCTCTTCGAATAACAGTTAGTAATAATTTTAGGTGATAAGATGGGTTCAAATCAAGAAAATGAATATGTCGATGTCTCGTCGGAGCTAAGATCTCTGATTAGAGGTGATAAGGAAAAGTCCCTAACTCAGTTAGATGAAGCACTTTACGATGCCAACGTGTCTAAACAACATCCTAATATCGGTGTTGGTACTTGGGAGGACAGTGTGGATGATTACTTTTTGAAAGACTATGAATCTGATATACAGGTTCATCCTGAAGGGGTACACGTAGTACTGGATGCAGAATACATGACTGACTTCCCTGAGGTTGAAAGACCTTTGTCAGTGGAACATAGAGTTGATATATATGATAGAGATGGAGCTCAAACATTTGATTCGGGTGTCAGTTTAGGCCTTGTGGATGATCAAGAATACGTTGTAACATGGGAGATTGATTCTGTTTTTGAGGAAGAATATGGGACTAAGATAGCTACATTCGCTCCTAATGGGCTTTCAGTCGAAGAATCTCTAGAACGAGGAATTGCACCTGTTTCACTTCAGGATCCAAGATTCATGGGATCAAAAGAAAGAAGAAACAGTACTATCTCAGAGCCACAGGCTCTTATGTATGTAGCTGAAATGGCTAGAGAGGCCATGAATAATGGAGGAATCGCACAAGATGATCTTATTCAGGAAAGATTTGAAGTACGAGGATTTCCTAGAGAGGACATGTACTGGCATAAAGCCAACATGTTCGAAAGCGATATGCATCCTGGAGAAAAGCCTACAACAGCATCGGATATAAAACTCCTGAAAGATCAATTCAATAGATAGAGGCCCGTAAATTCATGATTGTAACTGAAATACTTCTGCCTTTGACAATTTTGCTACTTTTAATAGGAATTGCAGGAAGCATAATTCCTGGCCTTCCAGGTGTACTGGCCTCTATCGCCGGTGTTTTTCTTTACTGGTGGGGAACAGGCTATACTGAGCCCGGAAAACTTTTCCTAACGATCACAGCTATATTGGGTTTGACAGGCCTACTCGTTGATTGGTTCTCCAGTGCGATCACGGCAAAAGCTGGAGGAGCATCAAATAAAACTTCAGTAGCTGCTGGTGTGGCAGGTTTCTTCGGCTTCTTCCTTCTTGGAGGTCCTGTAGGTGTTATAATTGCTTCAGGCCTCGTAGTATTCCTTAGGGAATACATGCGTACAGGAGACATGAAGCAGAGCAGGAAAGCCGGAATCTACTCTGCACTAGGAATACTTGCCTCAACTTTCACACAAGTATTAATCACAGGAACAATCCTGATAGGGTTCGTTATCTCGATTTTATTGTAAAGTGAAGAAGTTTACCAAAAAAGTACTAACGAGAAGGATTACTAATACACTTTGTTGTTTCTCCAACACTTAAATTTTCGGGTAGATAAAAAAGTGAGTCTGACGCAGTAATTGCTGGGGAGGATAGAATTGAGAATCGAAACTGAACCGGAAAATGCGAGCGAATTAACGCAAAAACTTGAAGAACAGGACTGGACGGAAAACACAGCATACCTTAGAGGAGAGGAAAGAGTCTGGTACTCTGATGAAGCAAGACTATACATAAGAGATGCATCAGACAGTCCGACAGATTACGACACAGAGCTTCTATACCTGGAAGGAAGATTCAATCCTGAAACAGTAGCAACAGGAGAAACAATAGAGGAAATAACAGATAGAGTTCTATAAACCTGAATTAATAAGAGAAAAATTCAGAAAATTAATTAGAGGCCTCTATACAAGTTCGTCCGGGAATCCTACTACTTTTGTTTCATATTCTCCTCCTTCTCCCGCTGGATGGAATCTGTACTCTTCAGCAAGTTCCAGAAGTTCATGTACTGATTCTTCATCCAGGACTTTACCTTCCCAGTCATCTGAGAGGCCTCTGGCTGCCACATCTGTAATTTTTACGTCGAATCCTTCTCTTATCAACCAGTTCATGTACTGATTCTGATCAAATTGCCATAGAGGTGTGAAAACTTTCAGCCCTACTTGATCTGCTACTTTGTCTACTCTATCACGCTGATAAGTGGACTCTATAGCCCCCGCTATTACTCCTTCAACGTCGTACTGTTTATGGGCTTTTTCCAGGCCTTTTCTCAAGTCATCTAATTCTTTTTCTTTCTCTCCTTCGGTATCCTGTTTTCTCAACGGTATTCCAAGTGTTTCTGCCTGCCAGTCCAGATCTTTCTCCGTTTTCTTTGAATCAAACATGTAACTATCTCTATTCTTTGATCTCAGTGTCAAGAGGCATGAGATATCATTGTTTCGACGCCACATGCGGAATAGCGCTGCATTCGAGTCTTTTCCTCCTGAAGTCAGTGCTACTAACTTCTTGTTAATGGAGTTCCTGTACTGATTTGCGTATTGCTGTTTCTGACTGAATTTGGAATTCTTCGTCAAAGTGTCAAGAGCCTTGTCAAAGTTTGAGCCGTACTGCGCCGCGACTTTTTTCCGCCAGGCCACATCTTCAGGTACGCCGAGCTTCTCCGCGGCTTTTCTCAGGACGTATTTCTTGTATTCCTCAGTTCTCTTCATATCTACTGGTATCGTAAGTGCGTGTTCAATCAGATCTTCATCAAGAAAAGGAACTCTCAGTTCACGCCCATTTCTGAAACTTACGACGTTGTCCCTGTACAGATCTTCGTGAAAAACACCTCTCAAATCTGAAAGACATTCCTTGTTAAGATATCCTTGCTGGCGGGCATAGCCGGCGTAGAGCTGTTCAGAACCAAAGCCTGTAAAAACAACTTGCTCACTTCCTGACTGATTCAATGAAAAATGGAAAGGAAGTGCTACACCTAATTTAACGACATTCGTAGTCGAAAGCCAGTCCACAAGCTCTGGCAAAAAATCCTCTACTTCTTCCAGAGAGGCCTCGTATCTTTCAAGCTTAAAGCCCATCTCATCCGCGACTTCTTGAGCTTTTTCGTAGTCACGAGGTGCCGAAACGTTTCCATGCTGAATTCCCGCTGTGTAAGCTGTGAAGTCTTTCCCAAGTTCTTGAAGTGCTGCTGCAACAAGAGTAGAGTCCAGGCCTCCTGAAAACAGTAATCCAACATCTCCTTCCGGAATCCTCTTCTCCACGGCTTTGAGAAATATTTTTTTGATCTCTTCAGCAGATTCATCTACATCCTTATCTGAATAATCGTCCGGGAGCTCGAAGAATTCTCGATTTTCAAAAGTGATTTCCTGCGTTTCCAGATTATATCTGAGAATTTTCCGTGGATGAAGTTCCCTGATATCCTCGTATCCTGCCTTCTCCAGAGCCTGTTTCTCAGAGGCAAAAGCAAAATCCTCGGGATTATCTGCGTACCAGACAGGATTCACACCTAATTTATCCTGTGCAAGAACCAGTTCACTATTTTTCACGTAAGCAAAGGCATATATGCCGTCAAGTTCCTTCAAGGCCTCTGTATCTTTTTTATCAAGTAATTTTAGAAGAGTTTCAGCGTCATTCTCTGTTTCCCATCCGTGTTTTTCGTTTAATTCCGTCCAGTTGTATATTTCGCAGTTTGCAGAAAGGACTCCTGTTTCTGAGATTGGCTGAGAAAGCTCGCCTACTACAGAATGCAGGACATGGCCAAGATAGTAATTATTTACTTCTGAAGTCTTACAGCTCTGGCCTCTATGCTCGAGAGCTTCAATCAATTTATCTGATTTTTCTTTATCCCAGGATCCTGTTATCCCGCACATCTTAATTTTCACTCTCCAGCAAGGCCTCTGTTTTTCTCGCCCAGTCTCCAAAAAGACGCTGAATAACTACTATCTCACTATCTGTATCAACATTGTGAGAATAATAATTCAGAAAATCATCCTCAGGAGAATCAGTAGTTGAAATCCACGTACCGTTGTCCCCAAGATGAACACTTGTAACAAGCATAGAATCGTCCCTGAACCTGTAAGGCCTCTCCCAGTAAACATCCTCGTCCTCAAGCAACTCGGCTCCCAGTTCATTCATCTTTCCCTGATACTCCGGAGAGTTCAATGCATAGGCCTCTTCAGCAAAATCTCCGCTAAGCCTCACAGAAAATCCTTCACTACCGAAAACTGGCTCCCATAAAACCCTCATAAAAACAGTAAACAATCATCAACTGTTTTGTACATAACACTCAATCAAGAGGCCTCTCTAAAAGAAAACTTATAACTACACAACTCTCTAAAGTAAAACAACATGTCCATCCGCTGGAACGCAGAAGAACTCACAGATCAAGATTCTGCTGGTGTGGCTGATGATTCGAAAAGTGATTTTTCTGGAGGTCTGAAGCAAGGCTATGAGTTGGGAAGTTTGACTGATGGATTGATCGCTTACTATCCGTTTGACGGTGATGTTAAAGACAAGGCCTTGAATAACGACGGCATAGATAATACTAGTGCAGGATACGTTAGTGGAAAGGTAGGAAGTGAGGCTAAGGACTTTGATGGAAACGATGATTTTGTTGATGTTCCTAGTTTCTCAACTCTGGACTCATTCACTTTGGCGGTCTGGGGCAAAGTAGATAATCCGAGCGATGGCAATATCGATCCGTTGATCGCGATTAACGATAATCAGAGATGGTATATAGCGAACAGAGAATCCGGTATAATGAGGTTAAGAATGGATGACGGTAGCGGTACGGGTCACTCTTTTGATTACTCATTAGACTCAAAGTGGCACTTTTATGTTATAACATGGAATGGGGAGGAATTTAGAGCATACGCTGACGGATCTCTTTTGGGTTCTGAAAATGTAGGAAGCCAGCGCTCAACTTTTTCAAAAGGCAACAGAGTAGGAGACTGGGAAGACACTAATCACTACTACTTAGAAGGTGCTGTAGATGATGTAAGGATTTATGATAGAGCTCTTTCCAGGCCTGAAGTGAAAGAGCTTTATCAGAGGTCTTCCACGCAGGAAATTGCTGATAAAGATAGATTGACGTCGGGCCTTGTCGGGCATTGGCCTTTGAATGAGGATGATACTACTAATGCTTATGATTTGAGTGGAAGAGGTAATGATGCTTCTTCAGTGACTGGTACGAGTATTGCCTCAGGTCTTGGAGGAGCAAAGGCCCGGAGATTTGACGGGAGTAGTTATATTGATACTGGTGTGAGGCCTTTAGCTGGGAAGTCTGAAGCTACTATGTCTGTTTTTGTAAATTTTGATGCTTTTGATAGTCAGAACGGAGTTTTCATGGCTCGTGGAAGTTCTTGGGGAGATTCTCATGGATTTCAATATGATACGAACGGCACTGAAGTTACGACAATTATAAGTAACGGCGGTACTTTGGCTGAAGTAGGAGACGATGTATCTAATTATTCTGCTGGTGCTTGGTATCATCTTGCTTTTACATTTGACTCAGGGACAGTCAAATTGTATCGCAACGGAACTGAAGTAGGAACTGACAGTACAGGTCCTTCAAGTCTCTCAACAAATGCTTCTAATCTTCAGTTCGGACGAGCTGATGGCGCAGGACGTTATCATAATGGAAGAATAGCTGACGGCAGAGTATACAACAGAGTTTTATCCAAATCTGAGATTGAAGAGTTAGCTAGAATGGGAGGCCTCTAGAGTTTATGACACGTGATATTTCACAGGCAACAACTTACAAGGATAAGGTGAGGCCTACTTCTGCGGTCTCCAGGTGGAGTATGGACAGTTCTGATGTTGATTCGGGTGTTATAAAAGATAGTTGGGGCGGTAATGATGGATCTTTGAATGGCGGAGTTACAACTGGTGTTTCTGGTGTTGGCGGTGGAGAGGCCTTCAGCTTTGACGGAAGCAATGATTATTTGGAGATCCCTACTTCTCTTGGATTCGGTACTGGTAGTTTCACTGTTTCTATGTGGATTAAGAAGAGTACTTCAGTAAATGATAGGGGAAGTGTTACATGGGATGAAGTGCCGTTATGGATGCAACGAAGTAATGGATCTCAATCTTTTCTTTTGTACATGGATGAAGTTGAGAACGGAAAAATTGGAGCAGGTTTAAGGGATAAAAACAATAATCTGCTTGGTACTGTTTCAACAGATACTGAGGTAAATAACGGTGTATGGAATCATATATCGGTGAGTAGAGAAGAGTCATCAAAATTAAGGTTGTATGTTAACGGAAGTGAAAGTTTCAGTTTCGATTCGACAGGAGATATAGGCACTATAAATCAAGTGATTGTAGGTTCTATCGTAAACGGATCAGGAGATCACAACAGAAACTACAAAGGAAGCATAGACGAACTAAGAATCTACAACTCTGCTTTGTCTCAGCAACAGATCTGGAAACTCTATAACATCGGAAGAAATGCGAACTGGGGATTGAGTCGTTCATGAGATCTAAGATTTTTACAAGAACAGTCGGCTATTGGCCTCTTCAAGAATCCAGTGGACAGGCCTTGGATTACTCTGGGAATGAAAATCATGCCTCAACTACAAATGTTTCAAATTACGGGACTTCTGGGCCTTTAGGAGCTTCAGTGATGGAGTTTGACGGTGAAGATGATTATATTGAGCTGAATCACTGGCATGGCACTCCAATAACACTATCTGTTTGGGTTAAACCTGAATCTACTTCTGATTCCAACATTTTGAGGGCTAGACCCAATGGAAGTAAGAATTATTCCATTGAAATTTCGAATGGAAATTTTCGGTTCCAACAAGCAAATGGTAATATAGATACTAGTGTGGCTGTGAATGCTGGAGAATGGTATCATTTGGTAAATGTTGTTGAAGAACAAGGAGAAACTCATAGAGTCTATGTGAATGGCAGAAATGAGGGTTCTATTCCTGTTGATACCGGGTATAGTACGACCTCAAACTGTTACATTGGCTCGGATCAACAGAAAGGAAGAAATTTCGATGGAAGAATAGCTCATGTCCGTGTTTGGGATTATCCTTTCCCAGAGGCCTCTATTAGGGCGTTGTATAATGCTTCGCGCGGAGGATTTTCTGAGTCGGATAGTAGGACTCTGTGATGTTGTTTTGTGAGAGGCCTGTTGAGTGTCCTTTTTTAAATCTTGTAAAGGAGTTTTACTGTATAAACTCGGTGTATAAATAAAAATGGGAAAAGAGCTTGACGCAATTCAGGAGGTAATTAATGATCCTGAGCATATCAGGAACATTGCTATCGCTGCACACATTGACCACGGTAAAACAACTTTAACAGATAATCTATTGGCGAGAGCCGGTATGATCTCGGATAAGCTGGCTGGAGATCAGCGTT
>Ga0209917_1000330_pt1 | contig 19941 bp, 19 predicted proteins | sample SalPon2_C_H2O_MG_FD_185710 | JGI IMG/M metagenome (GOLD analysis project Ga0209917, IMG submission 185710) | Salt pond water microbial communities from South San Francisco under conditions of wetland restoration - Salt Pond MetaG R2_C_H2O_MG... | ecosystem: Environmental > Aquatic > Non-marine... | reverse complement strand
GCGCTGGCTGATTGGGGACCCACACTAGCCAATCGCTGACGCAACGCCCTTGCCTGCGCACCGCAAATCGGATCGCATGACTACACGTGAGTATGGCGGCGTTCGCCTCGAGCGAGTACGCGAGCACGTCTGGGAGATCCCGCGCGAGGGCGGGATGACCGTCCCGGCACGGGTGTTCGCCAGCGAGCCGCTGCTTGAGGCGATCGGCGAAGACGACACGCTCCAGCAGCTACGCAACGCGACACACCTCCCTGGAATGGTCGAGCCGGCACTGTGTATGCCCGATGGGCACCAAGGCTACGGCTTTCCGGTCGGCGGTGTTGGTGCGATCGACGCCGAGGTTGGGTGTATCTCGCCGGGAGCGATCGGATACGACGTGAACTGCGGCGTCCGGATGCTGCGGACGACGCTGGAGTACGAAGACGTCCGCGGCCGAGAGGAGGAACTCGTCGACGCCCTCTTCGAGGCGATCCCGTCCGGTCTGGGCGGTGGCGGCGTAATCAACGGGACGGCAAACGCAATCGAGGGGGCGCTCGAACGCGGGGTCGAGTGGGCAGTTGATGCGGGTTACGGGATCGAAAGCGACCGCACACACTGTGAAGACGGGGGGTGTCGCTCCGACGCGAAGCCGGCGTTCGTGCCACAGAAGGCGAAAGACCGCGGTCGCAACCAGCTGGGGTCACTCGGCTCGGGGAACCACTTTCTCGAAGTGCAGCGGGTCACCGACGTCGAAGCCGGCGCGACCGCAGACGCGTACGGTCTCTCAGAGGGGCAGATCGTCGTCCTGATCCACTGTGGAAGTCGCGGGCTTGGCCACCAGACGTGCTCGGAGTACCTCCGTCGGATTGAGACCGAGCACGCGGACCTCCTGGCGTCGCTGCCGGACAAAGAGCTCGCGGCCGCACCAGCCGGGTCGCGGCTGGCCAAGGAGTACTACGGCGCGATGAGCGCGTGCATCAACTTCGCGTGGGTGAATCGGCAGCTGATCACCCACCAGACTCGGGCGGTGTTCGGCGACGTCTTCGACGCCGACCCGATCGACGACCTCGGGATGGAGCTGTTGTACGACGTCGCACACAACGTCGGCAAAAAGGAGACCCACGAGGTTGGCGTCGGCCCGGACGGACTCCCCGCCGTCGGCGACGACGTCGTCGACCGCGCTGAACGAGAGGTGTACGTTCATCGCAAGGGCGCGACACGGGCGTTCCCGGCCGGCCACGAGGCAGTTCCAGCGGCATACCGTGACGTTGGCCAGCCCGTGATCATCCCCGGCAGTATGGGGGCTGGCTCGTACGTCCTCTCCGGCGGGGCCGCGTCGATGGAGACCTCGTTTGGGTCGACCGCCCACGGTGCCGGCCGCCTCATGAGTCGGACGCAGGCGAAACGCGAGTTCCGCGGCGACGAGGTGAGCGAGTCGCTGGAGGCGGAGTCGGCGATCTACGTACGAGCACAGTCCGGCGCGACCGTCGCCGAGGAGGCGCCGGGCGTGTACAAGGACGTCGACGAGGTTGTCGCGGTCAGCGACGCGCTCGGGATCGGCGACCGCGTCGCTCGGACGTTCCCGGTGTGTAATATCAAGGGGTGAACGGGACGCGCGTCGTTAATCGTCGGTGTGCGTCTCCGACCGGCGAACCGGTCGCTCGCCGTCGGTTCGAACCACGTGACAGTCGCGACAGCGGGCCTCGTAGGACTCTTCGGCTCCGACGAGGATTGTCGGGTCGTCGACGTGTGCGGGCTCGCCGTCGATGAGTCGCTGATTGCGGGTTGCCGGCTCGCCACACACCGTACAGATAGCCCGGAACTTGTCGACGTACTCGGCGGTCGCCATGATCTGTGGCAGGGGTTCAAACGGTTCCCCGCGGAACGTCGTATCGGTCCCGGAGACGATCACGCGGACTCCGCGGTCGGCCAGCGCGTCACAGGCCTCGACGAGTGCCGTCGAAAAGAAGTTCGCCTCGTCGACCGCGACCACCTCAGCGTCGGCAGCCGATTCGAGGATTGCGAGGGGGCCGTCCCCATCGTTGTCGACCACGGTCGCGTCCCACTGTCGGCCGGTGTGGGTACCGATGGTGGTCTCGCCGTATCGGTCGTCGACGGCCGGCTTGTAGACGGCGACGGACTGGTCTGCGATCTCGGCTCTCCGGAGTCGGCGGAGCAGCTCTTCGGTTTTGCCGGAGAACATCGACCCAGAGATAACCTCGACCCACCCGGACCGGGTGATCGCGTGCATGCTCAAAGGGGCCAACCCACGAACTAAACGGTTTCTCTCACGCGTCGGCTCGGTGGACACGGCTCACGCCACACAGGGGAAGCGGTTCGCGCCTAGACGACACTACCGACTGCGGCGACGACGAGTGCGGCGACTGCGACGTACGTGGTCGCTTCGATCGCCCACGCACGTCGAACCCGAGCGCGGCGGCCCCGCGTCACGCCTCGCGCTCGGGGCAGCGGGACGAACGCGAAGAAGCCGACCATCAGCGCGAGCTGGACGACACTCGTCACAGTCAGTGTCTCGACGGGCCCATCAAGGACGAAGGCGAAAGCGGTCGCGATACCGACGAAGAGGAGCCCGGATCCGGCACCGGCGACGTAGTGGATCCACGTCGCCAGCCGAGCCGGTGCTGTGTCGACCGACTCGCCGGTCAGCACGCTCGCGGCGACCTTCGGCGGGGTCTCCCCTTCGGGCAGCCGGGCCATGACTCGGTCCATCACCAGCGTGGCGAGCAGGCCGACCGTCGGACCGATAACAAGGCCGGTGAGCAGTGAGAACTCGACCATGTGCGTCCGTTCGCTGACCATCTGTTTGACCCTACTGGTCCCGATCGGCGCGGTGAACCCACTTCACTCGGTGTCGAACTCGGCGAGCGTCGTCGGCAGGGCTTGGCGGACCTCGACGACGATCGCATCGGAATCGAGTCCGAGCACCTCAGCCGCTGCCCGCCCGACGCGGTCAGTCGCCGCCGCCGGTGCGTACACCCCGAGGCGCCACTGGTTCTTTTGTGCGGTGCGGAGCGCAGCGACGAGCGGTGACTGGCGCTCCAACCGGCGGATCTCGCCGTTGACCGTCACCCGTGCCGTCGACTCTCGCATCGTCGGCTCCGCCGGAACGTCGAGGATCACATCCGTGCGATCGACGTCGGCGACCTCGGCGATTTCCGTCTCAAGTGACAGCGTCTCGGCGTGGTCGGCGTCGCGGACGCGCTGTGGTACGTCGTCGTACTCTGCCCACACCGCCCGCTTGTAGAGGGCCCGCTCGTCGTAGCGGCGCGAGAGGTCGGCCGTCGCCGGACACGCGCGGATCGCGGCGAGGAAGTCGTGGTCGTCCATCCGGCGAAGCTCCTCGGCGGTCGTCGTCGTCGCATCGAGCAGGTCGGCCGCCGCCCGGCGCACCATCGCCTTCGAGATCCGCGCGACGTGGTGGGTGTACACCACGGGATTCATCAGCGCCCGGGCGAGCAGGAGGCTCTCTGCCGTCTGTACGTTCCCCTCGTCTAAGACGAGTGCTGGGCCGCCGTCCTCGGCGGCACCCTCGACAAACGCGAGCTCTCTGACGAAGCGTCCGGTGTCGATGGTCCCGTACGGCACCCCGGTGTGGTAGGCGTCACGCACTAGGTAGTCCATTCGGTCGACGTCAAGTTCGCCAGATATCAGCCCGGCGTACGGCCCCTCACCGGCAATCAGCGACGCAACGTGCGCCGGGTCGAGATCGTGGTCACGAAGTGTCTCGCCGACGACGCCAGCGGTCACGAGCGCCTGCACGTCGTCGTGGTACTTTCCTGTTCGACGATGTGTAAGCGCCTCCAGGTTGTGGCTGAACGGGCCGTGTCCCACGTCGTGAAGCATGGCGGCCGCTTCGATGCGATCCGCGCGTCGCCCCTCGATGCCGAGGTGGCCGAGGGCCTGGCGTGCGAGGTGATAGACGCCGAGGCTGTGTTCGAACCGGGTGTGATTCGCCGACGGGTACACGAGTTGTACCGTTCCGAGCTGGGAGATGTGTCGAAGTCGTTGGACCGGCGGGGTGTCGAGGAGGGCCGCGCCGACACCGTCAACCGTGATGTGGTCGTGGACGGTGTCTTTGACCGTGACCATACGGTAGGTTAGGCACAATCAGGTAAAAACGTCCGCGCCGTGTTCGTCGACGCGGCAATGTCGGTACGGTTTATTACCCCGCATGATGGATCGTGTGGTATGTACGACGTACTCGTGGCCATCGACGACGACGAGGAGCGAGCACTCGCACAGGCGCGGGCGATTGCCGACCTGCCGGGTGCAGCCGACGGGGTGACCGTCCATCTCTGTCACGTGTTTCGCGACAATCCAGAGGGGGCGTCGGTGAACCAGCTCGCTGCGGTTCGCCGCGCCAGCGAGGCGCTCGACGACGCGGCCATCGCGTACGACCACTACGAGGCCAGCGGCGACCCCGGAAAAGAGATCGTCGCCGCCGCCGAAGCCATCGACGCCGACGCGATCTGTCTGTCCGGCCGAAAGCGACGACCAAGTGGAAAGGCAGTCTTCGGGAGCGTCACGCAGAACGTTATTCTTCAGAGTGACCGGCCGGTGTTCGCGGTCCCGAAAGGCGAAAACTGACCGCCGAGCGGCTCAGGTGCTGTCTTCGAGCCCGAGGACGGTCTCAGCTGCCGATTGCACCGCTTTGACGTGGTCGGCTGGACAGTACACGCCGAGTCGCCAGCGTTCGCGCTCAGCCGCCTGCAGTCCGGCCACCAGCGTCGAGGCGTCGTCGAGCCGTTGCGTCTCACCACCGACGACGACAGCTGCACCCGAGCCTTTCACCGTCGGTCGCGGGGGGACGTCGACGATAACCTGATCACGGTCGAGCCCTGCCACTCCGGCGATCTCGCGCTCAGCCGCGCGCTCGTCGGTCCGGGTCGCTTCGACAGTTCCCGCCGGAACGCGGTCGACCCCGACCCAGACCGCACGCTTGTACAGGTCGCGACGCTCGATCCGACGGCCAAGTGCCGGGACGTGCTCACGGAGCCCGACCAATAGTTCGTGGTCGGCCAGCCGGCGGAAGCGCGAGGCACCGATTGGAGCCCGCTCGAGGTACCGCTCGCAGGCACGTTCGAGCATCGCGCCCGCGACACGCGAGACGTGGTGGCGGTACACCACCGCGTTCATCAACGACCGCGCGAGCAGCAGACTTTCCGCAGTAGCGACGTTTCCCTCAGCCAGCACGAGCTCGTCATCCGCCGTGATCCGAAGCGCCGTCACGAGCCGTCCCGTGTCGACGGTCCCGTACGGGACGCCCGTGTGGTGGGCGTCGCGCACGAGGTAGTCCATCCGGTCGACGTCGAGTTCACCAGAGACCAGCGGGCCGATCGCTTCCTCGCCGGCGATCAGTGACGCGACGCGCGACGGGTCGAGTCCGTGGCGTTCGAGGACCGCGGTGACCGCGCGGTCGGGGTCGGTCACAAGCCACGCAACCTCGTCGTGGTCACGGCCTGTCCGGCGACGGATGATCCCTTCGGTCTGATGCCCGTAGGGGCCGTGTCCGACGTCGTGAAGCATCGCGGCCGCCCGGACGTGTGCGGCGGTGTCGGCGTCGATATCGAGTTCTTCGACGGCGGCACACGCCAGGTGATAGACGCCGAGGCTGTGCTCGAATCGGGTGTGATTCGCCGACGGGTACACGAGCCGGACGGTAGAGAGCTGCTTGATGTGGCGCAGTCGCTGGAAGGCGGGCGTGTCGATCAGGTCAGTCGCGACCGGCCCCAACCGCACGTGGCCGTGGACGCTGTCTTTGACCCGCATCACGCACCGAGGCCGTCGTGTCGCCCCGTCACTCGTCGACGAGCGTTACGCCGAGTCGGTCGGCGAGTGCGCGCACCACCGAGCCGCCGACCGTCGCCGTCGCCGCCCGGCCGTCCTCGATTGCGAGGAGGTCTCGCTCCTCGACGTCGAGTTCGGCCGCAACTTCCTCAACGGTGAGGCCGGCCGCCTGACGCGCCTCGGTCGCCCGGTCACCGTAGTCGGCCACGAGGTACGGCAACTGGTCGTCCTCGTAGCTCGTCCCTTCGGCCTCCCAGCGGTCAGAGCCGCCCGTCGCGGCGTCGTACATTCGCGCCTGCTTGTTCGCCAGCTCCTGTGTGCGACTCCGCGTTCCGGTCGACCCCCCGCCCGTTCCGGTGTGATCGGGACCGTCGGACGTGTCATCGGCGCTACTGGGCGCGTTGCCCGCGTCGTCGTGTGACCGACAGGCCGAACAAACAAGCAGCGTCGCGCCGGCCACGTTCGCCTGCCCGAGGTCGGTCGTCTCCCGGCCGCAGAGCTCGCAGGCGTCGCCGCCGGCGCCGCCTCCGCTACCGCCCGTCGAGTACTTCGGCATATCCCGAGATAGGGCGCGCTACCGGATAAAAGGTGACGGGATGGTGGGCGTCGAGCGCCGTCGACGGTCTCGACGCCATCGGCAACGCCAGCCGCATCTGGTACCGTTTTGTCGCGGGGGCGGCGATGTGCGTCGATGGACCCGCGCGACGCACTCGAGAGTCTCCCGCGTGAGACCAGCCTCGTCGTCGGGCTTGTGAGCGGGTCACACGTCGTGAATCACCTCTACTTGCTGCTTTTCCCGCCGATCCTCGCGACACTCGCGGGCGACTTCGACGTCGGGATCGGCGCGCTCGGCGTCGCGATGGGCGTACAAGCGCTCGTGAACACGGCGCTTCAGCTCCCGTACGGCTACCTCTCGGACGCGTACGACCGTGTGCTGACGCTGGCGCTGTGTCTCGGCCTCGGCGCGCTTGGCGCCGGGATCCTCGCGGTCGCCCCAAGCTACGAGGTGCTCCTCCTCGGACAGGCGGTCCTCGGTGCCGGCGTCGCCGGCCACCACCCAGCACACTTTCCCTTGCTGTCGGACGCGACCAGCGCGTCACGGCGCGGGGCGGCCTACAGTGCGCACGGCTTCGCCGGCAACCTCGGATTCGCTGCGCCGCCGGTCGTGATCCTCGGCGTCACCGCGCTGCCAGGAACGAGTTGGCGACACGCGTTCGGACTGATCGCCGTCGTCGGTGCTATGTATGGCGTCGTCGCGTGCACGGTGCTCGCCCGGTACGTGAGCGACGATATCACGCGGCCGAACACCGACGCGACCGACGAGCGGCGACGGGACGACGATACAATGGGCGGGCGGATCCGAGCGGAGCTCCGGGCGCTCGCCGACTCCGGGCCGATCCTCGGGTTGGGAGTCGTCTCGATGCTCGCGTCGATCGCGTTCTGGGGCGTCTCCTCGTACCTGGTGGTGTTCCTCACCGAGGGGTACGGTCTCGCCGACGAGCTCGCGAGCCTCTCGCTGACGGCGATGTTCGTCGTCGGCGCCGGGCTCATCCTCATCGGTGGGGTGTTGGCAGATCGGTTCCGCCCCGGCACGATTCTGGCGGCCGCCTACGGGCTCGTCGCTCTCGCGGTGTTCGGGCTCGCCGCGGCCGTTGCGCCGCCGATCGTCGCGCTCGGCGTCGGCGTCCTCGCCGGCAGTCTCGGGAGCCTCGGCCTCCCCGCCCGGGACAAGCTCGCCGATCGGCTCTCCGCGCGTCGCGACATCGGACGCAACTTCGCAGTCGTGACGATCGGGATCATGATCGGGAACACGGTCGCCCCGCCCGTCTTCGGCGCGCTCATCGAGGCCGTCGGGTACCAACCGACGTTCGGGCTCGTCGGTGTCGCCGCACTTTGTGCGAGCGCCGCGACGGTCGCCATCGTGACCCGGTACGGTGACACGAGCGAATCGGAACCCACCGCCGTCGCCGGCGAGTGAGGCGTCAGTGCCAGCGCGGTGGCCGTGTCACGCGCGGGTCTGCCGGCGTCACCACACTGGAAGCAATAAGAGCGCCACGGTCACCGAAATAAACACGAGCTTTAACCCCGTGTTGACGGCGATGACTTTCGTCCCGAACGACGCGCCCCAGATACCGTACTGGAACGGGATCGAGCGTCGGAACGTCGACACCGCGAATGAGAGGATGCCGCCGATGAGCAGCGTCGCGACCGCGGTGCGTGGGGTGAACGGATCGCCGAGCAGCGGCTCGATCGTGACCGCGCCCGCGGTCGTATCGAGCGTGTAGACGGCGATAACGGGCACCGCAGCGCCAGGGAGGCCAAGGAGACTCGTGGCCGGCTCCGCGACGGCCGTCAACGAGGAGACGTCGTAGCGGCTCACGAGACCGATGACAAGCGTGTACACGACCGCGAGCCGCGGAACGATGCGTCGAAGCGTCGACCACGACTTCGTGGCCGCACTGCGGACGCGCGCTTTGGCCGTGCGGTCGTCCGCCCCCGGGCCGCTCGCGTCGATGTTCGCGAGCGCCGAGCGATCGACGTTGCGCTCGGAGAGAAAGAACCCCCCGAGTACCACCCCGGTGATCGTGATCGCGAGCGCGATCCCCGCTCGTGCCGAGACGTAGAGGACGCCTGTCGTCCGGCCGAGGATGGGGATGAGCACGGGGACGTAGTAGGTGAAGACGTGCTGGACGAAGCCGAAAAACGTGTTTATCACCACCGCAACGAGCGTCGCGCGGTCGTCGAGCAGCCCCGACTCTCGGTACTCCGCAAGCGTCGCGTAGCCCGCGGTCGTTGAAGCAGCGGTGGTGAGGATCGCCGTCCCGACCTCGTCCGGGAGGTTTGCGGGGCGCGTGAGGAGACCAGCGAGGCCCGCGACGTATCGGATCAGCCCGAACGCGACGGCGACGTTCGCGAGGAACACGCCGGCCGCGATGAACGCGGTGATACGCGCGAGCCGCGGGAGGACCTCCGCGAGCAGCCCGAGGAGTTCGGCAACGATCGGAGTCACTCACGACGGTAGTTGGGGACCGCTCAAAGGGGCGTCGGAACGCCGCGCGCCGCGCCGAAACGCCGTGCCGGACGGTCGCGATCGCTCGCGGAGCTTATACGAGTCGGGCGTGAATCGCCGGGCGATGGCACCCGCTGACGACGACATCTCGATCGACGAAAAGCGTGTGTACGCGGGGAGCACGGGCCGCAGCGACGTCTACGTCGCGACAGAGACCGGGCTCGTGCGGGTCGCGATTTCGGGCGACAAGGTCGGCACCTTCGAGCTGGTCGGCGACCGCGGCGTAGTCACGGACGTGGCCGTCTGTGCGCGCCCCGGACGCTCCCCGGTGATCGCGGCCGCGACAGCACACGGTCTCTACACCGGTCCAGTGGGGGACGAACCGACGCGGGTCGACATCGACGGCGACGTCCCGGTCGCAGTTGGTGACACCGATGGGGCGCTCTTGATTGCGGACGCAGACGGGACGCTCTTGCGGGTCACAGTCGACGACGACGGCACGCCAACTGCGACACACCGGGTGGGCCGCGTCGACGACGTCACCGCGATAGCCGGGCCGTTCGTCGCCGGACGAGACGGTATTCACCGCATCGACGGCTCCACTGAGGGGCCGGCAGAACGCGAGCCTGCGCTCGTCTCGGTTGGCCTCGACGACGCGCGCGACGTGGTCGCTGCGGGGATGCCACTCGCCGCAACCGCAACCGGACTCTACTGGCTCGGGAACGGCTGGATGCCGGCCATCGAGGGGGACGCGACGGCTGTGGCGGCGGACGGCGAAGGGGCCGCGCTGGCGGTCGTCGACGGACACCTCCTCGCACACGAGACGGGCGAGACGGACTGGAGTGCGGCTTCGTGGGCCGGAACCGCGCTTCCAGTCGATGAGCGACCGGTTGCGCTTGCCGCCCATCCCGGGCTCGCCGTTGTCGTCACCGAGGCCGGAACGCTGTGTGTTGAGGCCGGGGACGGATGGCGACACCAGGCGCTCGGCGTGCCTGGCGTCTCGAGGGTCACGGTCGCGCCTAGTGAGTAGTCAGACAGCCCGCCGATGACCCTCACAACGGAGTCAGGGAGTCGGTAACTCGACCGGCTCGCCGTCGGCGTAGACGGTCGGGTCGCGGACGACACCGTCGAGATGGATCGGCGCGTCGGTGTCGCCGCCGATCCCCGCATTATCGCCAATAGCAACGTGGATCGTGCCGGCGGCCTTCTCGTCAAGGAGGACGGAGCCAACGAGCCGGTCGACACCGACGTTGGTGCCGATCCCGAGCTCGGCGAAGGTGTACGCGTCGTCGCCGACGGACGCGGCGGCGGCCTCGACGTCCGCGCGGACCGCGTCGTCGTCGATGGCTGTAACGAGGCCGTCCGCGACCTCGATCGATATCGACTGGCCGGATTCGAGTCGGCCGTGTGGCATCATCGTTCCATCGACGACGACGGTGCCACTCGCGGTGTCGGGTGCGAGAAACACCTCGCCGGCGGGGAGATTTGAGAACGCGCCGGGCGCGTGGACGACCCCGCGGTCCGCGAGCCACTCGCGGTCGCCGACCTCGACGGTGAGATCGGTTCCGGCTGGCGCGGTGACGCGGATCGTCGAGGCGTCGCCGACGGCCTCAAGCACTGAGTCGCAAGCGGCGTCGATGGCGTCGTAGTCGGCGTCGAGGCCGGTCTCGAACACCGACTGCGTGATGCCGGGGAGCGTCGCCCCTCGGGCGTCCGCGGCGCAGGCAGCTCCTCGGGCGCGTGTGTGACTCAAACTCTTCGTCGTTGGGGCGAAGAAGACGTCGCTCTCGGTCATCGCGGCTGCGACCGGCGCCGGCGGCTCCGTGCCATGTTGGTCGCTCGGTGGATACCGGAGCAGCGTGACGTCGTCCGTGACTGCGGCGGCCGCGTCGTAGAGCGCCTCGCCGATCGGCTCACGCTCGTCGTCGGTGACGACGACGACGGACTCCTCGGAGCCGACGCCGAGACACTGTCCGACCGCCGTGCGGGCTGCCGCCGTAAGCGCGTCACTCATGGCTGTTCGGTCGGTACCGGCGGGGTTAGGTCTTCTGCCGCCGGCTCGATGCGAATATTTTATTTTTACTGCGCAATGCAATAGAGTATCATTACGGAATTTGGCGGGTTTTTAGGCGAAGTACTCGAACTGTAGTTAGTTTCTGCCCCGTAACACCCGAAACAATTATGATGCGTTCGTCCGGTCGTAAAGATATGACACGTGTGGGCGTGAACGGATACGGGACGATCGGTAAACGGGTCGCAGACGCGGTCGCCGCCCAGCCAGATATGGAACTCGTCGGCGTCACGAAGACGCGACCGAACCACGGCGCAGAGACGGCCGTGCGACGCGGATACGACCTCTACGCGGCGACGGAGTCCAGCCTCGACAGGTTCGCCGACAGCAACCTTCCTACCGCCGGCGCACTCTCAGACCTCCTCGAGTCGGTCGACGTCGTCGTCGACTGCTGTCCGTCCGGCGTGGGCGCCGAGAACCGCGCCACGTACGCCGCCCACGATACCCCCGCGGTGTTCCAAGGCGGCGAGGACGCCGCCGTCGCCGACACCTCGTTCACCGCGCGGGCGAACTTCGACGCCGCCCGCGGTGCCGACGCCGTGCGTGTCGTCTCGTGTAACACTACTGGCCTCGCGCGACTTCTCGCCCCGCTCGAGGAGGCCTACGGCGTCGAGAAGGCGCGGGTTACCCTGATTCGTCGGGGCGGAGACCCGAGCGAGACCGACCGCGGCCCGATAAACGACATCGTTCCCGACCCAGTCTCTGTCCCCTCACACCACGGTCCCGACGTGAACACCGTGTTGTCAGACGTCGACGTCCACACAGCCGCACTGAAGGCCCCCGTCACCGCGATGCACACCCACAGCGTCAACGTCACGCTTCAGTCCATGCCGACGACGGCGGCGGTGCGTGAGCGTCTCGCCGGCGAGGACCGGCTCTTTCTCGTCCCGTCGGACGCCGGTATCGACGGGGCAGGGGCGCTGAAAGAATACGCGATGGACCGCGGACGGCCGCGTGGTGACCTCTGGGAGAACTGCATCTGGGCGGAGTCAGTGAGCGTCTCCGGGCGAGATGTGTCCTTGTTTCAAAATGTCCACCAGGAGGCCGACGTCGTCCCCGAGAATATCGACGCAATCCGCGCGATGACGACCGACTGCTCAGCGGCGACCTCCGTCGCGCGAACAAACGAATCGCTCGGCGTCGGGCTTCGGAGTCTGCTCGACGCCGACCAGCGAAACCGCGACCCGGTCGCCGCAGACGACTGAATCGGGTGATTGGCCCCTACAACGAGCGGTCGGTGTCTGTCGGCGTCGCGACGAGGAACGTTCGGCCGCCCCGCCGTTCGAGGTGTACCTCGGCGTCGGCGACGCGGTTCGACCGAACACGGTCGGCGATCCGGTCGGTGCGACAGTTCGTGACGTCCACACGGGTCTCCGTGGCGTACCGCGGTCGGCTCTCGAGAGTAGCGCTCATACCACCACAATCCGGTGGATCGACCCTATATCCGACCCAACCGCACGGTGAAACTGAAAGTAGTCGCGCGGCTCACTCGAAGTCGGCCGGGGGCCGTCGGTGGTCGGCGGCAGCCTCGTAGCCGGCGGCGAGTTCGAAGAGGCGCGGCTCGTCGAACGGCCGCCCGAGCAACTCGAGCCCGACAGGGATGTCGTCACCCGCGAAGCCGGCAGGCACAACGATCGCCGGCAGTCCGGTGTGTGCGGCCAGCTCACAGCGCATCTCGGAGAACGGCTGGTGCTCGGGAATCTCGACTGGGAGGACAGCAGACGGCGGGTAGACGACTGCGTCAAGGTCGGCGTCGACGAGCCCGGCGATCGCTTCAGTCCGAAGCGCCTCCCGGTCGGCGAGCGACCGGAGGTACGCTGGGTTCGTCTCAAGTGTGTCCACATCGGTGTCAAGGATGTCTCCATCCAGCAGCCGGCGCTCGACGCTCTCGGCCACCGTCCCACTCTCGGCGAGCTCACGAAGCGAGTCGACCGGAGTCGCCGGCCGCTCGGCGAGGTACCGGTCGAAATCGCGCTCGAACTCGTCGCCCACTACACGTGCGGACTCAAGACGGTCCGGGTCGACGAGCGAAACGTCGTCCACCACGGTCGCGCCGGCGGCTTCCATCGTTGCGAGCGCCGCCTCGACAGTCGCGGTGACCGCCGGAGCCGTGTCGGCCGCCGAGTTCGTCGGATCCGACGCACCGAAGAAGTCACGGAGGACACCGATTCGAGCGCCCTCAAGCCCGCTTGGGTCGGCGTGTGCGACGTAGCCATCGGCCGGAACCTGGTCTGCGCCCCGCGCGGTCACTGGGTCAGCGGGATCGAAGCCGACGAGCACGTCGAGCACCCGCGCCGCGTCTTCGACCGTACGGGTGATTGGTCCGGCAGTGTCCTGGGTCAGCGACAGCGGGACGATCCCTGTTCGGCTCACTAACCCGATCGTCGGACGGAGACCGACGAGATTCGTGAACGCCGGCGGTGAGCGCACCGACGAGCAGGTGTCGGTGCCGGTGCCAACGACCGCAAGGTTGCTCGCCACCGCGACAGCGGTACCGCCGCTTGACCCCGACGGCCGCCGATCGAGGGCATACGGGTTGCGCGTCTCCCCGCCAAGTGAGCTCACGGAGTCGACGCCGAAAGAGAGCTCCTGGAGGTTGGCTTTCGCGACGATCACCGCGCCCGCCTCACGAAGTCGCTCGACAACGACCGCGTCCGACTCGGGGACGAACTCAGCGAACCGGACTGACCCGGCCGTCGTCGGCATGTCAGCCGTATCGTGGTTGTCTTTGATCGCGACCGGGATCCCGTGGAGCGGCCCCGTGAGCCCATGCGATGTGAACCGTGCATCGAGCGCGCGTGCACGGTCCATCGCCGCCTCGTTGGTCGTGATGACTGCGTTGAGCGCGTCGTTGTGTCGCTCGATGCGGTCGAGGAATACCTCGACGAGCCCCTCGGCCGTGAGCGTCGTCTCCTCGAACGCCGCGTGGACGTCCGCGACGGTGGTTTCTACGAGCTCGAAGTCGGCCGGAATCGGTCGGTCGGTCATCTGTTCGGGCAGACAGACGGGGCCTCAATAGCGCTTTCGGCGACACGGACAGGGCGAATGTCTACTTTCCAGACAGTCTCTTCAATTGTGTAGTTAATTGGATAACTGTGGACATTCAACCGTGAGTCTCGGTTATTTTCTGCATGTATGCGTAGTTTTATACCCATTCGCCTAGCTCTGTCATTCGTTGTCATGACTGGCGATATTTCGAGATCTGATCTCGAAGGACCGACGATCGATCGACGAACCACGATGAAACTACTCGGTACGGCTGGAATCGGGGCAACTGCTGGGTGTCTCGGCGGTGGCGGTGAGTCGGGCGGGGGGAGCGGCGACGGAGAAATGGCGAGCGACGGGGACACTGGAAGCGACGAGAGCGGCGGTGCGTCCGGCTCGACCGGCGGACGGATCACCGCCGGCTGGCTCACCGACGAGATCGAGTTCCTCGACCCGCACATGGTCGACCTCGGCATCCAAATCGAGGTGCACTCGAACCTGTTCAACGGCCTGTTGAAACTCGACCAGAACAACCAGATCGTCGGTGACGCCGCCGCAGACTGGTCGCTGCCGGACGACACCACGTACGTCTTTGAGCTCAACGAGGGGATGACCTTCCACAACGGCGACCCGCTCGACGCCGAGGCCGTCAAGTGGTCGCTCGAACGCCTCCAGGGGATGGAGACCTCACCACACACCGGAAAGGTGAGCAACGTGGAGTCTATCGAGGCCGATGGGCTCGAACTCACCGTTTCGCTCTCAGAGCCGTACGCGCCGTTCGTGGCGTTCATGCTCCGCGGGCCAGGACGCGCGGGAACTATCGTTCACGAGAGCGCCGCAGACGACCCAGAAGGATATACCCGCATGCCGATCGGCAGCGGTCCATTCGAACTCGTCGACCGGACGCCCGGCGAGTCACTCACACTCGATGCGTACGACGGCTACTGGGAGACCGATGCGGACGGCAACGCGCTCCCGTACCTCGACGGCGTCGACATCGAACTCATCCCCGAGCCGAGCACGATGTGGTCCGCGCTCCGCGGCGGCGAGATCGACTACGCGAACCTCCTCACCGGCGAGTTCGCCCGCCAGGGTGAGAGCACCGACTCGATTCGGATCGAAAAGACGAGCTCCGGAGAGTGGTCCGGCATGGCGCTTTTGTGTACGAACCCGGCCGACCACGAGGAGGACGTCCGGTGGATAAGCGGGCTCGGAGAGGCACCGACCGACATGTGGAACGACCAGGATATCCCGACGACCGACCCACGGGTTCGACGGGCGATCGGGATGGCGATCGACCGAGAGGCGCTCGTCGAACGCGCGCTGTTCGGCTACGCCACGGCCGCACACACGCTGTACAACCCCGCCATCGGCTGGCTGTACGACGCACTCGGCGGCGACGAGCCGTCTGCCGGCCACTACTACGACCCCGAGCGCGCCGCCGAGTTGCTCGATGAGGCCGGCTACACCGGTGAACCGCGCTTCGAGGCATCGATCCTCGCGCTGCCCGAGAACGAGCGCGAACTCACCGTTATCCAACAACAGCTGAGTGAGGTCGGCATCGAAGTCGAACTCGACATCCAACAACAGTCGTCGTACTGGGACAACACCTACCGGTACCAGCAGCTCATTACCGAGTACGGCGGTGCCGCCGACGTCGACCCGTGGATGTCCGATTTCAAGCAGTTCGGCTACCCGAACGAAGAGACGACAGAGGGTGCCTGGCAGCGGTCACTTTACTTCGACGAGGAGTTCAGCGAGTTGCTCGCAGAGGCGAACGCGACGCCCGAACTCGACGCGCGCGCCGAGGTGTACCAGCGCATCAACGAGCACTTCATCGAGGCCGCACCGTACATCCCGACCGTCTACCCACTCAACCCGAAGGCGTTCGCGAGCGGTGTCTCGGGCGTCGGCATCCAAGCCGGGCTGAGCAACTTCCACCGCGCTTCGCTGAATGAGTGAGCGGTCACCCCTCACAGCCAGACGAGTCGGCGTCTCGTCGACACGACACAGCGCCGCATCGGCGAGATGGCCGACTGTAATCGCCAGTGGAGGTGACGAGCTGTGGGCCTGAGGACGTACCTCCTGAAGCGGCTGGTTCACGCCGTATTCGTGATGTTCTTTGTGGTTACTGTCGTGTTTGCCGCGGTGCGTTCGATTCCGGGTGACCCTGCACGGCTGATGCTCGGCGGTGACGTCGACACGGAGACGCTCAACGCGCTCCGGGCAGAGCTCGGATTAGACGCGCCGCTGTACATTCAGTACCTCCGATGGCTCGGTCGATTACTCTCCGGTAACCTCGGCGAGTCGATCCGAACCGGCGAGCCAGTCCTCGCCTCGCTCGCACAGGTCGCTGGCCCGACACTGAGCATCGCAGGACTCGGCATGGTCATCGCACTGGTGATCGCGGTGCCGACCGGCATCCTCAGTGCGGTCAAGCGGTACGAGATCGAAGACTACCTCTCGACGACGGTGGGCTTTTTCGGGATCAGCATGCCCGCCTTCTGGATCGGCATCGTGCTCATCCTGCTCATCGGCGTGAACGTGCCTGCGATCCCGACGTTCGGCTACACGCCGATCAACGAGGGGGTCGTCGCCTGGCTCAGTTCGATCCTGCTGCCGGCGTTCGCCGTCGGGTTCCCGTACGGCGGCATCCTGATGCGGATGATGCGGTCGTCGATGCTCGAGGTACTCAACGAAGATTACATTCGAACGGCACAGGCGAAGGGGCTGCCGACGAACCTCGTGTTGTTCAAACACGGCCTGCAAAACGCGCTGATTCCAGTGGTGACGCTGGCTGGTATCTTCTTAGCGGTGGTACTCGGTGGCGTCGTCGCCGTCGAGATCGTCTTCGGCATCCGCGGACTCGGCCGGCTGTTGATCGGGTCGATCAACCGTCGCGACTTCCCGATGATCCAGGGGACGGTGCTGGTCATCGCGTTCGTGTTCGTGCTTGCAAACATCGTCGTCGACCTGTTGTACACGATGATTAACCCACGAATCAAGTACGGCGGTGGTGACTGACCGTGTCGAGTCGATTCGACGCCGACGCTGGCAAGGTGTTCGGCATCCGCACAGACCTGCTCGAGCAGTTCATCGAGACGGTCAGACGGGATCTCAAGGCGAAAGTCGGCGTAGTGATCGTTACGCTGTTTCTCTTCGCGGCGGTGTTCGCACCGGAGCTCGCACCGCACGACCCGATGGCACAGGACTTCATTCCGCTCTCACAGCCGGCGCTGTCGGCAGAGACACCGCTTGGAACCGACTCGTACGGTCGGGACCTTCTCTCACGACTGATGTACGGCGCTCGGATCAGCCTCGGCGTCGGGCTCGGCGCCGTAGTGTTCGGCGCGGTCACGGGGGTCGTCCTCGGGCTGCTCGCCGGCTTCTACGGCGGCTGGATCGACGACGTGTTGATGCGCGGCGTCGACGTGATGTGGGCGTTCCCCTGGCTGCTCATCGCCATCATGCTCGTCTCCATCTTCGGACAGGGTGTGTGGAACGTGGTCATCGCCGTCGGCTTTGCGTACATCGACGACTTCGCTCGGATCACCCGTGGTGAGGTGCTCTCGATACGCGAAGAAGAGTACATGCTCGCCGCAGAGAGCGTCGGGCTGGGTGATCTCGAGATCGTCTTCGAGGAGGTGTTCCCGAACACCGTCGCACCGATTATCGTCCAGTTTACTGTGCTCGTGGCCCGTGCGATGCTCGCGGAGGCAACGCTCTCGTTCCTCGGGCTTGGCGTGAAACCCTCGACCCCAACGTGGGGTGCACTGCTCGGACAAGGTCGTGACTTCATCACGCAGGCGTGGTGGATCTCGATCATTCCGGGCATCTTGATTATGATAACTGTGCTCGGAATCAACCTATTCGGCGACGCGCTTCGTGACGCTTTCGACGTCAGAGAGGTGGACGCCGAATGAGCGATCCACTACTTTCCGTTCGCGGCCTCTCAACGTCGTTCGAGACGGGGCAAGGACAGCTCACCGCGGTCGACAACATCTCATTCGACATCGAGTCTGGAGAGGTGTTCGGCGTCGTAGGCGAGTCAGGCTCCGGCAAGAGTGTGACGGCGCTGTCGATCATGCGCCTGCTCGGCGACGCCGGCACCATCGAGGCGGACGCTGTCGAATTCGACGGCACCGACCTCCTCTCGTTGAGCGAGCCAGAGATGCGTGCGATCCGCGGCGGCGCGATCAGCATGGTGTTTCAGGACCCAATGACGAGTCTGAACCCGGTGATGACGATTGGCGAGCAGATCGCCGAAGTCGCGCGTCACCACGGTACCCTCGGCGAGCGGACGGGGTTCTGGAGTGAGATGCGACGGAAGTACCTCACCGGCACGGACGCGGAGAGTCAGTCCTGGCAGCGAGCCATCGAGCTCCTCGAGCTGGTCGGTATCCCGGAGCCCGAACAGCGGGCGACCGAGTATCCACACCAGCTGTCCGGTGGGATGCGCCAGCGCGTCGTCATCGCACAGGCACTTGCTGGTGACCCGTCTCTCATCATCGCCGACGAGCCGACGACGGCGCTCGACGTGAGCATCGAGGCGCAGATACTCAACGAACTGCTCGATCTGAGCGAGGAGTTCGGTATCTCCGTGCTGCTCATCACACACGACCTCGGTGTCGTCCGCGAGACGTGCGACCGGGTCGCTGTGATGTACGCCTCAGAATTCATGGAGACGGGGCGTGTGGACACTCTCTTTGAGGATCCACACCACCCGTACACAGAGGGGCTGCTCGCGAGTATCCCCCGAATCGACGACGAGCGCGACCGCCTCAGCGTGATCGAAGGGACGGTCCCAGATCTGATCGATAAACCGGCCGGCTGTCCGTTCCAAAACCGCTGTGCGTACGCGTTCGAGCTGTGTGATCGGCCGCTTGTCGAGTACACTGTCGAGACGCCCGGCACAGCCGAACACGTCGTGCGGTGTCATCGTGAAAACGAGTACGTCACCGTCGACGACGACGGCACGGTCACCACGGTGGAGTCCGGTGCTACCGACTCGATCGAGCAGCGACTCGAGGCCGATACTGGCCGTCACGACGACGCGGCTCCCCCCAGTGCGGACGCAAGAGCCGACGGCGGTCAGACGGCGCGTGACGCAGCGGCCGATGCGACGAGAGGTGACACGAATGGCTACTGAGTCTCCTACCCCAACAACAGCGGACCAGCCGTCGAGTGAGGAACCGCTCCTCCGTGCAACGGGGCTGAAAAAGTACTTCGAGACCGAGACAGGCATCCTGAGTCGGCTCTTCGGGGAACCGACACACGTGAAAGCAGTCGACGGAATCGACCTCGCCGTCGGCCGCCAGGAAACGCTCGGGCTCGTCGGCGAGTCGGGCTGTGGGAAGACGACGCTTGGGCGCGTGCTCTCGCGGCTATACACGCCCACAGCGGGGACGCTCTCGTTCGACGGCACGGACATCACCGACACCGACGGGGCCGACCTCAGGGCGCTCAGAAAGCGCGTGCAGGTCGTGTTTCAGGACCCGCTCTCGTCGCTTAACCCACGGAAGACCGCGGGTGAGATTGTCGCCAAGCCGCTTGCGGTCCACGACATCGCGACCGGCGAGGCAGCGCGCGAGCGCGTCCTCGAGCTGTTCGAGGAGGTCGGGCTCCAGGAGACGCACCTCGACCGCTACCCACACGAGTTCTCCGGCGGGCAGCGCCAGCGAATCGGCATCGCCCGCGCGCTCGCCGTCGAACCGGACCTGATCGTCGCCGACGAGCCGGTGTCGGCGCTCGACGTGAGCGTTCAAGCGCAGATCATCAACCTGATGAAGCGGCTCCAGGAGTCGTACGGCCTCTCGTACGTCTTCATCGCACACGACCTGAGCGTCGTCAAACACATCAGCGACCGCGTCGCCGTGATGTACCTCGGGCGGATCGTCGAGCAGGGGACGAAATCGGACATCTTCGGGAACCCACAGCATCCGTACACGCGGGCACTGCTCCACTCGATCCCACGGGTCGACGGGGGCGAAAAGCGCCGGGAATCACTACTCAAGGGGAATCCCCCGAGTCCGATCGATCCGCCGTCCGGCTGTCCGTTCCGGACGCGCTGTCCGGAGTACCTCGACGA
>Ga0209917_1000328_pt1 | contig 19944 bp, 16 predicted proteins | sample SalPon2_C_H2O_MG_FD_185710 | JGI IMG/M metagenome (GOLD analysis project Ga0209917, IMG submission 185710) | Salt pond water microbial communities from South San Francisco under conditions of wetland restoration - Salt Pond MetaG R2_C_H2O_MG... | ecosystem: Environmental > Aquatic > Non-marine... | reverse complement strand
GGTCGGGAATCTCGCCCGTTTCATTCCACTCTTGTCGAGAGTGGTAGTTGGCGACGTTCCAGAGTTTGCTGGCCGACCACCCATGCCGGTCGAGCATCTCAGCCACTTGGCTGTGGTTGAGGATTTTCGCTCTGTGGGTTCGGTGGACTTTCAGCATTCTGAACGCTTGTATAAGCACTTATACTTACGTCTCTTGTAAATATTCGGATTGAGAACGTGGAATATCCAGCCCTACAATCGACGGTAGATTGTGGAGGAGTTGTCGGATTCATCTTGCGGCTAAAGCCGCAGGTATTCTCCTCGAATTTCTATAAATCCGCGTCTCAGGGCACCGGCCGCGAGACCATCTCGCCCCACGGCTCGAAGCCGTGTTTGTCGTAGAACGCGCGCGCACGCTCGTTCGCCGGGTCGACGTCGAGTACGATCCGGTCGAGCGGGAGGTCCTGGGCTTCGGCAACCGCGATAGCGGCCTCGACGAGCGCGTCTGCCACCCCTGTCCCGCGGTGTGCCGGTGTGACGTATAGCTCATTGAGCACCGCGGCGTCCCAGACGAACGCCAGTCGTTCGGGGAGACAAAAGGCGTAGCCGACGACGTCCGCCGCGTCGACGGCGACCGTCACGCAGTCGGGGTCGTCGTCGACACAGCGGTCGACCCAGTCGAGCCAGCGGCGGCGGTAGTCGTCGGTGAGCTTCTCGCCGTATGCCGCCGCCTTCGCTGTACCGCCGGTGTTCTCGCCGAGTCCGCGCTCGAAGGCACGCTTGCACGCGTACAGCCCGTCGGCGTCGCGCACGCGGTCGTACGGTCGGTACGCGACGCTCACGCTGCGTCCCTCCGGTACCGGAGCGGGGTGCGTGACGGGAACGGGACGAGGCGACGACGAGGCGGATCGAGTCTAGACACGTCACCCGGTGTGAGCGGTGGGCTCAATACGGTTTCTCTTCCGGCGACGTAGCTCCGGCCGGCTCAGGCCAGCCCGAGCGCCGTGAGGATCTGGTTGCCGAACACCATCGCGATCAGCCCGAACAGCATGACGAGACCCGACGAGACCGTGATCGTCCTGACGGCCGCGTGGCGGTTGTCGATCGGCACGCGGCTCATGATCGCCTCGGCGGCCATCCGGAGGATCCGCCCACCGTCGAGCGGAAACGCCGGAAGACAGTTGAACAACGCGAGCTGCACGTTGATCCAGCCGGCCCAGAACAACAGGTTCGCGAGAACGAACACTCCGCCGCCGAGCACCGCGAGTCCGCCGTCGAGGACGTAAAAGTTCGCGACGCCGCCCGCGAACCCCGCGAAGTTGAACGGCAGGCCAAAGAGGCTCCCGAGCGGGAGGATGAGGGTGACGAAGACGAGTCCGACGACGGAGTTCGCCAGTCCGCCGACGGCGACGCCCGTGAGCGCGTCCGGTCCACCGTCGCCGCCGAGCAGCGCGAGGTAGGTGGCTGCCGGATACGGTGAGGCACCGACGTCGTCGAGCGCGAGGCCGCTCGACCCTGGGAAGAGGCTGACGCCGACGAGCCCGCCGGGCCGACTCGGGTGTGAGTCGAGCGTAACGTCGTACGTGACGCGCTCGCCTGACGCGGTGTAGGCGGCGACCGGGACGGTTTGGCCGGGTTCTAGTCGTTGGAGCGTCGTCGCGAGCGCCTCGTCGGAACGGATCCGGTCGTCGTCGACCGAGACGATGGTGAGCGGCTCGCCGACGGCGGCACCCGCCTCGTGTATCGGACCGTCCTCTTGTACGGCGACGACGTACGCGCCGACCGGCACACGCGCGTCAGCGAGCGTCTCACCGTCGGCCGAGGTCACCGTCACGCTCGCGCGCTCGTCCGTGCCGACCGCCGCGAGGAACGCTGCTTCGGTCCGCACCGACTCACCGTTCACCGCGGTGACGACCGGCGGTGCATCCGTGACCGTGACGCCGAACGGGTTTCCACCGGCAGACCCGACCGCCTGAAGCTCCCGTTCGAGGACGACTTCACGTGTCGCGTCGCCGTCGTCGACGACGACCGAGACGTCGGCGGCGGCGTCGGCGAGCGTGGCGTCGAACGCCGCCGGGTCGTCGACCGGCTGTCCGGCGACCTCGACGATGCGGTCGCCGCGTTCGAGGTCGGCTGCGGCCGCGGACGAGCCGGGTGTCACCTCACCGACCGCGTAGCCGGGAGCGACGGCCATCGCACCCGTGACGGGACCGAAGAGCAGGGCGAACGCGAGGACCGTGAGGAGGACATTCGCGGTGACGCCGGCGGCGAACATTCGTGCACGGGCGCCTCGAGAGGCAGCCTGTGTTGCCTCCTCGTCCGGTTCGACGAAGGCGCCGACGGGGAGCACGGCGAGGAACACGAGTCCCATAGAGTCGATGTCGATCCCCTCGACGCGGCACAACAGGCCGTGGGCCCCCTCGTGGATCACCATCGCGATGGCCAGTCCGGCGACGATTTCGGGGGCGACCGACAGCGGGAGGAAGTCGTTGACCCCCGGGATGATGAGGAAGTTCTGTGGCTGGCGGATCGCGGCGGGCTGTGCCGCGGTGAGCGCAGAGAGTCCAGACGAGAGGATCAGGACGAACGAGCCGACCATCGCGACGAGTGCGCCGCCGAGGCCGAGGTTGGCGAGCGCGCGCCAGAACCGAGTTGGCCGGGCGAGGCGGTCGAGGAAGGCGCGTCCGCGGCGGGTGTGTAGCGTCGTCAGTGGACCTGACACCCGGACCGCGTCGGGGAGGATCCCACGAGTCTGCAGCCAGGCCATGGCCGCCGTGTACGCGAGGACGCCCGTCAGCACCCACAGCACCGTATTCATACGGTTTCATGGGGGACGACCGGCCGTAAGCCGTTCGGTTCGAACCCCCGTCGACGACGACGAGCGCGACCGGGCGGCTCAGACCGCCTCGATCGATTCGAGCAGCCGGCAGGTTCGGCACACCGGGCGGCTCGTCGTGGATCCGCACCGCTCACACTCACGGAGCGATCGGTCCTCTCGGGCGCCAGTCGAGGGATCGTCGGCCGATTCGTCGTCGCCGTCTGCGGCGGGTCCACGGTATCTGTCGGCGGCCAGCGCAGAGAGTTCCTCGTAGCCGGCCATGATCGAGTGACGGGTGCCCGGATGGTTCGTCTCGAGGTCGTGAATCAGCGACCGGATCTCGCCGCGGTACGCCTCGGCGGCGTGTGGACACTCGGCGGTGTGGACGGGGAGATCGGCGACGTGACAGTACAGCGCGACCTCCTTTTCTGGGACGTCACGGAGCGGCTTCGCTCGGGGGACGAACGCGTCCGTTCGCTTGCGCTCGTCGAACGGACCGAGCGAGGCGTCGAAGTGCTTCGCGACCTGGGCGACGTCGCCTTCGAGGACGTTCATCAGGGCGGTCTGTGCCTCGTCGTCGAGGTTGTGACCCGTGAGGAGCTTGTCAGCCTCGAACGACTCGGCGTACCGTTCGAGGACGTCTCGACGGAAGACGCCGCAGTACGCACACGGCGCCATGTTCTCTGGGTCCGTCTCGGCGACGTCGTCCATGCGGACGCCGAACTCGTCCTCGTACGACACCACCTCGTGGCGGAGCGACCGGTCGGCAGTGAGCGCGAGACAGGCCTCGAGGCTCTCGTCGCGGTACCCCTCGATGCCCTCGTGGATAGTTACTGCGAGCAGCTCGACGCGCGGGTCTCGACCGAAGACCTCGTCGAGGATGTGTGTGAGGACGACGCTGTCTTTGCCGCCGGAGAGACCGACGACCCACCGGTCGGGGTCGTCTGGTGTCGCCTCCGGGTCGAGCAGGCCGTCCTGGCGCACCCGGCGTTTCACGCGCGTCTCCACCGAGCAGCAGAGGTGCTCACCACAGAGGTGTGCGCCCGAGTAGGCGGCGTGGTGTATCGCGTCGGCCCCGCACCTGTCACACTCCATGCAGCGTCGGTTACGAGCCAGGGGTCATACCCATTTCGGGGCGGATCATGCCTCGACGGTGTGTCCCGCGACGAGACTCTCACGAACCGTCTCGACGAATCGATCCGGGTGCTCGACGTGGGGGAGCAGGCGCGCGCGGTCGAAGACGACGAGCCGCGCGTCGGCGTCGTCGGCCAACTCGCGCCCCTCGGCGAGCGGACTCACGTCGGCCTCGCGTCCCCACACGATCACCGGCGGGACGGCGAGCGATCGAAGCGCATCGGCGAGGTCGAGGTCGCTGTTGAGGAAGCCGGCGACGAACGACGCGGGCGCGAAGCGCGCGTTCTCGACGTGCGTCGTCCGCCACTCGTAATCGATCCACGCCGAACTGGGCGCGTCTTCGCCGTAGTAGCCGTGGTCGGCGTTGAAGTAGCGGATCGACGGCTTCGACGTGAGCAGATTGAACAAAGCCTCGCCAACGAGTGGGGCCCTGAGCAGTTCACGCACCCACGACTTCGGGGGTGTGGGGCCCGCGACCGTGGTCGGACACACGCTAACGAAACCGCCGAGCGTGACGCCCTCGTCGCTCGCGCCGGTGGTGTCGGCGGCCGCCGCCGTGTACGCCGCCGACAACGAGGAGGCCACGACCGCGGGCGTCTCGAACGTAGCGAGGAAGTCGGCGACGAAGTCTTCGTACAGCGCCGCAGAGTACCGCAGCGGGGGGCGATCGGAGCGGCCGTACCCCGGGAGATCCGGCGCGACGACGTGGTAGTCCGTCGTGAGGTCGTCGAACACGGCCCGCCACTCGCCCGACGAGCCCGCGGCATTGATGCCGTGGAGCAACACTAGGTCGGGGTCGTCCGGGTCGCCCGCTTCGGTGTACGCGACGTCTATCCCGCGCCAGTGGTAGGTCCCCTCATCGCCGTCGAGCGGCGGCTCGAGCGGCTCCCGGTGGCGGAGCCCAACGTTCGCCGTCGCGACCGCGCTAGCGCCGAGGAGGGCCGTCCCGACGAAGTTCCTGAGTCGCATACTAGAACGTGTGTCTCCCGCGATTTATACTCGTGGGGCGACGGCGTCGTCCCGCGTACGCCGTCGGCCGCACCGATGTGGCGCGGTCGTGGTGGTGTGTCAGCCGTCGAGCTCCGGCAGCCGGCCGCCGTCGACGGCCACGTTCTGCCCGCTCACGTACGCGGCCGCGTCGCTGAGGAAAAATCGGAGCGGCGCGGCGACGTCGGCGAAGCTCGCGGGGCGGCCGCGCGGGAACGACTCGACGCCGGCCTCGGTGTTCTCGACAGCGAACGGTGAGACGGCGTTCACCGTGATCCCGTCGTCGCGGGTGTCGGCTGCGAGCATCCGGGTGAACATCAACACCCCGGTCTTCGCGACGAAGTACGGGAAGTTCACCGGGTGTGCGTGTCGGCGGTCGCTGTCGGCGAAGCCGATGTTGACGACGCGTCCCCACCCCTGCTCGCGCATCGGCGGCACCGCACGCCGCGAGCAGAGAACGGTACCGTAGAACGTCGACTCGACCACGTTGCGCCACGACTCCCACTCGATCTCACTCCAGTGACGCGAGTCGAAGTCGCCGACGTTGTTCACGAGGACGTCGACCGTGTCGAGTGCCGTCTCGGCCGCGGTGAACAGGTCGTCGACGGCGTCTGGATCGGTGACGTCCCCTTGCACGGTCGTCGCCTCGACGCCGCGCTCACGGGCCTCCTCGGCAGTCGCCGTCGCCGCGGCCTCACTGTCGTGATAGTGAACGACGACGTCCGCGCCACAGTCAGCGAGCGAGAGCAGCAGTTCGCGTCCGACACGTCGGGCACTCCCGGTGACGAGTACGGTTCGGCCGGTCAGGTCCGGTGTGATCGCCATGGCGATCCGTCGTGGGTGTGACGGTTAATCCTTCTCGCTCGACCGGTCGCCGCTCGGTTCGGCGTCGGACCCCGACGACCCGCTCGGTTCGCCCTCGGCGGCTCGCTCGAGACACCGTTCGATCGGATCGACCACCTCGGCCGCGACGGTGTAGGGGTCTGTCTCGCCACGACGAACCCGCGCTGCGAGCGCGTCGATTCCGCCACGTTCGGCGAGTGCGTCGTTCGCGAGTGCACCGACCTCGGCGCGGACTAGGGCTCGGATCGCGGCCGCGTGCCGGCGGCGACGCGCCGCCGCCAGCTCGCCCGAGTCGCGGAGGGCCGTCGCGTGGGCGTCGAACACCTCGAGGAGCCTGTCGACGCCCTCGCCGGTCTCTGCGACGGTCCCGACGACCGACGGTGTCCACGGCGACGGCCCCTCGTCGACGCCGTCATCCGCCCGGTGACCGTCGTCGGTCGGATCGGTCGCGCCGTAACCGTCGTCGGTCGGTCCCGTAGCACGGGCGGCTCGTGGACCGTGGTGACCCGCAGGGTGGCTCGTCCCCGTGTGCTCGTCGCGGCGGTGGACCATCTCTTCGAGTTCGGCGCGGGTACGTTCGGCTCCCGCTCGGTCGAACTTGTTCACCACGAACACGTCGCCGATCTCGAGGATTCCCGCCTTCAGCGTCTGCACGTCGTCGCCCGCGCCGGGCTGAACCAACACGGCGACGGTGTCGGCCGTGCGCACCACGTCGATCTCACTTTGGCCCGCCCCAACCGTCTCGATCAGGATCGTGTCCTTGCCGAAGGCGTCGAGCGCGGTCACCGCATCGGCCGTCGCCATCGAGAGCCCACCGAGTCGCCCACGGGCGCTCATCGAGCGGAAGAAGACGTCCATGTCGCCGACGGTCGAGGCCATCCGGATCCGGTCGCCGAGGACTGCCCCGCCGGTGTACGGCGAGGCAGGATCGACGGCGACGACCCCGACCGTGTCACCGCGGTCGCGGAGCGCGAGCGCCAGCTTGTCGACGAGCGTCGACTTGCCCGCACCCGGTGACCCGGTGATGCCGATCACGTCGGCAGAGCCGGTGTGGTCGTGGAGCGCCGAGACGATCGCCCGGTACCCCGGTGTGCGGTCTTCGATCCGCGAGATGACCCGCGCCAGCGCCCGATGGCTCCCTTCGAGGAGCGATTCGACGAGCGTCGCGTCGGAGCCGGATAGCGCCGTGTCGGCCGCGTCGGTCCCGTCGGCGTCCGCATCGCGCCCGACCATCTACGCGCGCTCCGGGAGGTTCGCCCTGACGAAGTCGACGGTCTCGGCCATCGGGGTCCCGGGGCCGAACACCTCCGCGACCCCGGCGGCTTTCAGGGCCTCCTCGTCGTCGTCGGGTACGATTCCACCGACGATCACGAGGGTGTCTTCGAGCGCACCGTACGCCTCGAGTCCGTCCATCACCTTCGGGACGAGCGTGTTGTGTGCCCCCGAGAGGATCGAGATGCCGAGGACGTCGACGTCCTCTTGGACGGCCGCCTGTACGACCTCCTCCGGCGCCCGGTGGAGGCCCGAGTAGACGACCTCGAAGCCCGCGTCACGAAACGCCCGTGCGATCACGTGTGCACCCCGGTCGTGACCGTCGAGTCCGACCTTTGCGACCAGACACCGAACGGGGCGCTCGTTGGCGTCGACGCTCATACGCTTCGTTGCACCCGGCGACGATTTTACTCTACCGACGGTGACACGCCGTCACATCCACACTCCGACGTACCTTTCCGCCCCGGCGACGTTCGTGCGCGTATGAACGCGAATTCGACGGTCGGTTCGGTTCGAGACGTCTCACGCGGGGTGTCGTAGTCGTGTCGGGTAAAGACGACTACTACAACCGCTCGAAACAACAAGGATACCGCAGCCGCGCCTCCTACAAGCTCAAACAACTCGACGCGGAGGCGAACCTGTTCGAGCCCGGCGATACGGTCGTCGACCTCGGGGCCGCCCCCGGCGGGTGGCTGCAGGTGGCCGCCGAGGCGGTCGGCGAGACGGGGACCGTCGTCGGCGTCGACCTCCAGCGGATCGACGACTTCGACGCACACGACGTCGAGACCATCCGCGGCGACATGACCGACGAACGCACCCAGCACTACCTCCGCGAGGCTGTCGGCGAGGCCGGCGCAGACGCCGTGGTGAGCGACATGGCGCCGAACATGACCGGCGAGTACGACCTCGACCACGCGCGTTCGGTACACCTGGCGCGCCAGGCGCTCTCGGTGGCCGAGGAGCTGCTCACGCCTGGCGGCGACTTCGTCGTGAAGGTGTTTCAGGGCCGCGACCTCGAGGGCCTGCGGGAGTCGGTGGCGGACGCCTTCGAGTACGTACGGACGGTCTCACCGCCGGCCTCGCGGGACGCCTCCTCGGAGGTGTACCTCGTCGCGAAGGGACGACTGACCGCCACCGTCGCCGTCGGCGACCGGCTCACGGTTACGGTCGACGAGCGCGGCGACGAGGGCGACGGGATCGCGTACGTCGACGGCTACACCCTCTTCGTGTCCGGAGCGGCGCCCGGTGAGACCGTTTCGGTCGTCGTCGAAGACGTGAAGCCGCGGTTCGGCTTCGCGAGCCGCGTAGACGCCACCGACGAGTAGTCTTTGTCGCCGCTCTGCCGTGGACAAGGACGTCGAGACGACGCCTCGCCGACGGCCTCACGGCGAGGGGTCGGTGTGTCGGTCGACGACCGACGAGCGTGTCGAGCGCGTCGCGGTCACGTTCGTGACATCGGTACCGGCATCCTCGTCGTCTTCCGTGGACTGGACACAAACTCCGCGGATAGTGTATCTGACTCCGTCGGTGTAGGTCGGATCGGGCGAGACGGTCCATCCTTCGGTCTCCGCGAGGGCACGCACGTTCGGCAGTGCCATTCCCGCGTCCGCGGTCGGCTCGGCGCTCTCGTACGCGAAGAGATGGTCGTCACGCCCCTCAGTGTCGTGACGGCCGTCGTCCGCCACGTCGAATCCGTCTGGCTGGACCTCGAGCGTCAACGTCGACGCCCCGTTGTAGGCGGCGAACCGGACGGCGTTCCGCAGCAGGTGTTTGAGTCGTGTCGGGGCGGCCAACACCGATCCCTCCCCATTCACGACGATCAACGGGGCCTCGGGAACCGCCTTGGCGGCCGCGCGTACGGTCCGCTCTAAGTCAACGAACGTTTCTTCGCCGGCATCGTGTGTGTATCGGACCAGCGTGTGTAGGTCCTCGACGCTCCGTTCGATGCGCCTGACGCGTTCTTGAGCGGTTGCGACCGAATCGCGGGCGGCGGCTGGGTCGTCGGCGTCGAGCTGCTCGACGGCGACGTCGAGGTAGCCGTTCGCCACCGTCACCGAGTTTCGTAGCTCGTGTGCGATCGCCCCAGACATGTCCGCCAGCTGTTGTTCGTGCCGTTTACGACGCTCGCGCTGGCGCTCGAAGGTGGTGATGTCTTGCAGTAGGAGTGTGTGTCCAAACGTCTCGGTCCCGACCTCCAGCGGGTGGCTCGTACACAGGTACGTTCGGGTCTCTTCGTTCACCGGCGTCTCGAAGAGCGTCGGGCGCCCGGCGTCGTAGTCAGCCGCGAGCGACGACGAGAGCGCCTCGATGTCGACCGGCGGGTCGTCGGCGTCGAGCGTCGGAAAGACCGCCGTCGCCACCTCGTTCCACTCGGTCACGAACCCGTCGGCGTCGACGACGAGGATACCGCCCGCCGCGCGCTCGACGATCGACCGGCGGGTCGCGCGCTCTTCGGCGACGAACCGCTCTTCGGCGAACAGCGTCGTGCCGACCGCGAAGACGGCGACGCCGACGGGTTCGTACGTGAGCGCCGGGATGAGGTCCGGGGCGAGCAGGTCGACGAGCTTCGGCGCAGACGCGACGCCGGTGACGGCGAAGAGCCCGGCGAGCGTCCACGGGGGGCGCTCGGACTGTCGGTAGAGACGGTAGAGGAACACGAAGCCGACGCCGGTCAGCAGGTACGCGAGAGCGAACGAGCCCCAGTAGAGTGGCCCTTGGTCTATCAGGAGGAGTCTCGTTGGCTCCCGCCGGAGCGTCGCGGCGAAGTACTGGCCGTGGATCGGGTTGGTGAGCTTGGCGGCGACCACGACGATGTAGACGCCGACGGCCCCCAGTCGGTACGACCGTCGTCGGTGGTAGTCGTGGCCCGTGTACGCCGAACAAAAGTACAACCACGGTCCGATGGTGGCGAAGCCGACGGCGAGCGCGAGCGCGTAGATCGCCGCGGCGGCCGACTCGTCCGTGACGAGTAGCCCGCCGGTCTGGAGTGCCCCCCAGACGCCCACAACGAGTAACAGCCACCGTAGTCCCCGTCGCGAGTCGGGATTTTTGAGCCGCGACTCACGGGCGGCGACGGCGAAACACGCCGCCGCAGACGCGAGGAATACGCCGACGAGTGGCCATGACACCGACATGAGACGGTATGCATCGAAGGTGCATGTCGCACTACTTATTACCCCCGGTGGATTCGACACTCGACCGAACCTGGATCGAGTGTCTTCACAACACACCAGTCAGCGCCCTCCGCTCGCGCCCGGTCGGGTCGTGCAGTCCTGTCTCGTTGCGCCCCCGGTCGTGTCTGGATGGTCCGATCGGGCGGTCCGGCGCCACTCGCGGACGGTGAACCCCTCGTACGCGGTCTCGGTGACGACGGTCCACTCGTCTCGATCCCACGACGGGAACCGAGCGTCGCCGTCGTAGCGGCCGTCGACGTGGCTCAGCGCCATCTCGTCGACGAACGGCTGGAAAAGGTCGTAGATCGTCGCCCCGCCGAGCACGTATGCGGCGTCATCGGCCGCCCGTTCGCTCGCGAGCGCGAGCGCCTCCTCGACGTCAGCGGCGACGACCGCGGTCGGTTCCACGAGCGTCTCGAGGCGCCGGCTCACGACGATCTGGTGTGTGCCGGGGAGATCCTCGCGCATCGACTCGAAGGTCCGGCGCCCGAGGATTACGGGGGCGTCGGCGACGCGAGCCCGGTACTGCTCGATATCGGCGGGAAGCGGGGGCCACGGGACCGAGCCGTCGTCGCCGATCACGCCGTTTTCTGCCACCGCGGCGACGCTGACCAGTCGCATACGACAGAACGGATCCGCACGCGCTAAAGCGACTCGGCCGAGCGCGTGCGCGAGCCGTCGAGCCCGAGCAGGTCGAACGACGACCCGTTGTCGGCTGCGGCCGCCTGCTCGTACACGACGTGTGCCGTGGCGACGTCCTGGATCGCGAGCCCCGTGGAGTCGAAGACGCTGACACCCGTCACGCCGTCCGAATCCGACCGACCCGCCCGTGCGCCGACGACGATTTCGCCAATCTCGCCGTAGACGTCGTCGTCGCCGAGCGTGCCCTCGGCGTACGGAACGTTGATCTCACCGGAGTGAGTACACTGCTCGTGGTCGTCGATGACGACGGCCGCGTCGAGCAGGAGGTCGTCGGCGAGTTCGTGTTTGCCGGCGGCGTCGGCGCCCATGGCGTTGACGTGAGTGTGGTCGCCGACGTCGTCCGGGCCGACGATCGGCTCCGTACTCGGGGTCACCGTCGAGAGCACGTCGCAGTGGCCGGCCGCCGAGATGGTTCCCGCTCGGACGTCGAACCGGTCGTCGAAGGCGTCCACGAACGCCGCGGTACGCGCTTCGTCGAGGTCGCTGACGACGACCTCCTCGATGTCACGAACCGTCGCGATCGCTTCGAGTTGCGTGTACGACTGGACGCCGGCGCCGACGATCCCGAGCGAGCGCGCGTCGTCGGCCGCCAGGTGGTCCGTGGCGACCGCGGCGGCCGCCCCGGTGCGTTTCATCGTGAGCGTCGTTCCGTCCATGATCGCGAGCGGGAAGGCGGTCGTCGGATCGGAGTAGATCATCGTTCCCATCACCGTCGGCAGGTCGTGATCGGTCGGGTTGTCGGTGTGGACGTTCACCCACTTGATACCAGCCGCCTCGAACGAGCCGGTGTCGAGGTATGCGGGCATCGACCGGAAGTCACCGTTGTGTTGGGGTAAGTCGATGTACGACTTCGGCGGCATCTGGGCGTCGCCGCGCTGGTAGGCCGTGAACGCGCCTTCGACCGCCTCGATCACGCGGTCCATCTTAGCGTTCTCGTCGACGTCGTCGTCGGTGAGAAGCAGCGTCTGCATACGCACATCTCACAGTGGTCGGTACTTAGGACTGCTGGAGCAGCCGTTTCACGGCCACTAATCGTGAGAAATGGTGCGGTTTGTTCGTCGATTCGGACGGGCGGACCGTCGGCGGGTGACTGTAGGAGGCGTTCCCGACGCGATTACATCGCGCCGCCCATGCCACCCATGCCACCCATACCGCCACCGGGGGCACCGGCGCCCTCGTCGTCGTCGCCGGCGGTGGAAAGGTCACCTGCCGAGATGATGTCGTCGATCTTGAGCACGAGGTTCGCCGCCTCGGCCGCGGAGGCGACCGCCTGTTCTTTGGCGTGGGCCGTCTCGACGACGCCCGCCTCGAAGGTGTCCGCTACGTCGCCGGTGAAGACGTTCAGCCCGGCGTTCGCGTCGCCACTCTCGTGAGCCGCACGGAGGTCGACGAGCAGGTCGATAGAGTCGAGTCCAGCGTTCTCGGCGAGGACGCGGGGGATGAGCTCGAGGGCGTCGGCAAATGCCTCGACGGCGAGCTGCTCGCGGCCAGAGACGGAGTCGGCGTAGTCGCGGAGGCGACTCGCGAGTTCGACTTCGATCGCGCCGCCGCCCGGAAGGATCCGGCCGTCGGAGACGGTGGTCGCGACGACGTCGATCGCGTCGTTGATGCCGCGCTCAAGCTCGTCGACGACGTGGTCGGTCGAGCCGTAGAGAAGCAGCGTCGCGCCGTGGGGGTTCTCGCCTTCGACGTAGAACAGCTCCTCGTCTGTGTCGCGTTCGACGGAGCCGACCGCGACGTCACCGGCGGACAGCGAGTCCAGATCGGTGACGATCGTCGTATCGAGGACGTTCTTCAGGAACTTCATGTCGGACTTCTTGGTCCGGCGCACGGCGAGGACGCCCTCCTTCGCGAGGTAGTGCTGTGCGAGGTCGTCGATGCCCTTCTGACAGAAGACGACGTCAGCGCCTGCATCGACGATCTGGTCGACCTTCTCGCGGAGCTGGGCCTCCTCTTGGTCTAAGAACTGCTGGAGCTGCTCGGGGGAGTCGACGTTGACCGACGTGTCGACGTCGGCCTCTTCGACTTCGATCGGGTCGTTGAGCAACACGACGTTCGCCTCCTCGAAGTCGGTCGGCATGTCGTCGTGGACAGGGTCCTTGTCGACGACGGCACCGGAGAGGAGCCGCGACTCACCGGCCGAGCGGCCGGTGCGCGTCTCGATATTCAGGTTCTGGAGGTCGACGACGTGTGAGCCGTCGTCGGCCTCGACGGTGACGCCCTGGACGGAGCGGACGACGAGGTCGGCGAGCACTTCCTTCTCGAGTTCCGCGCCCTTACCCGTCATCGACGTCTCGGCGACGCTCTTTAGCGTCTCCGTGTTCTCGGGATCGACGGTCGTGGCGACGTCGTCGACCTCCTCGCGGGCGAACTCGCTCGCGAGATTGAAGCCTTTGATCACCGCGGTGGGGTGGATGTCCTGCTCGAGGAGGTCCTCGGCGTTCTTCAACAGCTCGCCCGCGACGGCGACCGCGCTCGTCGTGCCGTCGCCGGCCTCGTCCTCTTGGGTCTCTGCGACCTCGACTATCATCTCGGCGGTCGGGTTGTCGATGTCCATCGTCTGGAGGATGGTGACGCCGTCGTTCGTGATGGTGACGTCGCCCGTCGAATCGACGAGCATCTTGTCCATCCCCTTCGGCCCGAGCGTCGAGCGTACCGCCTCGGCGACGCCGCGCGCCGCAGAGATGTTGTACTCCTGTGCGTCACGATCCTTGACGCGCTGGGCGTCCTCGCCCATGATGATCATCGGCTGGCCCTGCTGCATTCGCTGACTCATACAGCGCTTGATTGATTGTGATTCTATAAAAATCCATCGTATGTACGCGTCACGGATCGGGCGAGTGTGGCGACGGAAGAAGCGGGAAAACCGCGGGACGGGGCGCGGTCGAGTCGAGATTCGTGTTGACTTGTCACACGCTCGGGTGCGCGTACACGTCGGGTGTGCGCGGCGGTTTTAAATGCAGTCGGAGCAGTGTGAGTCGACGTCGACGCGAGGTGTCCGTATAGCGACTCCGCGGCCTACGAATGCGACCCTCGCTAGCCGATTCCATACGGGTGCTCCCAGGTGGGTAGTGGAGGACGCGATTCCACGAGACTCGGGCACCAGTTGGTCCACACCCTCCCAGGCCGATTCGCTCTCGTACGTGTTGTATGGTGGCTGCGTGACCGAAACGACCGCGTGACCGCCGGACGCTACGCTTGGCCACATCCTCCCGGGCCGATTCGCACGTATCCGCTTGCGTGATCGAGGTGGCTGAGACGGCGTCGTGACATCCGGACACCAATTAAACCACGCCCTCCCGGGCCGATTCGCTCGTCGCCTACGGCGACTCGCTCATCCTTCGCACGCGCTCGTGGGCACGTCTCCGGCGGCCTACGAGGCGCGCGCCATGGTAATCGTCATCTAGCGGAGATAGTCGTGGGGCGGGATTGAGAGATCAGCTCTCGCAGGCCTTACAGTCGAGGAGATTTCGGCTGAACTTCTGTGCGGCATTCACACTCTTCTGGTAGTAGAGGCTCTTTACGCCTTTCTCCCATGCACTGATGTAGAGTTGGTTGATGTCTTTCGTGCTGACTTCGCTTGGGTCGATCGAGACGTTGATACTCTGTGCCTGATCGATGTACTCCTGTCTCTGGGCTGCTTGGTTGATGATGGCCATCTGTGGGATTTCGGCCATCGTCTTGAACACGTCTTTTTCTTCGTCTGTTAAGCAGTCGAGATGCTGTACGCTACCATCTTGACTCGCGATGCTGTCCCAGGTCTCTCTGGTATTTTCACCGCGCTCCTCTAAGATTGCTTCGAGGAATCGATTCTTCTGTGTCGATTTGAGCTTCGCGCTGTCTCTCACGAAGTAGTTCGCCTTCAGTGGTTCGATGCTTGGGCTTACCTGTCCGAGGATGACGCTGCTTGATTTCGTCGGGGCAACGCTCATCGTCGTCGTGTTCCGCCGCCCGTACCCTTCGAGTACCGCTGGTTCGCCAAACTCGTCGGCGAGCCGTTCACTCTCCGCGTAGCTCTTTTCTTTGATCGTCCGAAACACGTTCTCGTTCTTCTGCATCGCTTCCATGCTGTCGAACGGGATCATGTTGCTCTGGAGATAGCTGTGCCATCCGAGGACACCGATGCCGATAGCCCGGTGCCGTTTGGCAAACTGCACAGCCCGTTCCATGAACTGTGTCCCTTCAGTTTTCTGGATGAACTCCTCCATCACAGCATCGAGGAAGCGGGTCAGCGTCTCGACTGCGTCAGTGTCTTTCCACTCGTCGTAGTGGAGTGCGTTCATCGATGAGAGACAGCAGACGAAACTCTCATCGGGGGTGGCAGGGAGCGCGATCTCGGTACACAGGTTGGAGGCGTTGATCTCGTAGTCTTTGTCCTTGTACACCTGTGGCTTCCCCTCGTTCATGTTGCCCCTGAAGATGATGTACGGGACGCCAATGTTGATCCGCGTCTCGATGATCTTCGCCCACTTCTCTCGTTTCTCTGTATCGCCGTCGACCATCTCCTGGAACCAGTCGTCGCCGATGATGACGCCGTAGTAGATGTCTTGGACGGGGTCGCCTTCGGTCTTGATGTTGAGCCACTCGTCGAGGTCGCCGTGCTCGACGTCGATGTAGCCCGCGAACTGGCCCCTCCGGGTTTCACCCTGGCTTACGACGTTGATCGCGGTGTCGAACAGTTCCGTGAAGCTGTAACTGCCGTTGCTCTTTCCGTTGTTCGTGATCGGGCTGCCTCTCGGGCGTATTTCACCGAAGTATCCGCTCGTGCCACCACCAAGCTTCGTCATTTCACCCACCTCGGCGTGGGTGTAGAGGATACTCTCCATGTTGTCTTCGATGTAACTACCGAAGCAGCTGATGGGGAGGCCCCTGTCTAACCCGAAGTTTGCCCAGATCGGGCTGGCGAGGCTGTAGTACCCTCGACTCATGTACTCGTAAAACCGGTCTGCAAAGCCGTCGTCGTCGAGGATCTCCTCAGCGTTCTCTGCGATCTGTCTGATCCGTTCTTTCGGATCGACGCCCTCGATCAGGTACCCCTCTCGAAGGAACTCGATGCTGTCGTCGTTCAACCAGTAGAACGGCTCCTGGTGTTCTTTTTCAACGTTTGTGAGTTCTGCTTGCGACATTGTTAGAACATATCCTCTGCTGTAACGCTCTGTGTGTGTTTGTTGTACGTGGTCGACCGCTTGCTGAAGAAGTCGTTGTCCTTGGTCATCATAATGTCCTCGTCGAACCACCGAGTCTCCTCGAGTAGATCAGCATCCGTCTCGAACACCGGGTCCACGTCAACGTTCTCTAGACTCTGATTAAACCGGTCTTTTAAGAACTCATCAACGTGTTCTCGCGGGAGGAACGCTAGTTCACCGTCCTCGAAGATCCAGTCGAGGATGTCCATCTCGGCCTCGTAGGCCTGCTGACAAGCTTCTTGAACGTCTGCTTCGAGTTCTTCGTCGAACAGTTCGGGGTTTTCTTCTTTGATCGTATCGACCAGTTCAACGCCGAATAGTCCGTGGATCTGTTCTTCTTTGCTGGTTGCTTCGACAGCGTTCGCAATCCCCTTGAACCGCTTTTGATGCTTGTCGAAGCTCGTCATTATCAGGAACTGACTGAACAGGGAGACGTGCTCGACGAACGTACTGAATAGGAGGATATTTTTCACGTACTCCGCCTTATCAGTATCCTCGTCGGCTTCCAGACACCGGTCGAGATACTCGATTCTGTTTTTGATAGCCGGAACCTCGGTCACCTGTTCGAAGTCGTCTTCGATGCCGAGTATCTCAAGCAGGTGGCTGTAGGCGTCCATATGTCGCACTTCGCTCTCCGCGAAGGTCATACCGACGTTTCCCACCTCGGCTTTGGGCATTTCTTCGTAGATGTCGCTCCAGAAGGTTTTCACCTGCACTTCGATCTGTGCGATAGCCAGCATCGTCCGCTTGATCACGGTCTTTTCGGTAGACGTCGTATTGACCTTGAAGTCCTGGACGTCGCCCGAGAAGTTGAACTCCGTATGAACCCAGTAGCTGTTCCGTATCGCATCAGTGTAGTCACGGAAGTCGCTGTACTCGTACGGTTTCAGGTGCTTGCGCTCTGAGAAGATGTCCGACTCTCGTGTTCCGCTTGTGTTTTCGGTCTTACTCATAGTGTGGTTGGTTCGTGTGCGTGTGTCATTGTGATCTGTTCGGATCTTCAAAGTCGTCTATCTCTGCATCTAAGACCGCATCAAGCTCTCTTAGGAACTCTTGCGGCTCAGAGAACGCCTTGTACACTGAGACAAACCGGATGTAGGCTACCTGATCGAGCGTGCGGAGATTCTCGGAGACGAGATCCCCGATCGAACGTGAGGTGACAATCCGTTCGCCTTTGTCCTGCAGTTCTGCCTCGACTGTCTCCAGCAGTTCTGTAACCTGCGCGTCTGTTACCGGCCGTTTTTCCACGGCGCGAGTGATGCCATTGCGGAGTTTCTCTTTGTCGTATGGCTCGATGTCTCCGTCTCGCTTTTTCACCTGGAGCGAGTCCCACTCTGGACGCTCGTACGTGGTAAATCGGAACGAACACCGACGACATTCGCGCCGCCGCCGCACAGTGTCTCCACTCGCGTTCGAGCCGGTATCGAGGACGCTTGTGCGGTCGTTATCGCAGTCTGGGCAGTTCATGCGTTTACTGGTCGGAGTGTCTCGTCTATTGCTGCTGTATATGTGGGGTAGCTGAGTCCACCACAACATATGCCATGTCGGACCCCATACTAAATGTTACTGGTTCGATTGCACTAGTTCAAGTAAAGTTGGTATCCAGGCCGCGAAGCCCGCACGCATGGTATATCGCGAACGCTACTCACCGCACCGGACCCACGCACCGTCACCGAGGTCGACGGCGTCGTTCCAGTTGCCGGCCACGGTCACCAGTACCGTCGGTCGTCATCACGGAGACGCCCTATCCCGGAGTGCACCGCGACACCGGCATTGCGGTTGTGGTTTATCGGCACGACGAGGAGGCTGTCGCCGTGACGCTAGTGCACGTATTCACGTCCGCGACCACCTATCCAGCGAGCGTGAACCTGCCCCGAGGTCAAGCCTTGGGGCTTCCTGCTTCTACGACGCGCTTTGCATCCACCCGCAACGGAATAGCGCGTTGTGCTCCGCTTGTTTTCGAGGATGTCCGGCGATTCTCCGTCTGCCGAATCGGCCATTGCTACGAGTTGTAACTTCATAAATAAAGTGTTACTGCACGGCGTCCAAACACCGGTTGGCTACATTCTCTCGGGCCGCTTCTCCGCACGTGTGAAAGGGGCTGTATGAACGAGACGACGCCGCGACACACGGACACCACGTGGCCACACCCTCCCGGGCCGATTCGCTCGGTGGCTTCGTCACCTCGCCTCATCCCTCACACGCGCTCGCGGGCCCGCCCCCGGCCATCTCGCGAGGCGCACGCCACCGCGTTTGGTGGCCGATGAGGTGGTGTGCAGACGCGGTGCCAGCCTGGACGGTATCGGTTGGACGGCATCTGTTATTCGGTGTCACCCGGGTGGCGTCGGGTGCTCAGAACCATTCGCGGGCCTTCAGACGGGCCGTGAGCTGGATGGACTTGCGGAGGCCACGGCGGACGATCCCGCCTGCGTCCGGGACGCCCTCTCCGTCGTCGTACTCTAGCCCACGGACGACCGTGACCGGAATCTGTTCGTCGGTCTGTCCGAACAAGAGTGCCGACCCGGCAGTGAGTTCGTCCGCGACGAGGTCGACACCGCCAACCTTCGGCTGGCCGTAGAGGTCCGTTCGTCCGAAGTTGCTGTCGATCGCCTCGATTCCCGAGCACCCGATAGCCAGATCCATCGACCCAAGACCGGCGATCTCCGAGTCGGCTAAGACCACGGCCACGTCTACGTCGGTCCGGTCTTCGATCCCCTCGCGGAGCCGACGAGCACTCGCGTCGGGGTCCTCCGGGAGCAATGTCATCGTTCCGTCCGGACTGTTCGACCGATCGACGCCCGCATTCGTGCAGAGCCGCCCGTCGCGCTCCGTGACGAGCATGGCCGGCACGTCCTCGAGTGCCTCTCGAGCCGTCTCGGGGTCGACAGCGTGGTCGACCAGCACGTCCTCGCCGACCACCGCGATCGGAATCGCCCCGAGGACGTCGCTCTCGTCGTAGATGACGGCCACCTCTCGTGGGTCGATACCGGTGATGGCTGCGACGCGCTGGTCCCGGTCGGTGACGTCGACCGCGTCGAGGGCGACGAGTCGGTTCTCGGCGATCGAGACGACCTTCGTAGTGACGACGACGACGTCGTCGTCCATCAGCGGATACACGTCTGCCGCCGTGTCGACGATGCGTTCAACGAGGTCGTCACCTGGCTCGACGCGCCCGATGTCGAGTCCCCGAAACGTAAGGGATGTCATCATACCGACATTAGTGCCGCCACGGTTCAACCTTGGGTGCGTTACAGCGAAACGAAAGGAACCCTATGGGTGTAGTCGCGAGGAGCCGCCGAATCGACGCGTTCTGCGGTCGAGCTCCTGCCTCGGCTCCCGGAGGGCGCCTCCTTGACCTCTCGACGTGTGAGCCGGACAGGTCTACTCGGACGGATACACCTGCGCCGCTCACGGCACGAGGATATGGACTCGCGGGGATTTGAACCGGAACCAGACGTGCTCGCACCGCTCGCTGTGCGCGACTGGTAGGGTTCAAATCACCGCTCGACCGTTCTCGCTCCCTCGTAAAATTCGGTCGCTCTGATGGACTCGCGGGGATTTGAACCCCGGGCCTCTTCCTTGCGAAGGAAGCGATCTGCCACTGATCTACGAGCCCGCATTCACACGCAATCCCCGTTCGTATTTGTACCTTACTTTTCGGAGACCGTCTCTCACCGCGACCGACGAAGATATGTGTCTCACACCCCGTGTCTAACGTGTGCACTTCTGGAAGAGTATCACGATCGTGAGATACATTCCACGTTCGATATCCTTTTCGGTGCCGAGCGCGTGCATGTATGTATGACTGAACCGACGGCGGCGGGTACCGACCCGGCGGCGATGACGGCGC